>Ga0156189_150_pt1 | contig 1365 bp, 4 predicted proteins | sample RifCSPlowO2_12_FD_107842 | JGI IMG/M metagenome (GOLD analysis project Ga0156189, IMG submission 107842) | Omnitrophica WOR_2 bacterium RIFCSPLOWO2_12_FULL_51_24 | reverse complement strand
GGTCACCGGGGTTACCTCGACAACGCTAAATGACTTTCTTTCCTCAAGGACCTTATAGCGCGTCACGCTCGGTTTCGCGGGCGCGCCCCGCCGGAATTTCACCTGGTCGAGGTCCCGGATCGCGCTACGCAACTCGCCCTGGCGCTGACGAGGCTTTCCATGGACAAAGGCGATATATTTCTTGCTCACCGCTTGCCTGTGAAAAAGCGCCATCATCGCCTGCTGCTGCCCCTTCCCCTTGGCAAAAATGATCGCGCCTGAGGTTTCCCGGTCGAGGCGATGGCAAGGATGAAGCTTCCAGCCCTGCGCGGGAGCGTGCTGACGGTTGACGATATCCACCAGTGTTTGCTTTGTTTCCCCGGGCGCGGGAATGACCAGAACGCCCGCCGGTTTGTCAAAGACTATATACGACTCATCCTCATATAGAACAGGGATGATTCTCTGCGGATGGTTGCTCTGCATCCCTTACGATGTTTCTTTATTTGGATCAAACTGTTCCTGGATGACGTCCGTCAAATAATTGATCTTACGGATCAGAATAATGGGGAAAACGACGATCCATATCTGGAACGCCAAAGAAAGAAGCGCCTGCAATGGCGTGAGGCTGACCGTGATGGCATTCTCCATACCCTTAAATATCCTCCTCACGCATGGTCCTGATCGAAACAGGAACCGACATAATCATTGATGGATTCCGCGTCGCGCTGCGCGATCTCGTTAAAGAATATCGCGACGTCGAAGCAGCCGTTGTGCGCGGCCGGTTCCACGCGCACCACAACGCCCTGACAATGGATGGTCTTCGAACGTTTTTGGTTCTTACGCGCCGCCGATGGGCTCTTCCCCTCGGGGAACCTCTGGCCTGCGGCCATAGGCTCCTCCCCCGCGTGGGACCTTTGGCTGCGGAGAGGAGGAAGAAGGATCTGGATTTTGAGCTTGGTCATCAGCTCGACGCGTTTATTGACCTGGCAATACGCGCCCGAACGGCTGATATTCAACGTCTCGGTAACGATATCTCCGTCTTCTTGCGCTATCCTGACGGGGATATGGGCCACCGCCCTCTGGCCCTTTCTTCTCTCATTTCCTGCGTACTCCGCCGGGATCATTTCTTCTCTGCCTTTGCTTCGGCTTCAGACCCTTCGCCCGCAAGCTTCTTCTTGAAACAATTCTTGTTGCAATAGTACGCGCCGTTACGGTAATACCGCTTGGCCTTTTTCATGGGCTTTTTGCATTCGGCACAATTTTTACCGACCTCTAGAACTGCTTTTTCATCAGCCATAACTTCCTAAACTCCCGTCATTTTCTTCATTCCCTTTTTTGAAGGAATGACGAGGCTCGCCTCGCCAGATTTCCGGGAAATCTGGCGGA
>Ga0156189_150_pt4 | contig 2963 bp, 2 predicted proteins | sample RifCSPlowO2_12_FD_107842 | JGI IMG/M metagenome (GOLD analysis project Ga0156189, IMG submission 107842) | Omnitrophica WOR_2 bacterium RIFCSPLOWO2_12_FULL_51_24 | reverse complement strand
TGATGGATTAAAACAATGCCTTTAAAGACGAGGGTCTGGTCGATCTTGTGGATTCTTTTGCGGATGAATTTCTGCATCAGGCGGGTATGGCCGCCGGTGATGATGACCCTAGGCCGCCGTGACATGGTGCCGGCGATTCTATCGATCAAGCCGCGGCACATGGCGCCATAACCGTTGAATAAGCCGCTCAGGATACTTTCCGTGGTGTCCTTCCCTATTAAAGACCGTGGCGCGCGGATGGTATCGATCCTGGGCAGCAACGCGGTCTTCTGGAACAATGATTCAGCCGATAGCCGCAGTCCCGGGATAATGATCCCCCCCTCATATTCCCCGCGCGCGGAAACGATATCAAAAGTGATGGCGGTGCCGAAATCGATGATCAGACATGGCGCCGTGTAAAGACATTTGGCCGCGTAAGCGCCAACCAGCCGGTCCTGTCCCACCTGGCGGGGGTTCTTATAATTATTTTTTATCGGGACTTTGATATCGCGTCCGATCACCAGATGCTTAATGCCCATTTTACGTCGTATGACTTTCTCGGCGATGGCCAATGCCCCTGGAACAACACTGCAGATGATGACCGTCTCCAAAGACGGATATTGCCGCCGCACACGGCCAAATAGTTTTTCCAGTCCTATGGTCAAACCCCTCTTGCTAATGGCCGTATCCATACGGAGCGTGGTCAAAACTTTCATGCCGGCGCACACGCCGCAGGCGATCGTTGTATTTCCAATGTCCACCGCCAAGATCATCTGATCTTCCCGCCTTTGATTTCCTTGATTTTATCCCGGATCATGGCCGCTCGCTCGAATTGAAGGTTACGCGCCGCCAGTTCCATTTCGCGCTCCAGCCGCGCGATATGATTGGCTAGAGTATACTCCTCTTCATTTTGTCCCGCAACGGCAAAAACCAGTTCAGGGGCTTCATCGCGCGCCAATTCTTCAATGCCGCCGCGGATAGCCTTTTGGATCGTCCGGGGCGTGATGCCGTGCGTTTTATTAAACGCCGTCTGGACCTTCCGGCGGCGGTCGCATTCCTTAATAGTTCCTCGCATCGCGGCACTGACGCGGTCCGCGTACATGATGACCAAGCCGTTGATGTTGCGCGCGGCCCGGCCGGATACCTGGATCAGCGAGGTCTGCGAACGCAAAAACCCTTCCTTGTCCGCGTCAAAGATAGCGACCAGCGAAACCTCGGGCAGATCGAGCCCTTCCCTCAAGAGATTGACGCCGACCAAGCAATCGAATTTCTTCAAACGCAGATCCTTAAGGATCTGCATGCGATCGATCGTTTCAATGTCCGAATGAACGTATTTAACCTTCAATCCATGTTCTTCGAGATATTGCGTGAGGTCTTCCGACATGCGTTTGGTCAGTGTGGTCACCAGCACGCGCTCGTCTTTCTTCGCCCGCTTTTTGATCTCTTTGATGAGATCATCGACCTGCCCCTTGGTCGGCCGGATATCAATGGGTGGATCAACGATCCCCGTGGGCCGGATGATCTGCTCGACGACTTTCGCGTGGCTCTCTTTTTTCTCAAACGGCCCCGGTGTGGCCGAGACATATATCCGCTGTTTGACCCGCTCCATAAACTCGTTGAACTTCAGCGGCCGGTTATCCAGACACGACGGTAAACGAAATCCATATTCAACCAAAGTCTCCTTGCGGGATCTGTCGCCTTCGTACATGCCGTTTAATTGCGGGATGGTCACGTGCGATTCATCGATGAGTGTGACAAAATTCTCCGGAAAATAATCGATCAGACAAAACGGACGGCTTCCCTCCCCGCGGGGAGCCTCTGGCCGCGGCCGGCCCGAGAGCGCGCGGGAATAATTCTCGATCCCGTGGCAGTACCCCACCTCTTTGAGCATTTCCATATCATAGCGGGTCCGCGAGCCGAGCCGCTCGGCCTGGGTATATTTTCCAGCGGTTTTAAGTTCCTTCAGGCGCTGTTCTAATTCCTCCTCGATCAGGACGCGCGCCCGGTCGATGTTATCGGGCGAGGTGATAAAATGTTTGGCCGGGTAAACGGCGACTTTAGTCAAACGCTGGATCTCGTTGCCGGAAACAGGATCAATGGCCGATATTTTCTCGATCGTATCGCCCCAGAACTGGACGCGGACTGCTTCCTGTTTGTAAGCCGGATATACTTCCAGAGTGTCGCCCCGGACACGGATCTTTCCGCGCGTCAACTCGTAATCATTGCGTTCATACTGGATGTCCACCAGCTTGCGCAGCGCGGCGTCACGGTCCATGGCCTGGCCTTCTTCCAAATATAACAGGAATCTTTTATAATCCTGCGGCGCCCCGAGGTTGTAAATGCACGAAACGCTGGCGACGATCAAGACATCCCGGCGGGACATCAGCGACGTGGTCGAAGACAGCCGTAGACGGTCCAGGTTGTCATTGATGGAAGCGTCCTTTTCAATATAAACGTCCGTTTGGGGAACGTACGCCTCGGGCTGGTAATAATCGTAATAGCTGACGAAATATTCGACCGCGTTGTCAGGGAAAAATTCCTTGAATTCGCTGTACAGCTGGGCGGCTAAAGTTTTGTTGTGGGAAATGACCAGCGTGGGACGGTTGATATGGGCGATGACGTTGGCCAGCGTGAATGTCTTGCCGCTTCCCGTAACCCCCAGAAGGACCTGGGACTGCTCGCCTTTTTCGATACCCCGGACGAGCTTATCGACCGCGTCCATTTGTTCCGTGACAGGCTTGAACTTGCTCTGAAGGACGAATCTATCCATACGCAGGAAGGCTTTGAGGCAACAGGACTACTTTAGCAGGGACTCAATACGGCCAAAGAACTTCTCGGCGTAACGGTCATTGCGGTAATTTTGAAAATTTTTTAAAGATGCGGAGGTAACCGTCAAATAACGCAGCTCGACTTCCGTTGAATTATCGGCGGCGGACTGCACGTAAATGTTCATCCGGGCGTAACGCGTCCCGAAGATCAGGGCC
>Ga0156189_108_pt1 | contig 3622 bp, 5 predicted proteins | sample RifCSPlowO2_12_FD_107842 | JGI IMG/M metagenome (GOLD analysis project Ga0156189, IMG submission 107842) | Omnitrophica WOR_2 bacterium RIFCSPLOWO2_12_FULL_51_24 | reverse complement strand
TTCAGACTCGCTTTCGCTACGGCTGCCCTGCCAACTTTCGTTGGAAGGTTAACCTTGCTATGCTCAGCAACTCGCCGGATCATTAACCAAAAGGCACGCGGTCATCCGTTCTCCCGCCGAAGCGGAAGCATAGGACTCCCACCGCTTGTAAGCTTATGATTTCAGGTACTATTTCACTCCCCTTACAGGGGTTCTTTTCAACTTTCCCTCATGGTACTTGTTCACTATCGGTCACGAGATAGTATTTAGCCTTGGCCCGTGGTCAGGCCGGATTCATACTGGGTTTCACGTGTCCAGCATTACTTGGGATTCCACTAGGGTGCTTTGGAATTTCGCGTACGGGTCTATCACCCTCTTTGGCTGAGTTTTCCAGCTCATTCTGCTATTCCTCTACAATCCCATATTGTGGTCCCGCAACCCCCCATCCCTTACGGAACGAGGTTTAGGCTGATTCCCGTTCGCTCGCCGCTACTAGGAAAATCAATGTCTTTTTCTTTTCCTCGGGTTACTGAGATGTTTCACTTCTCCCGGTTTCGCTTCGCGCCACTATGAATTCATGGCGCGATTTCACGGTATTACCCGTGAAGGGTTTCCCCATTCGGAAATCTCCGGATCAAAGTCTGTTTGCGACTCCCCGGAGCATATCGCTGCTTACCACGTCCTTCTTCGCCTTCTCGTACCAAGTCATCCGTCATAAGCTCTTAGTAGCTTGACCATTTTAATTTTAATTAAAATTAAAATGTAAAGTTGTTCGCTTTGGTTAGACGAACAACGTCATTGATTGATGCTCGATTCACCTATTGTTTTTGTTACCTTGTGTTACTATGGATTGTCAAAGAACGAGTTATCCCGCCTCGCGCTATGCGAACTCCCTTGGCGGGACAAAATCTATATGTATAAACCGTTATATTTGCATGGTGGAGACAACCGGGATCGAACCGGTAACCTCCAGCTTGCAAAGCTGGCGCTCTCCCAATTGAGCTATGTCCCCAAGTTTACGAAGTAAACTTGATGCTGAGGCAACGTTAAAAAACGTGACCTATGGGAACGTTTTAGTTGCCGAAGCACCTCTTGAGCTATGTCCAAAAGTTTACGAAGTAAACTTGATGCTGAGGCAACGTTAAAAAACGTGACCTATGGGAACATTTTAGTTGCCGAAGCACCTCAATTTCTTCTTCCTTAGGTCCTTCCCCCGCCGAAGGCGGGTTTGGTGGGCCGAACAGGAATCGCACCTGTGACCCCCGCGTTATCAGCACGGTGCTCTACTAACTGAGCTATCGGCCCGCGCGAGGGCTATCCGCTCAAATCTTCCATTCTCTTGCAGCAAGAAAATATATTTATTGCCTCAAGTCCGCTCTTTTGTTAGAAACAAAAGCGCGGGAATAAACCAAGACGAAACTCTTTTATTCTTTCACCATTTTTTCCGCCTTCACCCAACTTTTAGCAACCCATGGCGGGATTCCGCCGTGCATAGCGTAATGTTTGGTTTAGGCAGAAAGTCGTTCGCATTGGTGAAACAACGCGAGGTTTTTGATGCTCTAATGTTTAGTCTCCTTAGAAAGGAGGTGATCCAGCCGCACCTTCCGATACGGCTACCTTGTTACGACTTAGCCCTCCTCGCCAACCACACCTTAGACGCCTCCCCCCCTTGCGGGTTGAGAGAAACGGTTTCGGGTGCAGTCAACTCAGGTGGCTTGACGGGCGGTGTGTACAAGACCCGGGAACGTATTCATCGCGCCGTGTCTGATGCGCGATTACTAGCGATTCCGGCTTCATGAGGGCGAATTGCAGCCCTCAATCTGAACTGGCCCCGCTTTTTTGAGATTTGCTCCACCTTGCGGTCTTGCTTCTCTTTGTAGCGGGGATTGTAGCACGTGTGTAGCCCAAGGCATAAGGGCCGTACTGACTTGACGTCATCCCCACCTTCCTCCAGTTAAACACTGGCAGTCTCATTAGAGTGCTCCCTTGCGGGTAGCAACTAATGACGAGGGTTGCGCTCGTTGCGGGACTTAACCCAACATCTCACGACACGAGCTGACGACAGCCATGCAACACCTGTGTAATTGTGTCTTTAGGACAGGTCTCTACTTTCATAGAGATTTCAAATACATGTCAAGCCTTGGTAAGGTTCCACGCGTAGCGTCGTATTAAACCACATGCTCCACCGCTTGTGCGGGTCCCCGTCAATTCCTTTGAGTTTCAGTCTTGCGACCGTACTCCCCAGGTGGTGCACTTAATGTGTTAACTGCGGCACCGAACCCAAAGGGCCCGACACCTAGTGCACATCGTTTACGGCTAGGACTACCAGGGTATCTAATCCTGTTTGCTCCCCTAGCTCTCGCGTTTCAGTGTCAGTAGATAACCAGTAAGTCGCCTTCGCCACTGGTGTTCCTCCCGATATCTACACATTTCACTGTTACACCGGGAATTCCACTTACCTCTCTATCACTCAAGCAAATCAGTATCGAATGCGGTTCCTTAGTTGAGCTAAGGGATTTCACACTCGACTTAATTCACCACCTACACGCCCTTTACACCCAATCAATCCGAGTAACGCCTGCCACCTCCGTATTACCGCGGCTGCTGGCACGGAGTTAGCCGTGACTTCCTCTGCCGGTACTGTCAAGCAACTCTCTTTATTAAAGAAAATCACCTTCCTCCCGGCTGACAGTGCTTTACAATCCGAAGACCTTCATCGCACACGCGGCGTCGCATTGTCACCCTTTCGGGCATTGCAAAAGATTCTCGACTGCAGCCTCCCGTAGGAGTCTGGGCAGTGTCTCAGTCCCAATGTGGCTGACCATCCTCTCAGACCAGCTACCCGTCAAAAGCCTTGGTGGGCCGTTACCCCGCCAACAAGCTGATAGGACGCGAGCTCATCTTCAAGCGACAGGCCTTGCGGTCCCCGTCTTTTACCACTAGCCCATTCGGGCTTGTGGTCATATGCGGTCTTAGCCTCGGTTTCCCAAGGTTATTCCCCACTTAAAGGTAGATTGCTCACGCGTTACGCACCCTTTTGCCACTATACCTTGCGGTATCGTTCGACTTGCATGCCTAAACCACGCCGCCAGCGTTCACTCTGAGCCAGGATCAAACTCTCCAATTGAATATCATTGAAAGATCCTTCGCTTTCGCTCAGGATGAATTTACTTTCGTAAATTCAGCTTCATCTTGGCTTATTCCAAATTGATCGCTAACTAAAAACTCGTCTATTTTAAAGAACAGATAACAAAAACCCCGTCCAGCGGACGGGTTTAAAGACAATAAAAAAGACGCCAGATGACGTCTTTAATTACATCCTCTGCTAGCAGTATTTATTCCAAAATTTTCAAGGTGAAGTGATCAATACCTTCTCCTTTTCGCCTAAAGATGCTGTTACCGGCTATCCGCCGCCATCAGTATCTTTGGTAGTTATCAAGTATATCATTTTCAAGCTTTTTGTCAAGTTTTTTCTTAAAAAACTTGATACTGAAACGGCGTTAAACAATCCGACTTAGGAGGATTGTAGCCGCTGAAGTATCTCAAGGGTTTTTTTAATAATTTTTTAGGTTTTTCTACTTGAAGTATCTGGAGGTAACTTCGTCCCACTTGTCCCGGGATTTGAGGATGAGGTTGCAGATCT
>Ga0156189_168_pt1 | contig 5167 bp, 5 predicted proteins | sample RifCSPlowO2_12_FD_107842 | JGI IMG/M metagenome (GOLD analysis project Ga0156189, IMG submission 107842) | Omnitrophica WOR_2 bacterium RIFCSPLOWO2_12_FULL_51_24 | reverse complement strand
CAAGAGCTTTTCAAGCTCTCGACCGGGGTTCGAATCCCCGTGGGGACGCCATAGATTCCCGCTAACGGATGTAATGAATCATCCCGCAGCCTGCGACGAAAATTCCTTCGGAATTTTCTAGCGTATGGGCAAGGGATAGAATTCATTATAATTTCAACGGAGGAATTCAAAGATGCTGTTTCAGGCAATTACCGGCGGCGGGTTCGTCATATTCATCCTTATCGGATGCTCTATCTTGTCGCTTGCCATCATAATAGAAAGGTGCTTTTACTATCGGAGCAGATCAAGAATAAAGAGGAAAGACTTTATGGCGGAAGTGAGCACGGAATTAAAAAGGGATCGCTTAATGAACGCGCTGGATATATGCGAAAGCACGAATACCCCCTTCTCGGGCGTCGTCCATTCGGGACTCAGGCTTTACGGCCATAATGAATCGGTAATATCTAACGCCATGGAAAGAGAGGTAACGGTAGAGACCACTAAATTGGAGCAATATACAAGCGTAGTCGGTACGATCGCGAGCACCGCCGTTTATATAGGCCTCTTCGGGACAGTGCTGGGGATAATAAGGGCTTTTCATGATATCGCCCAAAGCAGCGGTTCGGGCGGGATGAATGTCGTAATTAACGGTATAGCGGAAGCGTTAATATGCACGGCGGCAGGCCTCTGCGTCGCCGTACCGGCTGTCATCGCCTATAATTATTTTATTAAGAGAGTAGATAAATTTGTCGTAGATATGGAGCTATGCGTATCCGAAACTATGGATTTGATCAATATCAAGCATAAATGAAAAGAGAATCGAGAAGACAAAGGCTGGTTGCGGAAATAAATATAACGCCGTTTACCGACGTCATTCTCGTCCTCTTGGTCATATTCATGATAGCCACTCCCCTCATCTCCCAAACAAACATTAAAGTAAAGCTGCCCGATGCTAAAAGCGGACAACCTATCGAGGCGCCAAAGAAAACACAGGTATATGTCACCGTAGCTAAGGACGGCTCGATCTACCTGGATAAGGACCAAATCACGAAAAAGGGGTTGAGGGCGAAGATAGATACGATGCGCAGGGGGGATCCGGATATTTACGCGATCATCCATGCCGACAGGATGGCCCCGTTCAAGGATGTCGTAAGCGTGCTCGACGTGTTAAATGAATTGGGCATAAACAAGCTCAGCATCGGCGCGATAGACGAGGGGCGGGGGGATAGGCAGTAAAACAAAGGAGTAAGCCATGAAAGGGAAAACCGATATAGCCGTTATTGCCGCTGTGTTTTTGGGACTGGCCTTTCTGTGCTGTCCGCCGGCATCCGCTGAAGACCTCATGATAGCGAGCTTTGAAGGCGGCGGGCAAAGCGATATAGGTACGGCTATCGGCACCTGGAGTTCCGATACGCTTGATACGAGCCAGGGCTGCACCATGGAGGTAACCCCGCTATATGGAGTGATGGGCAGGACAACCCAGGAGGCTCACGTCCTTAAGATAACTTATGATGTAGCAACCACCGGACCGGCTTTTAACGGTATTTATATAAAACTAAACAATATCGATCTCACTCCGTACGACGGGATGAATTTTCTAATAAAGGGCGACTCGGAAAAGGGCTTTACCACGAAGTTTAAAGTTGGGCTAAAGAATACGAAGGGCGAGCGCGCCACATGTGTATTAAACTGGGTAACCGACGAGTGGCAAATGCTCGAGATACCCATGCGGGAATTTAAAGCGCTCGGCACCGTAACCGACTGGAAACATATGACGGAGATTTTCTTCACATTCGACGACATGACGGTCGATAGCAAAGAAGGCGTTCTCTATGTCGATGAGGTTAAGTTCTCGGGTGAGGAATAGGTAAAACAGAGAAGGGTAGCCTATAAAAAATGTGCGGGATAACCGGATACGTCGGGAAGGATGAGGCCGCCCCGATATTAATAAAGGGGCTGGCGAGGCTTGAATACAGGGGATACGATTCGGCGGGCATCGCTGTCCTGGAAGGGCACAGGATAAGGGCGCTGAAGATGCCGGGGAAGATAAAGGAATTGTACAAGGGCCTTAAAAAAACCCGGTTGAACGGTACAACGGGAATCGCGCATACCCGTTGGGCGACGCACGGCATCCCTAATTATATCAATGCCCACCCGCATTATGATTGCCGCAAGGCGATCGCGCTCGTGCATAACGGCATCATAGAAAACTGCGAAGGACTTAAAGCCCAGCTAAAGAAAGAAGGGCATAAATTTCTTTCAGAGACTGACACCGAAGTCCTGCCGCATCTTATTGAAAAATATTACAAGGGGGTGCTCGAGGATGCGGTCCGCCGCGCTTTGAAGGACACTAAGGGCTCATATGCCATAGCGGTCATACACAAGGACGAGCCCGGCAAATTGGTCGGGGCCAGATGCGGCAGCCCGCTAGTCGTCGGGATAGGGACTGGCGAAAACTTTCTCGCCTCAGATTGCCCGGCCATAATGGACAGGACCAGGAAAGTTATATTCGTGGATGACCAAGAGGTCATAACGCTTACGGGAGACACCGTCGTTATAACCGGCTTGAATGGCAGGAAGATAAATAAGAAGTCCACCACAATAGACTGGGATATATCCCAGGCGGAAAAAGGCGGATACGCGCACTTCATGTTGAAGGAGATCTACGACCAGCCGCGCGTAGTCCATGAGATATTATCAAGCCGGGCCGATGTCGCCAAAGGCCGGATAGATCTGGAAGGCATAAAAATTACTACCGCCGGCCTGCGGGAAGTCGATAATATAGTTATTTCGGCTTGCGGGACCGCTTATCACGCCGGCCTTGTGGGCGAGTATCTGATAGAGAAATTCGCGAGGATCCCGGTTGAGGTCGACGTCTCGAGCGAATTAAGGTACAGGAATCCCGTGTACGGCAAGAGGAGCCTATTTATTGCCGTAAGCCAGTCGGGCGAGACCGCGGATACGCTTGCCGCGCTGCGCGAAGCAAAAAAGAACGGCGTCAAGACCGTATCGATCTGCAACGTCGTAGGCTCGACCATCGCCAGGGAGTCAGACGGGGTCATTTATACACATGCGGGTCCGGAGATCGGAGTCGCATCGACCAAGGCCTACACGGCCCAGATCACGATATTTATTTTATTGGCGTTATATCTCGGCGGGATAAAAGGCTCGGTGACGCGTAAACAGCTCAAGGAAGCGCTGACTGGCTTTGAAATGATCCCGGAATACATGGACGAGATACTTGATGAGGCTGAGACAATCAAGGCCTGCGCCAAAAAATATTATAGGCTCCCGTGCTTTATGTATATCGGCCGCGGGGTGAACTATCCGAATGCCTTTGAAGGCGCGCTGAAGCTCAAAGAGATCTCGTACATCCACGCCGAGGGATATGGGGCAGGGGAGATGAAGCACGGGCCGATAGCGCTTATCGATAGAAATATGGCGGTGGTGGCTATCGTGCCGCAGTCATTTACTTACGAGAAGATGATATCCAACATGCAGGAGATACGCGCGCGCAACGGCGCGATAATCGCCATAGCCACAGAAGGAGACCTCTCGATAAAGAAGCACGCGAGATCTGTTTTATATATACCGAAGACGGAAGAGATATTCTCCCCGCTGTTGACCATCGTACCGTTACAGCTGTTGGCCTATTATATCGCTGTTCTAAAAGGAAGAGACGTAGACCAGCCGAGGAACCTAGCGAAGTCAGTTACGGTTGAATAAAATATGTCATCCGGCACACTGTATGTAGTCGCAACGCCTATAGGTAACCTTAAGGATATCACCGTCCGGGCGATCGAGGTTCTCAAGGAAGTCGACCTCATAGCGGCCGAGGATACCCGCCACACCAAAATACTCACAGACCACTACGGCATAAAGATACCGCTCACAAGCTATTTCGAGCACAACAGGATAACGAAGGGCGATTACCTTATCAGGGCGCTGAAGGAAGGCAAGGATATAGCTCTTGTCTCGGATGCGGGGACTCCGGGCATATCTGACCCGGGCGCGCACATCATAGGACTCGCCATTAAAGAAGGCATCAGCGTGATAGGGATACCGGGCCCGACCGCCATCATTCTGGGCCTTATACTATCAGGGATGCCGACGGACCGTTTTATATTTGAAGGGTTTTTGCCGAATAAATCAGGGGCGCGGAGGAAGAGGCTTGCGGAATTCAAGAGCGAGAAGCGAACAGTCATCTTCTATGAATCTCCACACAGGATTTTGAAGACTTTATATGATATAATTGAGGCATTCGGCGATATCCGTATCTGCGTGATGCGGGAACTGACGAAAAAATTCGAGGAGATATTGCGCAGCCGCGTAAGCGAAATAGCGGCGCGTTTTGAGAAGTCAAAGCCGAGAGGAGAATTTCTTGTAGTGCTGAATCCCGGCAGAGGCGGCGAAAGTGGCTAAGATACATCCTACGGCCATAGTGGGCAAAAAGGCCAAATTAGGCGAAGTCGAAGTAGGACCGTACGCAATAATAGAGGATGGCGCGGCGATAGGCAGCGGCACAAAAGTGCTCGCGCACGCTTACATAGCGTCCGGTACAACGATCGGCAAGGACTGCGAAGTGCACATGGGCGCGGTAATAGGTCACGTGCCGCAGCACCTGCACTTTAAAGGGGTTAGAAGTTTCCTTAAAATAGGCGATAGGAATATATTCAGGGAATATACGAGCATCCACCGCGGCCTGGAGGAGGGCTCGGCGACGACGATCGGCAATGATAATTTCCTTATGGGATTCTCGCATGTCGCGCACGACTGCCGTATAGGGAATAATATAGTCATGGTTAACGGCGCCCTTATCGCAGGGCACGTCATTGTCGAAGACGCTGTTTTAATCTCAGGCAATGCAGCCGTACATCAATTCGTGAAGATCGGGACGCTTGCGATGATAGGCGGACTGGCGCGCGTAACCAAAGACGTCGTGCCCTATACGCTCATAGAGGGCAATTCCGAGGCATGTTCGTTAAATGTCGTAGGCCTGAAGCGCTCATCGATAGGCGAGGACGCGAAATCGCAGATCAAGAAAATATACAGGCTGCTTTATCGTTCAAACCTGAATGTGTCACAGGCCTTGTCTGAAATATCAAAACTCGGGAAATTAGCGCCTGAAGCCGCGCATATGATCGAATTCGTCAAACGATCGGAAAGGGGAATATGCAGACACCGCAGA
>Ga0156189_128_pt1 | contig 5946 bp, 5 predicted proteins | sample RifCSPlowO2_12_FD_107842 | JGI IMG/M metagenome (GOLD analysis project Ga0156189, IMG submission 107842) | Omnitrophica WOR_2 bacterium RIFCSPLOWO2_12_FULL_51_24 | reverse complement strand
GGCCGCAGACCTCTGAGGCCCATATCTTTATTACCCCGCCCTTGAGGCGCGAGAACGACCCGGGCCAGCCGTAAAACGCCCTCACTTTATTATGGATCTCGGCGGCCGGCTTATCCCATTCTATCCTGCCGTCCTCTTTCTTCAGTTTGGGGGTGAAGGTGGCTTCGGATTCATCCTGTTTTATGAATCGCGCTTTCCCTTCTTCTATTAGATCCGCCGCGCTGACCAGAAGGTTGGCGCCGATATTCGAAAGCTTCTCTGAGAGCGTCTCCGCGTTATCAGAATCGAGGATCTCGGCATCTTTTTTCAGCATTATTTCCCCTGCGTCCATCTTCTCGCTCAACTTAAAGACGGTGACGCCGGTCTTCTCCTCGCCGTTCAGGATAGCCCAATTTATAGGCGACGCTCCCCTGTATTTAGGCAGGAGCGAGGCGTGCAGGCCTATCGAATAAAGCCCGGGCAAAGAGAGCGCTTCGGAAGAGAGGAGTTTTCCGTAGGAGATGACGACGAATATATCGGCTTTGTATTTCTTGAGCGCGGCGAGCACTGCAGCAGGAGGCATATCGTCGATCGAGATGACCTCAAGGCTGAGCGATCGTGCCTTTGCCTTTACCGGTGAAGGGAGAGGCTTAAGATCCCTGCCCTGCGGCTTGTCCGACCTCGTGACGACAGCGGCTATCTCATGTGATTTAGCAAGCTTCGCGAGGCTCGGGACCGCGAATCCGGATGTGCCGAAGAAGAGTATCGTCATTTAAGTTCTTTTTTGAGCTTTCGTTTCGCCATAAGGCGCTTCATGGGATTAATCCTGTCGATGAAGAGGATGCCGTCGAGATGGTCTATCTCATGCTGGAATATCCTGGCCAGAAGGTCTTTTGCCTCAAAACAGACAGGCCTTCCTTTTATGTCCAGCCCCTCGACCAGAATGTGCGTGCTACGGCGGACCAAACCGTTTATACCGGGCAGACTGAGACAGCCTTCCTCTTTCTTCTCGCTCCCGCGCTTTTTTGATATAACGGGGTTTATAAGGGCGTCGGCCCTCCACTCATCGCAAGAAGGGTTGAAGACGATTATCCTTTTAGGAACCCCCGCCTGGGTAGCAGCAAGCCCTACGCCGTCAGAGAGTTTCATCGTCTCGATCATATCCTCGATGAGACGCCTCTCAATCTCTGTCACCGCCTTGACCGGCAGGGCTTTCTTCCTCAGGACAGGATCCGGATATTTGCGTATCCTTAAGATAGACATGATGATATTCTACTATAAACCCCTCGAAAAACCAAATCCAAAAAAGGATTGACACCGTTTCGGGCAATGTTCTATAATCAGTCAAAAGGAGCTCATTCCATGGATGATGCGGCTTTAAATAACCTTCCGGTACAGATCAGGGATTATTATAATAAAGGGGTCGAAGCGGTAAAGAGGGGGAATTTCGGGTATGCCATCGAACTCTTCAGTTCTGCCCTGGCCTTAAAACAGGATTTCGCGGAGGCGCGTTTTTACCTCTGGCTCTCCCTCTGGGAGCAGCAGAAGCACCATCCGAACATCATGAAGTTGATCATAGGAAAAATATCGGCCTTCCTCACTATGATGGGCGCGTATTCACTGCAAAAATCCGGAAAGACATGGGAGGCTATCTATCAGTTTGAGAAAGCTATGAGGGCGGATCCGGCAAATACCGCGATACTAAACGCTATAGCCGATTGTTTCTTAAGCGAAGGACAGACCTTAAACGCCATAAAGATACTCGAAGGGGTCCCTATGATAGATAACAATGATTCGAAAACGCTGAAGAAATTGGCGGGACTCTATAAGAGTGTGGAAAACTACGAGAAGGCGCGCGCTTTCTATCAGGCAACTCTACAGGTAAATCCCAACGACATGGACGCCGAGCACGGCATAAAAGAGCTCGACGCTATCAAGACCATTAAGGGCACGTTCGATAACCAATAGCCCATTATAGACCCATTGGATCCACGTCGACCGTTATAATCAATCCCGACTTCCCCCTCAGATTATCAAGGGCTTTATCTATAAATCCGCAGATTGCTTTAGGATCTTCTCCCTTAAGAAGCAGATTCCACCTGAACTGTCCCTTTATCTTGGATATAAATTCCGGAGCCGGCCCCACCATTTCCACGGGCTTGCCCTTAGCTTCGCTAAGGATGGCTGCGAGGTCATGTGCGGCCTTTATGACCCTCTCCTCTTTCCTGCCCCTTAGTTTTATCTCGACGATATGCGTGAACGGAGGGTAATTCAGTTCCTTGCGGAATTTTATCTCCTCTGCAAAAAACCCTACGTAGTCATGTTCGATGCTCTTTTCTATCGCGTAATGGTTGGGCGAAAATGTCTGCACGATCACTCTTCCCGGCTCTGAGCCGCGTCCGGCGCGGCCGGCGACCTGGGTCAGGAGGTTGAACGTCCTCTCGCTCGCCCTGAAATCCGGAAGGCTTAAGGCGGTATCCGCCGAGACGACGCCGACAAGCGTCACCCTGGGGAAATCGTGGCCTTTAGCGATCATCTGCGTACCGATAAGTATATCTATCTTATGTTTTTTGAATTCCGAAAGTATCCGCCCGTGGGAGCCCCTCTTAGCCGTCGCGTCCGTATCCATCCTCGCTATCCTCGCGGCGGGAAAGAGCCTCGCGGCCTCGCTCTCGATCTTCTGCGTGCCGATACCGAAATACCTGATATCCCCGCTCTTGCATTTGGGGCATTTCTCCGGCGGGTCCGCCTGATAGTTGCAATAATGGCAATTGAGCCTCCTGGTGTCGAAATGATACGTCATGGAGACATTGCAGTACCTGCAGGTCACGACATAGCCGCACTTCCTGCAGTTTATAAAAGTGGAGAACCCGCGCCTGTTCATAAAGAGCATGACCTGCCCGCGCCTGTTCATGACCTGCGATATGGCGTGTTCGAGCGCACGCGAGAATATCTTCGGCTCCTTCGCGTCGAGACGTTCCTGCCGCATGTCTATTATGTCGACCTTAGGCAGGGCCCTCTTTTCTATACGTTCGGCGATCTTCAATAACCTGTATTCGCCTGCCGCCGCCTTCTGATAGCTTTCGATCGAAGGGGTGGCGCTTCCGAGGATGACTGCGGCGCCGGTTATCCTCGAGCGCTCTATCGCGACATCCCTGGCGTTATACCTCGGGGCGTCGTCCTGTTTGTAGGAAGTCTCATGTTCCTCGTCTATGACGATCAATCCGAGATTTTTAACCGGCGCGAATATGGCTGAACGCGCGCCCACAGCGATCTTCGCTGTTCCCTCCTTTAACTTCTTCCACTCCAAAAACCTCTCGCTCTCGAGAAGCCGGCTGTGCAATACCGCCACTACGCTTCCGAACCTTGATTTGAACCGCTCGATGGCCTGCGGCGTCAGGGATATCTCGGGCACCAATACTATCGCCGTTTTACCAAGCTTAAGCGCCGTTTCTATAGACTGCAGGTAGACCTCCGTCTTTCCGCTGCCGGTTATCCCGTGCAGGAGATAGACATCGTTCCTGCCTTTCGATATGGACTCCCTGATGGACTTCAGGGCGGAATCCTGTTCGTGTGTGGGCTTGAAATTCCCGGTGGGTTCGTATTCCTCTTCGGCCAAAGGATGGCGGGGCTTTGCCTTTATCTTGCCCTTTTTTAGCGGGCCGGGAAGCGCGGCGTCTATCGCCTCTCCCCATGAGGCATGGTAATAATCGGCGATCCATTTCGTCAACGCCAGGAGTTCGGCGTCGATGACCGGCGACTCATCATCTATGACCGAAATGATATCCTTGATCCCCTCGACTTCAGGCCTGTCGACAAAACCGGTTATGTAACCTACGAGCCTCCTGGGGCCGAAAGGGACCCAGGCCCTCTTGCCGATCTCGACTTTGTCCTTAAGCGCGGGGGGGATACTGTAGTGGAACGGTTTCCTTACCGGCAGGCCTACCGCTATCTCAGCGAAAGTATCTTTATTATCTTTTTGAGGTCTAGCCATACTTCTTTCTTTGCGGAAGGATTCCTTAAAAGGTAGGCGGGATGATAAGTCGGGATAAGTGTTGTGCCGTTAAACTCGAACTCCTTCCCCCTTATCTTGGTTATGAAGATCTCGGTCTCCAAAAGCGCCTGCGCGGAATGCTTGCCGAGGCAGCAGATGACCTTAGGCGAGATTATATCGATCTGTCTGAGCAGATACCCTTTGCACGCGGCCACTTCCTCCGGCAGCGGAGCCCTGTTGTTAGGGGGGCGGCATTTGATGACATTGCAGATATAGACATCCTGCCGCCTGAGCCCCATCGCCTCTACCATCTTCGTCAAGAGCTGCCCCGCGCGGCCGACGAAAGGGACTCCCTGCATATCTTCATCTTCGCCCGGCGCCTCTCCGATAAACATCAACCGCGCTTCAGGATCCCCATCGGAAAAAACGTAATTCCTTTTGGTCTTGTAAAGAGGGCATCTGCGGCACGAAAAGACTTCTTTTTTTACAGGCGCGAGCAATCCGGCCTTCGAGCTCTTCGGTATGATCAAATTTTCGACACCGGATGCTATCTCCGCTTCTATATATGATCTAAAATCTTTTGTAATCCCCAATAGTTCCCTTTTTGGGTCCGCTTGGCTCATTTCTTCTCTACGCTTCCAAGCACCAGGAGGACAATATCGCTTGCGGCTGAAGGCTTGCCAAGCTGTTTGGCTTTAGCCCGCATCGATTCGAGGGTCTCTTTGTGCCTGTATAGCCACTCGAGTTTTTCAAGGGTCTCCTGAATACCCTTCGTGCCTATCCCTGCGCTGTTCTTCTCCAGGAACCTTAGATTGCTCTCCTCCTGCCCAGGGATAAAGGAATCGACTATCATGGGCACGCCTTTTACCATCGCCTCCGATATGCTTAAGCCCCCGGGTTTTGAGATCATAATATCCGAGGCATCCATCAGTTCGTTGACCTTATCGGTAAAACCGTAGGGTTTGATCGGGATCCTCGAACCCTTTGCTAACTCTTCGATCCGCTTAAAAAGGCTCTCGTTCCTTCCGCATACTACGATAAGCTGAAACGGTTCCGATGTCCCGGCGATAGTCTTGACCATCTGCGGTATAGGTCCGACACCGAGGCCGCCTCCTATTATAAGTATGGTAAATAGCCCTTCCTTAAGTCCAAGCTTCTCCACCGCCTCGTGACGTTCCAGTCTCTTTGTGAACTTCTCCTGTACCGGGATGCCTAGCACCCTGATCTTCTCGGCCTGGATGCCTTTGTCTATAAGCTCGTTCTTTGAATATTCGGACGCCACCACATATATATCGACCTGCGCGGAGACCCAGAAATCGTGAATACCGTAATCGGTGACGCAGGTGATGAGTTTCCCGTCATATAGCTTGGATATTTTGAGATTGGATATTATCTCGGTGGCAAAAAAATGCGTCGCTACGATGCAATCAGGCTTCTCTTTCCTTATAAGGCTGTACAATTTGTGTCCGTTTATGAAATTAATCATACGCCTCACGGACCTTATCAGCGGGCGGAGCGGCTTGAAGTCGGTAAAATAGAACGAGAATGTCCAGAGGAATGGCGCCTTTGAGACCATGAAGTTATATCCCCAGACATAGGTGGACCTGAAGAACCGGTTCGCGTATTCCAGGGAATCTACCACCCTTACGTCGTGGCCCGTGTTGGCCTTATCGAAGGCGTCCTTTATCGCCAAAGTCGCGCTTTTGTGTCCGGCGCCGGCCGGGGCGTGGATGATGAATATTTTCATTTTTTTCTCCTATCCATCTTTAATATAAATTCCACGGCCTCCAAAAGGTCCCGCTTGATGAAATCCGGCTTCGCCTCCCAGCCTCTGCTCTTCCTCGACCTTACTTTGCCCGATAGTACCAGCATGGTCCTGCAGCCTATCGCCTTGCCGGCCTGGACATCCCTGATATTGTCGCCCGCAAAAAAGGCCTTCTTGAAATCGACCGCGCCCCTCTTTAAGGCCTTTT
>Ga0156189_122_pt1 | contig 6605 bp, 10 predicted proteins | sample RifCSPlowO2_12_FD_107842 | JGI IMG/M metagenome (GOLD analysis project Ga0156189, IMG submission 107842) | Omnitrophica WOR_2 bacterium RIFCSPLOWO2_12_FULL_51_24 | reverse complement strand
TGAGACCGGAGTCGGACCTTCCATAGCGTCCGGAAGCCAGACGTGCAGCGGGAACTGCGCAGATTTTCCAGCCGCCCCGCAGAATATAAGCAGGGCAACGGCCGTAAGTACTGTATCGTTTATCGCGAGGTTGGGCAGGTCTTTGAAATATAGCGTCTTTGTCGAGAAGAATAGAAGGAGTATGCCGATAAGGAGCCCTGTGTCGCCTATCCTCGTCGTTATGAATGCCTTCATGCCTGCCCTCGCGGCCGCAGGCCGCTCGAACCAGAATGATATTAAAAGATACGAGCAGAGGCCCACGCCTTCCCAGAAGATATAGAGCATTACGAAGTTATCGGCCAAAAGAAGCCCGAGCATCGAGCCCATGAAGAGCGACATATAAGCAAAGAACCTCGAGAACCTCGGGTCATCGTGCATGTAGCCGATGGAATAGATCTGTATCAGCGTTCCGACGATTGTCACGACCAGAAGCATCATGCAGGAGAGCGGATCTATCGTGACGCCGAAATCGATAACAAGGCCGTTTCCGCCAAGGGCGGATCCGCCTCCGGCGGAGAACGAAAGCCATTTCGCAACGGTGTATGAACCCTCGCCGGTTAAGTTTCCGACGAAAGTAACGGCCGCGACAAGCAGGGCGACAGAAGAGGCGACTATTGAGACCAGCGCACTCGCCCTTTTGAGCTTGCGCCCGAACAGGATGTTTATCGCGAAAGCCAGGAACGGGAAGAGCGGTATGAGGTGCGCGTATTTTACCATTTCAGTATATTCATCTTTTCGGTAAATGTCGTTTTCATATTCCTGTAAACGGCTATGACCAGCACAAGGCCGATGACCGCCGATGCGGCCGCGATCGCGATAACGAATAACGCGAATATCTGGCCAAGCCCGTCCGGACTCCCCCAAAATTTATTGAAAGTGATAAGATTTATATTGGCCGCGTTTAAAATGAGCTCGATCGACATGAGTATGCCGATGGCGGTCCTGCGGGTAAGGGCGCCATAGAGCCCTATAGCGAAAAGGACGGCGCCCAATATCAGAAAATGGCTTTGCGGTATCATTCCTTCTTAACCCTTCCTATGACAATCGCGCCGACGAGCGCGGCGAGCAATATCAATGATATGACTTCAAACGGCAGCGCGTAGTCCGACATAAGCGACTTCCCGATCTCCTGGAGGGTCAACGACGGTTGCGGCTGCGCAAGATTTTTCCTCCAAGGGTCGCCAATTATTATGAATATAAATAAGGCCGATATTATTACCGCGATGACGCCGCCCGCCAAGGCCTGCTTGTTCGTATGCCTTATCGTCCTGTCGCCTATGTTAGCCGTGAGCATTATCGCGAATAAGAATAAAGTCACTATCGCGCCGACGTATATGAGGACCTGGACTACCGCCAGGAATTCCGCGTTCAGGAAGAGATAGACGCCCGCGATACAGAAGAGGGTAAGCGCCAGATAGATCGCGCAGTGGAAGATGTTGCGCGATGAGACCACGCCGAGCGCGAACACGACGGCAAGCGCGGCGATGACGTAAAACGACGCCTGCGCGATGAACCCCTGCTGCAGCCCGTAATTATTAAGCAGGTTATTTAACAGTTGGATGAGCCCATTCACCGTATTTCTCCGTATTCAAAAGGTCTATGTCCCGTAATTTATCGCGGCCGTATACCGCGATCTCGTAAATTTGATTCAGATATATCGCCTGTGTGGGGCATACCTGATCGCACAGGCCGCAGAAACAGCATAGCTCCATGTTATACTTGAAATACACGAACTCCTTCTTCTTCTCGGCAGTCTCTTTATGGGCGAGGGCAAGACAGGCGGTCGGGCATATCTTCACGCACATGTAGCACTTGATGCACTTTTCAATGCGCAAGTCGACAAGCCCCCTGTATCTCTCGGTCATCTGCAATTTCTGTGTCGGATACTGCACCGTGACTGCTTTCGAAAAGAGGTTTTTGAACGTCACAAAGAGCCCCTTCATAAGGCTTATAGCCCCGGCGACTATATTTATGAAATATTTTATCATTTGAGTAATATCCACCCCGCGACTGCCAGGTTCGCGAACGCTATCGGCGTCAAGACCTTCCAGGCGAAACCCATCAATTGGTCGACGCGCACCCTCGGGAAGGTCCATCTGACCCACATGAGCACGGTTATGATCCCGTACGTCTTTATCAGGAACCACAATACCGGCGGCAGGAACGGTCCCTGCCACCCGCCAAGAAATAATGTCGCGGCAAGCGCCGATACGATGAAGAGGTTGGTGTATTCTCCCAAAAAGAACATCGCGAACTTCATTCCCGAATACTCCGTATGGAAACCCGCGACCAGCTCTGACTCGGCCTCTGGGATATCGAACGGCGTGCGGTTTATCTCTGCCGTAGCGGAAATAACAAATATAAGGAACGCGACCGCCATATTCGGCTGGAATATGAACCACATGCCCCTTTGCGCCTCGACGATCTTCTGCATCGAGAGCGTGCCGGCGAACATGACCGCCGTCACCATCGAAATTATCATTGGGACTTCATAGCTTACTATCTGCGCGGCCGACCGCATCCCGCCCAGAAGCGAATATTTATTATTGGAGCCCCATCCAGCCATGAAGATGCCGAGGACAGAGATGGAGGTAAGGGCCATTATATATAGGATGCCGATATTTAAGTCGCGCGCTATCAGATCGATCCCGAACAGATTACCGAACGGGATGCAGACGAAGACCATGACCGAAGGCACGACGGCGAAGAACGGGGCGAGCCACCAGATCGGCTTGTCGACGTCCTCCGGCACTATATTTTCTTTAAGCAGGAGCTTTATGACGTCCGCGACCGACTGCAGGACCCCGTGCCATCCGACGCGCATCGGGCCGTATCTGGTCTGGATGTGCGCCGAAACCTTCCGTTCCCACCATATGAGGAACATCGCCGAGACCGCGATGAATCCGAGGACGGCCGCGCCGACGGCTATCATTATTATAAAAGTAAGGATAGAGACCATTATCTGTCTATATCTCCCATTACGATGTCAAGGCTGCCGAGGACGCAGACGACATCCGCGACCTTTATCCCTTTTGCCAATTCCGAAAGGACCGCGAGGTTAGAGAAAGAAGGGGAGCGGATCTTCATGCGGTAAGGATAAGCCGAGCCGTCGCTAACGATGTAAAATCCCAACTCGCCGCGCGGGGCTTCCGTCCTCATATACGATTCTCCCGCTTCTGGTTTTATTATTCGCCCGACCTTGATTGTCGGATCGCCCTCAGGCAGCCCTCCGATCGCCTGTTCGACGATGCGCAGGCTCTGCCTCATCTCCTCGATCCTTACCTTGTATCTGTCCCATGAATCGCCGTTTACTCCGGTCGGGATATCAAAATCAAATTTGTCGTAGCAGAGATACGGTTCGTCTCTGCGTAAGTCCCATTTTACGCCCGAGGCGCGCAGGTTCGGGCCGGTAACGCTGTAATTTACCGCTTTTTCTTTTGAGAGGGCGCCCACGCCCTTTGTCCTCGCGGTGAAGATAGCGTTCGAGCTGAATAAGCTTTCAAGGTCATCTATCTTCGGCCGCATATATTTGATTATGTTCTTTATCTTTTCGTCCGCACCCTTGGGCAGGTCAAACTGCAGACCGCCGATCCTCATATAATTATAGGTAAGCCGGTTCCCGCATATATCATCGAACAACTCGACTATCTTCTCGCGCTCGCGGAACCCGTAGAATAAGGGAGTGGCGAACGCGCCCAGATCCTGCGCGAAGGTCGTGATGCCTACGAGGTGGCTCGCGACCCTTTGCAGTTCGGCGATTATGACGCGGATATATTTAGCGCGGTCGCTGACTTCCATCTTCATTAGTTTTTCGACGGCGAGAACATAACCGAGGTTGTTACCCATAGCGGCGATATAGTCAAGCCTGTCGGTAAATGGTATAAACTGGGTATACGTACGGTTCTCGGCTATCTTTTCGATGCCGCGATGCAGGTAGCCGATATGGGTGATAAGATCTACGACGGTTTCGCCGCTCAGTTTTACTTCAAGGTAAAGCACGCCGTGTGTTGACGGGTGCTGCGGGCCCATATTGACCCAGAATTCTTCGGTATGTATGTTTTCTTTTATTGTTTCCACGCTACTCCATGTCATTCCCGCGGAAGCGGGAATCTAATATTTCGGCTTCTTTATAAGATCAGGCCTCGAGAAGTCCTTCCTTAGCGGATGGACATCCCAATCGTCGGGGTTTAATATCCTTTTGAGGTTCGGATGGTTTAAGAATTTCACGCCGAATAGGTCATAGACCTCGCGTTCGAGCCAGTCAGCCGACTTCCAGATATTAGCCAGGCTCTCGATGGCCAGATCGTCAAGGGCAAGCTGTGTCTTTAAGGTCACGCAGGCATGTTTATTTATAGAATATAAGATATAGATAAGCTCAATGCTCTCGTTTTTATCTACGGCGGTAATGCAATGCAGATTGTCGAATCCCTCACTCGCGAGACGGCGCGCCGTCTCCAGAAGAGATTCTTTTGGTATAGCGATCTGTCTGTCGAGCGCGTCAGCGGACACGTCTTTCCTTCCTTCCGCACAAGGCGGATTCTTTCAATATCTTTTCCTGAAGTTTAATTATCCCGAACAGGAGGTTCTCCGGGCGGGGCGGGCAGCCCGGTATATAGACGTCCACGGGAATTCCCAGCGCCTCAGTCCCTTTTACTACGGAATATGTATCATGATAAAAAATTCCGCCTGATACCGCGCAGTTACCCATCGCGATGACGTATTTCGGCTCAGGCATCTGGGCGTAGAGCCGCTTCATGCAATCGCCCATCTTTACGCAGATAGTGCCGGCTACGATCATCACGTCGCACTGCCTTGGGGATGCGCGGAATACGCCGGCGCCGAACCTATCGATATCAAAACGCGGCGCGCCGGTACTTATCATCTCGATAGCGCAGCAGGCGAGACCGAAAGTGAGGGGCCAGAGGGAAGAGGCCTTGCCCCATTTTAATACGCTTTCGCCGGTAGTAAGGACGATCCCGCCGCCCGGGAACTTCTCAATAAGCCCTGAGGCAGGGATCTTCTCGGCTACTGCCATTCGAGCGCTCCTTTCTTCCAGGCGTAGATGAGGCCTACTATAAGGATGGAGATAAAGACTATCATCTCGCCGAAGGCGACTGCCCCTAGCTCGCGGAATACGACCGCCCACGGGACAAGGAAGAGGACTTCGACGTCGAAGACGACGAATATAAGCGCGATAAGATAGTATCGGACGTTAAACTGTATCCACGAGCTCCCTTTTACTATCTCCCCGCACTCGTAGCAGGATTTTTTGAGGGGATTCGGATCGCGCGGCCGCAGGAACCATGAGACGATAAAGGCGCCGGCGACAAAGGCGATCCCGAAGATAAGGAATAACCCGACGTATCCGTAATCTGCGATCATGTTTTGATGTTAGACTCCATGGGCTGCATCGCTGGTCATAGTAATGGCTGGTTTATGTAATTATACAAAATAACAGCCTATAATGTCAAAGATATAAATGCGGAATTCCTCATTAAATAGTTCTTGACAAACAGGGAATCCATGCTATAATTACCCGCGTAGTAAATAAAAGATTAGAAATCGTATACCGCAACGGTTGATGATAACTCTAGCCTTGCGGTTTTTTTCTGTCGTTATTTACTATAATTCCAGAGGAAAGGAGGTAGTAGATAATGGCAAGAGGCAAGGTAAAGTGGTTCAGCGACCAGAAAGGTTACGGATTCATTACTCCTGAGAACGGCAAGGATGTATTCGTACATCACAGCTCGATCCAGGGTGAAGGTTATAAATCTTTAACCGAGGGACAGGAAGTCGAGTTCGAGATCGAAAAAGGTCCCAAGGGTGAGCAGGCTACAAACGTAGTAAAGGTATAGTCCTAAAGGGCAGGCCTTACTGCAACCAAACTAATGGGGACACTCTGCAAAAGCAGGGTGTCCCCTTGTTTTTTGTCCGCTAAACGTGTACAATACGGGCCATGGCAAAGTTTAAACTAGAGAAAAAGACCCTGATTTATGACGGCAGGATAGTCCGCCTCGTCGTAAGCGACGGGACGATCAGGGGCCGTAAGGCGCGGTGGGAGGTCGTCCACCATGTCGGCTCAGTCGGGATCATCCCGTTTATTACGAAAGAGAAGATCGTCCTCGTAGAACAATTCCGTTATGCTGTCGGCGAGAGGCTGCTCGAGATACCGGCAGGCACGTTGCATAAAGGCGAGCCCCCGCTTGCCGCCGCGAAGAGGGAAATACGGGAGGAGATAGGCTACGCCGCGGGCAGATTGGAAAAGTTAGATATATTCTATCCCTCTCCCGGGGTCACGGACGAGTTCGTGGTCATCTACAAGGCGACAGGCCTTAAGCCCTCCAAGCTTGCGGCTGATTTTGACGAAGATATAAAGGTAAGGGTGATAAAACTGTCCGATGCCTTAAAGTATGTCAGGGAAGGCAGGATAAAAGACGCCAAGACAATAATCGCGATCCTGCTTATCGCAAGGAAGAAATGAAAGACGAGCTCAATTTAATCCAGATAATAGAAGAGGTCGCAAAAAAAGACCCGCGTTACCCGGAGGACGCTTATTTTTTCGTCCT
>Ga0156189_117_pt1 | contig 7116 bp, 5 predicted proteins | sample RifCSPlowO2_12_FD_107842 | JGI IMG/M metagenome (GOLD analysis project Ga0156189, IMG submission 107842) | Omnitrophica WOR_2 bacterium RIFCSPLOWO2_12_FULL_51_24 | reverse complement strand
TCGGCATCCTTTACCGGAGCGGGTTGGGCGTCACTGGGCCACCATTGGAATTGCTTCTGGAGCCCTTGTAACTGCTGATCTCTTTTTGCTATCCTCTCCTGTTTGCTGATAAACCAATCTGATGCGAAAAGGGAATTCATGCAAAAGGCAAGCGACACAGAAATCGCGATGCGGATAAGGGTCTTCTTTTTCATTCGAAGGCCTCCTTTCTTGAGGTATAAAATAAAATCGCCATCTGATTCTTCATCAGATGGCGGCCCGACCATCAAATTCCTCCGGAAATAATTTAAATATTTCCGGACCCTTTTTTTAATTTTGTTTTAATTATATCCTATATATTATAAATTTGCAAGAAAAAGTTCTCTGAAATCACTTCGACCGGCTTCCCGGCTTAATGATAGGTATGCCATTTTTGCAGAGAGGGCATTTTTCTGCCCGGTAGGCTTTTATATTCAATTTCGCGAGGGATTTGAACGGGACTCCGAATCTCGCTTTCCCGCTTGACCTGTCTACTATGGCGCCTACACCAATTACTTTGGCGCCGAGTGACTTGGCCATCTCGACTACTTCCTTTGCCGAGCCGCCGGTCGTCGTCACGTCCTCAACGACCAATACCCTTTCTCCGCGATTTAATCTAAAACCGCGCCTTAAGGTCATCTTCCCCTCTTCTCTCTCGGAAAATATGCCTCGTGCGCCGAGTGAGCGCGCGACTTCATAGGCCGCGGTTATGCCGCCTATCGCAGGTCCTATGACAATGTCTATCTTTTTGCCTTTGAATTTATTCGCAAGCCCTTTGCATAGTTTGGCGGCGACTTTAGGGTCCGCCAGGACCAGCGCGCACTGGAGATAATATTCGCTGTGAAGCCCGCTCGAGAGTTTGAAATGGCCCTTATGGAATGCGTCGCATCTTCCAAAGATCTTCATAACGGCTCCCTGGTTCAACTCTCCATCTCCTTTATTATCTTCCTCGCCGCCTCGAGCGGATCTTTTGTTTCGATTATCGGACGGCCTACGACGATGTAATCCGCGCCTGACCTGATGGCATCTGCCGGTGTCATTATCCTCTTCTGGTCATCCCTTTTTGCTCCGGCCGGGCGTATCCCCGGCGTTACGATCATAAAATCTTTCCCGAGGTTCTTCCTGATAAGACTTACTTCGTTTGGCGAAGCCACGACCCCGTCAAGCCCTGAGTCTTTCCCGAGCCTTGCAAGGGAGACGACTTCGTCTTCTATCTTTTTATCTATGCCCACCTCGCCTATCGAGGACTGGTCCATGCTCGTAATCACCGTAACCCCGAGAAGCTTCGGCTTATTATCCGATTCCCTCACCGCCTCGGCAGCCCGCATCATCATCTCCGAACCGCCGAGCGTGTGTATGTTGACCATAAATACGCCTAATTTCGCGGCTGATCTCACGGCATGGGCGACGGTGTTGGGAATATCGTGAAATTTAAGGTCGAGAAATACTTTCGCGCCGCCATCATGGACGAGTTTTACCGCATCCAGGCCGTACAGGGTAAACAGGCCTATGCCTACCTTGAAAACCTTAACAACGGGGCTTAATTTCTTGACCGCCTCTTTCGCTTCGTCAAGCGTCTTCATGTCGAGGGCAACGATAAGCTTTCCGTTCGCCTTTATGTCTTGAGGCATCCTATGAGCTCCTTCATATTCGCTATTTTATTCCTGCGCATATAACCTTCTATGCCCGCGATGATCTCTACCGCGGCTTTCGGATTGACGAAATTCGCCGTGCCGATCTGTACCGCGCTGGCCCCGGCTATTATAAATTCGAGCGCATCCCTGTAATCCATGATGCCGCCGATGCCGATGACCGGTATCCTCACCCTCCTGGCCGTTTCCCATACCATATGCAGGGCGATCGGTTTTATCGCCGGCCCGCTTAGCCCGCCGACGACATTCCCGAGAACCGGCATTTTCGTCTCAATATCGACCGCCATACCGGTAAAGGTATTGACGAGAGATACCGCATCCGAACCCGCTTCCTGCACGGCCATCGCTATCTCGCTAATATCTTTTACGTTAGGAGAAAGTTTCGTAATTATGGGTTTTGAGGTCCTGTTTTTTACAGCCGCGACGACCGCCGACGCCGAATCCGGTTCTTTCGAAAATTCAAGCCCGCCCCTTACATTGGGACAGGAGATATTTATCTCAAGGGCATCGACCCTTTTTATCTTATTGAGTCTTCCGGCGATCTCGGCATAATCGTTTATGCTGTGCGCGGCTATTGAGACGATAACCGCGGTCTTCACCTTATTTAAGAACGGGATCTTATCTTTAATAAAAGTTTCTATACCGTCATTTTGAAGGCCGATAGAATTAAGTATCCCGGACGGTGTCTCGACGAGGCGCGGAGGAGGATTGCCCTCTCTCGGTTTAAGGGTTATCGATTTCGTCACAATAGCCCCGAGCTTGTTTAAATCGACTAGATTCCCGTACTCCTCGCCTGAGCCGAACGTTCCGGACGCGACCATGACGGGATTTTTTAACTCAAGACTGCCGATCTTTACCTTCAGGTTTGGTTTTACCATATTATCTCTTTTATGTCGAAGACCGGCCCGTCCTTACAGACAAGTTTGTATCCCGATCTTGTCCTTATCGCGCACCCCAAGCAGGCGCCTACGCCGCATGCGATATTCTCCTCCAAAGAGGCGTAACATTCAAGCCCGCGTTTTTCGGCGATATGCGTTATGGCTTTTAGCATGGGTTCCGGTCCGCAGGCGAATATCGTTGGTCTAAATCCCCTTTTTATTTTCAAGAATTCATTCAGTATGTCGGTTGCAAAGCATCTCTTGCCGTAACTGCCGTCATCGGTCGCGATCATTGTCTTGATGCCGATATCATTGAAGTGGTCCGCGCAAAGCAGGGCATTTTTGGTTCGCGCGCCTATTATCGCGTAGACCTCTGCTTTCTTTATCCGGGTTAACGACTCAGCCAGAGAAGCAAGCGGCGCCACGCCTATACCGCCGGCGACTATGATAAAATTTTTATCCCCTTTCCGGACAGAGAACCCGTTCCCAAGCGGGCCAAGGATATCCACCTTATCACCCGGCTTCAGGCCGGATAAAAAGCGAGTTCCCTTACCTACTATCTCACATAATATCTCGAACCCGGAAGCGCTGATCCGGTGAAAACCGAAAGGTCTCCTGAGCAAAGGTGTAGTCGCGCTGTCGCTACCGCACCTTATCGTCAGGAACTGGCCCGGTTTTGCCTTCTTTGCGATCGATGGACATCTTATGCCCATCAAAAAATAGCCGGGCTTTACTTTTTTATTTGATATGACTTTTCCTGCACTCTGTATCATATGGCAGCGTGCCAATCTCTTAAGGACGTTACCCCGATAGAATGTTTTTTTATCGCCTCTATCCCCTGGACTGCCGCGTTTGCCCCCGGTATAGTCGTTACGCACGGAACGCCGAGCGAGACGGCGAGCGACCTTATCTTGACCTCATCCTCCCTCGGCTTCTTACCGGAAGGTGTATTTATAATAAATTTTATTTTCCCCTCTCTCATGTGGTCCAGTATGTTCGGGCTTCCCTCGCTTATCCTATGGATCTGGATAGCCCGTATCCCGCCTTCTTTCAGTATAGCAGCTGTGCCTGCCGTAGCGATTATCTCAAATCCCAACTCTTTAAGTTTCTTTGCTATCGGCACTATCTTCGCCTTGTGGGTATCCTGGACGCTTACAAAGACTGTACCCTCAGTGGGTAACGAGCTGTTAGCTGCCATTTGCGATTTCGCGAATGCCCTTCCGAAATCTACGTCTATTCCCATGACCTCGCCTGTCGACCTCATCTCAGGGCCGAGTATTATATCTATTCCCGGGAACTTGACGAACGGGAAGACGGATTCCTTGACCGAGACCTGCGGCGGGATGATCTCTTTTGTGAAACCCAGGTCCTTTAATTTCATCCCCGCCATGACTTTAGCCGCGAGCTTGGCGAGCGGCACGCCGATCGCCTTGCTTACAAACGGGATCGTCCTTGACGCGCGCGGGTTTACCTCAAGGATATAGACGACGCCTTTCTGGACGGCGAATTGGACATTCATCAGGCCGACGACGTTTAGTTCCTTCGCAAGCGCGTGCGTGGTCTGTCTTATCTCCTCTATGACCTTGCCGCTTAGCGTATGCGGCGGCAGGACCATCGCCGCGTCGCCGGAATGGACGCCGGCTTCCTCTATATGCTCCATTATCCCGCCTATTACAAATGTCTCTCCGTCGCCTATCATATCTACGTCGACTTCGATGGCGTCCTCGAGGAATTTATCTATCAAGACCGGAAATTCCGGCGAGGCCTTGACCGCGTGCGTCATATAATACTTCAGGGATTCATCGTCATAGACTATCTCCATAGCGCGCCCGCCCAGCACATACGAAGGCCTGACCATTATCGGATAGCCTATCCTCTTCGAAACTTCTTTAGCGCCTTCGATCGTGACAGCGGTGCCGTTTATAGGCTGCCTTAGGCCTAGCTTCTCGACGAGGAGTTTGAACTTCTCCCTGTCCTCGGCTATGTCTATCGCTTCGGGGGTCGTCCCTATTATTTTGAGCCCGGCTTTCTTAAGCGCTATCGCCAGGTTCAGCGGTGTCTGGCCCCCGAATTGTACTATCGCGCCGTCGGGCTTCTCCTTATCGGCTATATTCAGGACGTCTTCGATAGTAAGCGGCTCAAAATACAATTTATCCGACGTATCGTAATCTGTCGAGACTGTCTCCGGGTTAGAGTTTACCATTATTGTCTCGTAGCCTATCTCCCTAAGGGCGAAAGCGGCATGGACACAGCAATAATCGAACTCGATGCCCTGCCCTATCCTGTTCGGGCCGCCTCCGAGGATCATTATCTTCTTTTTCGTCGAAGGCCTTATCTCGTCCTCTTCCTCGTATGTCGAGTAGAAATAAGGCGTATACGCCTCGAATTCCGCGGCGCAGGTATCGACCAGCTTATAGACCGCGCTTATCCCCTCTTTTATCCTGGGCTTTCTTACGCTCATCTCGTCTGAGCCGCGCATATATGCGATCTGCCTGTCGGAAAATCCGAACTGTTTGGCTTTCAAGGTCAGTCCCGCGGTCATCTCAGAACGCCTTATCTCTTCCTCTGCCTCGACGATCTCCTTTATGTTCTGCAAGAACCACGGGTCTATCTTCGTGAGCTCATATATTTTTTCTATCGTGAACCCTTCCTTGAGCGCGTACCTGATATAAAAAAGCCTATCCTGGTTCGGGACTTTAAGTTTTTCGGTTATTTCCCGTTTGAAATCCGGATCTTTTGTTTTCGCCTCGTATTCATCTTTCGGGTCTGCGCCAAGGCCGAACCTCCCTATCTCAAGCGACCTGATGCCTTTCTGCAGCGCCTCTTTGAATGTGCGGCCTATGGCCATAGTCTCGCCGACCGATTTCATCTGGATAGTCAATTTCTGGTCTGCCTTCGGGAATTTCTCAAAAGCCCACCGCGGGATCTTGACGACGCAATAATCTATTGCCGGTTCGAAAGAAGCAGGTGTCTCTTTAGTAATATCGTTGGGTATCTCGTCGAGCGTGTAGCCGACCGCGAGCTTTGCCGCGATCTTAGCTATCGGGAAGCCTGTTGCCTTCGAAGCTAAAGCGGATGACCTGGATACGCGCGGGTTCATCTCTATTATTACCTGCCTGCCGGTATCCGGATTGACGCCGAATTGGATATTCGAGCCGCCGGTCTCGACACCGATTTCGCGTATAACTTTTATCGCGGAATCCCGCATTACCTGATATTCCCTGTCGGTCAAAGTCTGCGCGGGCGCCACAGTTATTGAATCCCCTGTATGGATCCCCATCGGGTCAAAGTTTTCGATAGAACAGATTATTACGACGTTGTCCTTCAGGTCGCGCATCACCTCGAGCTCATACTCCTTCCACCCGGCGACCGATTCCTCTATAAGGATCTCGCTTATCATGCTTAAGGCCAGGCCCCGCTGCGCGATCTCTTCGAACTCCTTCCTATCGGACGCTGCGCCGCCTCCGGTGCCGCCAAGCGTGAAAGACGGCCTTATTACGAGCGGGAAACCGATCTTTTCGGCGATCTTTCTGGCTTGTCCCATATTGTAAGCGAGGTCGCTCTTCGGAAGGTCAAGGCCGATTTTCGTCATCGCTTCCTTGAATAACTTCCTATCCTCGGCCTTCTTTATGGCTTCGGCTTTCGCGCCGATCATCTCGACCCCGAATTTCTTCAGGACACCCATTTCATGCAGCTGTATCGCGCAGTTCAGCCCTGTCTGCCCGCCCAGCGTCGGCAATAACGCGTCCGGCCTTTCTTTCTCGATTATCTTCGCTATCATCTCCGGCGTTATGGGCTCGATATAAGTGACATCCGCCGTGTCAGGATCCGTCATGATAGTCGCGGGATTTGAATTGACGAGGATCACTTTGAAGCCTTCCTCGCGAAGCGCCTTGCACGCCTGCGTGCCGGAATAATCAAACTCGCAGGCCTGGCCTATGACTATCGGGCCGGATCCTATTATCAATATCTTGTTGATATCTGTCCTTTTAGGCATTTTTCCTTTCGCTCATCAAGGTTGCGAATTTGTCGAACAGGTATTCCGCGTCGTGCGGGCCCGGGCACGCCTCGGGATGATATTGCACCGAAAATATCGGCAGTTTTTTGTGCTCCATGCCCTCGACTGTCCTGTCGTAGAGATTTATATGCGTCAGGACCATGTCTTTATCGGGTATGGAATCTATGTCTACGGCAAACCCGTGGTTCTGAGACGTGATGTCGACTTTTCTCGTCCTCAGGTCCATGACCGGGTGGTTTCCGCCGTGGTGGCCGAATTTAAGCTTATAGGTATTCCCTCCAAATGCCAGGCCGAGTATCTGATGACCGAGACATATCCCGAATATCGGCAGTTTTCCTGCCAATTTTCTGACCGCGTCGATATGATACGGCACGCCTTCGGGATCGCCCGGCCCGTTCGACAGGAATAATCCGTCCGGCTTCAGGGCGAGCACTTCTTCCGCCGTCGCGGAGGCAGGCAAAACTTTTACTTTACAGCCTATCCTGCTTAAATTCCTGAGTATATTCAATTTCATCCCGCAATCTATCGCTACTACAGTGAAACGCGCTTT
>Ga0156189_137_pt1 | contig 7152 bp, 9 predicted proteins | sample RifCSPlowO2_12_FD_107842 | JGI IMG/M metagenome (GOLD analysis project Ga0156189, IMG submission 107842) | Omnitrophica WOR_2 bacterium RIFCSPLOWO2_12_FULL_51_24 | reverse complement strand
TGATATATTAAGGTTACCATGCGGATCAAAGCCTTTCTTTTTTCCCTTATTTTTCTTATGGTTATGTCATCCTTCGGATTCCCGGCCGAGGTCAAGAGCCCCGATCCGGCCAAGGATGATTTTACCCTGGCCCAAAAGGCTTTCGAGGACCGGTTTTACGATATCTCTCAGGAGCAATTGGAGCGTTTTCTCGCCATTTATCCCCAAAGCGACCACAGGGACGAGGCTCACCTTATCCTTGGCAGATCTTATCTTATGCTCGGCAAGAATGCCCAGGCGCTTAACGAATTCGACCTCGTCCTTTCATCCGCTTCCGCCAAACATCTTTACGATGAAGCGGTATACTGGTCTGCCGAGGTCTATTTCCGCGGGAAGGATTTCAAGCAGGCCCTCGACCGATATCAGAAGGTAATAGAAGATTTTCAGGATTCAAAATATGGGCCGGCCGCGTATTATTCGAAAGGCTGGGGCTATTACAATTTGAAGGAATATGACGCCGCGATCGGTTCCTTCGAAGCCTTTGTGAAAAAATTTCCGGACGACAGCCTGGTCGCCGACGCGAAGTACAAAATAGCCGAATCGGTTTTTATGAGCGGAAAATTTGATGAGGCAAAGAAACAGCTCAAAGACTTTTTGAAGGAATTCACAGTATCGAAAAAATTACCTGAGGCTTATTTCCTGTTAGGGGAGGTCGACTATGCCCTGCGGGACTACGCGGCTTCGGCGGGAGACTACGCGAAGGCCATTGAAATAAGCCCGGGAGCCGCATGGGAGGCTTATGCCCTCTACGGAAAAGGCTGGGCGGATTTCAAGGCAGGCAATTATAAAGCCGCGCTCGATGATTTTTTGGAATTTCGGCGCGTTTATCCGGACAGCCCGGTGACCGATTCCGCCATCTTCGGCGCCGGCCAATGCTATACTTCCATGAAAGACTATCCGAATGCTGCGGTAAGCTATGATGAGATGATCCTAAAATTCCAGAATTCCGCCCTGTTGGGCGACGCCTATTTGTGGAAGGGCGACTGTCTTTATAACCTTGAAAAGTTTAAGCAGGCGAAGGAACTATACGAGGAGGCGATATCGAGATTTTCCGCATCGGCGCTTCTTCCGCAGTTCTACTATAATCTGGGTTGGACGCTTTTGCGCCTTAACGATCCGCAAAAGGCGGTCATTAACTTTGAGGAGGTAGTAAAAAGGTCGCAGGACAGGAACCTCAAAGCCAGCGCCATTTCGCTCATAGGAGACACAGCCTTGGAGCTCAAGGATTATGAAAAGGCGCGGCAGTCTTACGATGAGATACTGAAGGATTACAGGGATTCCATCATTTGCGATTACGCCCAATATCAGCTGGGTATCACGATGTTCAGGACGGGCAATTATGACGGCGCCACACTCGCTTTCCAGAGCCTTCCGGGCAATTTTCCCAATTCAAGGCTGAGAGAGGATGCCCTTCAGCATCTGGGGTTATCGTATTTCCGGGCCGGGAATTTTCAATCCGCGAATGAGGTTTTTCAGAAGTTCATCGCAGCCTATCCTAGGAGCGTCCATATCCCCGAGGTGGTGTTTCAGGAGGCTAACTGTCTTTTCAATATGGCAAAATATAGCGAGGCTATAACCGCATTCAATAAACTCATAAAGGAATACCCTGATTCCGTCCATGCCCGCCTTAGTTTTTACGAGATCGGCTGGTCTTACTATCAGTGGGGTAAGGAGAGGGATGCTCTGGCACAGTTCGACGGGTATATAGCGAAATACCCGAACTCAGAGATAACCGATGATGTGAGACTATGGCTGGGCCAATATTATTACAATAACGCACAGTTCTCAAAGGCGAAGGTGTATTTCGACGCCTTGGCCGGTAAGTCGCCGCCCAGCAAGATCGCTGACGAAGCGGAATATTGGAGCGCCTTTATACTTTATAAGACCGGAGACATCGAAGGGGCCACCAGGAAATTTGAACACATAATAGAAGCGTACCCGGCGTCAAAGACAGCGGTGGAAAGCACGATGAAGATAGGCGATATCCTCGCCGAAAGCGGCCGCGCCGACGACGCAATAAGGGAATTGAAGGTAATAACCGAAAAATATCCCGGGACCCAATTCGAGAAAGTCGCGGACAAAAAGATAGGGGATATCCTCAAGCAGAAGAAATTATATAATGCGGCCGTAGAAAAATACCGGCTCGCGATAACCGAAACGCAGAGCGACTTTAATGCCGAGACGCAATTTCTTATCGGCGAGTGTTATGAGGAGAATGGTGACGCGGAACAGGCGGTCGCCGAATTCCTTAAGGTCAAGTATCTTTACCCGGAGATAAGGAGATGGTCGGGGAGGGCGGGACTGCGTGCCGCCGCGCTCTTCGAGAGCAAAGGGCGGTGGAAAGACGCGAGAAAGATATATGAGGAACTGGCCGGCACGAATCTCGAAGAGGCAAAATATGCCAAGGAAAAGCTGGAATGGATGAAAGATAATGTCTCAGAAAAAGCAGGGGAGGTAAATTGAGATGATAGAATGGATAGTAAGGGGCGGGCCGATGATGATACCTATCCTCTTGTGTTCGGTCGTTGCTTTTGCCGTGATGATAGAGAAGCTTATGTATATCCGGAGGATAAGCATAAACACGAGAAAATTCATGGGAGAGATCTCATATTCGCTTAAGAGGAACCGTGCCGATGAGGCGATAGAAATGTGCGACAAGTCGCCCGGCCCGCTGCCTAAAGTCCTGAGGGCCGGCATCCTCAAGTATGACAGGGCGAGGCAGGAAGTAAAGGAAGCGATAGAGGACGCGGCGCTCCACGAGATACCCAAGCTCGAAAAAAATATCGGAGTGCTCGCTACCATCGCCCAGATAAGCCCGCTGCTGGGTTTTCTGGGCACCGCCATAGGATTAGTAGGGATATTCCAGAAGATACAGGTTAAGGCCGCCGCCTTAAACCCGGTCACGCCGGCCGACATTTCCGGGGGCATATGGCAGGCGCTGATAGCGATGGTCGCGGGTTTACTTGTTGCTATTCCGACAGTCGCGGCGTATAATTATTTCGTAAACAAAGTGAACTATATCATACGCGAGATGGAGATAAGCGCGACCGACCTTGTAAACATCTTGTCCGAGAAGAAGGCGGAATAGATGAGGTTCAATTTCTCCCGGTTAAAGTTCATCGACAGCCGGTTTCTTGAGGCGGTGCCGCTTGCCAATTGCGTGCTGTTGCTTCTTGTATTTTTTCTTCTGACATGGAACTATTCAGCGCAGACTCAGGCGGGAATTAAGGTAAGCCTGCCGAAAGCGGTTACCTCCGAGACCTTGGGAGCAAGGGCGACGGTGATAACCATCACGAGGGAAAAGGCCCTGTACCTGGGCAACGATGCGGTCTCGACCCAGGAGCTCGTCTCCAGGATAGAGGCATTACCTAAGAAAGATTCGATATTGATAAAGGCCGACAAAGGCACTTCGCTGGATCGCGTCGTGGAGGTCTGGGATATATGCAGGAGAGCGGGAATACAGCAGGTCAACATAGCTACGACACAAGCGAGATAACAGCAAGGCATGCGTTCGCGTTGGCGCTTGTCGCGTCGCTGGTTTGGCATATCTTTTGGTTTTCTTCAGTGAAGATATCCGTCTCGGCGCCTGCCGTTGCGGACAGATCGGGATCGACTGTTTCTTTTATCGGTTCAATTTTAGAAGATTCGCCGATATTATCGGTCAAGGCATCCGTCGGGGCCGCTTCCGACGCCGAGATCAGGCGATTGCAGGATCTTGCCCCGCTTTCACGGGACCTTGCCCCGCTTTCACGGGACCTTGCCCCGCTTTCACGGGACCTTGCCCTTTTCTTCGAAAAGGACCTTGTACTAGAGGGAAGCGGCCTGAGCGGGAACGAAAAACTGGCAAGCGTTTCAGATTTTGACATCCTCAAAGAGATGGATGCTAAATATTCAGCCGATACGGCGGTCGGCGCGAAACAGATACCGGAAAAGCCTTTTGATAAGGTAATGGTTTCGTACAAGACCTATCCGTCCGAGACCGCGGGGCCCACAAGGTTCAGGGAGGTCATATACAAGCCGGAATTACCCGCGTACCTTAGGTGGGATGAGGGACTCGGCGTCGACCTCGACCGGCTGGGGAATATTTTTTCAATCGAATTGAAGTTTTGGGTATCGCCGGAAGGCAAGGTTGAATCTATAGAACGGCTATCTTCATCAGGCCATCCCACTGTTGACTTAGTTGGCATGCGTTACCTTAAAGGCTGGCAGTTCGCGCCGCATAAAGAGAGGCAATGGGGGATCGTTAAATTGAATTTTTCTCTCAGTAAGGCTGAGGCGAAATGATAAGGCTTGAGTTCTCGTGGGCAGTTGCATTGTATTTATCTATCTGTTTAGGGGTCCTTATATTATATTGGGCTTTTTTTGAAAAGGTTAAGAGCCTTCCCAATCGTTCGGTCTCCGACAGGAACGTATGGCACTGCGCTATCTGCACCTATTTTTATATAGATAGCAGGCATTCGGATATATCTGTCTGCCCAAGGTGTGGCAGCTATAACAAAAAACAGATCGCGGATCCGGAAAAGGAGGTAACGGGATGATAACCGAAATAGGCATTACGGCCGGCGAGATATGGCATTATCTTGACGAGCACGGCGAAGTGACCCTGCCTCAACTCTGCGCGGGTATAGAGAAACCGAGAGACGTAATACTCATGAGCCTTGGTTGGCTTGCCAGGGAAGGGCATGTGATCCTGGACGGCGATAAGGACTACAAGATCTTTCTCCGCAGGTAAGCAAGTTGAAAAATATAATAATTTTCATCACTACCGGTTCAAAAAAGGAGGCTGAAGTTATTGCGCGTGACCTTGTCGGCAAAAGGCTGGCCGCGTGCGTAAGCATACTTCCCTCCGTCGAATCGGTTTACACGTGGAAGGGCAGGATCCAGGCCTCAAAAGAGTGCCTGTTGATAGCAAAGACGGAAGACAGGCTTTTTCTTAAGGTTGAAAAAGCCGTGAAGAGATTGCATTCATATGAATGCCCGGAGATCGTAGCTTTTCAGCTGTCAAAAGGAAGCGCGGATTACATGCGCTGGATAAAAGAATCGACCGGAGATTAAACTATGATAAGAAAAATATTTTTGGTTTGTTCTGCGGCAGCATTGATACTTATTCCTTCTTTCTGCCATGCCGGGACCGAAGCGGGCGATGCATATTTTAAGGGTATCGGTCTGGCGGCCGGCGGAAAATTAGAGGAAGCAAAAGCGGAATTCCAAAAATCACTGGTCGATGATTCCGTCTATCCTTATGCCAGATTGGAATTGCACGCGATCGATGATGTATTAAATCATAAAATAAAAAAGGAGACGGCGCTTCTTGTCTTCCAGGGCAAAGAGTTGGCTAGCCAGAAGAAATGGCAGGAGGCCATAGACCTGTTTAACAAGGCCATAAAAGAAAACCCGAATTACGGCTATGCTTTTATAAGTAAAGGGATCGCCTATATGTCACAGGGCGAACTCGATAAGGCGATATCAAATTTCTCAGAATCGATAGATGTAAGCCCGGAATTCACCGAGGCGTATCAAAACCGCGGCGTCCTTTACGAATATAAAGGCCAGTTCAATAAGGCGATAGTGGATTTTGATAAGGCGATAGCGGCGGATCCCACATCATACATCCTGTATTTCAATAGAGGGATGGCTCACGTTTACAAGAACCAGTGCGATAAAGCGCTTCCCGATCTGGAAAAAGCGATCGAGTTGAAGCCCAATTACGCCAAGGCATATATAAATAAAGGGGTCGTACTCGAAGATCTCAAGCGCACGGAAGAAGCTATCGAGGCATACAGGAAAGCCATGCAGTTAGATACTTCCCAGGACAAAGAGATAGCAAAAGACGCAGAAGCAAGCATCCGCGCGCTCGAAGCCGAAAAGAAGAAAGCCGATGATAGCAAAAAAGATAAATGAGATCATAAAGGATTTTGATTTTGTCCCTGTCGCAACCTGCGATCTGGAGAGCAACCCGAACGTCGCTCCGAAATTTTTTCTGAAGGTCGAAAATAACCATATCTATCTCATAGATTACGTTATCGGGAGGACATTCCAGAATCTCGTAGTAAATCCAAGGGCTTCGCTCGCCGTTACGGACAGGGACAGCCTTACCGGCTATCAGATCAACGGGCAGGTCGAGATACTTTCAGAAGGCCCCGTCCATGATAAGCTCGTTAACGAGTTTCAAGCGAGGGAGATAAATCTCTCCTCTAAACGCATTGTCGAAGGCGTGCTTAGGGGAGAGGGTCATGAGAATTTCGAAGTGGCGTTCCCGAAGAAAGTGGTCGTATTTAAGGTCAAAATAAGCGAAGTAGTCGAGATCAGGGCTAGCGGAGAGCTAAAGAGGGAGAGGATGTAAAATGAGATCAAGGGCCTTTACGGTAAATGTTTTGTTTATATCGCTGCTCATAGTCTCCATCCCCGCTCCTGCGCCAAGCGCGAATGCCGTTGTTTATAGTGACCTTATTATCATGAATAATGGCAACAGCGTGCAGGGAATAATAAAAGAAGAAAAAAGCGATTCATATCTGGTAAAGCTCCCTTTAGGGGAAGTGACGCTGAGAAAATCGGACGTGAAGGAGATAAAACGTATTCCAGCGGAAGAGGCGTGCCTTAATATAGGAAATAAATTTCTCGAGAGCCATAATTTCGGATCCGCTATAGCTGAATACAATAAAGCGCTAAAGATCAACCCCGATTATTTGCCCGCGAAAGACGCTATCTCTGTGGCGAAAAAAAGGAAGTTAGAATACGAATCCCGGCTTAAAGCTTTGGTCGAGCAGGAAGAGAAGACCGGGGAAAAAGAAAAGCCAGTGGAGACATCGACAATAAACCAAAGCCCCGCGGCAAAACAGGTCCCATATTTCGTCAGCTTAAGGAACATGAATATCCCGCTCAAAAAGAGCTACAGTTTCTCTGATTTTGGTTTTACGGTTGATGGTAACCTTGTTATAAACGGGTTTGTTCAACCGGAGGCAAGTTCCATAAAGAGCATAATCAGCTCGCCGGCGCAATACGCGGGGATAAGGCTGGGGGACAAGATCGTCTCCGTAAATGGCAAGAGCGTCGCGGGGCTATCCCCCTTAGACGTCGAAAAAATCATAGGATCCCTTAGGTATATAAAGTTAG
>Ga0156189_127_pt1 | contig 7218 bp, 8 predicted proteins | sample RifCSPlowO2_12_FD_107842 | JGI IMG/M metagenome (GOLD analysis project Ga0156189, IMG submission 107842) | Omnitrophica WOR_2 bacterium RIFCSPLOWO2_12_FULL_51_24 | reverse complement strand
TCAGGTTTGATTCGGAAAATGGCGTTGCGCAGGCGTATGACGGCGCCGAGATGGTCTTAAGCTTATGCCTGGACCTGGAGAAGAAGAAGGAGAATATGAGATTTTGGCAGGACGCGCTGGCTTCCATGATAGGGAAAAAATGGTCGGAGAGCGAAGAGTATATACTTGGGTATAAGCCGCGTTCTAAAGTAAAATATGATATAGGCTTTAATTGGGTCGTAGGGGGCAAGTGGCCGAATAAAGCGTGGCCTGAAAAGAATTGGAAAAAGCTCGAAAAACTGCTGAAAAACAAATATAATATCTGCTGGCAGAAAGGGCTCGGCAATCTCGATGAATATATGGATTGGATCAATTCCTGCCGTCTCATCGTGACCAATGACAGCTTGGGGATGCACCTGGCGATTGCCTTGAAAAAAAAGATAATTGCGCTTTTTGGGCCCAGCTCTTCAAAGGAAGTGTATCTTTATGGGAGAGGCGGGAAACTTCTACCAAAGGCGCCGTATAAATGCGTGCCGTGTCTTGACCCCGTCTGCGCCCAGAAGGTCAATTGCATGGAATATATTACGCCCGAAAAGGTAAAGGACGAGATAGTAAAGGCGCTTTCAGGCAAGAGGAGATAGAGTGGAAGACCGTTTTAGGATAGACAGCCACAAACTGATGTTTCACGTCGGAAGGGTCAATGACTGGTTAAAGGGCAAACAGATATGCCCAATATACCTGGAGATAGCCCCTTCCGGAGGATGCAACCACAGGTGTGTTTTTTGCGCGGTCGATTACCTGGCGTATAAAGCCAAGTTTTTGGATCTAAATGTCCTGAAGAAAGCGGTAAAACAGGCGGCTGACTTGGGCGTAAAGAGTATAATGTATGCCGGAGAAGGCGAGCCCCTGCTCCATAAGGAGATAGGCGAGATCGTAAAGTACACGAAAGGCTGCGGCATAGACGTCGCTATCACTACAAACGGCGTATTTCTTAAGAAAGAGGTTTCCCGGGATATTCTGAAATATTTAAGCTGGATAAGGGTAAGCCTTAATGCCGGGAGAAGCCGGACATATTCGAAGATCCACCGGACTAAAAAAGACGATTTTTACAAAGTCATTAAAAACCTCCGGGAAGCGGTAAAGATAAAAAAGAAATACGGATTAAAGACGACCATAGGGGTGCAATTATTGCTGATCCCGGATAATATGAGGACCATATTTCTATGCATGAAAGGCTGCGCAGACTGGAAGACAGCGGGTTTAAAGTCGCATTTAGGGACCAGACGATGAGAAGATTGGATTCGGGAAAAGACTACAAGCGCTGCCTGGGGCTTCCGTTTTGGGCCTATATCGACGCGAACGGTGAAGTCTACGCCTGCAGCGCATTTTTGGGGAGGAGGGAGTTCGGCTTCGGGAATATCTATAGAAGCAGTTTTAAGGATATAATAAAGGGTAAACGCAGGCGGGCCGTGATGACCAGGATAAGTTCAAAAGTAAACGTCGACAGGTGCAGGCGGGCCTGCCGGCTGGATAAGATCAACAGCTACCTCTGGGAGTTGAGCAATCCAGGGCCGCACGCCAATTTTATTTAGGATGCTTATGGCAAGACAAGTCAAAGACCGCGATCTGATACAAATATATGAAACGATGCTAAGGATCCGTCTTTTTGAAGAGCGGGTTATCCATCTGTATCCGGGAGAGGAGATCAGGACGCCGGTCCATCTGTGTGTGGGCCAGGAAGCCATCGCTGCCGGGGTTTGCCATAATCTCCTGAAAGGAGATTACCTCTTTACCAACCACCGTTGCCATGGCCATTGTTTAGCGAAGGGAATGAGCATGTCTTCTATAATGGCCGAGCTTTACGGGAAACGCACAGGCTGCTGTAAAGGAAAGGGCGGATCCATGCATCTATCCGATCCGGATAAATACATCCTGGCAACCTCCGCTATCGTCGGGGGGAACATCCCCATGGCCGTAGGGGCCGGTCTAGCTCTAAAATTCAGGAAGGGCAGGAATATCTCGGTCGTGTTTTTTGGCGACGGTGCGGTCGATGAAGGGGCATTTTATGAAAGCCTTAATTTCGCAGCCCTGAAAAAACTGCCGGTCCTGTTCGTCTGCGAGAATAATTTTTATGCCACAAATTCCCCGCAATGGGCAAGACAGCCGCTGGATAATATATTTAAAAAGGGCGAGATCTTCGGGATAAAGGGTTTTCGCTGCGACGGAAATGATGCGGCAGAGACATTCAAAACATCGAAGAAATTGATCGAAAAAATAAGGAATGGTTCCGGGCCGTATCTTATGGAGTGCCGGACTTACCGCTGGAAAGGGCATGTCGGGCCGGATTGCGATTTCGAAAAAGGATGCCGCCCTAAGTACGAACTCGAAACCTGGCTGAAGAAGTGTCCAGTGATGAGACTTGAAGCCAAATTGTTAAAAAAGGGATTATTGACCGGGGCTAAGATCGAAAAGATCCGGCGCCGGATCAGGCAGAAGATAGCAAGGTCGGAAGTTTTCGCCAAAAGAAGCCGTTTTCCCGCTGCCGGAGAAGTTTATGCCGATGTTTACTGGAAAGGATAGCGATGCCCTGGACTGAGGTGGCGGTTGACCGCGCTATAAAGAGATTATCTTCCGCGGATAAGAACGCGGGAGGCAGGGTCTTGAGCTATAGAGAGGCCTTAAGGGAGGCCCTTCATCAGGCCCTTAAGAGGGACCCAAGGGTTTTTATTATGGGCGAAGGTGTCGACGATCCCCTCGGTATTTTCGGCTCAACGGTCGGCCTGCACAGAGAATTCCCCGGCGGGAGGGTATTCGATACGCCGATCGCCGAAAACGGATTGACCGGCTTCGCGGTGGGGGCGGCCCTGGCCGGAATGAGGCCCGTGCTGGTCCATATGAGGATGGATTTTCTTCCCCTTTCCTTCGATCAGATAATAAACCATGCGTCAAAATTGTGTTATATGTCCGGCGGAAGGGTCCATGTTCCGTTAGTCATACGCGCTATCATAGGCAGGGGCTGGGGTTCTGCGGCGCAGCATTCTCAAAGCCTGCAGGCTTTATTTATGCATATGCCCGGTATAAAAGTCGTCGTGCCGAGCTCCGCCTATGACGCCAAGGGGCTGTTGCTTTCAAGCATAGCTGATGATAATCCGGTGATCGTCATCGAACACAGGTGGCTTTATGATATCAAGGGCGGTGTCCCCGCAAAGGAGTATATCATCCCTATAGGGAAAGGTGTCATAAGGCGGCCCGGGAGATCCGCGACGGTGCTGGCTGTCTCTCTGATGGTAAGCGAAGCCATGGAAGCTGCGAAGAAACTGAAAGAGGACGGTATAGACGTAGAGATAATCGACCCGAGGTCTCTTGTGCCTTTCGACTGGGAAATAGTCGTCGATTCGGTAAAGAAGACCGGCAGGCTTGTTATCGCTGACTTGGGATGGCGTTCCGGAGGCGCCGCCGAGATAATTTTAGGGCGTATCCATAATAAAATCAGGGGATATCTGAAAGCCGATGTGCAGATAGTAGCTCTTCCCGATACGCCAACGCCGAGTTGCCAGCGGCTGGAAAGAGCGTTCTATCGAGGTTCGGAAGATATCGTAAAGGCGGTAAAAAAGACCTATGGACTACACAAAAGATAAACTAAGCGTCATCATGCCGGCTTTGAATGAGGAAGCCAATATATGCGATGCCATTTCAAGCACACTGAAGACGTTCGATCTCTTTAAGATAGACGGCGAAATTATAGTCGTCAACGACGGGAGTACCGACCGTACTCAACCGCTGGCCGAGGGAAAGGCAAGAGAGGATCCCGGACGTATCCGCGTGATAAGGCATGACAGGCCGAAAGGTATCGGAGCATCCTTCTGGGAAGGCGTTGACTCCGCTAAAGGCGATGCCATAGTGATGTTGCCGGGAGACAACGAGAACGATCCGCAAGAGACACTGCGTTATTATAAGCTGCTTGAGCACGTGGATATCGTCATACCGTTTATTTTTAACAGAGAGGTCAGGCCTTTATTCAGGAACGTCCTTTCATTACTTTACCGTTTTATCATAAATACGACCTTTTTAATCAATTTCAATTACACGAATGGAACGGTCCTTTGCAGAAGGTCTATTTTATGGGGAATAGATGAGCGCTCTGACGGCTTCTTCTTCCAGACGGATATATTGATCAGGGCTGCAAAAAAAGGCTACCTCTTTGCGGAGGTCCCATATAAGGTCGGTTCAAGGAAGAACGGCGTCTCCAAGGCGATAAGCTTTCCCTCGCTCTTTAAAGTCGTTGGGGGTTATTTGAAGCTGGTCGGAGATTATTATTTCCGAAAAGATAAAAAGCAACGATCGGATTACTCGAGCGATTCGCAGACAGCTGCCCGCCGGAAGTAGCCGGTCCTAAGGGATCAAACATGGAAAACCTGATATTGGACGGTCAAAAATTGATCTGGCACCAGGAACGCCTTAAGGCCTGGCTTAAGGGAGAGAGGATAGCGCCTATCACCATCGACTGTTCGCTGACGAGGAGATGCACCTACAGGTGCACCTATTGTTACGGGATGCTGCAGGCGAATGATGAAAAGAAGATGACCAGGGATGTGATATTCCGTTTTTTGGATGACGCCGCCGAGATAGGCGTCAAGGGGGTAAGCCTTGTAAGCGACGGTGAGAGCACATGCTCTCCCCATTTCTACGACGCTATCCTGCGGGGAAAGGCAAACGGCCTTGACATGGCTGTCGGGACAAACGGTTATCTGCTCGCGGTGGAACGCCTTGAAGAGATCCTGCCCGCCTTGACCTACATAAGGTTTAATATGTCAGCTGCCGACCCTAAGAGGTATGCGCAGATACACGGATGTGACGAGAAGTGCTTCGACAGGGTCTGTAAGATTGTCCGCGAGTGCGTCAGGATTAAAAAAGCGAAAGGGCTGAAAGTCACTATTGGGCAGCAGATGGTATTTTTACCCGATTTCACGGATCAGGTAAAACCGCTGGCGAAGCTCGGGAAAGAATTAGGCGTCGATTATACTATCTTTAAACATTGCAGCGATGACGAGAAAGGAAGCCTGGGAGTCGATTATTTGAAGTATCGGAACTGCATCGATGTATTAAAGGAAGCCGAAAAACTTTCAACGGAAGACTATAAGGTCGCCGTCAAATGGTCAAAGATATTAAGCGAGGGCAAGAGGGTATACAGCTGTTGCTACGGACCGCCTTTTATTATGCAGTTTTCCGGCTCCGGGCTGGTGGCTCCCTGCGGCATGTTGTTCAATAAAAAATTCTCGGAATATCATATCGGTAATATAGCCGAAAAATCTTTTAAGGAGATATGGAAAAGCGAGCGTTATTGGGAAGTCCTGCGCTTGATCTCGTCGGATAAATTTGACGCCAGGACGATGTGCGGGACATTATGCCTTCAACACAAAGTCAACGAATTTCTATGGGATCTTAAGACCGGGAAGATCTCCCTGGAGGCGCCGAAGGGAAAACCCCCGATGCATATCAATTTCATATGAGCGTATTATTTTACGGTATCCTGACATTTTTCAGCGCCTTGTTGATCCATTTGATGGTCTGGAGGATTTGCCTGCCAAAGAAGAACCGGGCACTCATCTTGGCAAATATATTTTTTTGGACGCTGGTTTTAGGTGCCGTAGTACTGAGGGCTATTCCGGACTATCTCGATTATATAGTCCTGTATTGCTGCCTGGCAGCCGCCTACATCGTCTCCTATCCGGCTATGGAGGCTGACAGCCCGTCGCTTGTGATAGTGCGCGACATCGCCAGGGCGGGAAGGTCCGGCCTGGACAAAAGCGAACTCTATAAGACCATGAGCGACGAAATATTGGTGGTTGCGAGGATCGATGACCTGCTGGCCGATGATTTGATCCGGATGGATTCCGGCAAATATCTCCTGACCGCAAAGGGCCGTTTTCTGTCCGGAGTATTTGTACGGTTTCGCCGGTTGCTTAACGCTCCGAAAGGCGGTTAGCGTAAATGGGCGATAACTGGACGCACATTTTTATCCCCTTTATTTGTTTGGCTGCGAATATTTTTATACAGATCTCCGTTTTTAAATTTTTCCCGGGGACGGGATTGCTGAAGTCCCTGTTTCTTGGGTTCGCATGCGGGTTTTTAGCGTTATTCCTGATAAATCCCGGAATCATGTTAGCGAGCAACCTCTTAATATATGCCTTGCTGGGTTACTGTTATTTTCATTTTGTTAACATGGGAGAGACCGCGCGCAGGATACGCATCCTGTTGGAGCTGAGCGAGGTCAGCGGGGGCCTTTCACTGCGCGATATATTGGGGAGATATAACGCCAGGGATATTATCGACCGGCGCCTTGCGAGGCTCGTGAATAACGGACAGGTAAAATGCGAAAACGGAAGATATTATATCGGAAACCTCACCGTGTTGACGATGGCCAGATTTACGGCGGCCGCAAAGAGCGTCATTTTCGGTAAAACGCCATGAAGCCGATCAGGATACCCGCTAATTATAATTATATAGCCGTATTTTTGACGTTCGCCTGCAACCTGAAATGCGGTTATTGTATAAATAATTTCGAACAGAAGCTGATAAGAAGGAAAGTTATTTCCGGAAAAGATTTTGTCCTGGGTTTGAATAGGATCATCTCGAGGGACGACCTCCCCGTGACCCTTCAGGGAGGAGAACCGACCCTGCATCCGGATTTTTATTATATCGTCAACAATTTAAAATCGGAGCTCAATATCGATATCCTGACCAATCTGCAGTTCGATGTTGATGAGTTCATCAGGAAAGTCGATCCCGCCCGGGTCAAAAGGGACTCGCCGTATGCCTCGATAAGGATAAGCTATCATCCCGAACAGATGAAGCTCGACGACCTTATAAGGGAGACGCTTAAATTGAGGGATGCGAAATTCAGCGTGGGGATATGGGGGGTCTTGCATCCGGCCTCGGAGAAGGCAGTCCTTGCTGCCACGGAGAGGTGCAAAAAACTTGGTATCGATTTCCGCACCAAAGAATTTCTGGGAAAGCACGAAGGGCGCTTATACGGGATGTATAGATATCCCGGCGCCTGCGACGGCAAATTCAGGAAAAAAGTGAAATGCAGGACCACCGAGCTGCTCATAGACAGCGAGGGCAGCATCTTCCGGTGCCACGCCGACCTTTACTCAGGCAAAAACAAGATAGGGAGCTTTCTCGATCCGGAATTTGAGATAGAAGACGAATTCAGGGATTGCTCAGATTTCGGCCACT
>Ga0156189_101_pt2 | contig 7603 bp, 8 predicted proteins | sample RifCSPlowO2_12_FD_107842 | JGI IMG/M metagenome (GOLD analysis project Ga0156189, IMG submission 107842) | Omnitrophica WOR_2 bacterium RIFCSPLOWO2_12_FULL_51_24 | reverse complement strand
CTTCGCCGCGCGCGCCTTCGGTAATTAAAATATTCGTGCCGAACAGACAGGTGGGATGAAACTGCACAAATTCCAGGTCTTTTATAGCGACCCCTGCCCTGTAGCAAACGGCGATGCCTGAGCCGGTGTTGATCAGCGCGTTGGTAGACTTCAGATAGACCCTGCCGTAGCCGCCTGTCGCGAATACGCAGGCCCTGCCTTCGAAAATCTCAAATTCTTCGCTTGATAAATTCAGCGTTATCAAGCCGGCGAAATGTCCGTCTTTTACGGACATCGAAACCACTGTCCTCTCTTCATAAACTTTTATCCCGAGCTTGACCGCCTGCTCATACAGGGTATGCAGCAGGACGTGTCCTGTCCTGTCCGCGGCGTAACAGGTCCGCGGAAAATCCGCGCCGCCGAAAGGCCTTTGGGCGATCCTGCCGTCATCAAATCTCGAAAACGGAGCGCCCCAATGTTCCATCTCGTAGACTATTTTCGGGGCTTCGCCGCACATGATCTCGACCGCGTCCTGGTCGGCCAAATAATCGGAGCCCTTGATCGTATCGAAGGTATGTTTTTCTATCGAATCATCTCTGCCGTCCGGCGCATTTGCCAGAGGCGCATTGATGCCGCCTTGCGCGGCTATGGAATGAGACCTTAAAGGATGGACCTTTGAAATGACGGCGCAGTCGAGCCCTTTGGATTTTGCCTCAACCGCCGCCCTGAGGCCGGCGAGACCCCCTCCCACAATCAATATATCGTGTGAAATCATTTTAAGCCGTTTTTATCGGGACTTTTGTAACGATGAAATATGCGCCGATGCAGAAAATCAAGATTCCGAGGATCGTAAAAAACCAAAAGAGGAATTTTTCTTTTTTTATCCCTAAGTCGATCAACATCGTTCTTATGCCGTAAAACGCATGGAATATAAAAAGGAAGAGTATCGATAAATTTATTGCTTGTATCCTGTGGATACCGGCGAACGCCTTCTGCCAGGGTGTCGTTAATTCTCCGCCCAATACATAGCCGGTTATAATCTGCAACCCGATCAAAACAAAAAGTAAAATCCCGCTTATCCTGTGAAATAACCAGACGAACATATCAATCCCTCCTATTGCGACGGACAGCCATGGATTCTCGCTCCCCGCTTCCGCGGGGACAAGCGCGGTCCGCTCATATCAAGTTGTTCTTTCTTAGCAATTCAACGCCTTCCTTCACTTGCGCTGCGGATTTGTGCAAAGCCTGCAATTCCTCTTCGGAAAGTTTCAATTCCACTATCTCTTCGATCCCGTCTTTTCCCAATTTTGCAGGGACGCCGCAATAGATATCCTTTAAGCCGTATTCACCGTCTAAATATACGCTCGCCGGCAGAAGCTCCTTCTTGTCCTTTAACACGGAATCCAGCATATCACAGACCGCGCTCGACGGGGCGTAATAGGCGCTTCCTGTCTTGAGGAGCGAGACGATCTCGGCGCCGCCGTCGCGCGTCCTCTGGATAATGCCTTCGAGTTCGTCCTTCGGTAAAAGTTCGGTTACCGGTCTTCCGTTGACCTTTGTATGCCCTCTAAGCGGGACCATCGAGTCGCCGTGTCCCCCTAAAACCATCGCCTCGACCTCGGACGGCAAAACATTCAGCCTTTCGGCTATAAAAAATTTAAACCTGGCGGTGTCAAGGACCCCGGCCATCCCGAAGACGTTCCTGCTGTTGAAACCTGACGCCTTATAGGCGAGATACGTCATGATATCGAGAGGGTTCGTCACCATTATTATAATCGAATCCGGGCAATATTCGCGGACGCTTTCTATTATCCCCTTTACTATATTCGCGTTCTTGGTCAAAAGGTCCTCGCGCGTCATCCCGGGTTTGCGGGCCAGCCCGGCGGTCACGATGACCACACCGGACCCTTTTATCAGGGAATAATCCGTGCCGCCCTCAATTTTAAAATTATAGCCTTCTATCGAGGCGGCCTGCCCGAGATCCAGCGCCTTGCCTTTTGCCAGCCCCTCGGCGATATCGACCAGGATGACATCCGCAAGTTTTTTTTCTACTATCCTCTGGGCGCATGTCCCGCCGACCTGTCCGGCGCCTATGACCGCGACTTTGAGATTATTCAATCTTGAAATCCCCGTGTTTCTTTATATGTTCGACGAGTCCGCCGTCCTGAAGTATCCGGGTCATCGCCTTGGGAAGCGGCGCGAATTTAAGGTCTATCTTTTTTGTCGCGTTCCTTATGACCCCATTCTCGAGGTTTATCTCGAGTTCATCACCGGAGGCGATCTTATCGGTATCACATTCGATCGCCGGCAGGCCGATATTTATAGCGTTCCTGAAGAATATCCTTGCGAACGACTTCGCCAGGACGCATGATACCCCCGCCAATTTTATTATAGTGGGGGCGTGTTCCCTGGATGACCCGAGGCCGAAGTTCCTCCCCCCCACGACAAAATCACCTTTCCCGACCTTCGAGGCGAACTGCGGATCGGCATCCTCGAGGACATGTTTGGCTAGCTCGTTAAGGTCCGACCTGAGATGGAAATATCTTCCTGGCGCAATAAGGTCGGTCGATATGTCGTCTCCGAATTTCCATGCCTTGCCGTTTAATTTCATTATACATACTCCCTGGGATCGGTTATCTCGCCCTTAATGGCAGAGGCAGCAGCCGTCGCAGGTGAAGCGAGATATATAAAACTCTTAGGATTACCCATCCTTCCCAGAAAATTTCTGTTCGATGTAGAGAGGCAATTCTCCCCGTCACCCAGGATACCGCCATGGACTCCGACGCATGCTCCGCAGCCGGGCGTAGTCACTGCCGCTCCGAACTCGATAAACGCCTCAAGTAAACCTTCTTTCGCCGCCATAAGGTAGATATCCTTTGAAGCGGGTGTCACAATGACTCGCGTATCAGGGTCGCGCTTGCGGCCCTTCCACAGATCCGCTACCAGCCTTAAATCCTCTATCCTGCCGTTTGTGCACGAGCCGATAAAGACCTGGTGGACTTTGATCTTCCCTATTTTATCTACAGGCTTTGCGTTATCTACCGTATGGGGAAGCGAGACCATAGGCGCGAGCTTATCTACTTCTATATCTATCTCCTTCTCGAACTTGGCGTCCTTATCGGACTTCATCTCGCGGTACTTCTCTTCCCTGCCGTGCTGTTTAAGATATGTCTTGGTTATCTTGTCGGAGGCGAATATGCCGGTTTTAGCCCCGGCCTCGACCGCCATATTCGATATGACCAGCCTCTCAGACATGGGAAGCGATGTCATCGCCTCCCCGGTAAACTCGAGGGCTTTGTAAGTGGCTCCCTCGGCGCCGAGCGAGCCTATAAGATATAGCATGAAATCTTTCGCGTATACGCCGGACTTAAATTTCCCGTTTACGACTACCTTTATAGTGCGAGGGACCCGGAACCAGGTCTTGCCGAGGCCCATCGCCACAGCTACATCGGTAGATCCCATCCCGGTCGCGAAAGCGCCCAAAGCGCCCCCTGTGCAGGTATGGGAATCGGCTCCTACCAACACATCGCCGGGCGAGGTAAAAAGCTCGCTCATTATCTGGTGGCAGACGCCCTCGCCGATCTCGAATATATACGACCCTGTCTTCCTCGCGAAATTCCTTAAAGTAATATGGTCGTTCGAGAGCTCTTTCCTGGGTGACGGTGCGGCATGGTCGAGGAATACCGCCACTCCCTGCGGGTTGACTACACGTTTTATGCCGAGCTCCTCGAGCTGCCTTACGGCAAGCGGGCCTGTTCCGTCCTGCAGAAGGCAGAGGTCGACCTTAGCGATCACAAAATCGTCCGCCTTTACGTCCTTGCCGGAATGTTCGGACAAAATCTTTTCCGAAATAGTCTTTCCCATATTTAGAGATAAAGCCCGGGAGCTTCGAAGGTCCCGGGCTTTATTTGAGATTCCATGAAATGCCTTTACTTCTTTTCGTCTGGCCAGGATTCCTGCGTGGATTTTCCGGGCATCTCCGCGGCACCTACGACTCCGGTCTTTACCGTCTCAGCAGTCCCGGTAACCGGATTTGTGACCAGATCTTCAGCGGCCCCTTCTTGGCCGGTCAATGTCCCGCCGATGGCCTTGCCTTCGTCAGCGACTGTATTGACGGCTTTTACGCCCGTATCGCCTATGACCTGAGCGGAATTCTTAGCGGCGTTGAATGGCCAGTGGAATACACCGCGCCAAAAATTTACAAAACTGTTTTCCTGCTCTTCGGCGCGTGCCGAACCGACAACTATGCATGATATGACAATTATTGCTAAAACCAACAATGCTAACTTCTTCATTGATTCCCTCCCTTTTTACTCCTCTATAGAAATAGCTTCAACAGGGCAGCTATCCTTGGCTTCCCTGCAGGTTTCCTCAGCGGCTTGCGGTGCCGGATTGGCCTTTACAACAGCAACGTCACCCTTCATCTCGAAAACTTCCGGGCATATATTTACGCAGAGCTCACAGCCGGTACAGAGATTTGGATCTACCTTCGCCTTCATCTAGTCACCTCCTCTATATGTTCCATAAGCAGCTCTTCGGCTAAACAATCCTCTTCTTTTGAGATTTGACCTTTGAGGAACCTCGCCTGCAATTGTTTAGAGAGGCTGTTTATGAATGCGTTTAAGGCCATATTATACGAATATTTATGCCAAACGTCAAGGGGTAAACTGACTTCTCCCTCATGCAGGACCACCCCGAACCTGCGCCGCTGGGCCGCTCCGGCTATCTTTTTGCCTTCCGATACGACATCGGATTCGACCGGCGAGGCGAAGCAGGCGCCGGATGTCTTTGCGACCTTTGGAACGGGCAAATAGAGTTCAGCCTCGACTCCCAACTCTTTTAAAGCCGCGGCTATTCCTTCGTGTATATGACGATAGGAAGCAGCGGTACCTTTGGGTACCGCTCCGGAAGCTTCGCGATAGATCATAGAATAAGTAAGACCGAATTCATTGTGGTATACCAAACCTCCCCCGGTAGGGCGGCGGACAAACGGAAGATTATTCCCCTCACCCTTCCCTCTCCCCAATGGGGAGAGGGTTAGGGTGAGGGGATCCTGAAATTTTCCTATCGAGATACAGGGATAGAGCCAGCGGTATATCCGCAAAGTCGGCATTGATCCGCCAATGATGCTTCGCGTTATCGATTCGCCAATGATGCGAAGCATGATCGCTTCATCGATAGCCATGTTGGCATTCGGCTCGCGGGCTTCGTCTATTATCAGACGCCAGATTTTTTCCATCTTAGATTAAGCTCTCTTGCGGCAAGGACTTCATCGAGCCGCCGGACCGGGGTTATATGCGGCGCTTCGGTCAACAGTGAGGGGTTTGATCTTGCTTCTGCCGCGATCTTTATCATCGTTTCGGCGAATGCATCGAGCGTTTCTTTGGACTCGGTCTCGGTCGGCTCTATCATTATCGCCTCTTCGACGATGAGCGGGAAATATACGGTCGGCGCGTAAAACCCGTAATCGAGCAGCCGCTTCGCTATATCGAGCGTCTTTACGCCGAATTCCTTCTTGTCCTTCCCCGTGAGGACGAACTCGTGCATGCACGGTTCGTCGTCGACAGCGAGCCGATAGTCGTTTTTGAGCTTTACTTTAAGATAATTCGCGTTAAGGACGGCCTCGACCGCCGCGTCTTTCAGGCCGTCGCATCCGAGCGATTTTATGTAACAATACGCCCTTATTATGACGCCGACATTCCCGTAAAATGCGCGGACCCTGCCGATGGATTTCTTCGCGTCGTAATCAAGGGATAATTTGTTCCTCTTCTGTTTTATCCTGGGGATAGGAAGGAAATCCGCCAGATGGGCTTTCACGCCTACAGGCCCCGAACCCGGCCCGCCGCCGCCGTGCGGGGTCGAGAACGTCTTATGGAGGTTGACATGGCATACGTCGAATCCCATATCGCCGGGCCGGGCAATTCCGACCAGCGCGTTTAAGTTTGCCCCGTCCAAATATAGGAGAGCGCCGGATTTGTGGACGATATCCGCGACTTCCTTTACGTTCTTCTCAAATAAGCCGAGGGTGTTGGGGTTGGTAAGCATAAGGACCGCGACTTCTCCATCCATCGCGCCCCTCAGCGCGTCAAGGTCGATCCGTCCCGCATTATCGGATCTCACCGTGACGACCTCGTATCCGCAAAGCGCCGCGCTCGCCGGGTTGGTGCCGTGCGCCGAATCGGGTATAACTACTTTTTTGCGGGGATTGCCTTTTGAAGTATGATACGCCCTTACGATAAGCATCCCGGTGAGCTCGCCATGAGCTCCGGCCGCGGGCTGAAGAGTGAACGCATCCATCCCGCAGATCTCGCAGAGAGCCTGCTCCGTTTCGTAAAGCACCTCGAGTATCCCCTGTACGCTCGTCTCCGGCTGATAAGGATGCAAGCCGGTAAACTGCGGGAGGCCCGCCATCTTCTCGTTGATCTTCGGGTTATATTTCATGGTACATGAGCCGAGCGGATAGAAATTCGTATCGATGGAATAATTGAGCTGTGACAGCCGCGTGAAATGCCTTACGCAATCCAGCTCGCTTACCTCCGGGAGCTCCGGTTCTTTTTTGCGGAGAGAATCCGCGGGCAGAAGCGATTTTATCTCGGCATCGGGCACATCGAGCTTCGGGAGCGAATAACCTTTTCTTCCCGCGCTGCCTATCTCGAATATTAATTTTTCCATCAGTGCTTTCCTAAAAGTTCCGCGAACCTATCGAGGTCTTCCTTCGTCTTCGTCTCGGTGACGCAGATGAGCATGCAGTTCTTCATCTCGGGGTTGAATCTGCCGAGCGGCAGGCCGCCTACTACGCCGTGCTTCAGGAGGTCTCCGGTTATCTTATCCGTCTCTTTGCCGCATCTAACGACAAATTCATTGAAGAACGGGGCATTGAACATCAACTCAAACCCGCTCAGCCTTAGGACCTTGTCCTTTAAATAATGGCTCTTTAAGACGTTCTGGCGCGCTATCTCCTTTATCCCTTCCCTGCCCACAAGAGAGAGATAGACGCACGCGGCAAGGGCCATGAGGCCTTCGTTGGTGCAGATATTCGATGTCGCTTTTTCCCTGCGGATATGCTGCTCGCGCGCCTGCATGGTCAGGACGAAACCGCGCTTCCCCTCGATATCCTTCGTCATTCCGGCTATCCTCCCCGGCATCTTGCGCATATGCTTCTCCTTGACCGCAAAGAATCCCAGATACGGACCGCCGTAACTCATCGGTATGCCCAGCGGTTGCCCTTCGCCGACCGCGATGTCCGCGTTATATTCGCCCGGGGATTTCAAAACACCGAGAGATACCGGATTGACGCAGGCAATAAGGAGGGCCCCGCACGAATGGCAGATAGATTCTATCTTGTCGACTTTTTCGATACAGCCGAAGAAGTTCGGATTTTGGACAACCACGCAGGCGGTCTTATCGTCCGCCTCTCTCTTTAATGCGGCTTCATCAAAGGACCCGCCGGCGTGCGGTATCTCTACAAATTCTATCTTATAGCCTTCCAGATAAGTTTTAATGACCTGTTTATATTCGGGATGGAGCGAACTCGAGAATATGACACGGCTTCTTCCTGTCTCTCTTACCGCGAGGATCACGGCTTCGGCCAGGGCGGACGCGCCGTCGTACATCGAGGCATTTG
>Ga0156189_151_pt1 | contig 7620 bp, 7 predicted proteins | sample RifCSPlowO2_12_FD_107842 | JGI IMG/M metagenome (GOLD analysis project Ga0156189, IMG submission 107842) | Omnitrophica WOR_2 bacterium RIFCSPLOWO2_12_FULL_51_24 | reverse complement strand
CTGCCCCGAGATGCCGCAGGCGATATATATCTTGGGACATACGGTCTTTCCCGTCTGTCCGACCTGATGGGAGTACGGGATCCATTCGGCGTCGACTGCCGAGCGCGATGCGCCGACCGCGCCGCCCAATACTTTCGCGAGCTCTTCGATAATCTTGAAATTCTCGGGCTTACCAAGCCCCCTTCCTCCCGAGACTATTATATTCGCCTCGGTAAGGTTAACCGTAGCCGATTCCTCTTCCTTTATCTCTAATAATTTCGTACGCGAATCATAAATGTCCCCCGGATAATCCTTCTTTATCACCTGGCCGGTCCGGGATTTGTCGACAGGCGCTTCTTTGAATACTTTGTGGCGGACCGTCGACATCTGAGGGCGGTAGTTCTCGCAGAGGATAGTCGCCATGATATTGCCGCCGAATGCCGGACGCGTCTGCAGAAGCAGTCTCTTCTCTTTATCGATAGCCAAGCCCGTGCAATCCGCAGTAAGGCCGGTGTAAAGCTTTACCGCTACGCGCGAGGCGAGCGACCTGCCGATGGAGGTAGCGCCATAAAGGAGTACCTCGGGCTTGAATTCTTTTACCAGCTCGACGATTATATTCGTATAGGGCTCGTCCATGTAATTTTTGAGCTTCGTATTTTCTACGAGATAGACCTTATCGGCGCCCCGCCAAAACAACTCCTGCGCTTTGGCTTCTATTCCGTCGCCTATCAGGATGCAGGCGAGCTCCGTTCCGAGATCGTCTGCCAATTCCCTGCCTTTTCCGAGAAGTTCATATACTACACTCTGGACGACACCTTTCTTCTGCTCGGCAAATACCCAGACGCCTTTATAAGAACTTAAGTCCGCCTTCTGCGGCACCTTGCAGACCGTAAGCTCTATCGCCTTGAATTTGCACGACGCCACGCAAGCTCCGCATAATGTGCACTTGCCGAAATCTATGACGGCCTTCTTGTCCTTCATGGTTATCGCGCCGAAAGGACAGCTCTTGACGCACAACGTGCACCCCGTGCATTTATCCAGTAATATCTGTATGGAACACTCTTGAGGATTATTCTGTTCTGCCATCTTATGTATTTCCCGCCGCGATCACTACGTCTTTTAACGCTTCGACCAGTTTATTTACGACTTCCTGCGTATCACCCTGTAAGATCTGTCCGCCGGTCCTCTTCGGCGGCGTAAATATTTTATTCACGACCGTGGGAGAACCCTTCAGGCCAAGCCGATCGTGATCAACGTCGATATCTTTCGCGGTCAGGGTCACGACAGGCGCCTGTTTGGCGCGTATCTTCCCTTTTAACGAGGGAAGCCGCGGGATATTTATCTCTTTTACCACCGTAATAAGGCACGGGAGAGGGGTCTCAATGACCTCGAACCCTTCCTCGGTCATCCTCTCGAACCTCGCCATCCCTTCCTTTATCTCTTCGGTCTTTTTGACGTATGTGACCTGCGGGATATCAAGGGTCGCCGCTATGCCCGGCCCTACCTGCGCGGTATCGCCGTCGATCGCCTGCTTGCCGCATATTATGAGGTCGAATTTCCCGAGTTTCTGTATGCCTTTCGCGAGGGTATAGCTCGTCGCCCATGTATCGGAGCCGGCGAATGCGCGGTCGGACAAGAGCACCATATCGTCCACGCCCATCGAGATAGCTTCGCGCAGCGCTTCTCCGGCTTGCGGAGGACCCATAGAGATGACGGTGATCTTTCCGCCGAGCTTCTCCTTTATCCTCAGCGCTTCCTCGATGGCATACATGTCGAATGGATTTACTATCGACTGGACGCCCTCGCGCATCAGGGTGTTCGTCTCGGGATTTATCCTTATGTCCTGGGTGTCCGGGACCTGTTTTATGCAGACGATTATGTTCATTTTCTGAGCTGCTCTTTCAGTAGTTCCAGCGCGATGATGTTGCGCTGTATCTGGTTGGTGCCCTCGTATATCTGGGTGATCTTGGCATCGCGCATATACTTTTCGACCGGATAGTCGCGCATGTAACCGTAACCGCCCAATACCTGCACCGCGTCGGTAGTGACCTTCATCGCGACATCGGAAGCGAATAATTTAACCATAGCCGATTCCTTCGAGACATCCTTAACGCCCGCATCGACCATTCTGGCGACAGCGTAAGTCAAGGCCCGCGCCGCCTCTACCTCGGTCGCCATATCCGCGAGCATGAACTGCAATCCCTGGAAACTCGATATCGTCTTTCCGAACTGTTTGCGCTCGCGCGAGTATTTTACCGCGTGGTCGAGCGCTCCCTGCGCTATGCCGACTGCCTGAGCCGCGACACCCGGGCGCGATTTATCGAAGGTCTTCATCGCGACGATGAATCCCATGCCCTCGCGGCCCAAAATATTTTCTTTTGGTATCTTGCACTCATTGAATATTAACTCACGCGTCGCCGACGCGCGGATACCGAGTTTCTTCTCTTTCTTTCCGAAATCAAATCCCGGTGTGCCCTTTTCCACGATGAAGGCGCTGGCGCCGCGGGCGCCCTTCTCCCTGTCGGTAATCGCGATGACGGTATATACCTCGGCTTCGCCTCCGTTCGTGATCCACTGTTTTACGCCGTTCAATACGTAATGATCTCCCTCTTTCCTGGCGGTCGTGGCGATCGCGCCCGCGTCAGAACCGGCCCCGGCTTCGGTCAAGGCGAACGCGGCGAGTTTCTTGCCGCTCGCGATATCAGGAAGATACTTTTGTTTCTGCTCGTCATTACCGAACAATATTATCGGATATGTGCCGAGCGCGGTCGCCGCGAAACATATGGCGATGCCGCCGCATGCGCGCGAGAACTCCTCGGTCACGAGGCAGAGTTCCATCGCCCCGCCGCCCAGCCCGCCGTATTTTTCTTCTATATATACGCCGCAGAGGTCGGATTCGGCCATGACCTTCATTATATCCCACGGGAAGGTCTCTTTCTCATCGTGCTCGGCCGCTACAGGCGCTATCTTCTCTTTCGCGATCTTGCGCGCCAGATCGCGCACCATTATCTGTTGTTCGGTCAATAGGTAATCCATCTTGTCACCCCTTATTATATTACGGAAGGAATTTTTTTACGGCGATGCACGCGTTGTGCCCGCCGAAGCCAAAGGCGTTCGATATAGCGACGTTGACTTTGACGTTTCTCGCTTTATTCGGAACGTAATCAAGATCGCAGTCCGGATCCGGCGTCTCGTAATTTATCGTCGGAGGGACAATATCCTCTGTTATGGCCATTGCGCACGCGATGAATTCCACGCCGCCTGCCGCGCCAAGGCAATGCCCGGTCATGGATTTGGTCGAGCTGACCGGTATATTATATGCCTGCTTTCCGAATACTTTTTTTATGGCGAGCGTCTCGATCTTATCATTTAATTCCGTCGAGGTGCCGTGCGCGTTGATATAGGAAACGTCTTCGGGTTTTAATCCCCCGTCTTGCAGCGCCAGCTTCATGCACATCGCCGCGCCTTCGCCGTTCGGGTCCGGCGCCGTCATATGATAAGCGTCGCCTGACATGCCGTAACCGGCCACTTCCGCGTATATCTTAGCGCCGCGTTTTTTCGCGTGGTCCAGTGATTCCAAGAGGACGATACCGCAGCCCTCGCCTATTACAAAACCGTCGCGGTCCTTATCGAACGGACGGCTCGCCCTTTCCGGCTCGTCGTTCCTCTTCGAAAGCGCCGTAAGGGCGCAGAAACCGCCGACCGCGGTCTTGACGATGGCCGCTTCCGTGCCTCCGGCTACCATCATGTCGGCATAGCCGTGCTGTATTAGCCTAAATGCTTCGCCTATGGAATGATTACCCGTAGCGCAGGCTGTCGCGACACACGAATTCGGTCCCTTTATTCCGCACGATATGGAGATCTGGCCCGGAGCCATATTGACTATAAGCATAGGGATAAGCAGCGGGGCTAGCCTCTTGGGCCCTTTTTCCAATAAGACAACAGTCTGGTCCTGGATGACTTTCAGGCCGCCGATACCGGAGCCTACCAGGACGCCTATCCGGTAAGGGTCTTCTTTGGAGATATCGAGCCCGGAATCCTCTATGGCCATCTTGGCGCTGTAGACCGCGAATTGCACAAAACGGTCCATCCTCCTCAGGTCTCGTGGGCTGGTTATATATTTGGAGGGGTCGAAGCTCTTGACTTCACAAGCGATCTGCGAATCAAAATCCGTGGGATCGAATTGGGTTATCCTGCCGGCGCCGCTTTTACCGGCTAGGAGGGCTTTCCACAGATCGTCTTTGTTATTTCCGACCGGGGTGACGGCGCCAAGGCCGGTTACGACTACTCTTCTTTTGTCCATCAAATAGGGCTAGGCCTTGCCTGCCTTTTCTTCTATGTACTTTATGGCCTCGCCGACGGTCTTCATCTTCTCGGCATCCTCGTCCGGTATCTCGGCCTTGAACTCCTCTTCGAGGGCCATCACTATCTCGACCGTGTCGAGTGAATCCGCGCCAAGGTCGTCGATAAACGTCGCCTGGGGGGTGACCTCTTCAAGTTTTACGCCTAATTGTTTCGCTATTATCTCTCTTACTTTATCCGCTACAGCCGACATGTACTCCTCCTTTTAGGTTGACTACATGACCATTCCGCCGTCGATCTTTATTACCTGTCCGGTTATGTATGACGACGCGTCAGATGCCAAAAAGATGGCCAAATTCGCTACATCGATTGCTTTCCCGAATCTATTTAAAGGGATAAGGGCTGACATCTGGGCCTTGACGTTCTCCGGCAGTTTGGCCGTCATGTCCGTTTCGATGAAGCCCGGAGCGATCGCATTAACATTAACGTTTCTGGAGGCTAGCTCCCTGGCGACGCTCTTTGTGATCCCTATTATTCCGGCCTTCGAGGCCGCGTAATTGGCCTGTCCGGCATTGCCAATGATCCCGATTATCGAAGCTATAGACACTATCTTGCCGTATCTTTGCTTCATCATAACCTTAGAGACGGCCTTTGTGCAATTGAATGTCCCCTTTAGGTTTACGGCGATTACGGAGTCGAACTCCTGTTCGCTCATGCGGACGATTAGGGCGTCTCTGGTTATGCCTGCGTTGTTAATCAGTATATCGATTTTCTGAAATTTGTCAAGCGTCTTATTAACCATCTCCTCGACCTGCGAGAGGTTTGTCACGTCGACGATAAATGTCTCCACCCTGCGGCCAAGCGCCCCTATCTCCTTCTTGGCCGCATCCAGAGCCTCCTGGTTTACATCGCAGATCACGATATCCGAGCCCTCTTTGGCGAAGGCAAAGGCTATCTCCCTTCCTATACCTCTCGCTCCTCCGGTTACCAGAGTCAACCTATCCTTAAATATCATCTTCTCTTCCCCCTTTTTACCCCTGAGACAGGACCTCTTTGACGGCAGAGACATCGGATGAGGTCTCGACATTCAGGCACTCGAGCGCCGGGTCTATCCTCCTCAAAAGTCCGGCCAACACCTTGCCTGGCCCTACTTCTATATATCTCTTTATCCCCGCTCCGGCGGCAACGTCCCGCCTCAGCGGGAGACCTTGCCCGGCCAAAAACCTTATGGAACCCTCCCAGAGGACCGGCGATTTGACCTGCATAACGAGGTTCTTCCTTATCTCATCAGGAGATGATTCATAGCCGGCGTTGACATTCGTGACCACCCTTACCTTCGGCGGCTTTATCTCTATCTTATCTATCTCGGCCTTCAGTCTCTGTGCGGCAGGCTCCATCAGGCCCGAATGGAAAGCGCCGCTTACATCGAGCGGTATGACCTTCCTTGCTCCCCTCTCTTTCGCGAGGTTAGAGGCGGCTTCGATTTTTTCTTTAGTCCCGGAGATGACTATCTGCCCGGGTGAGTTCAGGTTGGCTATCTCGGCTCCGGTCTCCAGGCATACCTTTTTAGTATCTTCAAGGGGAAAACCTATAACCGATGCCATTGTGCCGGGATTCTGGCGCGACGCCTCCTCCATAAATTGCCCGCGTTTTCTTACGAGAGATACCGCATCCTCAAACGAGATCGAACCCGCCGTAACAAGCGCCGTATATTCCCCGAGACTTAAGCCCAGTACCGCTTTCGGAACAAGCTGCCCCAAAAACGGCGATACCGATTCGAGGGCCCTTAAGGCCGCGATGGATGCGGTCAGGATCGCCGGCTGGCAGACATCACTGCGCGTTAATTCTCCTTTAGGCCCTTCAAAACAGAACTTGGTTATATCGAACCCTAAAATATGATTGGCTTTTTCGAATATGACTTTCGCGGCGGGAAAATTCTGGTATAAGTCCTTGCCCATTCCGATATACTGCGCGCCCTGCCCGGGAAATATTAGAGCGAAGTCTACCATTCTATTACGCAAGAGCCCCATACCAAACCGCTGCCGAAAGCCACAAGGAGGACCTTATCGCCCTTTTTGACGCGTCCTTCCTTGACCGCTTCGTAAAGGGCTACGATCGCGGAGGCGGCTGACATATTCCCGTACCTGTCGACATTGACGAAGACCTTCTCCGACGGTATCCCTACGCGCTCCACGATAGCTTCTATTATCCTGATATTGGCCTGGTGAGGAATGACGCAATCGATATCCTTCGTGGTAAGCCCCGCTTTCTGCAGTACTTTCGCTGTAGCGCCGGTCATGACGCGCACTGCGTTCTTGAACACGTCGTTGCCCTGCATCTTTAAAAAATGCAGGCCTTCGGTCACGGTCTTATGCGACGCCGGATGGAGGGATCCGCCGGCCGGGCATATCAGGAGTCCGCTCTTTGTGCCGTCGGCCCCTAAATAGGAAGCGATGATGCCGCCTGTTGTTACAGGCGCGACCACTGCGGCGCCGGCGCCATCGCCGAACAGGACGCAGGTCGAGCGGTCCTTCCAGTCTATGAAACGCGACAGCAATTCCACGCCTATCACGAGGACGTTCTTATACATCCCGCTCTCGACGAACTGTTGGGCGATCGTCAATTCATGTATGAAGCCGGAACACGCGGCATTGATATCGAAACACGCGGCGTTCTTGGCGCCGAGTTTAGCCTGGACGATGCAGCTTGTCGCCGGAAAAGGCACATCCGGCGATATCGTCGCGACTATTATAAGTTCCACGTCCTCAACCTCAAGTTTGGCGTCTCTGAGAGCCATCCTCGCGGCGTTTGCGGCAAGGTCGGATGTGACCTCTTTCTCGTCGGCTATCCTGCGTTCGGAGATACCGGTGCGCGTCCTTATCCACTCATCCGAAGTATCGACCATCTTCTCGAGGTCAGAGTTGGTCAAGACCTTCTTGGGCAGATAAATGCCTAATCCGATTATCCCTGCGACTTTCTTTGGATTTTTTTTCGCGATCTTGGATTTTGCTGTCATGTCAGGTTTTTTTGACGGACTCGAGGATATGCTTATTGACTTGATGCTCGACGAACACGCCCGCAACCCTTATCGCGTTCTTTATGGCTTTTGCGGAAGAACGGCCGTGGCCTATGATACAGATACCGTTGACTCCGAGTAACGGCGCGCCGCCGTGTTCGGAATAATCCATCTGTTTCTTGACCGCCGTGAACGCCGAGGCGGTAAGTATCCCGCCGAGTATCCTGAGCGGGTCTTTCTTGAGTTCGTCTTTTATAAATGAGCCTATTGTAGTAGCTATGGATTCGGCGACTTTGAGGACGACATTTCCGGTGTAACCGTCG
>Ga0156189_162_pt1 | contig 8096 bp, 7 predicted proteins | sample RifCSPlowO2_12_FD_107842 | JGI IMG/M metagenome (GOLD analysis project Ga0156189, IMG submission 107842) | Omnitrophica WOR_2 bacterium RIFCSPLOWO2_12_FULL_51_24 | reverse complement strand
CTTTCTTGTCCGTATGAGCCTCGCTGTAGACCCTGAGGATAGGCTCGGTGCCGGATGGCCTTATCAATAGCCAGCTCTCGTCATCGAAGATGAATTTCAACCCGTCATAGGTCTTTATGTTGACGATCTTGTGCTTGAATATCCTCTTGCCCCGCTGTCGCGGGACCTTGTTTCTAAGTTTCGAGAAGAGGCGCTTTACCGTTTTTTCTCTGGTCTTGAGCGGGATCTCTATGTCCTGCCTGTGATATCTGAATTTGCCGAACCTCTTCTCCATATCTTCAAGCAGGGAGAGGATCGGTTTCTTCTCTTGCTGCATCATCTCTACAAGCAGCAGCCCCGTAAGGATACCGTCTCTCTCGGGTATATAGTTCTTGACTCCGATACCGCCTGACTCTTCGCCGCCTACAAGGACGTTTTCTCGCTGCATTAGTTTCGCGATATGCTTGAATCCGACCGGCGTCTCGAATAATTTCAGGTTATAATGCTTCGCGATCTTATTCATGAGCGTCGGCCCTGCTATATTCTTTACGAGCGCTCCCCTCCAGCGCCTGTTCTCTATGAAATGCAGCGCTATGAGGCACATTATCTCGCCGGGAGTGATAAACCTCCCGCCCGGTGCTACCGCGCTGACCCTGTCAGCGTCGCCGTCAGTGGCTAAGCCTATATCGTATTTGCTTTTTTTCATGATCTCCATGAGTTTGGGCATATTGCGCGGGAGCGGTTCGGGTTTCAATCCCTCAAAGGAAGGGTTTGGTTCCGCGTTTATTACGTCAATCTTGACTTTTGTGCCCTTCAACACGGCCGCGTGATAGCTGTTACCTGCGCCGTGCATAACCTCTGCCGCGACCTTAAGGCTGCAATTCTTCAGGAGGTCGAGGTCGAGGTACTTGCGCACCGCGTCGAGATATTTCGGCATCGGATTTATTATCTCGATCTTCTTTGTCCTTACGGCTTCCTCAAGGGGTATCATCTTTACCTTGTTCCTGCGCAGGAAGGCCTCGATCTTATGTGTCACGGTCTGGTCCGCGGGCGAGCCGAAAGGTGTTTTTATCTTGAGACCGCTGAATCTTCCCGGGTTATGGCTTGCCGTAATGATCAGGCCGCCGTTTAATCCCAGGAGTCTTATATTGTAGCTTGTCGTCGGGGTCGGCGAGGGCCTGTCCGAGAGGTATATCTTGATGCCGTTGGCGGCTAATACTTCGGCGATCGCCTGAGCGAATTTATCGGAGATGAAACGCGTGTCATAACCTATTATGATGCGGCGCGGCGCCTTGAATTCCTTATTGAAATAATCGGCGCATGCCTGTCCTGCTATCCGCACGTTCTCAAATGTGAAATCATCGGCTATGAGCCCCCTCCAGCCGTCTGTGCCGAATTTGATTTTTGATCGCTCGACCTTCCTCATCTTTCTCCTTAATGAGCCCCTGCAACTATACACTGCGCAGATTTCGCAGAAATCTGCTTGTAGTTGCGGGGCGAATTAATCCCGAAGCCTACGCAGTAAATTTCGAGGAAATTTACAAGTGATTAGGCGAGGGACTATATATGTAAAACTTCTGAGATCCTTTTTTCTTCGGCCTCATCTGTGGTCCCGATGACGGCCATATTCAAACGCAAATCGCCCAATACGCGCTTCGCGACCCGTTTCACGTCATCCGGATCTATTTTTTCAATCTCGGCGACAACCGCCTGCGGCGTGGGGATCTTCCCTTCCGCCGAAAGGTGCTCGCCCATCCATAACATCTGGTCAAGCGTGTCCTCCAGCCCCAGGAGGAGCTGGCCCTTATAGAACTCGCGGGCCCGCTCGAACTCATCTTTGCCCACGGTCTTTTCTTTTATCTTTCTTAGTTCCTTCATTATCAGTTCAGTCGATCTTATTACATTTTTGTTATCGAGGCCGGCAGAGACCAGGAAAGCGCCGGTATCGTTCAATTTCTTGGTGTGTGTATTTATCTCATACGCCAGGCCGCGTTTTTCACGTAATTCACGGAAGAGGCGGCTGGACATATTGCCGCCCAAGATTATATTCAGCAAAGTCAAAGAATATCTGTCGGGATCATTGCGTCCGAAAGCGCGAAGGCCTATAGCGAGGTGGGCCTGTTCGGTGTTTTTTGAAAGTACTTTTAGTTTCGGCTTCACCTGCGCCTCCGAAGCTTCTTTATATGAAGCCTTTTGACCTGGACGCGCCTTATTTAAATATTTTTCGCAGGACGCAAAGAACTCATCCGCGACGAGGTTCCCGGAGGCGGATATCACTATATTGGCCGGATTGTAATATCTCTCTTTATATCTGACTATATCCTTTCTCTTCATGTTTGACACGGTTTCGGCCGTGCCCGCGAGATTCCGCCCTAGCGGCTGGTCGGGCCATAGGAGTTCCATCAGCAGGTCGTGGACGTGATGGTTCGGAAGGTCCATGTAGAGTTTTATCTCTTCCTTTATCACCGTCCTCTCTTTTTTTATATCCTCCGGCGCGAGCTTGGCGTTCAAGACCATATCCGAAAGGATGTCGAGCGCGGTATCCATATCCCTGTTAAGGACCTTGACGAGATAGCAGGTAAATTCCTCTGAGGTGAAGCCGTTCATAGCTCCGCCTCTCCCCTCGATAGCCTCTTTTATATCCTCATTTGATCTCTTCTTCGTTCCCTTAAAGAGCAAGTGCTCGAGGAAGTGAGATACGCCGCCTAGCGCCTTTGGCTCATATCGCGCGCCGACGTTAAGCCAGATCCCTATCGAGATCGAATCCCTGTCAGGGATCTCGTTCACTACGCAGCGCGCGCCGTTTTTTAGGGTCCTAAATTCATACATTATGCTTCAACCTTTCGAGATATGATTCAAGTATGAGCTGCGCGGCCATCTTGTCTATTACCTGTTTCCTCTTCTTTCTCGATACGTCGGCGGATATCAAAAATTTTTCACTTTCTTTGGTAGAAAGCCTCTCGTCGTATGTATAAACCGGTATGGACAGCCGGCCCTTGAGGATCTCTACGAATTCGTTCACTTTTTCAGCGCTCTTGCCTTTTGTCCCGTCCATATTTACCGGCATCCCGATGACTATCGAATCGGCCTTATATTCTTCGATGATCCTTTTTATCTCGTTTAAGTCGGTTTCCGGATCTTTTCTCGTGATGACTGTCACGCCCTGCGCGATTATGCCAAGCGGGTCGCTTACCGCTACCCCTATGCGCTTCTCGCCTGTGTCCAGCGCCAATACCCTCATAGGTATCTCTTCAGTTCCTTCTTCTCTTTCATGAGCCCGACCAGCCTCTTTACGTCCTGTGCCCTGTCACGGCTGCAGACGAGGACACAATCGCCTTCGCGGACGACTATAATATTAGATACGCCTATCGTCCCGATTATGCCTTGTTCGGAGACTATAACCGAATCCTTCGTCTCGATTTTCTTGTGGGAGCCGATCGTGAAATTGCCGTCTTTGTCGGTAACTAGGTGGCGCGCGAGCGAATCCCATGAGCCCAGGTCGTCCCAGTAGAATTTGCCCTCGACCGCGAATATCCTCTGCTCTTTTTCGAGGACGCCATAGTCTATGGATATCTCCTCGAGGTTAGGATAGACGCTGTTCAGCTTTCCGTGAAAACTGAAATGGCCTATGCTCGGCTCAAGCAGCTGCAGGCTGAGATATAATCTGGGCAGGTTCTCCTTTATGGCATCGAGGATGCTCGTCGCCTTCCATATGAACATACCGCTGTTCCAGTAGTATCTTTTCTCTTTGAGGAATTTCACCGCGTTCGGAAGGCTCGGTTTTTCCACGAACGCCAGGACCCTGTGGACCTTCGCCTTCAGGCCGGGCCCCTTTATCCTGAACTGGCCGCTCGTATCTATCCTGAGATAACCGTATCCGGTCGCCGGGAAAGTCGGTTTTACGCCGATCGTAACAAGGCCGTTCGAGGCTTCGGCGACCTTGACCCCGGTCATGAGGGCATCTATGAATTTGCCATTTTCCTTTATGAGGTGGTCGGACGGAAGGACTATCATCGTCGCTTGAGGGTCAATTTTTTTTATTATCATTGCGGCAAGGCCGCATGCCGCCGCCGTATTTTTGGCCGCCGGCTCAGCGATTATATTCTTTATGGAAGGGAGGTCGGACCTTATCGAACCTAATTGCTCCTTGTTGGTGATCACATATATCCGCTCATTGGGCACTATTGATTTTATCCTGCTGACCGTCTCCTGGATAAGGGACCGCCTGCCCATGAGCTTAAGCGTCTGCTTGGGGGTCTTTGCCCTGCTTTTTGGCCAGAACCTTTCGCCTCTGCCGCCGGCGATTATGACCGCATAGATATTCTTATTGATGGGAAGCCTCCCTGTCCGCCGTTAGGGCGGAAGTCAATTTTTGGACGTAGTCGCCTACGCGCTTGATGAAGTCTTTACGTTTCGCGCCCTTTTCCATTTCCTTTACGATCGCGGAACCGACGATTATGCCGTCAGCGGCCCTGGCTATCTCGCGGACCTGCTCCGGACGGGAGACGCCGAACCCGACGCAGACGGGCTTATCGGAGTACCTCTTTATCAGGCGGACGCGCGAGATGAGTTCTTTTGGAAGCATAGCGCGCGCGCCGGTAATTCCGGTAAGCGAGACGTAATATATAAAACCTTTCGACTTCTTAGAGACCAATCTGATCCTGCCCGCCGTGCTCGTCGGGCTCAGGAGGAATATCGTCGCAAAACCCGTCTTCTTTGCCGCGGCCGTCAATTCATCCGCCTCATCAGGCGGCAGGTCGGGGACAATCACGCCGTCGACCCCGTGCCTTACGCAATCCGAAACGAACTTCTTGATGCCGTATTTCAAGACGGGATTATAATATCCCATCAGCACTATCGGTATATCGGTCAATTTTCTTAACTCGCCGACCATTTTAATTATATCCTGAAGCCTTGTGCCGCGCCTTAAGGCCCGCTCGGACGAAGCCTGGATAGTGGGGCCGTCAGCTATCGGATCGGAGAACGGCACGCCGAGCTCGATTATATCTACGCCGCGTTTGTCGAATTCAAGGACGAGCCTTTTAGTCGTTTTCAGTCCGAAATCGCCGGCTGTCAGAAAAGCGATAAACGCTTTCTTCTTTTGCCTCTTTAATTCCCTGAATTTTTTATCTATTCTGTTCATTGCGTTCTTTTATTGTCATTCCCGCGCAGGCGGGAATCCAGTATCTTTGAAACCATATCAACGTCTTTATCCCCTCTTCCCGAGAGGCATACGATCACAATATCGGCCTTTTTATGTTTTCTGGCGTTTTTCGCCAGGTAAGCGATCGCGTGCGCTGACTCGAGCGCGGGGATTATGCCTTCTACCTCCGATAACAGCTGGAAGGCGTCCAGCGCCTCATCATCCGTCACCGATACGTATTTCGCGCGGCCGATGGATTTAAAATACGCGTGTTCCGGCCCCACGCCGGGATAGTCCAGTCCCGCGGATATGGAGTGCGCGATCTTGACCTGCCCGGACTTATCCTGCAGTAGATAACTTTTGCTTCCGTGTAGAACGCCTATCTCCCCTTTTTCAAGGGTCGCGGCGTGCAGGCCGGTCGATAAGCCGCGTCCGGCGGCCTCGACGCCTATGAATTTCACTTTTTTGTCGTTAAAGAAGGGGTAGAACAGGCCCATCGAATTCGATCCGCCTCCGACGCATGCGAGGAGATAATCCGGAAGCCTGCCTTCCGACTTAAGTATCTGCCGCTTCGCCTCTTTCCCTATTACGGTTTGGAAGTCACGGACCATCATCGGGAAAGGATGCGGACCCGCGACCGAGCCTATGCAATAATGGGTCGTCCTGACATTCGTGACCCAATCGCGCATCGCCTCGTTCATCGCGTCTTTTAAGGTCTTGCTCCCGCTCGTTACAGGCGTCACCTTCGAGCCGAGCAGGCGCATCCTGAATACGTTTAACGCCTGCCTTTCTATATCCTCCTCGCCCATGAATATCTCGCACTCAAGGCCGAACAATGCCGCGACGGTCGCGGTCGCGACGCCATGCTGACCGGCGCCGGTCTCGGCGATTATGCGCTTTTTGCCCATCCTCACCGTTAAAAGCCCCTGCCCCAATGTATTGTTTATCTTGTGCGAACCTGTATGCAGCAGGTCCTCACGCTTGAGGTATATCTTAGGGCCCTTCAGTCTTTTAGTCAGGCGCTCCGCATAATAAAGTATGCTGGGCCTTCCGGCGAAGTCCGAAAGGTAATAGTCCAGCTGTGTTTTGAACTTTCTGTCTTTTTTTGCGGCCTTATATTCACGCTCTAGCTCGTCGAGCGCTACCATAAGCGTCTCGGGGATATATTTGCCCCCGAAGACGCCGAAATGGCCTTTTTTGTCTGGCAGTCTCACGTCATAACCCCTTTATTTTAAGTAGGTAAACTTAAATATTAGCACAGAGTCAAAGTGTAGTCAATTTATATTAGAGGCGGGATTGTCATTCCTGCGGAAGCGGGAATCTATCTTTTATTTGTCGAGGTTATTCTGTGCGGTGTAATAGGCGTCGTATATATTGTAGATGCCGAGGACGATGATAACCGACACCCCGATGAACATCATAATTGCGCCGGCCAGGAACTCGACCCGATACAGGAATCCGGTAATAATAAAATGCCCGAGGAATACGGCGCCGATCAGCATGACCATCATCGCGATCGAGGAGACGAGCATTATCACGAGGCCTTTTGCGATCTGCCCGTTATAGATCTGGCCCAACCCGTTGAAAACGAAAGACAAGACCGCGGCCATTCCGGGATTCTGTTTTTCCATTTTATCCCCCCTCTTTTGATTGAAAGTTTATCATAAAATGCGCAAACGGTCAATCCGCTAAAGTCGGTTGACAACTTTTGTATTTTCTGATATCATCTGCTTCAAGATGAAAAAACTAAAGATTATCGCAATCTTAACCGTTTTTACCGCAATATCACAATTATGCAACGCCGAGCAGAAAAAGATCACCCCTATAGGCAACTTCCAGATGCTGGGCGGCTATTCCGATTCGGACAAGAGCGACGGCTTGTGGGGCTATAACTTTTCCGGCTCTTACGCGCCGGCGGTCAAGTTAAACGATACCCAGCACCTCATTCCCTTATATAGCGGGATAGTCGAGCGGATGCGCCAGTACATAACGCAGGAAGAAGGCGGAAGATTTTATAATGACTGGCAGCTCCATAACGCCTCAGTAGCTTTGAGGACCAGGCATTCCAGGGAGTGGGTAAGCAGATTTACCGGTATCGCTACCTGGAGCTTCCTTAATGAGACGCAGGACGAGAAGTTCGGGAAGGGCCTCTACGATTACCGCGATTTCGGGTTCTCGTTCGACCTCCGCCAGTCGTTGTCCGTAGCCGAATCGCAGCAGCACGAATACGGCTGGGGATTCCAGTATTTCAGGAGGACGTATCCGAACTATAAGTCGCTCATTTCACTTGCGTCGGTGACCGCTCCCGAGGTAGATGAGAAGGATTTTGACGGCATAAAACTCTCCTGGGGATTCGACGAGATATCCAAGAAAGGCTTAAGCTGGGATATCAAGCCCTCGCTCCTGCTCAAATTCTTTACGGATAAGAAACTTATAACTGAAGACGGGACGCTGGATGGCGACTCTAAAAGAAAAGATTATGTGCTGGCAAACAATATGGGTTTCGACATCCCCGTATTAGGAAGCGACAGATGGGTATTATCCGGCGACGGAAATCTGACCTATAATCACAGCAACCTTGACCTCTACGATTCCCGTGGTACACTTATCTTAAACGACGACGTCTACACGAAGGACTACTATACTTTTTTGAGCGTGTCGGCGTATCCCTATATCACGTACTATCATCCCATTGGCAAGGATAAAAAATTCGCGCTGCGCGGGGGATATTCCTTCCTTTACAGGCATTACCCGGGAAGATTAGCGAAGGAGGCGGGTGGGGCTTATACTGATTCCAAGCAGCATGACAGGGAACACGCCGTGCACTTATCGGCGTCCTATCCTATCACGAAAGAACTTTCATGGGTCACTTATTTTGACTATTCGTGGGTAAAATCTAACCAGAAATACGAGCAATTCTACACATATAATTACAATGTCTATCAGGTCCAGTCAGGTATCTCAATAGAGTTCT
>Ga0156189_140_pt1 | contig 8378 bp, 11 predicted proteins | sample RifCSPlowO2_12_FD_107842 | JGI IMG/M metagenome (GOLD analysis project Ga0156189, IMG submission 107842) | Omnitrophica WOR_2 bacterium RIFCSPLOWO2_12_FULL_51_24 | reverse complement strand
CCGATTTCGTAATGGGCCATAACCTCCGGCTTGAAAGCGAACCCATGGCAAAAGAGATAATCGAGGCGGTAGGCGATCCCAGGAGATATGACGAGATAGTATTCTGCGGCTACGGCGAACCCACGCTGCGGCTCGACTGCGTAATCGAAGCCGCGAAAGCGCTCAAGGCGAAGGGCGCCAGGATCCGCCTTACGACGAACGGCCACGGAGATCTTATAAATAAAAGGCCTATCGTCGGCGACCTGGTCGGCCTCATAGACCGCGTGAGCGTAAGCCTTAACGCCCCCGATAAAGAGACCTATAATAAAATATGCAGGCCGGTCTTCGGGCCGGATACGTTCGAGAAGGTAAAGGAGTTCATCGTCGAATGCCGGGAGAAACTTCCCGAGGTAGAGGTGACCTGCGTCGATTATGAGGGTGTGGATATAAAAGAATGCGAGAGGGTCGCGGCAGATGAACTAAAGGTCAAGTTCAGACTGAGGAGATTTAATGTCGTGGGATAAAGTAAGAAGATTCGGGACCGAAAACCGGCTCTATCTGGTCATGCTCTCTTTCATAGTGGCGACCGAGATATTTTTTGCGACCTCACCTATACCCAAGAAGGAAGAGCATCTTGCCGAAAAGAAAAAGTCGCACAGGATATTGACGCCGGAAGAGGTGATCGGGCAGGAGAATAGAATAAAAGAGTTGCTCTCGAGCAATAAGCCTCTTGCCGTCACAGTGACGGTAAGCACTTTCGCCGGCGCCCTCGCCCTTATGGCCGGTCTCTTCTTCGGAATAAGCTGCATCGCGCGCAAGCTTAACGGCCATGATATCATGGCCGCTTACGGCTCTCCCCCCGACGTGCGTTGGCAATTCATAGATATCTTAAGGATAATAGTCACGTTCTATTTCTTTGCCTACACGTTTCAGTGGATAGAGGCGAATATATTATACCTGATGAAAATAAAGGATATAGACGGAAACCTTTTTGGCGTCCTCAACGCGACGCTGACGGATATTATGGGCATGGCGATAGTCCTGTATTTCACGGTAATTAAATTCAAAAGCGGCCTTGCCGGACTGGGACTGACCTTTAAGAATATAAAGAGGGATATGAGGATCGCCATCGGCGGCTATCTTACTATCATCCCGGTCCTGGCCATCATAATGATCGTCGTCTTTATCGGCCTAAAAGTGTCCAGTTACGAGCCGCCGGAGACGAAAGCGTTTGAGATACTGTATAAGGCGAAAGGGCCGAAGATCCTCTTTGTCCTTACGGCGCTTGTCACTATCATCGGGCCCATCGCAGAAGAATTATTTTTCAGGGGTTTCGCTTATCCGGTGTTCAGGAAGAGGATCGGCGTCAGGAACGCCATATTGCTCATCTCGGCGGTATTCGCGATGCTGCATATGAATATCGTCTCATTCTTCCCGATACTCGCGCTGGGCGTCCTCCTTGCTTATCTTTACGAGAAGACCGGCTCGATAATACCGTCGATAACGGTCCATATAATCCATAACTCGGCCGTTATATTTTTCGTATACCTCTATAAGATGATCGCGCTACCAAAATAAATCATGAGTTCAAGAGTCTCGATAGTAAAAGCGGGTTCATACGATTTCGACAGGGTCTATGCGGCCGTAAAGAAGGCGGTAGGCCTGCTTGGCGGTATCTCGGATTTTGTCGAGAAAGGTGAGAAGATATTACTCAAACCGAATCTCCTTTCCGCGAGGCCGCCTGAGTCAGGTGTCGATACGCATCCGGAAGTGCTGCGCGCTGTCGCGCGGTTAGTCAGGGAGACAGGGGCTGAAGTCATCGTCGGGGATTCTCCCGGCGGCCTCGGCTTTAAGACCGCGGGCTCGACTTACGGGGAGTCGGGAATAAAGAGGGTATGTGAAGAAGAAGGCATCAGGCTTGTCGATTTCGACAAGGCGCAGAATATTAAGGGCATGCCTATTTCGGCCTGTGTGGGGGAAGTTGACGGCATAATCTCTATCCCGAAGATGAAGACGCACGACCTGATGACGCTTACCGGCGCGATAAAGAACTCATACGGGCTTGCGGTCGGTCATTTCAAGGCCGACTGCCACCTTAAAGCGCCGAGGCCCGATGAATTCGCGAAACTCGTGGTCGATGTATTTGAGACGGCGATACCGCGGCTTGTCGTGATGGACGGGATAACGGCGATGGAAGGCAATGGCCCGGCCGCAGGCCAGCTGAGAAACGCCGGCCTGGTAATAGCGAGCAACGATTGCGTCGCCTGCGACGCGGTATTCGCCGACTTGGTCGGTCTCGAACCGCTCCGGATAGAGATGACGGCAGAGGCGTACAGGCGGAAGTTGGGCGAGGCCGACCTCTCCAAGATAGAGGTCCTGGGCGAAAGCTTGAAAGATGCGAAGCTCCATGATTTCAAGCTGCCGGAGATGTCGGTCGTGAGGAAGATCCCCAGACCGGTCTTCAAATTGCTCGCAAAAGCTATCAAGTTTTTTCCCAGGATTAATGATAAAATATGCAAGAAGTGCCGGATATGCGAGAAGAGCTGCCCGGCTCAGTGCATCACAATAGAAGAGGAAGGCTCGAGGATCGATTATCGAAGATGCATCAAGTGTTTCTGCTGCCATGAGCTCTGCCCGTATGACGCTATATCCATAAGGCGCAGCCTCCTGGCGAAAATTATAAGGTGAGACCATGGCGATCCAGACGATAAAATGGGATAAAGGCGCTGTCAAAATAATAGATCAGACGTTGCTGCCGAACAAGTTCGTCTACCTGAAGTTCAGAGACGTGAAGGATTTCTGGCACGCGATAAAGAAACTGCAGGTACGCGGCGCGCCGGCTTTGGGTGTCGCGTCAGCGTACGGGGCTTATTTAGGGATACAACACTCACACGCGAAAAATTACACCGAATTCATCCGCGAGCTTGACCGTGTCATAAAATTCATCGGCTCTGCCCGCCCCACAGCCGTGAACCTGTTTTGGGGGCTCGCCAGGATGCGCGCTGCCGCCGTAAATAATAAAAAGAAACCGGTCTCGGCAATAAAGAAAGAGCTCCTTGCCGAAGCGCATAAGGTATATGAAGAGGACAGGGCGATATGCAGGAAGATGGCGGACTATGGCGCCCGGCTCATAAAAAACGGCGATGTGATATTGACCCATTGCAACGCCGGCGCGCTTGCTACTGCGGATTACGGCACCGCCTTGGGCGTCATTTACAGGGCGAAGGAGCAGGGCAAGCGCATAAAAGTATATGCCGACGAGACGCGGCCTCTTTTGCAGGGCGCGCGCCTTACCACCTGGGAGTTGATGCGGGAAGGGATCGATGTCACGCTGATCTGCGATAACATGGCTGCCCATATTATGAGCCAGGGCAAGGTCACGAAAGTCGTAGTCGGCGCGGACAGGATAACGCGCAACGGAGACGCGGCGAACAAGATCGGTACTTACGGCGTAGCGGTCCTCGCGAAATACCACAAGATACCTTTTTATGTCGTGGCGCCGGTCTCGACGATAGATTTTAATCTCTCACACGGAAGGCATATCCCGATCGAAGAGAGGCGTGGAGAGGAGATCACGACTATCCACGGAAAGATGCTCGCGCCCAGGGGCGTAAAGACATATTGCCCGGCATTCGACGTCACGCCGGCGAAACTTATTACCGCGATAGTCACTGAAAAGGGAGTATTTAAGCCGGATGAAATTAAAAAAATTAGGTGAAACAGGGCTTATAGAGCGGCTCGCGAAATACGTCAAGGGCATAGGCGACGACTGCGCCGTGATAAGGATATCAAAGAAGAGATATCTTCTTATTACGATAGACATGCTTCTGGAAGATGTCGATTTCAAATTGAAGGAGGCAACGCCGTATCAGATCGGATGGAAGTCGCTTGCCTGCGGTTTGAGCGATATCGCTTCCATGGGCGGCGCCGCGAAATACGCCGTCGTATCTTTGGGCCTTCCGGGTAAACTCAGCGTCGAATTCGTGGACGGGCTTTATCGCGGGATAAAGGCGCTCGCAAAGAGGTTTGATGTCGAGATAGTCGGCGGCGACACGAACGCATCGAAGAAACTTGTCATAGATGTCGCGGTGCTCGGGTTCATCCAGCCGGATAGGCTCACGCTGCGCAGCGGCGCAAAGCCCGGAGATATCATTTGCGTGACAGGCGTGCTCGGCGGCTCTTACAAGAGCAAGAGGCACCTTACTTTTGTCCCCCGCCTTAACGAAGCCCGCAGTTTAGTGAAAAATTTCAGGATAACTTCGATGATCGATATCTCGGACGGGCTTTCGACCGACCTCAATCACATCGCCAAAGAAAGCGGGGTAGGCGCGTGCGTGTATGAAGAGCTTATACCTTTGTCAAAAGACGCGAAAAGCGTGAGCGCGGCGTTGAACGAAGGCGAGGATTTCGAACTTTTATTTACGATGCCGCTCCGCGAAGCGCGCAGGCTGGCGCGGAAGGGCCCGGGATCAAACGGTGTAAAGATAACGCAGATAGGCGAGATATTGGATAAAAAAATAGGCGTAAAGATAATAACGTCGGACGGAAGAGTAAAAGACCTGAAGTCAAAGGGATTTTCGCATTTTTAAATGATCATTACAACGACCAGCGCGGAGGATACGATAAAATTGGGTGAGAAGATCGCCAAGCGGCTCAAGTCCGGCGACATAGTCGCCTTGTCAGGCGATTTAGGCGCGGGCAAGACCACCCTCGTCAAGGGCATAGCCAAAGGCCTGGGCGTAAAAAATTACAGATATGTCAACAGCCCGTCGTTCGTCCTCGTCAAGGAATACAGGGGAAAGATACCGCTTTTTCATTTCGACATCTACCGCCTCAATAATTTAAAGGAGATCGAAGATATCGGCTACGAGGACTACCTCGCCCGCCGCGGCGTGGTCGTCATCGAATGGTCATCTAAAATGACACGCATATTACCGAAAAGACATTTAGACATCGCATTGAAAATAAAAAATTCTAACGAACGGATTATCAGTGTAAAGGGAATATGAGGATATTAGCTGTAGATACCACTTCAAAATATCTTTCGCTGGCTTTAGCTGAAGGGGAGAAGGTTATCGCGAGTTTCCATCGGGTGATGGATCAGCGGCAGTGCGAGAGGATCATCCCGGAGATAGATAAGATCCTCAAAAAGGCAAAACTGAAGTTGAAAGATATCGGCTGCATCGCGTTCTCGAAAGGGCCGGGGTCGCTTACGGCGCTGCGCATCGGCGCGGCGACGGTCAAGGGTTTTGCCCTTGTCCTAAAAATTAAAATAGTAAGCGTGCCGACGCTGGACGTTCTCGCATATAATATTTGCAAAGGGGACACCCTGCCGCAGGCAGAGTGTCCCCACGGTTTCGTCGTGCCGATCGTCGACGCGCGGCGCGGTAATGTTTATACGTCGGTGTATTCCCTCAAAAACGGGAAGTTGCGCCGGCATTTAAAATATTCGGTCATCCCCGTCGCCGAATTGCTGAAATCGATCAAAGGCGATACGATCTTTTTGGGCGATGGGCTGGTTGCTTATAAAAAAACAATCGAGGGTAATTTCAGGCATAACGCCGAATTCGCTCCCGAGAGATACTGGTATCCCCGGGCGACGACAGTCGCTCATCTCGGTTACGGTCTGATAAAAAATAAAAAATTCGAAGAAGCGGACAAATTCATCCCCATGTACCTATATCCTAAGGACGTCCAAGTAAGGAATTCAGTCAAATGAGCTCCGCACATACGTGCAAAGCCGGGACAAGCAGGCCGACATGGACCGAGATAGACCTTGATGCGATCGTTCATAACTACCATGCGATAAAAGCGCGCCTTTCTAAGAAGACGAGCGTTCTCGCCGTAGTCAAGGCGAACGCCTACGGCTACGGGATGGTCGAGGTCGCGCGCCGCCTGCAGAAGGAGAAGGTCCCGTATCTCGGGGTAGCGAGCGTCGACGAGGGGATTACTCTCCGTCGGGCCGGGATAAAGACGCCGATATTAGTCCTCTCTTCGGTCCTCCCGAAGGAAGTGGAGTATGCGCTGTACTACGACCTGACGCTGACCGTCTGCGACAGGGATCTTGCCGCGGCGATCGATAGAACGGCACGCAAACTCAAGAAGCAGGCGCTTGTCCACGTAAAAATCGACACAGGCATGGGCAGGCTGGGCGTATGGCATGATGAGGCCGGCCGCCTTATAAAGGATCTGCTCGGTTTCAAAAATATAGTGATAGAAGGGATATTCACTCATTTCGCGAGCGCGGACGAGGAGGATATCCGTTATACGGGCCGGCAGATAGAGAATTTCAAGAGGCTCGCGGCCGAGATGGAGATAAGCGGCATCGAGATCCAATACGTGCACGCGGCGAACTCGGCCGGCGCTATGCTGTACAAAGATTCCCACTTTAATATGGTGCGGCCCGGGCTTATGCTTTACGGACTCTACCCGAACCGAAAGCTGGCAAGCGTAGTCAAGCTCAAGCCCGCGCTATCTCTCAAGACGAGGATAATATATCTCAAGAAAACGCCGCCGGGAAGATTCATCAGTTACGGCAGGACGCACATGACCGAGACGGAGACGGTCATCGCGACACTTCCCATAGGATATGCCGACGGGCTCAATCGCCGTCTCTCGAACAGGGCTGAGATGCTCGTCCGCGGCCGGCGCGCGCCGATAGTCGGGCGCATCTGCATGGACCACACGATGATAGACGTCGGCGGCATCAGGGGTGTCAAGGTCGGGGATGAAGTCACGGTGATAGGCAGCCAGAAGGGCGAGGCGATCACGGTCGAGGAGGTGGCCGAGCTTCTCGAGACCATCCCGTACGAGGTCGTCTGCTGGATCTCGGCGCACGTGCCGCGAGTGTATAAATAATTAAAACCAGAAAGGAGAGAGCAAATGCTCAAAAAATTAGTTATCGCCATTACGCTTATTATTTGTCAGGTATCCTTTGTAAATGCCGCAACTATTCCTGATGAATCTACAGCGAAAGAATTAGCAAATAAAGTAATGCAGCAAGTGGCCGCTGGTAATCTAGGCGCCGCCTTTAAAGAGATGAAACCCTACGTTGTTATATCTGAATCTGAATTTGATTCAGCAGCTTTACAATCAAAAGCGCAGAGAGAACAATATGGAACGCGATATGGGGCCGCGGTGGGCTATGAATTTGTCGATTCAAAAAAAGTAGGAACCTCCCTTTTGAGATTGCGCTATTTAGAGAAAACTAATAGACATGCGCTTCCGTGGGTTTTTTATTTTTACAAGACTCCCGAAGGCTGGATATTAAATACATTTACCTGGAAAGATACTTTCCAGGAGATGTTTAGCGAATAGTTGAGATAATCTTTTAATGATTTTTCATAACCTTGACAAACATCGCGATGAAGGCCTGCTCATTTTGAGGGTTGGCATTGGTATAATGTTCATGTGCCATGGTTTTCCTAAACTGACAGCAGGACCGGAAGCATGGACAAAGCTTGGCGGCGCATTATCGGCTATCGGCGTGCACTTTGCTCCCACCTTTATGGGGCTTTTGGCAGCTATCTCTGAATTTGGCGGGGGCTTGTTGCTGGCGCTGGGCCTATTTACGCGACCCGCATGTTTCTTCCTGTTCAGCACAATGGTTGTAGCAACCATGATGCATGTGAAGAATGGCGATCCATTCGTGAAGTATTCTCATGCTCTCGAGGCGGCCATCTTGTTCTTCAGTCTTCTATTCATTGGTCCAGGCAAGATCTCGTTAGATGAGAAGTTGTCTCAAAAGAAAGGGTCCTATCCTAAAGGATGGACCTTGCTATTCCTAATATAGAAAGGGTCCTAACGATGAAGAGGGGTGATTGGGTCAAACAGCTGTTTCAGAGTATAGACGATCAGAATGCGGAAGCATTCCTGGCGTTTCTGTCTGACAAGGTATTGTTCCGGTTCGGGAACGCGGAACCCGTGAGCGGAAAAGCGGCAGTGGGCGATGTTGTGCGCGGCTTTTTCGGAAGCATAAAGGCGCTTCGTCACAATGTGACCGAAACATGGGAGCAACAGGGTGTCGTGATCTGTCACGGCGTTGTGACATACACCAGACAGGACTCAAGCGTCCTCAGCGTGCCATTCGCGAATATCCTCAAACTGGATGCAGACCTAATCAAAGAATACCTGATTTACGTAGACGTTTCCGAACTGTACAAGATCGCTTAACAATGAATATGAGACGTCTGCTCAGCGGTTTCCTTATTTTGGGCAGTCTGAGTTGCGCGGCCATTGGCTCGGACGCAAAAGAAGAGTTGTCCCAGCCCCTCTTCAATGTCGGCTATCAAGTCCTCGATCTCAAGTACCAAAAGGACGGGCAGGAGCAAACGCTCACCGTGGCCGTGTGGTATCCGACCGCGGCGCAGCCAAAGGCGCACAACTACGGGGGACCAACA
>Ga0156189_164_pt1 | contig 8659 bp, 10 predicted proteins | sample RifCSPlowO2_12_FD_107842 | JGI IMG/M metagenome (GOLD analysis project Ga0156189, IMG submission 107842) | Omnitrophica WOR_2 bacterium RIFCSPLOWO2_12_FULL_51_24 | reverse complement strand
CTTATTCGCCTTCTGCTGGTCGTCCCAGAAGCCGGGTTCTGACATCCGGCCCTCGAATGCGCTTATATCCTTCCCGGCGGTATCGAGGTCAAAGATACCTCCGCAGGTTAGCCAAGGTCTCTTGCGCTTGCTTTAATCTCTTCTTAAGGTCCTCAAGCATGATTCTCCTCCGTAAGGCATTTACAGGATTAAAATTATACCAGTTTGGGGGTCATAAAACAAGGGTAAACCCAAATTTTGCATGCGCTTCGGGCTAGCAAAATTTGCCCCGAGGGGCCGCCAGCTTAAACCCAACGGGGTTTAAGCTGCTTGGCGGGGTATCCCTGAATTGCTAAAGCAAATTCAGGGATAAATGGCGGGTAAAGCGGGAATTCAGAATTAAGTATTATTTCCCCCTGGTCCTGGCACCTGATGGTGAATAACATTAAAAGGAATTGAACCAAGTTCGTGCCCATCAACATTTATATAGAAACAATACTCTCCAGGAGTTTTAAAGGGTGTGAATAAATCGATAATTATATTATGGTACCCTTTTCGCTGACTGGTCGGCGGTTGAAAATTTAACCTCAACTCGGGAATCACTCTATGCCCATCACCGTCCATCAGGGTAACTTCTAGATTATGCAATCTCCCCATCTCCGTTATTTCAAGTTCAACTGTCGCTACAAGACCCATCTTAATAGGCGGCAATTGTGAAGGATCCTTGCCTTGAGGTATTGAAATATTAAATATATTGATCCCCCCTCTTAGAACAGAAAATGTGTTATCAGGATTTGGGCTAACCGCTTCACACAAAAACAAATTTTTTAATATCATCTCTTCTTCTCCTTTACTTTGGATTCCAGGTTAGCAAGAGTATCGATAGAAATCTCAAACCAATCAAACACATCCTCTTGCGTCGCTTCGCTTTTGGCTATTTTGAGAATCAAGCCGTTATATTTTTCGAGCGACTCAACGTCATAACCGTTTAGCCTCAAAAATACTCTTCCGCAGACAAAAGCAGCTCTCTTGTTCCCGTCTTTAAAAGGGTGATTTTTGATCATGCTATAAACGAGAATCGCTGACTTTGAAGCAATAGTCGGATATAGATCTCTCCCCGCAAATTCTCGCTGAGGGTTTACGATAACCGACAATAAAGCATTGTTATCCCTAATGGCTCCGAATCCCCCAAACTTATTTATTTGTTCGCGATATATATCCAGAACTTCGTTATAGGTTAGGTATCTAATCTTCATTTGCAAGCCTCCTTAAATATTCATCGCTGTCCTGAACAACGATATTTAATTGCTTCCTGAACTCTGCATCGGGAATATAAATATGGTAAGTCTCAATAACCCTGTCTATCCCCTGTTTCAACAGTTCAGTCATGGGTATCTTTGTTGCTTGATGAATTTGAGCTAGTGCCTTTATTCTGTTTTTGTCTAATCTAAAAGACATTATTTCCTTGATTTCCTTTATGTCCTTCATGTTAGCCTCCTTTTTAGGTAAAGTATACATTATCAAATTTGTAATGTCAAGTAATATTTTGTAATATATATATTACAAATATGAGCTGATTATAGATAAAAATATTTAGGGGTCATAAAACAAGGGTAAATGGCAGGATAACAGCCTGCTTTACTTCTTTTCCAATAATAAAAGCAATCGCTTAAGTTCTACACCATAGGCGTATCCGCCGAGCTTTCCGTCCGAGGATACGACGCGATGGCATGGGATGATGAGCGGCCAGGGGTTGCGATGGAGCGCCTGCGCGACGGCGCGGGTGGCTTTGGGCTTTCCGATCCGCCCGGCTACCCAGGCATACGAACGGGTTTCGCCTGAGGGTATTTTCATGATGCATTTGTAGACGCTTATCTCGAAGGCAGTGCAGCCGTCAAAGAGAGGATGTGTTTTTGCGCGTTTTTCTTTTCTTCGTTCTTTTTTCACCGACCAGCGCCTTTCGCCTTAATATGTGATGGTACCTTATAGCGAACCTGTGCGACTCATCACGTATCCGCTGGATCAATTGCAGCGCCTTGGATGAGGGCGGTAACGCGATCGGCAAGGTCCTGTCTAAAGTATATATATGTTCGAAGACTTTTGCAATACCGATGATCGGGACGTCCTTGAGGCCTGCCGACCTTATTTCATGCGCCGCGGCCGAGAGGTGGCCCCTTCCCCCGTCTATGATTATAAGGTTAGGGGTCGGAAGCTTATCCTTAAGCGACCCCATGTACCGGCGTCTTACTATCTCGCGCATCATCGCGTAATCGTCCTGGCCCTTTATCTCTCTTATCCTGAACATCCTGTATTTAGACTTCTCGGGCCTGCCGTCCCTGAACGTCACCATCGAACCGCAGGCTTCCTCTCCCTTGATGTTCGAGATGTCGAACGCCTCGATGCGTGCCGGTGTTTTTTTCAGGCCCAGGACTTCGGCCAATTCGCTCAGCCCCGCCGCGCCGACGGATCTCTTCCCGTAGACCGCGGTGCTCAGCGCCTCTATCTGGTTGCGGACTTCGGCAGCTTCCTCGAATCGCCTTTCGCCGGAGAGCTCCTTCATCTTCCCGGTCAATCCCTTTATCAGCTCACCCTTCCTGCCCTCGATAAAAAGTATGATCTCCTTTATCCTCTCCGCGTAATCCCCCCTTGAGGCCTTGCCTTCACACGGCGCCGAGCAAAGCCCGAGGTCGTCATATACGCATGCCTTCCTGGGCAGGGAGGCGCAGGTACGGAAGGTGAAAATCTTGCGTATCACCTTAACTGCTTGACGTAAAAGCGCAGCATCGGTATACGGCCCGAAATAGAGCGCGCCGTCGCTCTTTCTTCCGCGTGCGACCATGACGCGCGGAAAATCTTCGGACATTGTTATTTTTATGAGAGGATATGTCTTGCTGTCGCGCAGGTCGACATTGTACTTCGGCTGGTGTTCTTTTATGAGGTTAGACTCGTAGAGGAGCGCTTCGACCTCGGTCGCTGTCGTGATCCAATCGATATCCCGAATTCTCGGGATCATCGCCGAAATGCGCGGCGATTGGTCGCTCGAACGCTGGAAATACGAGCGGACCCTGTTGCGCAGCGATGACGCTTTGCCGACGTATAATACCTTACCGTCCCCGTCCTTGAAGATGTAAACTCCGGGCTGGTCCGGTGCCTTTTTCAGCTTCTCCTTAATATCCATTTCATGAATCCCTTGAATTCCTTCACGTCGAATATGAGGCAGGCGGTAAAGAACGTGGCCATTCCGGCGAGAATGACGATCGTTATCTGAAGGACAGGCCTAAAGTGCAAGACAGCATTAAGCCAGATGAGGACTATCCCCATGATAATGCCGGGCATCATGGCGCGCATAAACGATGCGAGTATCTTACGGCCGCCGAGCGGGCCGATCTTCTTCCTCAAAAGATAAAAGAGTGAGAAGAAGTTGAATATGCTTGCGATAGACGTGGCAAGGGCGAGCCCTCCGACTTTCATCGGGAACATCAGGACCACATTCAACACGGCGTTAAGCAGGAAAGCCATAAAGGCGTTCTTGACCGGTGTGACCGTATCCTTAAGCGAATAGAATGCCGAGACGAGTACCTTGACTCCGGCATATGAGCACAATCCTATCGAAAAATACAACAGGGCCGATGAGGTTATCCTGGTCGAATAAGCGTCGAAAGAACCTCTCTCGAATAATGCGCGCACGATCGGCTCGGACAGGACTATAAGCCCGATCGCAGCCGGTATGGTCATGAAAAATACCGAGCGCAGCGAGAACGAAAGCGTATCCTTGAATTTCTCGATATCCTTACGGGCGGCATGCTCCGACAAAGTAGGAAGCATCGCCTGAGAGATCGCGGTGGAAAATATCGCGAGCGGCAGCTGCCATAGCCTGTTCGAATAATATATCGCAGCGATCGCGCCCTCACCGACTATGCCTGACAACGATGCGAGCGCCGTATCCACCATGACGTTCAACTGATATACGCTCGAGCCTACGGCCCTCGGCAAAAGCAGTTTCCCGATCTCCGTCGAGGCCGGATGCTTGAATTTATTGAAGCGCGGTATTCCCAATCCCCTCTTAAACAATTGGGGCAGCTGGACCAGTAATTGAAGCAAACCGCCGGCCAGCACGCCGATAACAAGCCCCATCACCGGGACCTTCATGATGGGGCATAAAAATACGGCTGCCATAATAAATACCAGATTCCACAGGGGCTGGCTGAACGAGGATGCGCCGAAAAGCTTTAACGAATTAAGGACGCCGGTGGTGTAAGCAGTAAGCCCGATGAGGAATATGTACGGGAAGATCGTCCGCGTAAGGGTAACGGTAAGCCGAAATAGCTCGGCATTCTTGACGAAACCCGGCGATATTATCGCGACTATAACCGGCGCAAAAATAACGCCGGCCACAGTTATGGCCGCCAGGATTACCGTCATCGCGTTGAGCAGTACCCGCGCCAGCTTCCAGAACTCTTCTTTCGGCTTAGTGGCGGCGTACCCCGTCAAAACCGGGACAAAGGCCGCATTTGCCGCGCCCTCACCGACCAGGTCGCGCAGCAGGTTTGGTATCCTGAATGCGACGACAAACGCCTGGAAAGGCATCGAGGTCCCGAAGATGGCGGCTATCACGATATCCCTTATGAAGCCAAGGATGCGGCTCGCGGATATGCCGAGGCCTATCACTCCCGCCGATTTCGCCAGAGATTTATGTGTTGACATTTTCCGCCCTATATGGTATTTTTACACAATCTTAATTCGAAAGGAGAAAGGGAATTGCCTAATCTAAAATCTGCATTCAAAAGTATACGCAAGGACAAGAAGAGACATACGAGAAACCAGAAGATCAATACCGAGCTCAAGTCCCTCGCCAAGAAGTTCACTATGGCTATAGCGGCAAAACAGGCTGATGAAGCTAAGAAACTCGGGGCTACTCTCGTAACCAAACTCGACAAGGCGCGAGCCAAGGGCATCATACACAGAAATACCGCATCGCGCAAGAGAGCCCGCATCCTAAGCAAGCTCGCTAAACTCAGATAATCTCACCACGAGAGATTCCAGGATAACCCTTTTATCAATGTCCCTATTTTTGCAGTCTCGGTCTGCCTCAGCCAGATAAGAAAGGGACTTTTTAAGCCACTTCTTGGCCCGGTCAGGAGGACCTTTGGACCTCGCGGCGCGTTTTACCCCGGCCCCCATCGCCCCGATTATATTCTCCGGGCGCACCGATTCCCTCAAAAGTTCAGATAATATTAAAAGGGAACGTGAAGCCTGCCCGCTCATCATCGCCTTTGTCATATCGAAGACCGTCTCCTCAAGCGACTTTCCCACGAGCGCCTCGACATCCTTCTTTTCTATCGCCTCGCGCTCGCCGGCATAACTGGTAAGTTTCTCTATCGCCATGCGCAATTTCTGAAGATCGTTTCCGACCTTTGCGATAAGCAGTTCTATCGCGTCCCGGCCGATCTCTTTTTTGTAAAGGGCGGCCTTACCGAGGATATAACGCCTCAGGCTTTCTCCGCTTAGGTTTTCGAAATTCTGGACCTTCGCTAATTTTGATAATTCGGAAAGGAACGGATCGCCGGCCGCTTCCCTCGGTGATATGCCGGCCGTCATGACGAGGATAGTGCTTTCTGAGGGATTTTTGGCGTAACTTATCACCGGATCCCTCGTCTCCTGCGGGAGTTTATCTATATCTCTTATTACGACAAATCGGGCTGGGCTCAGGAACGGATTCGTGTTTACGGCGTCCAGGAAAGCGTGTGGGTCGAACTGGTCGGAATAGAATATACTGTAATTGAGGTCGGGGTTGCCGCTTTCCTGCGGATTCCCGCCGGAAAGCGTCTTATCCTTTAGTTCGCGGAGAGCTTCTTCCTTGAGGGCGTTCTCTATTCCCAAAAATAGGTAAATCAGTCCTACCAATCTTCGACGGCCCTTTCGACGATCCTTTTTGCCAGGTCCGCGATAGCATTATTTATGGCGGTATCTTCAGATACGGAATTAGGCCCGGTCTGATTATATTCGAAAAAACCCACAAACCCTTTTTCACTCCAGACCCTTTTGCTTTTAGTCGCATTCTCAAGCGAGATATCGACTATGATATTTGCCCTGTATTCCTCTACGTTCTGGCTTAGCTGGTCGTATCTTAAGGGCTGTTTCTCAAAGTTGAGGAGCGCGCCGCTTAAGATCAGGTCCGCCTGGTCCTCTTTCGAGACGACTTTCAGATAACCATCGACGAGGAATCTGCTTATCACCGCGTCGGTTATCTTCGTCTCCATCCCCGGACGGTATAACCTGTAAGGATTGCGGTCCGATAATTCCGTGTTAATGTTGAGATCGACCTTATTCTCGAACGGTTTTATGAATATCGTTGTAGATTTCTTGTAAGCCAGCGAGTGGGTCGAATAACCGCAGCCGGCCATCGCGATTAGGCAGAGCGCCACCGATAGGAACGCAAGCCTTTCCTTCATTTTTTGGCCTTCTTCTCTATTATCTTCAATCTCTCATCGGCCTTTTTGGCCACGTTTGTATCAGGAAAATTATCTACTATGTTCCTGTAATATACTTCGGCCGAGTCGTACCATTTCTGTTTCCAGTAAAACTCCGCGATAGTGTAATCGCTTTCGGCCTTCTTCTCGCGAAGAGATTCGCGCATCTTGTCCGCCTCTCCGGTAAGTGTCGATTCCGGATGGCGCCGCGCGAAATCCTCTATCTCCTTAAGCGCGTCGTCGGTAACCGATTGGTCGTAGCTGGGTTTCAAAGACGCCTGGGAAGCGCAAAGCCCGACTTGGAAATTCGCCTCCTCCGCCAGCTTGCTCTCCGGGTGCTCATCGACCAGCTTCTGGAACGCGAGCCTCGCCTGCTGATAATCTCCGGCCTTCTTGTAGCATTCCCCTATCTTGAATAGCGACTGCTCGGCAAATTTTCCGTAAGGCGCATTATCGACCACTTTCTGGTAAATCTCAATAGCTTTATACACCGATGGGAACGTCGGTATACCCCACAGCCTCACTTTTTCTCCCGCGTAAAATTTCCCGGCTATTTCGTACTCCCGCTCTATCATCTCTTCTAAGCGCTTTGAGAAGGGATACGTCTCGATCCCCTTCTGATAGGCGTTGAACGCCTGCTCATATTCCTCTATAGCTTCGTAAGACTTACCGGCGTAATATTGAGATTCGGCGGCGAGTTCGGCCTGCGGATAGAAACGGACAAGCCTAAAAAATTCTTCCGCTGCTTTTTTATAATCTTTCGAATTATAGAATTTCATCGCCCAGTCGAATTGTTCCTGCGGCGTGTCTTTGACGGCCCATTTTGGATTTATCCAGGTGCCGGTCTGGGGAGTCCATATCCAGTAGGCGTGAAGCGCAGGCGAGACGGAAAGGAATAGAAGCGTTATCGCGACAGCAAAAAGATATCTTCTCATCAATTTTCTCATGTTTTTAATTTTGACGCTCAAGACGGGTCTATCTCTTGGGGATCGACCTCTCCACAAAGTCGCCCACGCCCCTTTTATCTTCTTCCGACATATCCATGAATTGGGCGCCGACTTCATATTGTTCGCCGTACGGCCTCTTGCGTATCCAAGCGACCTTCGAGACCACTCTGACAGGCTTAGGCGTAGAAGGTACTGCTATATCCAGGATAAGGCGCGTGAATACAGAGATGAACTCGTTCACCAGCAGGCGAACACCGCCGGTAGAAATATCCCTGGATATGGCATTTACGACAGAGTCATCCGCCTGCCTAATACCCCTATACTGCACAGACATTGCCGTGTTGACCCGGAGCTGCTGCCTTCTCTCAGGGAAATCATCCTTCCAATGCATACATTACCCCTTCGTAGAATCAATTTTATACTTCAAAGCGCTATTTGTCAACGTGAAATTTTATCCCAAATTTTGCTAGCGCGAAGCGCATGCAAAATTTGCCCGAAGGGCCGCCGCGAAAAACCCCGAAGGGGTTTTGAGCCGCTTGGCGGAGTATCCCGGATTTTTCTCATGCACTTTTTTGTGCAATAGCAAAATTTGGGATACCTCGCTAACGCTCGGGGCGGATTTTTCTATTGAAAAATCCGGGATTATATTTACTTTCAAAATTATCCACAGAAAGGTTTTTGCCGTCCATGGAGGCGAAAACCGACCCGCCGTTGTTAGTGCGGAAGATTTTTATCCCCTTCGCGGAAAGAAGGCTCTGGGTATCTTCTGACCGGGAGACTTCTCCAGCGGCTCTCCCTTGCGAGATTACGGCGTAAATAGGCCTGACCGAGTCAATAAAGGCTTCTGACCAGGGACTTAGCTTCTCGCCATGGTGCGGCAGCATGATCAGGCTTGACTTTAGAAGCGGCGGCGAGATGAGCATCGCTTCGGAGATGGCCTTTTCTCCGATATCGCCGCAAAACAGCATCGCCGATCCGCCGAACCCTACTTTAAGGGCAAGGGACATATCGTTTACGGATACGCTATGGTCTTTTGCCCATGCCGCAGGCGGATTCAGGCAAAGGATGCTGACGCCTTTTACCCCTTCTATCGAATCGCCCCGCCTCAAAATGAAACGTCTGCCTGCGGCTATCCTATTCTCCGATACCTCCCGGCTGAAATGCCTGTAGGCATAGGTATCGGATGTCGCGCCGTTATCGAATACATATCTCACCTTTAGTCCGTCAAGGACTGAAGCGAGACCGCCGACATGGTCGATATCG
>Ga0156189_101_pt1 | contig 10214 bp, 9 predicted proteins | sample RifCSPlowO2_12_FD_107842 | JGI IMG/M metagenome (GOLD analysis project Ga0156189, IMG submission 107842) | Omnitrophica WOR_2 bacterium RIFCSPLOWO2_12_FULL_51_24 | reverse complement strand
GCCCAAAAAAGAATTCAGTTTCTGCGTGGAATAATTTTTTCCGGTCTTTTCGAGTATAAGCTTTTTTAATTCGAGTTCTGAGATGCCTTCGGGGAGGTCAAGCTTTTGTATGCGTAATTCCTTCGGGATGGCTTTGAAAAGCTCCTCGGAGGATGCCGCCCCTATCGCTCCGAGCATCTCTTTTTTGTCTTTATCCGTGTGCGGCGAGTATTTCAAATCAATGCGCTCCGGTCTTTATGAATTCGAGGTAATCCTTCTGCGTCATCAGGGAATCTATTTCCGATCTGTCTTTTATCTCTATCGCGAAGAACCAGCCTTCCTCATAGGGTGACTTATTGACAAGCGAAGGGTCTTTTTCCACAGCGCCGTTGGACTTTACGATCTTTCCGGAAACCGGCGCGTATATCGAGAACGCGGCCTTGACCGATTCGACGACAGCCGCTTCCCCCGCCTTAGCGACCTCGCAGCCGACCTTAGGGAGTTCGACGAAGACTACATCAGTTATCTCTTTTTGCGCATGGTCGGTTATCCCTACGTAACCGGTATCCCCCTCGACCCTCAGCCATTCATGTGTCTTCGTAAAACGCAGTTTCTCCAGATCGACCATTATCTTTTTCTCCTGTCTAACCCCGCACCAATCTGGTGCGGCGGTAAAATGGCGCCTCTACAACGACGGCCTTCTTCTTCTCGCCGTGAATGATCACATCAAATGTGTCGCCGGCTTTGGAATTATCCGGGCTGACATAACCGAAGCCGATATTTTCTTTTAATGTCGGCGAATATGTCCCGCTTGTGACTATTCCTATTTTCCTGCCGTCTTTTTCTATTGCATATCCGGTGCGCGGGATCGCCTTGTCAATCATTTTGAAGGCCGCTAATATCTCTTTTAAGCCCCTCTGCTTCTTCTCGAGCATCGCCTTTTTGCCGATGAAATCCTTATTGAAATCCACCGCCCTCTCCAGCCCCGACTCTAACGGTGTCTTCGTCTCGTCGGTATCTACGCCATAAAGCGGACATCCCGCCTCAAGCCTCAGGGTGTCTCTCGCTCCCAACCCTGCCGGAATAAGGCCGTATCCTTTGCCCGCCTCTAAAATATCGTTCCAGATCTTTATGCTCGCATCTGCCGGTATGAAGATCTCGAATCCGTCCTCTCCGGTGTATCCGCTTCTTGAGAGGAGGGCATAAAAACCGTCGACCTTAGTCTCGATGAAATGGCGGTGTTTAAGCCGGCTAAGGTCGGCCTCGCATAGTTTCGACAATATCTGCTGAGAAGCGGGCCCCTGGATCGCTATCCCTCCGAATGCATCATTTATATCTTTTATGACTACCCCCTCACCCTTACCCTCTCCCCCTTGGGGAGAGGGGAGGGTGAGGGAACAGTTCTTCTTGATCCAGGCGAGGTCCTTTTCGAATGTCGCGGCGTTGGTGATAAGTATATACCTATCGCCTGCATTATAGATGAATACGTCGTCAAGTATCCCGCCGTTTTCATTGCAGAGCGGCGAATATACTATCTTTCCGGGAAGGGCCTTCTCTATATTGTTAGTGAAAAGTCTCTGGAGAAAGGCCTTTGGGTCTTTTCCGCTTATCTCAAGTTTTCCGAGATGCGAAATGTCGAAAAGGCCGGCCCTTGTGCGCGTCGCGTTATGTTCTTCGATAATACTCGTGTACTGTATCGGAAGAAGCCAGCCGTGGAAAGATACTATTTTGGCGTTGAGGCTTTTATGCGCCTCATATAGGGGGGTCTTTCTGTCTTCAGTGGAGATCATCTAATATTTTTCTAGTTCTATGCTTATCCTGGCATCTATCGCCACGCAGCCGCCTTTACCGTCAGCCGGGAAAACATTAAGCGGATTTATGTCCAGTTCTTTAATTACCGGGAAATCAACGACCAATTGGGAAAGCCTTAACAATCCTTCTTTTATCGAGTCGATATCTACCGGTTTTTCGCCGCGCGCGCCTTTAAGTAGTTCGACCGATTTTATCGAATCTATCATCTCTGACGCCTCGCGTGGCAGGATGGGGGCGATCCTGAAACTGACGTCCTTGAGCACTTCAACATATATGCCCCCTAGGCCGAACATCAGCATCGGCCCGAACTGCGGGTCTTTCATCATTCCGAGGATAACCTCTTTGCCGCCGCTTATCATCTCCTGGATAAGGACGCCGAGTATGCCGGCATTTGGCGCCGCCGCTTTTGCCTTCTTTACCATCTCATTAAAAGCGGCCTCAACTTCTCTCGGATCCTTGAGCCCTACTTTTACTCCGCCGACATCGGATTTATGAAGGATATCTGGCGAGGCTATCTTCATCACGACCGGATAACCTATCTTCTCCGCGGACGATTGCGCCTCAGCCGCATCCTTGGCGAGGACGCCCTTCGGCAGCCTGAAGCCGTAGCTTTCGATTATATCCCGGGCCGTATATTCGGGTATCTCTTTCTGCCCGGATTTTACCGCTTCGTCGATAATCTTCTTCACCTTATCCTTATTTACCGCAAAGGTCTTAAATCCCTCCTTCGGAAGATCAAGCATCTTCTTGTGTTTGACCATCACATTGAAAGACGAGATGGCGCGTTCCGGGAAACGGTAATTCGGTATCTTGCTATCCCGGAGGACCGTTATCCCTTTTTCGACCAGATGCCCGCCGATGAAACTCGTGAATATGGGTTTCTCCCTCTTATTCCCGGCGAGGACTTCTGCGGTCTCTTTTATCCTGCTGTTGCTCTGCGGTGTCAATATCACGATGGCTCCATTCACATTAGGATCCTTCAGCACCGCATCTACGGCCGTCTTATACCTTTGGTCATCAGCATCTCCCATTACGTCGACGGGGTTGTTGAGAGCGGCGCCCCGAGGAAGCGAACCCCTCAAATAATCTACCGTCTCTTTGCTTATCGGAGCTACTTTTGCGTCGGAGGAACGCTCTACCGCGTCCGCGGCTATGATGCCCGGGCCTCCGGCGTTCGTTATTATCGCGAGATTCACGCCCTGCGGAAGTTTTTGATACGAGAAAGCGACGGCATAATCAAAGAGGTCTTCGATGGTGGCGGCGCGTATTATGCCTGTCTGTGCGAACGCAGCGTCAAAAGCAACCTCCGAGCCTGCCAGGCTTCCGGTATGGCTCGATGCGGCCTTGGCGCCGGCCTTCGTCCCGCCGGATTTGCATATTATTACGGGTTTCTTCGCGGTAACTTCTTTAGCTACGCGCATGAATTCACTGCCGTCTTTTACGTCCTCTATATAGCCCAATATTACCTTAGTATCGGGATCATCTCCCAGGGCCTTCAAAAGCGTAATCTCGGAGATATCGGCTTTATTCCCCAAGCTTATAAACTTGGAAAATCCTATATTCTCTTTGACCGCCCAGTCTAGGATAGCCGCGCAGAGCGCGCCGGACTGAGAGAAGAAAGCGATATCTCCCGTAAGCGGGGATACGCCGGCGAAAGAGGCATTCACCTTTGAGGCCGTATCGATGAAGCCCAGACAGTTCGGACCGAGCACCTTTATCCCGTAGCTCCTTGCGGTCTCGGCAAGCTCTAATTCGAGCTTCCTGCCCTCCGGACCCGTCTCCTTGAAACCGGCCGTTATTACTATCGCGGCCTTGATGCCTTTCTTGCCGCATTCCTTTATCACCTCGATCACGGACGGGGCTGGTATAGCGAAAACGGCGAGGTCGATATCCTCTTTTACGTCGAGGACCGAAGGATAAGCCTTGAATCCCATCACCTCGGTGTCCTTCGGGTTTATGGGATAGATCCTGCCCTTGTATCCGAATTCCTTGATGTTTAGGAGTACGTCGTGGCCTATCTTGCCTTCTTTTTGGGATGCGCCGATTATGGCGATGGAACGGGGGCTAAATAGCTTATCCAGACCATCTGAGCTCATATATTGTTCCTTATATTTTATTTTTAAGGTGGGATAAAGTTATTTTATTAAGAAGGGGCAAAATTGTCAACCAAAATCATCCCCGATCCCTGAAATCGCCAGGCGATTTCTAGGGGGCCAAAACGTCCTTGATTATCTGGACTATCTCTTCCTTCTTTACCGGTTTGTTGACGAATTTGACCGCCCCTTTTTCTATCGCCTTAGCGTAGACATCCCAATCCCCGAAGGCCGTTATCATGACAACCGGTATATCGGGAAACCCCTTCTTCGACTTCTCGAGAAGGACGAGGCCGTTCTCCCCGGGCATTGAAAGGTCGGCGAAGATAATATCGAATTTTTCCTTCCCGAGCGTCTTGAGACCCTCGGCGGTGTTAAGCGCTACCGCCGGTTTGTGCCCTTCGCTTTTGAGTATCTTCGAAAAGGCTATACCGAATTCCACGTCATCATCTACCAGCAATATCTTCGCCATTTTGGTTCTCCTCTTTAAACCGCAAACGATAATCTGACCTTTACCTTTGTTCCCTTATTGATCTTACTTTCGCAGGATATGCCGCCGCCGGCCTCGATCACCATATCCCGGGCTATGTATAGGCCGAGACCCGTACCGACATCTTTGGTCGTGAAGAAAGGTTCGAATATCCTCTTGAGGTTCTCCCGCGATATCCCTATGCCCGTGTCCTCAATGGTTATCTCGATATCGTCCTTCCCCTTTACCGTGGAGATCCTTATCTGTCCGCCCCGCGGCATCGCCTCGAACGAGTTCCTGACTATATTCAACATTATCTGACGCAATCCACTCTCTTCTATCTTCACGTCCGGCAGGTTGCCTTCGAGGCTTTTCAGGAATGAAATGCCCTTACGGCTCGCCTCCTTTTCCAAAAAATTTATCAGCGAATTCAGGAGGAGATTTACGTCGCAACGCCGGTATTCGGATTTAGACCGCCTCATGAACTTGAGATGTTCCTCGACGACATCATTGACCCTCTGAACCTCATTCATGATGGAATTTATGAGGGTTTCCGCCTCATCCGCATCCAGCCCCTGGCCTTTCTTTACCTCGTCGGAAAGAAGCTCGGCATTAAGGCTTATAGTGCTCAGGGGATTTCTTACCGCGTGCGCTATCTGCGACGACATCATCCCCATCGCCGCGAACTGTTCGGCATTGACAAGCTGGCGGTGCATACGCCTCTCCCTTTCAGAAAGATATCCCATTATAACGGCTAAGACCGACAGAAACGCGGTCCGCAGGGCTATATCGGTCCAATGCTGATGCACCAGGCATTGAGGACATGAGAATATGTAGACGATCGAGATCAGAAACGCTATTCCTATGCTCGCCACCAGGCCGTAATAAAAGGAATGAATGGCGGCAAGCAGGAAAAAACCCAGCGTAAATGTCGAATTGAACCCGCCTGTTACCGGTATAATGAAAGAGAGGAACATGAGGTCAATGATCAACTCAAACAGATATAGCTTAGGCGCCTGATCGGCGAACTTGAAAACGCATAAATAAAGGACCAGCGTATAAACGAAAAATATCGCCAGCAGGATAAAAAAGAACACTTTATCATTGGAAGACATCGGATGGTATAACCCCCAGATCAACCCGCCGAATACCGCCAGCAGTTTTACCAGCGAGAAAGCGAAATCGGTCAGATCAAAACTAAGGATCCCTTTGCCCGTGTTCATTGCAGTTCTTCCTTATATACCCTCAATATCTCAGCCACGCTCCACGCCTGAGATATGGCGCCCTTGGGATTATAGGGCGGGTCCCCGTCGAAGATCTCCGATATAGTCCCGAGGCCGGCATCCTTGAGGTGTTCCCTGAGAGGCGCTAAAAATCTCCTGGCCTCTTGCCTCGTGTTCTTATTCCTGCCGTAAACGTTAAGATAGGCGGTAATAAAATGCCCCAGGAGCCACGGCCAGACCGTCCCCTGGTGATAACAGGCGTCGCGCATGCGCTGGTCGCCGGAATATATTCCGCGGTAATTCCTGTCGCCTGGTGAAAGGGAACGCAGGCCGTAAGGCGTCAGGAGTTCTTTCCCGACCATATCGATGACTTTCCTCTCCTTTTCTTTCCCGATGAGCCTGTACGGGAGGCTGAGGGCGAATATCTGGTTGGGGCGGAGCGACCTGTCAGGCCCCTCCTCATTTACGCAATCGTATAAATAGCCGCCGGACTCGTTCCAGAAAACGATCTCGAAGCTCTTTTTCGTAAGGTGCGCGAGCCGCGCGCATTCGTGCCTGTATTTCAAGTCAAGCTTCTCGCAGATATCTTCCATTATCCTCAACGCGTTATACCATAGCGCATTGACCTCGACGGCCTTTCCGTTCCTGGGCGTCACCACCCAACCGCCTATCTTCGCGTCCATCCAGGTAAGCTGCGCGTCCGGGTCCTCGGTATTGATGAGGCCGTCCCTGTCCATCTTTATGCCGTAGCGGGTCCCGTTTATGTAGAACTGGATTATCTCCTCGAGGCAATCGAGCATGTTCGATTCTACGAAATCGTAATCGTTGGTGTATTCCAGGAATTTGTGTATCGCCCAGAAGAACCATAATGACGAATCAACGCTGTTGTATTCTGGCTCCTTCGCCTTCTCGGGGAACCTGTTTGGTATCATCCCCTCGTCGTAATATTTCGCGAACGCCAGGAGGATATCCCTCGCCTCATCATATCTGCCCAAAGTAAGGGTAAGGCCGGGAAGCGATATGAGCGCGTCCCTGCCCCAATCCCAGAACCAATGGTAGCCCGCGACTATCGTCGATAATCCGTCCATCCTCTTTATCAGGAAAGAATCCGAGGCGTTCGCCAGCTGTATCGCGAAATTATCCTTGAGGTCGACGGCCGCGGCGATCTCGCTGTGGCGCAGGACCTCGCTCGACTCGAGCACCTCGAGAGAACGCATCTTGCGCCCTTCGGTCGAGGCGACGATGTAGGCCTTATCCCCTTCCTTTATCAGAAATCCCAGTTCGCCGGGGCTGTAGAGGTCCTCGTGGTATTCGAGGCCCCTTTCTTTTTCGCGCTGGTATTCGAAGGATTTGTACCAGTAACCGCTCTGCTCGAACCTGTCGGCGTTATTCGCCAGATATATTATCGGCGATTCATCGTACGGCTTCATCTTGATATACCCCTCGAGGCGTTCGACGGATTTATTGAAGCTCGAATTCTCCATCGAGACCCAATGGTAATCGCGGGCGGCAATAAGCGGACGCAGCAAAAGCTCGAGATACCCGGGCGATTTCAGTATCTTATAAGTGATGACGGTGGTATTTTCGCCGTGGACCATGAATACGGCTTTTTCGATGACCACATCCCCGACCTTGTAGGTAAATATCGGGAACGGGTCTATCCTGAACTCCTCAAGATATTTGTGACCTTCGGGATGGATTATCCCGCCGGGGTAATTGTTGCAGGAGAGATTGTATCGGCTGCCGTCTTTGAGTACAAGGGTCTCTTCGAGTTTCGATAATACCACCATGCGCGCCAGCGAAGGCCTTGCCGTCGCAACAAGGAGGCCGTGGTAGCGGCGGGTGTTGGTCCCGATTATGGTCGATGAAGCGTATCCGCCTAATCCGTTGGTCTCGATCCATTCCTTCGAGATGGCGGTCTGGAAATCACCGCACACCTCTCTGCCGAAACGGATCGTCTCGTAGGCGTTGGGCGATATTTCTTTTACCGCATCCTTCGTCACTATCATATTATTCCAGCCCTTCCTGGGGCGGGGATTCGTCCAATTTCTTGAAGAAGTCTTCCGGCCGGAGGTTTTCTATCTCCTTTTCAAAATTTTTTACCTCGTCCTCGCTTATAGGCTTATTGATGACCGGACAGAGCGCGAGCACCTTCTCTTCAACGAAGATCGGGGCCCCGGTCCTGACAGCGAGCGCTATAGCATCCGACGGCCGCGAATCTATCTCGAGCGACCTCTCTCCCTGCTTTAATATTAAAGTCGCGTAATAGGCGTTCTCCTTGAGGTCGCTTATGATTATCTTCTCGAGGGATCCGCCGAGCGCCTTGATGAGATTTACGGTCAGGTCGTGCGTCAGCGGCCTCTTAAATTTTTCACCCTCGAGTACCATCGCGATAGACGCCCCTTCACTTATGCCGATCCATATGGGGATCAGCCTCGAGCCGTCGGCCTCCTCCAGGGTCACGACGTATTGCGCCAACGGCGGGATGAATATCAATGAATATATCTTAGTAAGCTTCATCTGCGATACTCCTTACCATAATATTAAACCATGCATACATAAAAGTCAACCGGCACAGCCTGGTCCTGTAAAAACCGGGCTAGATATCTTTCTCGCCTTCCACTTGTATCGGACGCAGACGCGTAACGCTGAAGAAGAGATCCAAACTGCTTATTTTTTCGACGCGCCTCACCTCTTTTATCATCGGAAGAAGTATGACGGAGAAGGCAGCGCGTAAAATGCCGGAGAGCAGGAACAAGGCCAACAGGCGATGCCCTAATATAGGCGGCAGCGTCTTGGCCAAAAAGCCTCCCAGCAAAGCGCCGCAGCATATCGCCATGCCGTTTATGACATTAAAATACGCGGAACATCTGGTCCTTTTTTCCGGAGAGACTGCGTCATAAAGAAAATTGAAGACCGAAAGGTTATAGCCCGCCCACACAAAACCACCGAAGACCTGTATGATCATCAGATAATAGACATTCTGCGAAAACAGCCAAAGCATCGGTATCATGGGGATAAAAAATGAGGTGAGCCGTATCACTTTCATATTCCCGACTATATCGGCGTGCCTGCCCCAGATATTCATGGTAAGGAGCGCGGCGATGGTAGCGGATGTCACGATAATCGTATAGGTCGCATAGCTTAACTTGAGGTCGCTTAACATGAAGACGGCAAAAAACGGACCCGACATGTTCACGCAGAAATTTATGCTTGCGACGTAAAATACGAATTTCGCGAAATTTGATTCTCTTATCCTCTTTACAAAATCCCAAAATGTAAAATAATGTTCTTTCGTCACTTTTATCGGCGGCTCGTACATCTTGCTCAGGAAATACCAGGATATAAACCTCGATATGAAAGCAAGGCCTATTATCACCATAAAACCTTTAAGCGTATTCTTTCCGAATATATTAAGGATAAAACCCGCTAAAAAAGCGCAGGCGACACTGACCATCCCTAAAAGCCGGTTGCGCCAGCCAAAATACCTGCCCCTGCTGGACCGCGGGATATGGTCCGACATCAGGCTTACCCACGCCGGGACGGGGAAAGCATTAAAGGAAGTCGCCAGGGTGACAAACAATATAAGCCATAGCGCCCTATCCGCCTTGAACAGTAAAGGGATCAAAAATATCGGAAGATACATGAAGGCGTGGAAAAAGACGAATATCTTGATTATGCGCATCCGGCTCTTGAAATGCTCGGTAACGTCGGCCGATTTAAGCTGGATAAGCGACGCCACCAAATTCGGAAAGGCGGTAAGCATGCCGATCTGCGCGCTGGTGGCTTTAAGCGCAACGGCGAACGGCGTTATGTATTGCTCGGTAAATCCCATCATGGCCGAGTAGAACGCGCCGTCTATGAAAGAGTTCTTTAAACTCTGTTTTATCTTTCCCTTTTTTTCCATATCGGCGATATTATAACACAAAGGTGCGGGGTTGACACGCAAGTATAACGCCTGTTAGAATCAGGTCATGCAAACTCCCTCTTTGAAGATAACGAAAAAGGGCGCGGCATGGTTCCGGACCGGCCATCCGTGGATATATAAGGACGACCTCGAACGAAACGACCCGTCACTATCGGGGTCGATAGTCTCGGTCTTGGACAATAGCGGTAATTTCCTCGCCAAGGCATTCTATAATGAACGTTCCAAGATCGCCCTGCGCCTTATAGCATACGATGATCTGCCCATCGATGCGGCATTCTGGAGAGGGCGTCTTTCGAAATGCATAGAACGCAGGAATAGGGTCGTAAGGGACGCGACCGCCTATCGCATAGCCCACTCAGAGGCCGACGGCCTCCCTTCCCTGATAGTCGACAGATACGGCGAGCATCTCTCGATACAGACATTATCCCTCGGCATGGACGGTATAAAAGATACTATCGTCGAGGTCCTGGCGGAGTTAGTAAAGCCCAAATCGATCGTAGCAAGGAACGATTCGGCGATGCGTAAGTTCGAAGGCCTCGATGAGGTAAAAGAGGTCCTTTACGGTAAAGCGCCGGAGAAGATCGAGGTAAAGGAGGGTAAAATAAAATATCTGGTAGATATCATGAACGGCCAGAAGACGGGTTCCTATCTAGACCAGCGCGAGAACCACATTGCGGCCGAAATATACGCGAAGGGGAATACGCTCGATT
>Ga0156189_105_pt1 | contig 10224 bp, 7 predicted proteins | sample RifCSPlowO2_12_FD_107842 | JGI IMG/M metagenome (GOLD analysis project Ga0156189, IMG submission 107842) | Omnitrophica WOR_2 bacterium RIFCSPLOWO2_12_FULL_51_24 | reverse complement strand
AAAACGGCAATAGGGTGCTATTTATTGAAAATACCGGCGTGCGCTCGCCGGGCTTAAAAGATATATACAGGCTAAAGAAACGTTTCGGGGATTATTTTAAAGGAATTAAAGGCATAAGGAAAGAGATGGACGGCCTCTATGTGTATTCTCCGATCGTTCTGCCTTTTCCTTATTCGCGTATAGCCAGACAAATAAATAAGCTTATATTATTTTCTGTTATCAATAGGTGGATGAAAGTGATGAGTTTTTCAAACCCGATCGTATGGACATTCCTTCCGACGGGTATTACGTTAGATGTGATCAACGGCATCAATAAAAAACTCCTGGTATATTATTGCATAGATAATTTCGCAGTTAGTTCCGCGTCGGCAAAGAAAGTAAAAAATACCGAAGAAAAATTATTAAAAATATCTGATGCAGTATTTGTAACTTCCAAGGCGCTTCATGACCATTGCATTAAATACAGCAATAAAGTGACAATATTCCCCTTTGGAGTAAATATTGATAATTTTGAAAAAGTAAGGGTTACTGATACCCAGCCGCCCGAAGAGTTAAAAGATATCAAAAAGCCCATAGTCGGTTACGTGGGCGGTATCCACAAATGGGTTGACCGGGAATTAGTGAAGTTTTTGGCGCTTAACCGCCCCGATCACTCCTTTGTTTTTGTAGGGCCATTACAGACAGATGTAGCTTCTTTGGCGGAAATCAAGAACATTTATTTTCTGGGTAACAAAAAACACAGCGAACTACCTAACCTTGTTAAGAATTTTTCCGTTGCGATTATACCTTATCTTATTACCGAGTACACTAAAAATGTTTATCCTACGAAATTAAACGAATACTTGGCTATGGGTAAACCCGTGATCTCCACCGGGTTACCCGAAATCAAACTATTCAATAAAAAGTATGAAAATATAGTAGTAATTGGAAACAATCCACGGGAATTTGCGGAAGGTATAGATATGGCGCTTAAGGAGGACAACAAGGAGATAACTAAAAGACGCACTGAGATCGCCGCCGAAAACAGCTGGAAAAGCCGGATCGAGCAAATGAGCCGCATCATAGAAAACGCCGTTGAAAAAAAGATGGTTCAAAGCGAAGCCGACTGGAAGGAAAACTTACTTGTTTTTTATCACACAACAAGAAGGCATTTAGTGCGTTTTGCGGCAGCTTTAGCAATTATTTATTTTTTGATTTTCTACACTCCTGCCATCTGGTTTTTAGCAGAGCCGCTTAAGATAACCGACACTCCGCATAAAGCGGACGCAATAGTGGTATTTGCAGGAGGGGTAGGTGAATCAGGGCAGGCCGGTCAAGGTTATCTGGAGAGAGTCGAGCGTGCCGTCGAACTATATAAATCCGGGTTCGCAAAAAATATCATTTTTTCATCGGGGTATATGTATGTTTTTAAAGAACCGCTGGTTATGAAAGCCCTTGCAGTCTCGTTGGGAGTGCCGGCGGAAGCGATTATTTTGGAAGATAGGGCGGGGGACACCTATGAAAATGTCAAATTCTCTGAAAAGATTTTGAAAGATAAGGGATGGAATGAAATTCTATTGGTCAGCTCCCCTTATCACATGCGGCGTGTTTCCTTGGTATTTAAAAAGATCGGAAAAGAGACAAAAGTATTATATGTCCCTATATCGCGGAGCTCGTTTTACAGCCATAAAACAAGGAATTGGAGACAAATCGATTTTAAACAGATCGAAGGTATATTCCGCGAATATTCGGCAATAATTTATTATTGGTGGAAAGGCTACATTTAAACAAAGGATGAAAATCCTCAGAATTATCACCCGGCTGAACGTCGGAGGGCCCGCCATACATACAATTCTCTTGACGCAAGCCCTAAATAATGAACTTTATAAGTCAATTTTGATCACCGGCAGAGTCGGGATTGACGAAAAGGATATGGGCTATTTAGCCGGAGAAAGAGGCGTAGAACCGCTGATCATACCGGAATTAGAACGTAAGATCAATCCGATAAAGGATATTATAGCGTTATGGAAAATATATTTTATCATGCGGCGGGAGAGGCCGGATATAGTGCATACTCATACGGCCAAGGCAGGGGCGCTGGGAAGAATCGCGGCTGTTTTAGCGGGAATCCCCGTGAGGATACATACCTTTCACGGCCATATATTTGAGAGTTATTTCAACAGCTTTTCTGCCGGTGTTTTTATTTTCATCGAGAGATTTTTGGCATTTTTTTCCAAATACATAGTGGTAGTCAGCGAGGCGCAGAAAGAGGAGATAGTCAAAAAGTATAAGATAGCAAAGGATAAAAAGGTAAAAGTCGTGCCTTTAGGCCTAGATTTGGACAGGCTTTCTTTGATCGTATCAAAGAGAGGAAAGTTAAGAGGCGAGATGTGTATCGGTAATGACTGCGTCCTGATAGGGATAATAGGAAGGCTCGTCCCGGTCAAGAACCATAGGATGTTTTTGGATGCCTGCAAGAAGTTATTCGATCTGGCAGGCGGCCTCGATATAAGGTGTATTCTCATTGGAGACGGGGAAGAAAGGACCGGGCTTGAAGGATACGCGAGGAAACTAGGCATTCAGGAGAAAGTCGTCTTTAGCGGTTGGAAAAAAGAGATGGCCGATGTGTATGCGGACCTGGATATTGTCGCCCTCACATCGCTTAACGAAGGCACGCCAGTAGCTTTAATAGAGGCGCTTGCCTCAGGCAGGCCGGTCGTATCGACTGACGTAGGCGGCGTGAAGGATGTAGTGGAAGACGGGATAAACGGCTATCTCGTCGCTTTGGGGGATGCCTCGGGTCTCGCAAGATGCCTCCTTGAGCTGGCGGGGGATCCGGAAAAGAGGCGCGCGTTCGGCAGGAACGGCCGCCAGAAAGTCTTGCGGAGATATTCCAAGGAGCGCCTTGTAAAAGATATAAAGGCCCTTTACGAAGAGGCGCTTGGCGGGAGGGATTGATATATTGCAAAAATGAGCGAAATAAATTATAATATAGCCCTACAAAAGGAACCAAGACCATGCATTACCTGATCACCGGAGGAGCCGGTTTCATCGGTTCCCATCTTTCAGACAAACTGGTGGGCGAAGGGCATAAGGTGACCGTTCTCGATAACCTTTCGACCGGCAAGTACGAGAATATCAAGCACCTCGAGGGAAATCAAAATTTCCATCTGGTCGTTGGCACTATACTCAACGAGTTTCTGGTCGATAAGCTCGCCGAACGCTGCGACGCGATATTTCATCTGGCCGCCGCCGTGGGAGTAGAGCTTATTGTGAACTATCCCCTGGAATCCCTTACGACGAATATAAAAGGCAGCGAGATCGTCCTGGAAATGGCATACCGCTATCATAAGAAGGTCCTTATTACGTCAACATCCGAGATCTACGGGAAGAACACGCAGGGGCCGTTAAAGGAGGACCAGGACAGGATACTCGGCTCACCCATGAAATCCAGATGGAGTTATTCGACTGCCAAGGCGGTCGATGAGATACTCGCTTATGTGTATTGGAAAGAGAAGAATGTCCCGGCCACGATAGTCAGGCTTTTTAATACCGTCGGGCCGAGACAGTCCGGCGCGTACGGCATGGTCGTCCCGAGGTTCGTTACACAGGCTCTGCATAATGAAGATATCACCGTTTACGGTTCGGGAAAGCAATCCAGGTGTTTTCTGCACGTCAGGGATGTAGTCGACGCACTGCCTAGAATCATCGAGAACCAAAAGGCCTATGGACAGGTCTTCAATATCGGGAGCCAGGAGGAGATAACGATAGAAGGCCTGGCCCAAAAGGTCATAGAGATAACCGGAAGCCGCTCGAAGGTCATCCGCATACCTTACGAGGAGGCCTATGAGGAGGGCTTCGAGGACATGGAGAGAAGGGTCCCTGACACGACGAAGATACATGATCTCATAGGGTTCAAACCCACTGCTGATCTAAAGACTATCATCGAAGATGTTGTAAGGTATACAAAGGAAAAGGGCTAAAGGTGAAATTCGCATACCTGTTCCTTACGGCATTTTTTATCAGTTTTCTGCTTACGCCGCTCATCAAGTTAATAGCGGCGCGCGCCGGCATAGTGGCCAAACCCAAGGAGGACAGGTGGCACAAGAAAGTGATCCCCCTTATGGGCGGAGTGGCCATATACACCGCATTTCTGGTAACCTATCTAGTATATCTCAGGGGCGCAAAAGGAGGACTTGGGCTACTACTGGGTAGCACCTCGATATTTTTACTGGGAATGACAGATGACCTCAGGGGACTGAGTCCGCAGGCCAAGCTCATCGGCCAGATAGTCTGTGCTTCCCTGGCCGTCGTGTCCGGCGTAACGACAAATATAATCCCCCCCGTAATAGCTATACCGCTTACTATCCTTTGGATTGTAGGTATAACCAATTCCTTTAACCTGCTTGACAATATGGACGGCCTCTCATCTGGCGTGGCCGCCATAGCTTCATTTACCGTCTTTGCCTGCGCCCTGGCGCTCAAGAATTACGAGATGGCTTCCATCTCGCTGATCCTGGCCGGCGCCGCCCTTGGTTTCCTGCCGCACAATTTCTACCCGGCGAAGATATTCATGGGGGATTGCGGCGCGATGTTTTTGGGTTTCACGCTCGCTTCTATTGCCGTAATAGGGACAGGGAAAGAACTGTCGCACCTTTTTCTCGTCTTATTTATACCCGTGTTGGCGCTTGCGGTCCCGATCTTCGATATGATCTTCGTCACGGTCACCAGGACGATCGACGGCAGGTCGGTGGCGAAGGGAGGCAAAGACCATACCTCGCACAGGATGGTCTTTCTCGGTTGGCACGAGAGAAGGGCAGTCACTGCCCTGTATTTGATAGCACTCCTCTTTGGACTCGCGGCCTACATCTCTTTGCATGTGAAGACATATGTAAGCGCTATCATGGTGGCACTGCTCCTGATAGTCGTTTTTTCCCTCGGAGTATTCCTTAACCAGACAACCCGGAGAAAAGAGGAGATAGCGCCTCTGATGCCGTCGCGCGACATTTCATACTATAAAAATCAATACGAACTCATAGATTCACTTATAAAATATAAAAGGGTGATCTTCGAGGTGATGTGTGATTTCTGCCTGATCTGCATCGCTTATTTTTCCAGTTATATAATCCGTTACGAAGGCGTCATAGACAATTACAATTTCGGGCTTATAGCAAAATCGCTCCCGATTCTCATAGTCGTAAACCTGCTCGCCTTTTCTATAACGGGTGTTTACGGGAATATCTGGAGATATATAGGGCTCAATGAGATCTTGAATATAGTCAAGGGCATCATACTGGGATCCGCGGTCTCGGTCGCGGCGGTTGCGGTCGCTTTCAGGTTTTATGGTTTCTCCAGGATGATATTCATACTGGATGCCATGATACTGCTGATACTCATGTCGGCGGTAAGGATCGCCTTCAGGCTCTTCAGGGAGCAGATATTCGTTTCGCTCGATTCAAAGGGGAAGAGGATACTCATCTTCGGAGCAGGCGATACCGGCGATGCCTTCCTTCGCGAAGTGCGCAAGAACAAGACCTTTAACTATTGGCCGGTGGGATTCGTGGACGATGACCCGTCGAAACAGGGAAGGAGGATCAAGGGGGTCGCGGTCTTGGGAGTAAGGTCTGATATGCCCCAACTGGTAGACGAACATTCGATAGAAGAGGTGATAATAGCTATACCGTCGGCGAATGACAAGACGAAGGAAGATATAGAGGCGATCTGCAGGGAGAGCGGCGTAGAATATCACCAGGTAAACGGAATATATCTGAGATGAGCGCCGACACCAGGGTAAAACTGTATTCGGCCTGCGATAAGACCATCGAGTATATGCTTTATACCCTCGTCTTCTTTATTCCTACCTCAAAGAGCGTAGTCGAGGTCTTCGCCACGTTGTCGATAATGATCTGGCTCTACAAAAACGGCCTTAAAGCGTGGGAATGGGCCCTCGAAAATAAAAAATCATTCGTGCCCCCGGAATCGGGATTCGATCTTCTAAAGATACTCGCCCCCCTGGCTATTGCAGCGATGTTTCTTACATATAGTTCGATAATGATATCGATGGCGGTTATTTCCCGTCATTTTGCGATCGAAGGCGATCTCTTCGCGCCGGGAATATTTATTCCTATCGCATTATTCGCCCTGCTTCTTATTGCCATGTTTTTAATAATAACATTGGCGGTCGTGAAAAGTGATTTTGGTTTCAGCCTGAAAGCCTCAGTCTTAGCTTTTATAATAATAAGTCTGGTCACTTCTTCGTTTACGACCCAACGCTTGAGTATAAGCGCTGAGGCCTTTCTCTTCAAGACCATGGAATACCTTTTGATATTCCTTATAATGGCGGATATCATAAATACCCCGAGGCGGGTCTTTAATCTCGTCTCCGCTTTTTTGGCCGCTGCATTTTTTATCGGGTTAGACGGCATATACCAAAGGTTAACAGGCCACGACCTTTTCCGAAAATTCCCTATGTTCTTGGACATGAAAATAACCGCAGCGTTTAAAGCTCCGAATGATTTCGGCACTTACGTCGGGACAGTGCTTCCTTTGCCGCTGGCGCTCATCGCCTTTAATGTGATGAATTGGAAAAAAAAGTTAGGGCTTTTAGCGTTATCGCTGCTACTCGCAATCTGTCTGTTGCTTACTTTCGCGCGAGGCGCGTGGCTGGGATTTCTCGTGGGATTTTTATTTCTTCTTGTCTTTGTCGGCTGGAAACGCCTTGTCGCCTCGCTCGTTATCCTCGCTCTGCTGGTCTCACTAACGGTCCTGCTTGCGCCTCCCATGATAAAGGGGCAGCTGAGCTCTTTCGCCAAATTAGGAAGTGACGTTTCATCTATCGACAGGCTTTTGATATGGAGGACGGGTTGGAAGATGTTTTTAGACAGGCCGGTATTCGGCCACGGCCTCAATACATTTATGAGCGTCTTTGAGAAATACAGGCCTCCAGAGTACAAAGAAGTTGTTTATGCCCATAATTGTTTTCTTCAGATTGCCGCCGAGACAGGGATTGTAGGCCTTCTGGTCTTTTTGTGGTTCTGCGTGAGTATTTCCATCCGGGCATTCTCGAATTTTTTTGGTGCTTCCGACAGGTTCCTGAAAGCCGCCGCAATAGGAGCGGCTGCCTGTATCATAACAACTCTCACCAATAGCCTCGTCGATACTAATTTGTATTCTCTTCCGCTAGCGGTGCTTTTTTGGTCGCTATGCGGGCTCGCGGCCGCAAGGGTACAACCCGAGTAGGCTCGATTGGCCAAACCCCGCGGTATTCTTCTCGTCAGGACGGACAGGATAGGAGAGTTGCTGCTCACCACCCCGGCGTTTGGCGCGGTACGCGAGAGTTTTCCCGGCGCGAAGATAACACTCATTGTAAAGCCCTCTTCTTCGGTTGTAGTCGAAGGTAATCCCTGCATTGATTCCATCGTTAAGCTCGACCCCGGTTCCGACCTTGATTCACTTTCTAAGCGTTTGAGATTTATCCGTTTTCTGGGAGGATCGGGATTCGATATGGCCATCATCTTCAATCCAAGCAAGTTCTTCAATATCGCCGCGTTTCTCGCCGGTATACCCGTGAGGGTCGGTTATGACAGAAAACTGGGGTTCCTGCTTACGAACGCGATAGAGGATAGAAAATATCTTTGTGAGAAGCACGAGGTAGAATATAATCTCGACCTTGTAACGGCAGCCGGCGCCGGGATTTTAGACAGGAGGCTTTGTTTTCCTTTGACGGAAACAGACGAGCGCGTCGCGGAAAGGATATCGGCGCAGAATGGCATAGCCGAAAGCGCTTTCGTCGCCGTCCATCCCGGCACAAGCAATCCCGATAAGTTATGGCCGGCCGAGAGGTTCTCCCAGGTCTGCGATAAGATTATCGACGGGTTTGGGGTAAGGGTCGTTTTAGTCGGAGGCGAGGAAGAGCACAGGATCGCCGATGAAGTAAAGGCAAAGATGCGCAATGCGGCCGTAGACCTTACCGGCAGAATGGCGCTTAAGGAATTCGGGGCGTTTTTGAAGAGGTCGTCCCTTTTGCTCTCCTGTGATTCGGGCCCGGTGCATCTGGCCTCTGCGGTAGGTACGCCGGTAGTCGTTCTTTTCGGAGAAGCGCGTCCGGGCGGATCGTCAAGGAGGTGGAGTCCTTACGGCGAAGGGCAAGGTCCCGCCGCAGCGGGAAGTATCGTCGTCGGCAGGCCCAAGGTCACCGATATTACGGTTGACGATGTGTTTAAGGCGGCGAGCGGAATATTATGCAAAAAGAAATGAAGAGGATACTTATAATCAATCCCTTCGGCATAGGCGACGTGCTTTTTACGACCCCGGTCATCGAGTCTCTGAGCGCCCGGACCGGGGGATCGAGGATAGGATTTATCTGCAACCGCCGCACAGAGCCCTTGCTCAGGGTTAACCCGAAGATAGAATGGGTCTTCGTCTATGAAAAGGACGAGCTGAGGGAGCTTTGGAGGGGATCAAAGGTCGGATATATCAAAAAACTTCTTGCCCTCGTGAGGGATATCAGGGAGAAGAGATTTGATGCGGCCATCGACCTCTCGCTGAACAGGGAATACGGGTTCCTCTGCTGGCTCGCAGGGATAAAAGAAAGGATAGGGTTCAATTATAAAGGCAGGGGCAGCTGCCTGACCAAGAGGATAGAGATCAACGGTTATTACGGCAAACATGTGATAGAGTATTATCTCGGGCTTTTGCGGTTTATAGGCGTCGAGCCGATGCAACAAGAGATCCGGATATATCTTCCCGGCGAAGACAGGGAATGGGCGCGCGGATTCCTAACGGCAAACGGGGTAAGGGAAGGCGAGCCGCTTATCGGCATCGCTCCGGCCGGAGGCGCGAGCTGGGGTAAAGAAGCGGCGATAAAGCATTGGCGAACCGAGGGCTTTGCCGATGTCGCCGACCGCCTTATAGAAAAACTGGGCGCGAAAGTGATTATATTGGGGAGCGGTTCCGAGACCGGGATATGCGAAAAGGCCATAGGGGCAATGAGAAACCCGGCTGTGATAGCCTGCGGCAAGACGACACTTTTGCAGTCGGCGGCGCTGATGTCCATGTGCAGGATTGTCATTGCCAATGACGGGGGTTCGCTGCATCTGGCCGTAGCGGCCGGCGCGAAGACGGTGGGCATATTCGGGCCTGTCGATGAGAGGGTATACGGGCAGTACCCGCCGGGCGGAAGGCATAGGACCGTCAAAGAGGATATAGACTGCCGTCCCTGTTATAGGAATTTTAAGATGAAAGAGTGCGATGAGAGGAGATGCCTGGACGGGGTAAGTACCGAAGCCGTGTTTAAGGCGGCCCAGGAGGCGTTGGCGTCCGGATGAGACTCGCGTTGATATTCAACAAAGACAGGGAAGACACGATAGGCCGCTATTTCGAGCATGCTGCTGCAGGACTCGGAATAGAGTTCGATCATTTCCGGACGAGCGACACCGGTATTCCGGCCGGCTACGACCTTTACCTGCGCATAGACCACGGCGACTACAAATATGACATACCCGAGCACCTAAAACCTTCCGCCTTTTATGCGATAGATACCCATCTGGAAAAACCATATAAAAAGATAAAAGAGCAGGCCAGACATTACGGTTTCGTTTTTTGCGCGCAAAAGAACGGGGTTGTAAAGCTCAAAAGAGATATCGGTATCGAAGCCGAATGGATACCCATCGCCTGCGACCCTGAGATACATAAGGACCTTAACATCGAGCGGAAGCTCGATATCGCCTTCGTCGGGACAGAGGGCAAAAATAACCTAAGGGGGGAGCTTCTCAAGGCGCTCGCGCGAAGATACCCGAATAGTTATATCGGCAGGGCCGATCTACGTCTTATGTCAAATATCTACAGCAGCGCTAAGGTAGGGTTCAATTATTCGATCAACAACGATATAAACATGAGGATGTTCGAGGTCCTATCCTGCGGGGCGCTCCTTGTCACAAACAAGATAAAAGGCGGCAGCGGTTTTAACGAGCTCTTCTGCGACGGGAAAAATGCGGTGGTATACGGGAGCGGGGCAAGGTCCCGCCGGAGCGGGAGTGAATTATTCAATAAGATAGATTTTTATCTTTCGCACGCCGAGGAGAGAAAGAGGATAGCAGGAGAGGGGCATTCCCTGGCGGTTAGCCGGTATACTTATAAGGTCAGACTGAAACAAATGCTGGAGGCCTGCGGATGGAAGTAAAGTGCGACCTTGTTCTTTTGAGCTGGAATAATCTCGCTCTTCTGAAACGATGTGTTGAATCGCTG
>Ga0156189_113_pt1 | contig 10302 bp, 8 predicted proteins | sample RifCSPlowO2_12_FD_107842 | JGI IMG/M metagenome (GOLD analysis project Ga0156189, IMG submission 107842) | Omnitrophica WOR_2 bacterium RIFCSPLOWO2_12_FULL_51_24 | reverse complement strand
TGGTGATCATGAGACCTAACATATACAATGTGCGGGATTTTGACCTCGCGGTCATCCCTGTCCATGACAGGGTGAAGGCGTCTAAAAATGTAGTCTTCACTAAAGGCACAGTCGCGGACTTCGACAGGGATTCACTGCGCGGATACGGAGAAGAACTGAAAGGGAAGATCGCCGTAAGCAAGGATAAGGCCATTGGCGTTTTATTGGGCGGGGATTCCAGATCTTACGTCTTCGAGAAGGAATTAGCGATAGAAGTGCTCGACCGTATAATAGCAACGGCCGACGAACTCGATGCTGATGTGCTTATAACTACTTCGAGGAGGACGCCGGGGGCGGTCGAGTTCGCGCTGAAAGAGCGTTATGGCAAGTCAGGGAGGGTCAGGCTTCTTTTGATAGCGAACGAGGGCAATTTCGAGGGCGCGTTAGAGGGTATACTTGCGCTTTCGGACCTGGTCGTCGTCTCTGGCGAGTCGGTTGCGATGGTTACCGAAGCGGTAAGTACCGGGAAACCCGTGCTGGCATTCATGCCGCAAAAGATAAATAAATTCTCTAAGACGAAGCAAGAGGAATCTATCCGAAATCTCGAAAAAGAGGGATTGCTGAAAGTATCGGCGCCGGCTGATCTAAGCAGCGATATCAGGCATTATATAAATAACAAAGAGACTGACATATCCAGCGAGGACATGAAAGCGGTCCGCGCAGGGCTCGATAAGATCATATGAAGATAGTCCAGATATTGCCCAGATTGAGTTCGGGCGGGGTGGAGACAGGCGTTGTCGATCTCTCCTTGAGATTGGTAAAGCTCGGCCACAACGCCGTCGTAATATCCAACGGCGGGGAACTGGTAAAACAGCTCGAGGCGAACGGTATAAAACATTACACGCTTCCCGTCCACAGCAAAAATCCCCTTACCGTCCTCAGGATGATGCCGGCGGTAAAGAAGATATTGGAGGAAGAGAAGGCGGATCTCCTGCATGCCAGAAGCAGGGTGCCTGCGATAATAGGTTATTATGCGGCGCGAAGCGCTGGCGTTATATTCGTGACCAGCTGCCACGGTTATTACTCAAAGAAGCCCTTTAGTTTCAGCAGGGTAATGGGATGGGGCAAGCTCGTAATCGCGATAAGCCAGGTCATCGCCAAACACATGATGGACGATTTCAAAGTCCCGTTCCGCAGGATAAGGCTGATCTATAGGGGAGTGGATATAGAGAAGTTTAGATACAGGGAACCGGACGAATCCGCTAAAGGGGAATATACGATAGGGATCATAGGCAGGCTTTCGCCTATAAAAGGGCATAGATATTTCCTGCGCGCGGTCTCGAAAATAATAAAGTCTGTCCCCCGCGTCAAAGCGCTCATCGTAGGCGATGCGCCGCCGGACAAGGAGCGGTATAAACAGGAGCTCGAGAGCCTGGTAAACAGGCTCGGGCTTTCCAGATATGTCGAATTCCTCGGCAGAAGGAGCGATATCCCGGATATACTAGCCAGGCTTGATCTCCTGGTAATGGCGACTACCGTGCCTGAGGGCTTCGGAAGGGTCATAATAGAAGCGTTTGCGGCCGGCGTCCCCGTTGTGGCGACGAGAGTAGGCGGTATAACCGAGATAATACGGGATGGAGAGAACGGATTTCTCGTTTCGCCTGAAGATCCTCAATCTATGGCCGAGGCGGTCGTTAAGGTCCTCAAGGATAGGAAGCTCGCTAAAGAGATCGCCCAACGCGCCAGGAAAGACGCGGAGGAGAGATTCAATCTCGACAGGATGATAACCGAGACGGTAAGGGTATACGAGGAGGCGCTTGAGGTAAAGAGGATACTTATAATAAAGATAAGCGCTGTCGGCGATTGCGTGCTCGCGACACCTTCTATACGCGCGATCCGCCGGGAATATCCAAAGGCATATATCGCTTTACTGATAGGAAGGGTCGAGAGCCAGGCGCTTAAAGGATGCCCTTATATAGACGAGATGATAATATACGACAGGAAAGGGCGGGATAAGGGATGGCTCAGGTTCCTCGAGCTGGCCGGCGAGATAAGGAGATACGGATTCGAGGAAGTAGTCGATCTCCAGAACAACTCTAAGAGCCACCTCTTCGCTTTCTTGAGCGCGGCCCCGCATAGATACGGGTATAGTAAAGGCAGATATTGGTTTTTGCTTAACAGGACCATAAAGGATATCAATCTATCCATACCGCCGGTCGACCATCAGTTCAGGGTCCTGTCGATGCTGGGCATCGAGGGTGCGCCGAAGAACCTCGAACTCTGGCCGTCCGCGGCGGATATCGATAATGTAAAAAAGATGCTCGAGGCCGAATGGGTCGGCGAGAACCAGACGCTTATCGGGATAAATCCTGCGGCGAGCCCGCGTTGGGCTACCAAAAAATGGCCCGCCGAAAATTTCGCGAGACTTTGCGACTTGCTCGGTGAGCGCGAAGTCCGGACCGTGCTTATAGGAAGCAGATCGGACGCTGACGCCGAAGCGGGTGAGGCTATATTATCGCTTGCGAGATCGAAGCCGATAAACCTCATCGGGAAGACGTCGCTTCCCGAACTCGCGGCGCTGATGAAGAGGTTTAAATGCCTCGTCACAAGCGACAGCGCGCCTATGCATGTGGCAGCGGCGGTGGGGACGCCCTTCGTGGCGCTTTTTGGCCCGACCGATCCGGAGCGCCACCTGCCGCCTTCGGAAAATTTCGCGGTCGTGACGAGAAACCTCAGGTGCGCGCCGTGCTATAAACCGGTATGTTCGGATATAAGGTGTATGAGGGAGATAGCCGTGGAAGATATTTTAAAAACAGTCGAGGGAGTGCGGACCGCAAAATGAGGATCTTACTTTTAACGACCCATCTGAGGATCGGAGGCATTGGCGTATATACGGTGACACTCGCCAATGCCCTTCAGGGGATGGGGCACGTGGTCTTTGTAGCCTCGTCAGGGGGGGAGCTTGAAAAGGGGTTATCATCTGAGATCAAAAAAGTGAGAATTCCGCTGGGGACGAAATCCATAGTGAGCCCCATGATAACCGCGAGCATATATAAATTATGGGGATTGATCAAAGAAGAGAAGATCGAGGTGATGCACGCCCAGACGAGGGTCGCGCAGTTCACCGCGTGCATGCTTACGAGCATGACCAAAATCCCGTCCGTAGCCACCTGGCACGGCTTCTACCGTCCTCACTTTTTCAGGAAGATCCTGCCATGCTGGGGCGAAATCACGATAGCTATAAGCAGGACCGTCTATGAACATTTAAAAAATGATTTCAAGAGGGACGAGAGGAAGATCCGGCTGATATTCAATGGGGTGGATGTTTCAAAGTTCAGCCGCGTCTATTCTGAAGAAGAAAAAAATGCGATAAGGAAAAAATACGGATTGAAAGGCGGACCGGTCATCGGTATTATATCAAGGCTTTCTGAGGAGAAAGGCCACTTGATATTGCTCAATGCCTTCAAGGACCTGCTTGCCGAAATACCCGGCGCGCAGCTGGTGATAGTCGGGGAGGGCAGGCTCGGGGGGCCGCTCAAATCCAAAACCTCCGAACTCGGTATAGGGAAAAACGTTTATTTCTTCGGTAACACTTTAAATACCATGGAATTTCTTGCTATAATGGATGTATTTACGAGACCGAGCATAGAAGAAGGGTTCGGCCTCGGAGTCGTCGAGGCGATGCTTATGGGGATTCCGGTAGTCTCGACCGATGTTGGCGGTTTTAAGAGTATTCTCAATCATGGAGAATACGGCGTTTTGGTCGAACCGTCGAATTCCGCAAATCTGAAAGAGGCTATAAAAAAAGTTTTGACGAACAGGGAATTGTCCGAGAGGATAAGCGCGGCCGCGAGAAAATACGCCGCGTCCAATTTTTCGGCGGACAGGATGGCGAAACAGGTGGAAGGAGTATATAAAGAGGTAATAAATGGCTCTAAATAGTTCGAAGAAGATAACCATAGTCCTTATTTTAGCCGCGGTGGCGGCCCTCTATTTTGGGGGGCGTAGTTTTCTCGATAAATGCTACTATCCGCCTATCCTCATGTATCACTCGATCGATGACCATTGGCGGGAGACTAAATTGAGCGTTTCACCCGAGCAGTTCCGCAGACAGATGAAATTCTTGAGGGAGAAAAAATACGACGTCATCCCGCTTGGACAACTCGCCGATGTCATAAAAAGCGGGAAGAAGCTGCCGCATAATATCGTGGCGATCACTTTTGACGACGGCAACCTGAATAATTACACAAACGCTTTCCCGGTCTTGAAGGAGTATAAGATACCCGCTACGGTGTTTCTCGTCTCGGACTGGATAGGAAAACCGGATCACCTTAATACCGCCCAGATAAAGGAGATGTCCGCGGCAGGGATAGATTTCGGGAGCCATACGAAGACACATCCTTACATGGAGCCGCGCACAAAAGATGAATTAAAAATAGAGATCCTCGAGTCCAAAAAAGTGATTGAGGCGGTGACCGGAAACCCGGTCGTTACCTTCTGTTTCCCTTATGGGGGGAAGAACGCCCACGCGGGACAGATCCTTAAGGATGCCGGATTCAAGGCGGCTTTTCTGACTATGCCGCGCGACGATTCGATAAAATTGGACCTCTATAAGCTCAAACGCATAAAGGTATCGCCGGGCCCGTTTAACCTCCTGCAATTGGGGGTCAAGGTATCGGGATACTATACGTGGTTTAAGGCGCACAGATGGACAAAGAAAAAATAAATAAGATATTAGTGGTTAACGTAAACTGGGTGGGTGATGTCCTATTTTCGACCCCGGCGATAAGAGCTCTCAGGAAGCACTATCCCGATGCGCATATAGCGTGCATGGTCGTGCCCCGCTGCAAGGAGATCCTCGAGTTTAATCTCCATTTAAACGAGCTGATAATATACGACGAGAAGGGCGAATACAAGGGGCTAATCGGCAAACTTAAGCTCATCTCGGCGCTCAAGGCCCGCCATTTTGATTATGTCTTCCTCTTCCACCGTTCGCTTACAAGGACGCTTATGGTCGCGCTCTCCGGCATAAGGGAACGCATAGGAATATATAATCCAAAGAGGGGTTTTCTGTTGACGAAGAAGGTAAAGCCGCAGCCTCCGGATATCCATAAAGTGGAACAGTTCCTTAATATCGTCAAGGGCATGGGTGTAGGCGAATACGGCAAGAATATGGAGTTGTTTACCGGCAAGGAAGACGAGGCCTTCGCCTGCGAATTCTTAAAGTCGCGCGGGATAGGTGAAAAGGAGAGGTTCATCATATTGAACCCGGGCGGGAACTGGGACCTCAAGCGCTGGCCGGCGGAGAACTTCGCGGAATTGGGCGACAGGCTTCACGAAAAATACAAGATGCCCATTGTAATAACCGGAGCGGGAAAAGACGTCGAGTTGGGCAAGAAGATAGCCGGGATGATGGACCGCAAGCCCGTCGTGGCCGCGGGCGAGACGACTTTAAGGCAGCTGGCCGCGATAATGAAACGCGCCTCTCTTGTCATCTCAAATGATTCCGGCCCGATGCACATAGCGGTAAGCCAGGCCGCGAAGACTATCGCGTTATTCGGCCCCACGGACCCGAGGGTCACAGGGCCGTACGGGGAAGGGATATATTCGGTCATCCAGAAGAGTTCGGGGAAGCCCGGCTGCAAGATACCCTGCTACAATCTCAGGTGCGAAGAGGCGTTTTGTATGAAGGCTATCACCGTCGAGGATGTGATACAAGAGGCGGAAAGGCTTCTTAAATGGAAGGCATAAATAAGATACTCGTCGTGACGCTAAGCAACATAGGCGACGTCATCCTTACGCTTCCGGTCTTCGGCACGCTTCGCGAGAATTTCAAGGACGCGAAGATAGATGTCATCACGGGGCCGCGTGCGGCCGAAGTATTCGATGCCGACACGCGTATCGGGAGTATGTATATATATGACAGGTCCGCCTCACTCGCTTCCAAGATACGGCTTTTTGCCCGCCTCAGGCGCAACAGATATGATCTTTTAGTTGACTTACGCAACAGCCTCTTCGGGTTCTTCGTAAAGGCGCGATTCTGCAACAAGCCGGTGAATAAGCCGGCAAAAGAGATCTGCCATAAGATAGACGAGCATTTGGCGAAGGCCGGGGACGCGCGCGGCGGATCGTATCCGATATGGATAAGTAGAGATGACGGGGAGAGAGCGGCAAGGCTCCTTGGTGCCAAAGGGATAAATGATGCGGATCAGTTTATCACCGTGAGTCCCGGCGCGAAAAGCCATATTAAGAGATGGAATGAAGAAGGATTCGCAAAGGTCTGTGATATACTTATCGACGCCTATAAAGTGAAAATAGCGTTCATAGGCGATGATTCCGATAAAGAGATCTGCGAAAGGATCCTTGTAAAGATGAGGAATTATGCCGTCTCTTTGGCGGGCATGACGAACCTGCGCGAGCTGGCGTGGATAATAAAACGCTCGCCGCTTATCATCACGAATGACAGCGCGCCGCTCCATATAGCGGGTTCGGTAGGGACGCCCGCGGTCGCGATATTCGGGCCGACCGATTACAGGAAGTATGGGCCGAGGGAAGGGATGGGCGAGGCGGTGCACAAGAAGCTCCATTGTTCGCCGTGCGAAACAGCGTTATGTAGATATAACCTTGAGTGCATGAAGGCCGTGAGCGCCGATGAGGTATTTGATGCGGCGAAGGCAATACTAAATGGAAGAAGAGAAGAGAAGATATAGGATCCTTATAGTAAGGACCGACAGGATTGGCGATCTCCTGCTGTCTACCCCTGCGATAAAGGCGGTAAGGGAAGTCTATCCCAAGGCCCATATCGCCGTGATGGTACAGCCGTATGTCGAGGAGATCGTAGACGGGAATCCGTATATTGACGAAGTGATACTTTACGACAAAGATAACAAGCATAAAGGATTTTTCGGGAGTCTCGGATTTATATTTGAGCTGAAGGGGAAGAAGTTCGACATCGCGATAATTCTTCATCCGACCAACAGGTCGAACCTGATACCGTTTTTAGCAGGCATACCCGAAAGGGTCGGTTACGATAAGAAACTCGGTTTCCTCCTGACGAAACGGCTCAAGGACACAAAGCACCTCGGAGAGAAACACGAGATAGACTATAATTTTGACGTCCTGCGCGCCGTCGGGATCGTCGCCAAAGACAGGACTTTATATATGCCCATAAAGGCGGAATATGAGAGGGTCATCGACAGATTCATGGCGTTAAACGACATCGGCAGCAAGGATGTCATCGTCGCCGTGCACCCGGGAGCGAGTTGCCCGTCGAAACGTTGGCCGGCATATAGATTCGGGCGCGTGGCCGACGAGTTGATGGACAAGTATAACGTGAGGATAGTGATAATCGGCGGGCCTTCGGACGTCAAGACGGTAAAGGAAGTCGGGACCGGGATGCTCCGCAGTCCGATGATATTGTCGGAGGAGCATTCGCTCGGCGAGGTCGCGGCCCTTTTGAAGAAATGCAGATTACTCATCTCGAACGATTCCGGACCTGTCCATATCGCGGTCGCGGTCGGAACGCCGGTAGTATCGATATTCGGCCGTCTCGATCCGGGCCTCTCCCCGCAGAGATGGGGACCCGTGGGCCCCAATGATATCGTCATCCACAAGGATGTCGGATGCGAGGAATGCCTCGCGCACAACTGCAAGCTCAGTTTCAAATGCCTCGACGCGATCACGGTCGAGGAAGTCCTCTCCGCCGCGGAGAGATTACTTAAATTGACATAGTCCGCTAATAGTGGTAAACTTTTGAAGGATAAGGGGTCAGATCAATAATGAAATTCCTGGTAACCGGGGCCGCGGGACTCATCGGCTCCAACCTCGCATTAGAGCTCCAGAAACACGGCAAAGTCATCGCGTTAGACGACCTTTCGGCGGGAAAGAGGCAGAACCTCGCCCGCTTCAGGGGAGACTTTATGCGCGCCGACATCCGCACCGCCAATTACCCGAAATTCCTCAAGGAATGCGACGCGATATTCCATGAGGCGGCGATAACCGACACGACCGTCACCGACAAACACCTAATGTTTTCGGTAAACGTCGATGCTTTCAAACGGCTACTCATCTATGCGAAATCCATCGGCTGCAGGAAGATAGTCTACGCCTCGAGCGCGGCAACTTACGGCAAGGGCAAGGTCCCGATGAAAGAGACGGACAGGCCCGCGCCGGCGAACATCTACGGCGAGAGCAAGGTGAGGATGGAACAGGCAGCGAAGGCCTTCGTAAAAGAAAATCCCGGTTTCTCGGTCATCGGCCTGCGGTATTTCAACGTATACGGCCCCGGGGAGACGCACAAGAAAAAGGCGGCCAGCATGATATACCAGCTCTATCTTCAGATGGCGGCGGGAAAGCACCCCAGGATATTCAAATGGGGCGAGCAGTACCGCGATTTCATATACGTCAAAGATGTGGTCGGCGCGAACCTCAAAACGCTGAAATATAAGAATAGCGGCATATTCAATGTCGGCACGGGGGTGCCGGGTACTTTCAACAGGGTGATAGAGGTCCTGAACAAGGCGATGAGAAAAGATCTGCGGCCCGAATATTTCGACAATCCCTACGGTTTCTATCAGGAGAGGACGCAGGCGGATATGTCGTCGAGCAGGGCCGAACTTAAATTTGTCCCGCAATACAACGTCGAAAAGGGTATCAGGGATTACGTATCCATACTAAACCCCAAAATTTGCATTAGAAAGAGTAGAAAATAAAATGCAAATTTTAGAGTTACCCCGACAAGCTTGATTTAATCGTCTCATTTTGAGATGATTAAATCAGTCGGCCCTTCGGGCAGATTTTGCAGCACGAAATGCATGCAAAATCTGGGTTAAGAAAAGGCGCTAATATGTTAAGGAGAGACGAGTTGGAGAAGATCGAACATACGATAGCAAAATTTAAAGACGTGAAGATACTGGTTATCGGCGACCTTATACTCGACGAATTTATCTGGGGCGATTCGTCCAGGATCTCGCCTGAGGCCCCGGTCCCCGTCGTCCTGGTCGATCGCGAGTCGCTTATGCCGGGCGGCGCGGCTAACGTCGCCAACAATATAAGCGCGCTGGGAGCCAAGGCGTATCTGGCCGGGGTAATAGGGAAGGACGAGCACGGCCGGCAGCTCGAGACGATCCTCAAAAAGAAGGGTGTAGAGATCGAAGGCGTCATCTCCGATCCCGAAAGGCCGACTACGCTGAAGACGAGGGTCGTCGCCAGGCACCAGCAGGTCGTGAGGATAGACCGCGAGAGGGCCGGCCATTTGAACGGGCCGGTAACTAAAGAACTTGCGGATTACATAAAGGAGAAGATAAAAGAGGTCGACGGGATAATAATAGAGGATTACGGCAAAGGGGTAATAACCCCGGATATCCTTAGGGAGATAATCCCGCTGGCGAAGAGGCAAAGGAAGGTGATAGCCGTAGACCCTAAGCAAGAACATATCTCGTATTACAAGGGCGTGACCGTCATAACCCCGAACCGCAAGGAGGCGGAGGCTATGGGCGGCATGAAGGCGACGGATGACGCATCGCTGAACAAATTGGGCAGGTCGCTCTTAGGGAAGCTCAAACTGCAGGCCGCGCTCATCACATTGGGTGAAAACGGGATGAGGCTTTTCGAACGCGGAGGCAGGATAACGCATATCCCGACCGTAGCGCAGGAGGTCTTTGACGTATCCGGCGCCGGAGACACGGTGATCGCCACTTTTACCGCGGCATTATGCGCCGGAGCAAGGATGATCGAAGCGGCGCACATCTCCAATTTTGCGGGAGGCATAGTCGTCGGAAAGGTCGGTGTCGCTACGATATCGCAGGCGGAATTGAAGGCCCGGATAAAAGACCACCATTGGCAGGCATGACTGCCGGAGGCAGTTGTATATGGAAGCTATCGGGATAATACCGGCAAGATACGGATCGACGAGGTTTGAGGGCAAGGTCCTCGCCGACCTCCTGGGTAAATCAGTGATCCAGCATGTCTGGGAGAACGCTAAGAGGGCTTCGACCCTCGATGACCTGATAGTCGCTACCGATGACGAGAGGGTAAAAGACGAGGTCGAGCGTTTCGGCGGCAAAGCCGTACTGACGGCGAAAGAGCACAAGACCGGCTCCGACAGGCTGCGGGAAGTGGTCAATCCGATCAATACCAAAGTTGTCGTGAACATCCAGGCCGACGAGCCGCTCCTGCACCCGTCGATGATCGATGATATCGTCAGGCCGCTGCTCGAGGACAAGAGCCTCTTGATGACGACGTTAAAAAAGAAGATAACAGACCCGGACGACCTCAAGAATCCCAACGTGGTAAAGGTAGTGACGGATAAGAACGGCTATGCCT
>Ga0156189_175_pt1 | contig 10832 bp, 10 predicted proteins | sample RifCSPlowO2_12_FD_107842 | JGI IMG/M metagenome (GOLD analysis project Ga0156189, IMG submission 107842) | Omnitrophica WOR_2 bacterium RIFCSPLOWO2_12_FULL_51_24 | reverse complement strand
CGTCCCGTCATGCCTGTATCGGACTGCGGCCCGCCGACCAAAAACAGCCCGGTCTGGTTTATGAAAAACTCGGTATCTTTCGTAAGGTAATCGCCGATGACCGGCTTTATTACCTTTTCGATTATATCCTTTCGCGCTTTATCGGAAAAGGCGTTCTTTACGACCGCCTCACCGGTATGCTGCGCGGCGATAACGACATTCGTGACCTTCTTGGGCTTGCCGTTTACATAATCGACCGTGACCTGCGACTTTCCGTCCGGCCCGAGATATTTCAAAATGCCTTTTTTCCTTACCTCTGACAACCTCAGCGATAATTTATGCGCCAGCATTATCGGAAGCGGCATCAATTCTTTCGTCTCGCGGCAGGCGTAACCGAACATCATGCCCTGGTCGCCGGCGCCGCCCCTGTCCACCCCTTGCGATATATCCGGTGACTGCGAGTGTATAGCGTTCAATATCGCGCATGTATGGTAATCGAAGCCGTATTTCTGGTCGGAATAACCTATATCTTTAAGGACGTTGCGGCAAAGGTCGTGCACGCGTATGTAAGTCTTTGTGGTTATCTCTCCCCCGACGATTATAAGGCCCATCGTTACATACGTCTCGCATGCGACCCTTCCCTTCGGGTCGTCCTTAAGGACAGCGTCAAGTATGCCGTCGGATATCTGGTCGCAGACTTTATCGGGATGGCCTTCCGTAACCGACTCGGATGTAAAAAGGTAATCGCGCTTTTCCATTCTTTCTCCTTTATTTTTCCTGAAAACTTAAGTTAGCCTTGCGGTATGATTCGATATCGCCGATATCATACCATGTTCCCCTGAATGTGTAGCACCTGACTTCATCTTCTTTGCGCAGCCACTGTATGAAATGTCCGGGCGCGTCATTTTCGTTCCCAACCTTAAGAAATTGTCCCGTAATGCCCAGTTTGTCTTTCGGAAAATAATAGATGCCTGTGGCTATCAGGGACGACGGCGGGTCCTGCGGTTTCTCAACGAAATTGACGATGTCTCCTTTTTCGTCGACCTCTACAACGCCGTAGATGGTCGCTTTTTTCCTGTCGCCTATGTCATAAGCGCCGATCGCAAAAATATCGGGTCCGCTCTTCGCGAAATCCGCGAAACCCTTCAATCCCCAGTTGAACATGTTATCGCCGGCAAGCACTATTATATCGTCATGTATCTTCTGCCTTTCGAGGACAAGCCTGATATCGCCTATCGCCCCCAGCCTGTTCTCGTTCGTCGTGCTTCCGTCGTTCTCGAGGATTATCTTCTTTGCGGATTTGACCGTCTTCAACCAACCATCGAAGACCCCGTAGAACTTCTGGTTGGTCACGATATATATCGTATCAATCTCTTCTATATCGCCGAGTTTCTGTATCAGATGATCGATTATCGCCCTCTTGCCTACCAGGAGAAGCGGCTTAGGCCTGTCCTTTGTAAGCGGATACAGCCGCGTGGCGTACCCTGCGGCGAGGATAACGGCTTTCATCTGAGCTTGCTTAATTCCTTTTTAAGGCAGGTGATCCTCTCGACCGGCGTCGGATCTATCCCGTTCAGGACCGCGAGGTAATAGCTCACGAAATCCCCGGTATTTATCAGGTTGAACATCCTCGAGAGCAGGTTCCTGCCTTTCGACCGCAACTCGATGACTTTTGATTCCTTCCCGATCATCGCCTTCGTTATCTCTATCCTCTTCGCGACGCGCGGATGTTCGCTCTCATCCCTTAACATCACTACCGCAAAATCCTTCAGCAGCTTCTTCGGGCCTTCCCAGCCGACGGTCTCATTATGACTCACCTCAGGGAAGAGATGCGTCGATGCGAGGGTCTTCGCGTTCTCCGCGAGCTGGCTCCTCCATCTCACGACGACCGAATCGATATGTTTATTGGCGCCGTAGATTATCGCGTATTTGCCGCTCAATTCCCGAGCGAGCTTTTTTGCTATATTATCTGCTAAAGCGATGCGAGGTCCGATCTCGCTGTCACGGAATCCTTTCATATCCGCGATCGTCTCTTCGGCATCGCGCGTCCTGTCGCCTATAAACCCGAATTTACACAGCACATCCAGCCAGCTGAAGAAAGAATATCCGAGCGCCGTCCGCGGCGGGTTCCCGCCGGGGATATATATGACCGGTATCTTGTCTTCCTTCGCGGTGATCTCGAGTTTACCGCCCGAGGTCATCACGATCACCTTAGCGCCTTTTTGCTTCGCTTCGGCGTATGACGAGAGCGTCTCTTCCGTCTCGCCCGAATAGCTGCAGGCGAGAAAGAGCGAATCCTTGCCGACAAATCTTGGCAGGGTATAATCGCGGCTTACGAAGATGGGTATCCTTATCTCGTCGATAAGGTAAGAGCGCAGGAGGTCAGCGCCTATCGCCGAGCCGCCGAGCCCCGAGAATACGATATTTTTGTAACCGGCGCGGATATACGACTGCGGGACGGAGAAATCTTTTCCTATAGAAAACGCGTCCGCGCACTGGTCCGGAAACTTAACGATCAGGTCCAGCATACCGGACTTATCCGTCTTCTTTATTTCATTGATATTATCGAGGTCGTTCACTTCCTATCCCTTATTGAAGGTCCGGGACCAGCTCCCTGAGCTTGCGGCCTGCGAATTCCTCTATTTCGGCGCCTGTCGCAAGAGTCAAGGCCTCATCCGCTATCTGTTGGGCGGCCTTGTAGTCGACCGACCTTATTATCTGTTTTATTCTCGGGATATTGACCGGGCTGGTCGAGAATTCATCGAGGCCTAAACCGAGCAGGATCAAAGTAAAAACCGGTTCGCCTGCCATCTCGCCGCACATTCCGACCTGTATGGTCGCTTTATGTCCGGTATCTATGACGCTTTTTATCAGCCTCAACACGGCCGGATGCGCCGGCTCGTAAAGATACGCGATCTTTTCGTTGACCCTGTCGACCGCCAGAGAATATTGTATAAGGTCATTAGTCCCGATCGAGAAGAAATCGACTTCCCGCGCGAGTATATCGGCCGTCATCGCCGCGGAGGGCACCTCTATCATCGCGCCTACCTCGACGTTCTGATCGAATGGGGCGTTCTCCCTTCTCAGTTCATCTTTGATCTCAGCGAGTAATTTGTTCGCCTCGCGGACTTCCTCTATGCCCGAGATCATGGGATACATTATCTTGAGTTTGCCGTGCGCCGACGCCCTCAATATGGCGCGCAGTTGCACCTTAAAGATGTCCGGGCGCGCCAGGCAGAACCTTATCGCCCTCCATCCCATAAACGGGTTCATCTCTTTGGGTATTTTCAGCTGGGACATAAATTTATCGCCGCCGAGGTCCAACGTCCTGACGACGACCGAATCCGGAGACATCTGCTCCGCGACACTCTTATAGGCCTGATACTGCTCATCTTCGGTGGGAAGGTCGACATGGTCCAGATAGAAAAATTCGGTCCTGTAAAGCCCGATGCCGTTCGCGCCGTGCGATTTTACCGACGCCATCTCATCCGGTATCTCGATATTCGCGGCGAGATGTATCTGGCGCCCGTCGCGGGTCACGCAGGGCAGGTCGCGTAAATGTACGAGCGAGGCGTCGAATTCGGCGATCTTAGTCTTCGCCTGCTCGTATTTCGCGAGTGTCTCCTGGTCGGGATCCGTTATGACGAATCCGTTCGAACCGTCCACTATTACCGTGTCGCCGCTCTTGAGGCTCTTCGTGATATTCTTGAGGCCGACGACCGCCGGTATCTCGAGCGCTTTCGCCATGATCGCCGTATGGGATGTCTTGCCGCCGATATCGGTCGCGAACGCGATAACGCTCTTCTTGTGGAGAGAAGCCGTGTCCGACGGCGAAAGGTCGTATGCGATGACTATCACTTTTTCATTGATATCGGCAAGCGTTTCGCGTTTCTTCCCCAGAAGGTGAAGCAAGATCCTCTTGCCTATATCGCGGATGTCGGCAACGCGTTCCCTGAGATATTCGTCCTCGATGTTCTGGAACGCGCTTATATATTTTTTAAGGACGTCGTCGAAAATATATTCGACGCAGAGGAGCTCTTTCTTTAACCTGGATATGACTTCCTCGATAAGGGTGCGGTCCTCGAGGACCAAAAGATGCGCGTTGAAGATCTCGGCATGCTTTATCCCCAGCTGTTCGGAGATGCGCTCCTGTATGCCCAATATCTCCTGCCTGGTCAGGATGAGGGCGTCCTCAAAGCGCGCGATCTCGCGCGGGAGGTCTTTTTCCGCGATCTCCCTCTTTGTTATGGTATAGGCCTCGCTGTCTAATATGAAGACCTTACCTATAGCGACACCGGGCGAAGCCGGTATGCCTTTTAAAAGCATCCCTTATTTCTCCTCAAGTTCCCCTGCCAGGACCTGTTCGAGTTCAGCCATGGCTTTTTCAGCGTCTTCCCCGTCGACTTTCAAGGTGACTTGGCTGCCCTTTCCGGCCGCAAGCATAAGTATGCCCATGATCGACTTGCCGTTGATTTCAAGCTTGCCTTTCTTTACGATGATTTCCGAATCGTATTTATTCGCGACCTGCACAAAAATCGCGGCAGGCCTCGCGTGAAGTCCCGACTTATTTTTTATTGTTATCCTTTTTTCTGCTATCATCTTATTCCTCTATTTTGACATCTTTTGTCATCTTCACGCCCCATACCGCCCCCGGCGCGAGTTTAAACTTCCAATGAAACAAAAGCGAAAGCTCCTGATAAGTCCTTTCTAACCCCTGCTCGGAATCCGATACCGTCTCTATCGGAAAATACCAGAAATCCGCGGCTTTTGAAAACTCAAAATCCATCTTTACGCCGTACCACTGGTCGTTCACGTTTATGTTCGTCAGCCCATGCGCCTCGCCTATCCTGTTGAGGTGCGGGTCTTTCAATGAATAATTGAATTCCACGCCGAACCACGGCTCAAACTCCCTCGTATCGACGTTCGTTATCTTGTATTCTATTTCTATATCCTGGCTGTTCGGCTTGATGCTTACCGTCTTTGCGACCCTCAACCTATACGCATCGCCCGAGGCGCCGTAATAATTTCCTTCGCGCGCGAGTTCGAGCATGATGCCCTTCTTTGAATTAGCTTCTTTCTTCACGCCATATTTATACTCGCCTGCCAGGAAGTCGCCGGCCTCGCAGTATTTCGAAGCCGCGAAGTCTTTTACTGTAGTGTCTTCCTTCAAAAAATGGTCTAAGAGAGAAACGCGCCTGTAAGAATCATAGCTTAAGTCCGCGACAAGCTCGGCATCTTTTTCCCTAGAGATATCGTGTATCGAATCGATCCCGTCTGGTTTTTTTCCTTGGGCTTGCGCCATAGCTTTCTCCTGGGCCTTCTCGTGATACGCCTCTTTGCGCCTTGACAGCGTATTCGTCATATTCAGCGCGAGCGGTTTGAAATCCAGCTCAAAGAGCGTGCCGCCGTTATGCGGCGAAAAATCTAGCTCCAGTTTCGAGTTCGATATCAACACTTCATTATATGAATCACAGTCGAGGTCCGTCTCGACTATGTCCATCCAGTTAGGATCCTTATGCGCGGCCTTATCGAGTTCCTTCTGCGCCTTTATCAGGTTCGAATATACGGCCGAGCGCAGATGGTTCAAATACAGCCCGCCGAATACCCCGTGCCAGTAAGCGCAATTGCACTGGCCCTTATACAAATATTCCTGCGCCTTTTTCGACTTCGCGTCCGCGACCAGCCCGCTGACATACTGCATCTTCTTCTGCATGCTGTTCGCTTCCGGATATTTCACAAGGAAATTCTTGAAATACCCGCCGCTCCATTCCATCATCTCGCGGTAGCTTGCGCACGTAAGATATATCCTGCCGGTCGGGCCTTTCTCCTTTATATATTCGGAGAAGGTCGTCGTCTTAAGCCATGACGATTCGTTCTCGATGGCGCCGAGGAAATTCTCGAGCCACTTCTCCTCATAGACCCACTTATGCGTCCCGGGCCATACGCCGAACTTCTCGCCGTCATCGGCGAATATCTTTGATGCGCAACCCCGAAGGTCTTTAAGCTCCCTCATGTAATTCACCGTCTCGTGAGGAAGCTTGAATGGTATCATATATCTCAATTTCTCCGAGCCGGGGAATATAAATAACTTCTCCCCGTCGTCCTCGGTCACATAATATCCCGAAAGATCGTCCGGTTTTTGCCCTACATATGTAAAATGCCAGTCATCGACTATCGCGAACTTTATGCCGGCCTTCGCGAGTGGCCTTATCAGCGTCGGCTCCCACACCCTTTCGGTAAGCCATACGCCGCTCGCCTCATAACCGGTGAAACCCTTTATTTTTTCATTCATCAGCTTTATCTGGCCGAGGATGTCGCGTTCGGGTATGAGCGTCAGTATCGGCTCATAGTAACCCCCTGAAAGTATCTCGACCTGTCCGCGGCCGACCATCTCCTTCAACATCTTGATGAATTCGGGATGTTTCGCCGCTATCCAGTCGAGGAGGCAGCCCGAATAATGCAGCGCCGCCTTAAGCCGCGGATGCTGATAAAGCGATTTCAAAAAAGGCAGATACGACTTTTCGTACGCCTCGGCGAATACCCACTCGAAATTCCCGTCCGGCTGGTGGGAATGTATCGCCAGCAAAAGATCTATTTTGCTCCCCATCAAATGCCTGCCCCTTTTACTTCATATATGAGCGCCAGTATCCTCTTCGATATCTTCTCGGCGTTGTGCCTGATGTAATCATCGGCGGTTATCATGTCGCCCTCGACGACGCCTGCGCCTAACTCGCGTATCTTCTTTATATCCGGCTCGACCGGATATGCCTCCTCGGTCTTATATTTTTCCAAAAGGTGCTGGGGTATCTTCGAGGTATTTACAAATACATAATCTATAAGATCGCTGCGCGTATGTTTCAAAAGCGCATCGACATGGTCCGAGGCGGTAAACCCGTCGGTCTCACCGTGCTGGGTCATGACATTACAGAGAAATATCTTTACGGCGCGGGACTTCAATATCGCAGCGGTTGCCTCCTCGACCAGAAGGTTCGGCAGGATGCTCGTAAAAAGGCTGCCCGGCCCAAAGACGATAGCGTCCGCCTCTTTTATGGCGGTAAGCGCCTCGGGTGTAGCCTTCACGCCTGCGGGATTAAGATAAACCCTTTTTATCGGGCTTACGGCGCCTGTGACTTTGGGGATAGCGCTTTCCCCCGAGGTCTGCGTCCCGTCCGCGCGCTTCGCGACAAGCGTTACCTTCTCAAGGGTGGACGGCACCACACTCCCGCGTATCGCGAGCACTTTGCTCGACTCTTTTATAGCTTTGTCAAAATCACCTGTTATCTTTGAAAGAGCGGTAATGAAAAGATTTCCGAAACTATGGCCCTTGAGCCCCTCGCCTTCGGTGAAACGGTATTGGAACAGGTCCCTCATCAGCGATTCTGAGTCGGCCAGCGCGACCAGGCAGTTCCTTATATCTCCCGGAGGCAATACGTCAAATTCAGTCCTTAACCTTCCCGAGCTCCCGCCGTCATCGGCCACCGTCACGATCGCCGTTATATTCGACGTGACTTCCTTGAGGCCGTGCAATAAGACTGATAATCCCGTGCCGCCGCCGATCACCACGATCCTCGGCCCCTTCGAAAGGGCGCGCTGCCTGAACATGATGTCCAACAGGTCTTTCTCGCGGCGCGGCAAAAATACGGTCACGAACGATTTGACCATCTTTCGTATGCCGATGATCATCATTAAAATGCCGAGGACAAAGAGCAGCGTCCCGAATACGAGAAGGTTCGCCTTGTGGGTATGTATATATTTTTCGTAACCGAACCAGAGGAACCCCGCCGCGAACATCACCGCGAGTATGCCTAAGGTAAAGAGGAATATCCACCTCTTAACCTTCATGCCCGGATATAACCATTTGAACCAGCGCATTCTATTACCTTTTTTTAACGATTTATTATCTAAAAAAATTATGGCGTTTTATTTCAGGAAAAAATTAGTGGCGCTTCGTGTCTTCGTCTTCGATCAGCCGCAGGATGCTCTTCTCATCTTTACATTGCTTAAGGGATTCACGGAAGGCCCTGTCTTTAAGAAGGCGTGATATCCTGGCTAATGCTTTAAGGTGAGGGCCCGCAGAATCTTGAGGCGCTACCAGGAGAAAGAAGATATGCACCGGCTCGCCGTCGAGCGAATCGAAACTCACGCCCTTGTGCGATAGAGCGAATGCCGCGACCAATTCCTTTACGCCGTCGCTTTTTCCGTGCGGGATGCCGACGCCCTGGCCTATACCCGTCGAGCCGAGCGCTTCCCGGCTCAGGAGGATCTTCAAAAGCTTATCCTTATCCTTTATCGCGCCGGCTTTGGCCAATAGCTCGACCAGCTCCTTTATTGCCTCTTCCTTGTCTTTCGCCTGAAGATCAGCGGTCACAGCGTCCTGGTTGAGAAAATCCATTATCTTCATTACGACTTCCTCCTTGTGTACGAACACAACACCGGCGCAATTCCGATTAGCGCCGGGTGTCATCTTTGTTTTTTAAAAATGGAGCGGGTGAACGGGATCGAACCGTCGACAACTACCTTGGCAAGGTAGCGCTCTACCAGCTGAGCTACACCCGCGCGATCTCCAAATTGCCCGATGAACTGGTGCGCGGAAGAGGATTTGAACCTCCACGAGTTTCCCCAATAGCTCCTAAGGCTATCGCGTCTGCCAGTTCCGCCATCCGCGCGGAAACAAAAAAAGTGGCACATGGTGAGCCGCGAAGGACTCGAACCTTCAACCAACAGATTAAGAGTCTGCTGCTCTACCGATTGAGCTAGCGGCCCGCGTTATAGAGCAAATATTCTATCAAAATTTCATATTTAGGTCAACCAAAAACCACCTAGAACCACCTAGGGGACGTCCCATTTGGGGACACCCCACTTCTGAAATTGGTAGGTATAAGTGGAGTGTGCCCTTTTTGGAACGTCCCCATACTCACCATGGAAATTTAATGCCCGCCTCGATTTTCGACTCCTCGGCAAGCCGCTTGAACCGCAGGAACGCCTCGCCGCCTAAAAGTTTCCTCGAGAGCGTCGCGCTCATCCCGAGCCTCTGGCCGCGCGCGTCGGTAAACTCGAATTCTAGCGAGTCCCGCTTACTGATGTTAAGACGAAGCACACCAAAGAATTTTATGACCTTTTCGACCGGCCTCTTCCTTTCGGAGAGGCCTATGCCGACGCGATATTTCAGCACCCCGAACCGTCCCGAGATGCCTGAATTTTCAAGCTGCGCCTTGAATAAAAATCCCGATTCGCCGCTCGTATCGAGCATATAGGCGATCTTGTCTTTACCGGTCAGCCGCCACGCGCCCCTAAAGACGAAGCTGCGTTCCTCCTTCGTCTTGCGGACGAGGCCGGTCTTTTTATACCGGTACATTATCTGGTTATCGTCTCCGAGCTCCCAGATACCGTCAAAGACCAAAACATCCCGCGTCCCGTCTTCCTTCGAGACCGCGAATGACAGACGGTTATTCTCGTCGGCCTGCCATCTGCCCTTCAACTTCAGGATACTCGCGACCTCGACATCCCTCTTTTTCTTCGACGTGACGATGCACGTGAGCTCGTCCGGGGCGATGCCGATCATATCGGCCTTCAAAGTGATGACTTCCCCTCCGCCGAGGTCCTTGGTGTCAGTGACGGTGAATTCTACGTCGTGGTTACTATTGAGCCGCCACTGGCTTTTCTGTTTTGATAAGGGCATACTGCGGGTCCAATCTTTCGAGGAATTTCAAGCTGTATGCGCGAAAGAATACCGCGAATGGCAGGTTAAGCGCCATCAGGCAATACAGCAGGAACAGGCATACAGGCGTCAATATTACGCCGATGATAACCCAGTAAGGCAGGATCGCGGCAGCCGGCATCGTCCTTGAAATAAGCCAGAGCACGAAGACCAGCAGGGCCACCGGTATCACGACGATAATAAAACCGATGATAAATGCCAAAAGATAAACGATGCCCGCGCCTATTCCGAGGCCTATCTTTATCAGGATATAAACGGCGAAATTCCCGGCGTTATTTTTCACGAGCGTCCATGCCTTGCCCCATGCGGCAAGTATTTTTGTATTCTCTTTATACATTATCGGCAGGACGAGGTCTATCGTTATGACGGAAATCAAACTGACGATAAAGATCAGCAGCATAAGGACGAGCAAAAAAGGTATAAGCACCAGTATAAGCTCTACCACCGCCTTCGGATCGGGATGAGGCGTATTCAAAGCGCTAAAAACACCCATCTTCGCGCAGGCAAGAATAGCAAGGAAAATAAGCAGCCCTAACGCCGTAAAAAATATGAACATGAAAGCGATGTTGAACTTGAAATATGAATTTCCCTGCTCTTTATTAACCGCGAACGGCGCCTTGATCGAGGCGTCGTTTTTGACAATATCCTCCAAAAATACAAACGAAAATCGCGAGCCGAGCCAGGTGAACAAAATAAGTATCACGGCAAAGAAAACAATTATCGAACCTGCGACTACCGATATCAAAACCACATCTTCGCGGGCCGGTTTTTGCTTCATGATCGGAGGGGCCGTCTGGGCCTGCTTTTGCTCATAATGATGGCCTCCGTTGCCCCCGCCGCCGGAATTAAAATTACATCCATTTGACATGGCGCCGGCCATGAGCGCGATAAAAGTAAGTACCATCCATTTTTTGAAATTAAAGGGCTTGAACAGGACCTGCTTCGTCCATTCCGCGGATTCGCCGATTATTGCGCCAAAGTCGACCATCTTTTTCATTTCATCAATTCGAATATCTTCTTTTCGATCAACATCTTATGCTTGTTTTCTTCGTTGAACAGAAAAGTAAACACGTCCTCGGCGACCTTATGCTCAACCGCGAATTTCCGGTATAACTCTATGGAAGACTCCTCTCTC
>Ga0156189_146_pt2 | contig 11144 bp, 10 predicted proteins | sample RifCSPlowO2_12_FD_107842 | JGI IMG/M metagenome (GOLD analysis project Ga0156189, IMG submission 107842) | Omnitrophica WOR_2 bacterium RIFCSPLOWO2_12_FULL_51_24 | reverse complement strand
GCCCGCGGACCGCTTCGATATCTCCTCGGCCAATTTCAGCGAATCGACCGAGTGGATGAAGTCGAAGATCCGCACCGCCTCCTTCACTTTATTCGTCTGAAGATGGCCGATGAGATGCCAGTTCGCCCTGAATTCGATCGATTTAAATTTCACTTCGGCATCCTGGACGTAGCTCTCGCCTATCTCCGTAACTCCGGCGGCAAGGGCCTCCTCTATCTGCTGGATGGTCGCGGTCTTCGTGACGCAGATGAGTTTAATGTCCCGGTCGTTCCTGCTGGCCTTATCGGCGGCCTTGCGGATCCGTTCTTTTACAGCTTGAAGATTTTCGGAGATCATAATTTAAAAGTAGTCACTGAAAATGTCGTTGACCCTCTGGACTAGCTTCCCTACCGGCGTATTGCCGAAGATATTCACCCGGATTTTCTTCTTCGCGCCTTCCCGTGCCCAGTATTTCACGAGCCCGATGGACACGACCTGTCTCGCCATATCCTGCCCGGATGCCCCCTTTATAAGTCCCATCTTTACGGGCATACTAAGGGATAATTCAAGCATCTCGAGGAAACCGCCCAAAGCCGCGAGGTCGCCGGCGACCACACATCCCATCGCCGCTTCTTTCGCGGAGAGCATATTTTTCAAGGCATCGCCGATCTGTTTTATAAGCTCGCTGACCCTCGGCCTTATCGCTTTAGCGACGGCTTCTCTGGAGAGGGAACGGTTCGAGCCGCCAAGCCTCAGGACTATCTTGTCGTCTTCGGAGGCCTTATCAAGCGTAATCTCACGCTTCAACAACTCTTCCGCGTAATCGCGCGGGATCTTGAAATTATCGGCGATCAGCCCGATTATGCCGCCAACCCCTCCCGGAATTATCTTTATAGATTTTATCTCGCCGCCGTTATATACGACTATATGCGTGGCAGAATAAGAGCCATATATAAATATTACGCCTAATTCCTTCTCCATCTCCTCAAGTATCGCATGCCCGGCCGCGATCCCCGAAAGGACGATATCTTTGATCTCGAAACCCGCCGTGTTTATCGACCGCCTTACGTTATGAAGGTTGGTGACTAAGGCCGTCACAAATTCCATATCCACCTCGAGCCGCGTGCCGAACATCCCGACCGGGTCTCTGATGCCGTCCTGGCCGTCGAGTATAAAACCGCGCGTTATAGAATGAACTATCTCCCTATCAAAGGGAAGCGCTATCGTCCTGGCCGCTTCCCTCACGCGCTCGGCCTCGTGTTTGCCTATCTCGTTCTCCTTCTCCGCGACGGTTATGCTCCCCTTGGTATTATAGACGCGCAGGCTTGCGCCGTCGCAATTCGTGACGAGAGATACGACCTTTGTCTTCGCCGCCTCTTCCGCTTTTTCGATAGCGGCCGCGATCGATAAAGCCACCTCGCTTATATCGGATATGGCGCCGTTATCCATCCCCCTGGACGGCACCGAGGCCGTCCCGAGGATCGCCACCCCCCCTTTTTCTTCCGGCGAACAGATGGAACAGGTTATAAAATTTTCGCTTATATCCAGCCCCGTTAAAGTCTTTTTCTTCATTTATTTTCCGGTTTAAATGTCACTGCCGCGTCCGTAAACCTGAGATCGATCGAATCCACCTTGGATTTATCCACCTTTGGGTTGCCGAGCGTAACGGCCAGCGCGTCGAGCTTGTTATCGAAATCCGAGTTGCCGATCACTATCGTAATGCCGTCCATCACGAAAAATGCCTTATCCGGATATGACATGTCTATCGTCTCGACTACCGACTTCCTGAATTCTTTCCTCGAGTAGATACGCCCAAGGATATCGACGAGCGCGGTGTTAAGCCTCTTCGATTTCACTCTGGTGCCCGCCTTCGGGTTCGTAAGCTGCGACTCAAGGCCGGTAATAAGGGGCAGCGAATCCAGGTCCCGCGTATCAGATACTATGACCGCGTCAAAATCTACCGGTAAGATCTTTCCGACCTTTATCCTCGCGACCGCCTCCCTGTCCTTTATGTTCGCAATGATACGGTTTGGAAGAAATTTGGTCAGCACGACTATCTGGAATTCGGGATGCGCCTCTTTTATCTTCCTTGAGAGCATTACGGGATCGGCCGCAAAAAAATTGACCGGATATTCCAGATTGAAATATTCTTTCTGTATATATAAACTGCCTTCCCTGCCGGCCTTTACTATCTCTACCTTTTTTACCTCAAAGCACGACGCAGAACAAAGGAAATTATTAAGCCACAGGGCAGCCGCTATCACCGCAAGCGCGAATATGACAATAGCGGCTATCGCGGCCTTGTTGCGTCTCATAAAACCGTCAAACTGCTTTGAGGCTTCTGAATTTGTTCTTCTTTTTCTCGCCATATTATTTATTGTTAAAAGCCGATTCCAGCATCTTTTCGCATAATTCCGGAAAATCTATACCCGCGGCCTTCGCGGCCTTCGGCAGTAGGCTAAGTTGGGTCATACCGGGTATAGTATTTACTTCCAGGATAACGATCTTATCGCCGCTCAATATCATATCCACCCTCGAGAAAGACCTGCATCCGATAGCGTTATGCGCCCTTACGGCGGCATCCTGCGCGAGCCTGGCCTCATCTTCCGTTGTCGGAGCGGGGCAGAGATATTCTGTCATGCCCGCCGTATATTTGGCCACCTCATCATAATATCGCCGCTTCGGAACGACCTGTATCACGGGTAGCGGCTTATCATCCAGCATCCCGACGGTAAGCTCGCTGCCATGGATGAATCTCTCAAGAAGCACCTCTTCGCCGAACTTGAACGCTTCCCTGACGGCGGCATCGAGCTCCTCTACCTTGTCTATGATGGAGATCCCTACCGAAGAACCCTGCGCCGAGGGCTTGACCACGATCGGTGTCGTGAATTTAATCTTAGGTCTGGTACCGTTTTCTATCACGTAATATTCGGGGACGTTGAGTTTTGCTTTTTTAAACAGCTTACGCGAAGCGACTTTATCCATACCGAGCCGGCTTGCCTTGACCCTCGAGCCGGTATAGGGTATCTTCAGCTCTTCAAGTATCACCTGGATCTGCCCGTCCTCGCCGAATGTGCCGTGAAGGGCGATGAAGGCGACATCTATATCCGCCGATTTCAGTTCATCTCTCGTCGGCAGCCATATCTCAATAGGGACGGCGTGATACCCTTTGCTCAAAAGCGCCTCTGCGATCGCCTTGCCGGAACGCAGAGAGACATCCCTTTCCGCGGACGGGCCGCCCATCAAAACGCCTATCCGCAAACCCGCCTTATCCATCAAAATTCTCCTATAAGTTTAACTTCTAATTTTAACATAATTTGATGTTCTTTAAAAACTTTTTTTTGTATCCCATCTATTAATTTCCTGACGTCCGACGCAGTAGCTTTGCCGCGGTTTACGATGAAGTTCGCGTGTTTTTCGGAGACCGCGGCGCCTCCTGCCGCCTCCCCCCTTAAGCCGCACCCGTCTATAAGCTCCCATGCCGGCGAACTTCCTGACGGATTAAGGAAGATGCTTCCTGCGCTGGGATAGCCAAGCTCCTGTGTCTGCCTCTTCTTCTCTAAATTTTTATTCATCTCGGCTTCGATCCTGTCTTTGGGTTTCTTCTCCAGCCTGAGTCTGGCCGAGATCAGGATCGCGCCCTCGAGATTAGAGGACCGGTACGAGAATTTAAACGCGCCTTTGCCGAGTTTTATCTTTTCGAGCCCTCTGACGGCAGTTATCTCCTCTACAAAATCCCCTACAGCTTTGGCGGGCCATCCCGCGTTCATCATGACAACGCCGCCGAGCGTCCCCGGGATCCCGGCGAGGAATTCGAGGCCGCCGAGATTTTGTTCGGCGGCCCTTTTTATCAACTCCTGTATCTTTATACCGCAGCCGCCATCGACAGACTCGCCGTCAAAAATCAATTTAGTAAAAGCCGGGGCGTTCAAAGAAATGACGAAGCCGCGGAAACCCTTATCCCCTACCAGGAGTTTGCCGCCGCCGCCGATCATGAAAGCATCCATCTTATGATCCGCGGAGTAACGCAGAACATTCAAAAGGTCGTCTTCGTCCGCCGGGTAAACAAAGATATCCGCCGGCCCGCCTATCTTAAATGTCGTATGGCGGGAGAGCGGCTCATCGAATTTCACCGTGCCTTTTATAAAATTTAAGTCCATCCCCCTCACCCTTCCCTCTCCCCTATGGGGAGAGGATAAAGGTGAGGGGAAATTCGCCAGTTCTTGCGCCAGTTCTTCGGCTATCGTAGTGATATCTCCGGCGCCCATCATCAATACCATATCGCCGCGCTTTATATTATTTAAAAGATATCCTTTTAATTCTTTTTTGGGTATATATGCCGCATCCTTGAGGCCGTGTTTTTTAACCTCTTCATAAATACTTTTGCCGGAGACGTTATCGAGCTCGTCTTCGGATGCGGCGTAGACATCGGTAAGGATCAGGCGGTCGGCCATATCAAAGCAGCTTCCAAACCTCTCCTTTAGATATTTCGTGCGCGAAAACCTGTGCGGCTGGAACACGACTACGAGGCGCTTAGGATTCCAGTTGCGTGCCGCCTCAGTCGTCGCTTTTATCTCGGCCGGATGGTGAGCGTAATCGTCTATAACCTTTATCCCGTTGGCGGAATATTTTACCTGGAATCTTCTTGCCGCGCCGGTAAAATCATCGGCCGCCTTTTTTATCGTATCGAAATCAAGGCCAAGCTCAAGCGCCACGGCGAACGCCGCCATCGCGTTAGAGACGTTATGGATACCGGGTATATTTATCACAGCCGGCCCGAGTCTCTTGCCGCGGTAGATCACCTCAAATTCCGAACGCGAGTCATGCATTTTTACGTTCTCGGGATATATATGATGGTCTTTCGAAAGCCCGAACGTGACCACTTCGCAGGGATACCCGCGGAGCGCGCGCCTTAAGTTGTCGCAGTCACCGCAGGCGAAGAGCTTTCCGCCCGGCTTGATCTTCCCCGCGAATTTAAGATACCAGGAGATTATCTCGCCCATATTCCTGTAATAGTCGAGATGTTCGGCGTCGATATTCGTTATGACGCCGTAGAAAGGCTTGAGATGGACAAACGAGCCGTCGCTCTCATCCGCCTCGACCACGAAATGTTCGCCTCCTCCGACCCTGGCGTTCCCTTCAAGCGATCTCACCTCGCCGCCAAGGATAGCGGTCGGGTCGAGGCCGGCCCTGTATAGGATATGGGCGATGAGCGATGAGGTCGTCGTCTTTCCGTGGGCTCCGGTCACGGCAATACCCTTTTTATCATTCATGATAAGGGCGAGCATGTCTGCCCTGTGAAGTGTCGCGACCTTCCTGTTGCGCGCGGCTTTGAGTTCGGGGTTCTCGGGCGTGATCGATGACGAGAAGACGACAATATCAGCGCCTTCTATGTTTTTCTCGTGATGGCCGAGATGGAATTTGCCTCCGAGCGATTCAAGTTTCTCTACTATCCGCGAACGCTTGGCATCGGAGCCGGAGACCTTATGGCCTTGCTTTAGCAGGACGAAGGCGATGGCGCTCATTCCGATGCCGCCGATGCCGATAAAATGGATATGCTTCTTACCGTTAAGTTTCATAATTGTTTTCTTGCTAAAATTATCTCCTCTCCCCTCTGGGGAGAGGATAAAGGTGAGGGGCTAATCTTTCTGTTCTCTATAACTGTAACAATTGCTTCACAAACTCCCTCTATATTATTCAATATATCTATATCGCTAAATCTAATAATTTCTATGCCTAACTTAGATAATTCTCTTGTTCTTATCTCATCTTTCTTCTTGCCGATATCTTCATAATGCTGCCCACCATCTGCCTCAATAGCAAGTTTATATTCTGAGGAATAAAAATCCAAAACATAGTTACCCATAGAAAACTGTCTTCTAAATTTAATATCAAATAACTGCCGATTACGCAATTTAGACCAAAGCTTACGTTCGGCATCTGTTTGGTTTCTCCGAAGACTTCTACAATTTTTTATATTTTTTCTTTTCACTTCCCCCTCACCCTAACCCTCTCCCCTTTGGGGAGAGGGTATTACAAATTAAATCTGCAAAACGTTTTGCCGCGTCGGGAACCGCGAATCTCTTTGCGGCATCAGACATCTTATTCAGCCTCTCCTTGTCGTTCTTCAACTCAAAGATCTTATCCTTCAACATCTGCGGCGTGAGGCCGAGTTCGTCCATGATAATCGCGCCTCCGGCCTTCTCAAGCGCGGCGGCGTTATGATATTGGTGTCCGCCGGCGAACCTATACGGTATCATTATAGAGGGGATGCCGAGCGCCGCGATCTCGAATAACGCTGTAGCGCCGGCGCGGGAGACTATAAGGTCGGCCATAGCATAGGCATAACCTATATCCTCAAGGAAATCACAGACGCACCCGTCGACACCGCTGCCTTCGTATTTTTTGCGCATATCATCGTAATTCCTGATCCCTGCGATATGTATTATATTGGTCTGTTTTTTTTCTTCCTCGTTTAAAAGCCCGAGCATCCCGCCGACTATCATGTTTATCTTCTGCGATCCCTGGCTCCCGCCCAGGACTAAAACCGTAAATTTATCGGGATCTAACTTATAATATTTCAGCGCATCTTCTTTCTTTACCGACAGGAGCTTCCTGCGTATCGGGTTGCCGGTGAATACCGCCTTATTCCCGAATGCCCTTTCAGTCTCCTTAAAGCTTACCGCGACACGCCTCGCCAGGAGCGCCAGGAGCCTGTTCGCCAGGCCCGCCTCGCAGTTCTGCTCATGCAGGAACAGCGGCTTTCCCATAAGCGCGGCGAATTTGCATATGGGAAATGAGGCGTATCCCCCGAAACCCACGACGACATCCGGCCTGTATTCAAACAATAATTTTACCGATCTCAAAGAAGCGGTAATAAATCTGACGAGGAATTTTAAAAACTTTATCGGGTTAGCCGAAAGTTTCGCGACAGGCATAAGCCTGTAGGGTAATCCGAACGAGCCGAATAGTTTCACCTCGAGCGGATGGTCTGTCCCGACCAGTAATACGTCGGATACCCCTCTCTCATTAAGTTCCTGAGTCAGGCTCAATCCCGGGAATATATGCCCGCCGGTCCCGCCGCATGCGATCAGTATCTTCACTGCTCTTCCCTCTCGTACGGGCTTTCGCTGTATTTGGCTATATTAAGCAAAAGCGCAACTCCTATCATGTCAAAGACGAGAGATGAGCCGCCGTAACTTATAAAAGGAAGCGGCAGGCCCTTGGTCGGCATCGAGCCGGTCGCGACCGCGATATTTATTATCGCCTCGAGGGCTATTACCGAGACTACCCCGAGCGCCACAAGGTGGCCGAAGAGGTCCCTCGCCCTCAGCGCTATCCTGAATCCCAGCCAGATGAACAACGCGAACAGTATTATGACCGCGCCGGCGCCGATAAGGCCGAGCTCTTCGCCTATTATCGAGAATATGAAATCGGTATGGGACCCCGGAAGATAAAGCAATTTCTGCCGCGACTGGCCGAGACCCACGCCAAATGGCCCACCCGATCCGAGCGCGATATACGACTGTATTATCTGGAAACCGGCTCCCTGCGGGTCCTTCCAGGGATCCCAAAAAGCAAAGATCCTTCTCATCCTGTAGGCCTTATGGAATATGAGGACTACCAAAATCGGTATCGAGCCGATGATCATCGGAATAAGATGCCGCAATTTGATCCCCGCCACAAAAAGCATCATAAAAGATACGGCGCTTATCGCCACCGCGGTGCCCAAATCCGGTTCGAGCAGGATCAGGCCGACGCTGAACCCGAGGATTATCATCGGCGGCATAAAACCTTCCCAGAAGCTCTTTATCTCGCTCTGTTTCCTCGAGAGGAAATCGGCGAAATAGAGTATCATCACTATCTTGGCGACCTGGGACGGCTGAAAACTTAAGAACGAGAACCTGAACCATCTCCTCGCGCCGGCTATCTCGCGGCTTATACCCGGGATAAGGACCAGCATCAGCAGAAAGAACGTCGCTATGAGGACCGGCTTAACGTATTTCTTCAGGTTGATATAATCGGTCGACATTATCATCAGCGACGCCGCGACGCCGATAAGAAGGTACAGGAGATGACGCTTGAGGTAATAGGCGCTATCTTTCTGGATTTCATTGGCGCTTATCGCGCTGGCGCTGTAGACCATAACGACGCCTACGGCGAGAAGGATGACCGTCACCATGAAAAGTCTGATCCTTAACTTCCTCACTCTACTTTATATCTCCTCCTTTAGCGTGCGGACTATCTCCTTAAATACCCTCCCCCGCTCCTCGAAATTCCTGAACATGTCAAAACTTGCGCACATCGGAGAGAGAAGGACGCAATCACCGTCCTCCGACTCGAAGAACGCTTTCTTGACGGCCTCCTCCATCGTCTCCGCGAATATGCAGGGGGCTGCGCCCATGAGATGGTCTTTTATCTTCTCTTTCGCTTCGCCTATGAGCACAAGCTTTTTGACCTTAGCCCCTACGGCATGACGGGCTTTTCTAAAGTCGCTTCCCTTGTCGTGGCCGCCCGCGATAAGTATGACGGGTTTCCCGCAGGATTCGAGCGCCATTATCGTTGCCAGGACCGTCGTCCCTTTGGAGTCGTTTATGAATTCCACGCCGCGGACCGCCGCCACATGCTCGAACCTGTGTTCAAGCCCTTTGAAGCCAAGAAGAGCTTCCTTTATTTTCTTCGGGCTTATCCCGAATATCGAAGCCGCACACAGGCAAGCCAGGACGTTCTCGATATTGTGCACGCCCTTAATTTTAAGTTCTGACACGCTGCATATCTTCTGCGCCGCTCTCCCTTGTCCGATAAACACCGAGCCGCTTTCGAAAAAGGCCGCGGCCTTTTTATTCTTCCGCGAGAAAAATAACGTCTTTGCTTTTGTCTTCGCCTTAAGTTTTTTGACCAGCGGGTCGTCATAATTTAAGACGGCCCAGTCATCTTTATCCTGGTTCTCGAAGATGCGCGACTTCGCGTTGATATAGGCCGCCAGGTCCGAGTGCCTGTCGAAATGGTTCTGCGAGATATTCAGCATGACCGCGACATGGGGCTTGAATGACTTTATGCTCTCAAGCTGGAAGGAACTTACCTCCAGGACGACGACTGAGTTCTTTTTTATCCTCGCTATCTCCCCGCAGAAGGGATTCCCGATGTTACCGCAGACTACGGCGCGCTTACCGCCCTTCTTTAATATCTCCCCTATCAACGTCGTAGTCGTCGATTTTCCGTTCGTCCCGGTGACCGCGACTATCGGCGCCTTACAGCAGATATAACCAAGCTCTATCTCTCCTATGACCGGCGCTTTATATTCAACCGCCCATTGCAATACCTGCGAATCCTCCGGCACGCCCGGGCTTATTACTACAAAATCCTTACCTTTTACAAATTCCGGCGTATGCCGCCCGAGCTCGACTTTAATATCCTTCGCCTCAAGCATGCCTTTTGTCTTTCTTAAGCCCTCCGAATCGCCCGAATCGGTAGCCCATACCCGTGCGCCGAGCTTTTTGAGCAGAAAGGCCGCGGCCGCACCGCTCTTCGCCAGGCCGACTACCGTTACTTTTTTTCCTTTAAAATTCTTCATCTGAGTTTTAAGGTCGAAAGGCTAAAAAGCGCAAGTATTATCCCTATTATCCAGAACCTTATGACCACCTTCGTCTCCGACCAGCCCTTCATCTGAAAATGATGATGTATCGGCGCCATAAGAAATATCCTCTTCTTAAACAACTTGAACGACGCGACCTGAAGTATGACCGAGAGCGCTTCAAATACGAATATCCCTCCTACTATAAGGAGCAGCAGTTCCTTCTTCGTGAACGTGGCGACGATGCCGATCGCCCCGCCGAGCGCCAGTGAACCCGTATCGCCCATGAATACGGTCGCGGGAAACGAATTGAACCAAAGGAATCCCAATCCCGCGCCGAGTATCGCGGCGCAGAATACGGCCAGCTCGCCCGCGCCGGGTATATATATGATATTGAGATATTCGCTTATCTTCGCGTTGCCTGTGATATAGCTTAAAGCGGTATAAGTAAGCGCGACTATTATCGTGCAGCCTATAGCGAGTCCGTCGAGCCCGTCGGTAAGGTTAACGGCATTAGAGGCGCCTACTATCACGACCGTGGTAAAGAGTATATACAGTATGCCGAGGTTGATAGCCGCGTTCTTTAAAAACGGCACGTCGAGGTTCTTGCTTATCTGCGGGTCGCAATAGACATATAGCCCGATCAAAAAGCCGAGCATTATCTGGCCTATGAACTTTGACCTGGCGGTAAGCCCCTTGGATTTCATCAGCCTCAACTTAAGATAATCGTCAAGGAAACCGACGACGCAAAGCCAGATTATCGATACGAGCGCCAGGAGCACGTATTTGTTAGTCAGGTCGCCCCAGATCAGCGTCGAAAGGACGACGGCGGTGACTATCAGTAGCCCGCCCATCGTCGGCGTGCCGACCTTGTTCTTGTGCATCTCGTAGATGCCTTTGGCGTCGTCTGAGGTGCGCACGACCTGCCCTATCTTGAATTCGCGAAGTTTTTCGATTATCATCGGCCCCAATACCATACATAAAAGAAACGAGGTGATAGCGGCCGCGGCCGCGCGGAAAGTTATGTATTTGAATACATTGAAACCGAAGAATATATCCCTCAGCGGGTAGAGCAGGTGGTAAAGCACTTTTTGATCTCCTCCATTTTCATACCGCGCGAACCCTTGACCAGCACCAGATCCCCTTTCCTCAATATATCTTTCAAGGCCTTCGCGGCCTCTACGGAATTTTCAAAACGGAGGAGGGATTTACCGCCGATGCCCTCCTCCTGTGCGCCCTCCAGGATATACCTGGAGAGCTGGCCCACACTCACGAAAAGATCTATACCTGCTTTAGCCGCGAACCTGCCGATCTCGCGGTGAAGCTCCTGCCCGGACGCGCCCAGTTCGAGCATATCACCCGCGATCATCACTCTTCTCTTCTCCCGCCCCGGCGGGACCTTGCCCTGTTCCATATCGCGCAACGTCCCGATAGCGCTCTTCAGCGAAGCGGGATTGGAATTATAGCAGTCGAAGATGAATTCTATGCCGTCGCACTTCTCATATTCCATCCTCAGCTTCGGGAGGACGAAATCCTCAAGGGCCTTGGCCGCGGCGCCCGCGGCAATCCCGTAGAACGAACCCGCTGCGAT
>Ga0156189_111_pt2 | contig 11571 bp, 10 predicted proteins | sample RifCSPlowO2_12_FD_107842 | JGI IMG/M metagenome (GOLD analysis project Ga0156189, IMG submission 107842) | Omnitrophica WOR_2 bacterium RIFCSPLOWO2_12_FULL_51_24 | reverse complement strand
AAGAGTGCCTTGCGCGCCTTCGAGCAGCAGCTTCTTTCTCTTCTTTACGGCCTCGTTAAGGATCTTCGTCGAATTGCAGGCGTACTTCGCGATCTGCGACCTGTATGCCGCGTACTTCTCGTATATCTCCTCGAAAGTGAAACCCGGATGGTTGTATAATTTTTGGAGCGTCTCGTTCTTCGCCTCGATATTTTCTTTTAGTTTCTTCCTGAACAGTTCGTCGTCGAGGAGGTCGGCAAAGCGGATGCCGCTGCGTCCTACCTTATCTACATAACATGGCCCTATACCGCGGCCGGTCGTGCCGATCTTCTTGCGGCGTTCGCTCAAGGTATCGATCTCTTTATGATACGGGAATATAAGGTGGACCTGGTCGCTTACTTTAAGATTATCGTCGACTTTTATGCCTTTGGCGCGCAGGCTGGTTATCTCGTTGATGAGGGCCTCCGGGTCGACGACCACACCGTTGCCGATAACGCAGATCTTCCCTTTATGCAGTATGCCCGAGGGGATAAGATGCAGGATAAACTCCTCGTTGCCGATGACGACGGTATGTCCGGCGTTATTGCCGCCCTGATACCGCACGATGTAATCGGCGTCGCGCGAGAGTATGTCTATTATCTTACCCTTGCCCTCATCTCCCCACTGGGCTCCTACAACGACTGTGTTTGCCATATTATTGTTTTATGAGTTTCGCGTCCAGGACGTGTTTCGCCGTGCGGATCTCTTTCATGACCGCGTCCGGGACCTGCTCGTCCAGATTTAACACGGTCATTGCGATACCGCCTGCCTTGGTCCTTCCCAAAGTCATGCCGGCGATGTTTATCTTATGCTGGCCGAGTACCGTGCCGATCTGTCCGATGATGCCGGGTTTATCCTCGTTCGAGAGTATAAGAAGATACCCCTGGGTCTCGGCGTCGACGTAGAAATCGTTTATCTTGACAAGGCGCGGCTCTTTCCTCGATGAGAGTGTGCCTGCCACAACCGTCTTCATCTTATCGGTCTTCGCCTCGATAGTGATGAGGTTGGCGAATTCCTCTATCTGCGAGCTCTTCGTCTCGACTATCTTTATGCCGCGCTCTTTCGCGATTATGGAGGCATTGACGAAATTTACCGTCTCCTGGAGTATTGGTGTAAGCATGCCTTTGAGGAACGCTATCGTCACCGACGCGAGGTCATGCGCGATAAGGTCTCCGGAATATTGTATCTTTATCTCCTGTATCCTGCCCTCGGCGAGTTGTCCTATCACGAGGCCCATCTTCTCGGCGAGGGTTATATAAGGACGCAGGATCTTGTATATCTCGGGGTCGACGCAAGGGATGTTAACGGCGTTCCTGCAGCCGCGGCCGAGCAGCGCGTCCGCGACCTGTCTGGATACTTCCACCGCGACGTTGACCTGCGCTTCCTCGGTCGATGCGCCCAAATGCGGCGTCGCGACGAGTTTATCATGCTTGAAGATCGCGAAGTCCTTCGGCGGCTCGTTCTCGTATACGTCCAGCGCCGCGCCCGCGACTTTTCCGGAATCGAGAGCCCTGATCAAAGCGGCCTCATCGATTATACCGCCGCGCGCGCAGTTTACTATGCGCACGCCCGGTTTCATCTGCTCGAATTCCTTGTCGCCTATCATATGCTTCGTGTCATTTGTGAGCGGGGTGTGGACGGTTATGTAATCGGCCTGCTTGATTACGTCTTGTACTTCGACGAGTTCTATGCCGAGCTCGTTGGCTTTCTCGACCGTCAGATACGGGTCACAGGCGATGACTTTCATCCCGAACGCCATCGCGCGCCTGGCGACCTCTGTCCCGATACGGCCGAGGCCGATTATCCCGAGCGTCTTTCCGTAGAGCTCGACGCCCATGTATCTGTTCCTGTCCCACTTGCCTTCCTTTAATGAGGCGTTAGCGTTCGGGACATTGCGCGACATTGAAAGCATCAGTGACCATGTGTGCTCGCAGGTTGAGATGGTATTGCCGGCGGGAGTATTCATTACTATGATACCGCGCTTCGACGCGGCTTCGGCGTCGACGTTATCCAAACCCACGCCCGCGCGCCCGATGACTTTTAATTTCGTCGCGGCGTCAATAATATCTTTCGTGACCTTCGTGCTGCTGCGGACGACCAAGGCATCGTAATCTTTTATGATAGCCTTCAATTCTTCCGGCGACAGCTTGAGCTTGACGTCAACCTGCAGCTCCTTCTCGTCCTTTAATACCTTCAGCCCTTCTTCGGACAGCGCATCGCTAACGAGTAGTTTGTACATTTCGACTTCCTCCTTCAAATTATTATAAGTACGCCGCAGACCACTATGGCAAGCCCCGCTAACGCGTGCGTATAACGTTCAAGCTTCCCGAGCGGAAGCAGATTGAATCCCAATAACGAGACGGTGATAACAGATATCATCGTCACGATCGTCACCGCGCCGAATACGAGCGTCACGATCAAAGCGTCCGTCAGGCTGTTCTTCGCGGCCGGATACATTACGAGGGGTATCAGCACCTCGCACGGCCCGAAGACGAATATCGCGAACAGGACCCACGGGGTTATGTTTACCTCTCTCCCGTGGTCGTGGACGTGTAAATGTTCTTCGTTATGCGTATGCCCGTGCGCGTGGCCGTCTTCGCCGCCGTGGTGATGGAAATGCGCGTGCGGCCTGTTCCTCGCGGCATGCTTTAATCCCCAGACGAAATACACGAGACCAAAGGCGATGAAAAGCCACGCCGCGATGCTATCTCTTACGGCATCGAACGCCTTTATCTTACCAAGGGCGAGGCCTAACGCGAGCCCTACGGCGCCCAAAAGGACGGCACTCAATATATGTCCGATGCCGCACAAAAAAGTAATAAACGCCGTCTTTGCCAAAGACCACTTCCGGGCGCGCGATATCATTATGAAGGGCACGTAATGGTCAGGCCCGGTGATCGTATGAAGAAGACCGAGCGACGCCGCGGTAACCGTCAGTATCGATAATTCCTGTGACATATTTCAGTTCCGGTTAATGGAGTGTCCCAAAGTGACACGTCCCCTATGGTTCGACCGGCCCTCTGTCGCGGCCTTCGAGCAATACTTCCTCGGCGGCTTCGACTCCTACGCCGGGTTCGCCCCTGTATCCCATCTCGGCGAGCGCCATGCCGAGCACGGCGATCGTCGTCAAAATATCGGTCTCTGTTATATAACCCATATGCGCGATGCGGAATACTTTGCCTTTTAACTCGGCCTGTCCGCCGGCGATGCCGACGCCGTATTTATCCCTCATATGCTTGACGAGTTTTTCCCCGTCTATGCCCTCCGGGATTTTCACGGCCGTGACGCCGTTAGACGGCGCGGTCGGGGCGAATAATTGAAGTCCCATCGCCTCCATCGCCTCGCGTGTCGCAAGCGCCAATATCCTGTGGCGCGAGAATATGACATCGAGCCCTTCCTTCTTCATCATCCTCAATGTCTCGCGCAATGCTATGACGAGCGATATAGCCGGCGTAAAAGGCGTATCCGCCGATTCAAGCGCCTTCTTCGACTTCTTGAAGCTGAAATAATATTTAGGGGACTTCGACTTCTCGACTTTCTCCCATGCCTTCTTGCTTAAAGAGACGAACGCTAAGCCCGGCGGAATCATCAGGCCTTTCTGTGAGCCTGATACGACGCAATCTATCCCCCATTCATCGGTCTTTATCTCTTCAGCGCCGAGGCCTGATATCGCGTCGACGGCCAGGACCGCGTTATGGTTTTTTGCCAGCTGCGCGATCGCCTTTATGTCGGTCAGGACGCCGGTCGATGTCTCGCACAAGGTCGTAAAGACGGCTTGTATGCCCGCGTCCTTCTTTAATTCCCCTTCGATTATTTTCGGGTCCACGGCCTGGCCCCATTCGACGTCTATTATTACAGGGGTCACGCCGTACGCCTTGCAGAGTTCGGTCCATCTCTCGCCGAATTTACCGCCCTGCACGCATATTGCCTTATCGCCGGGCGAAAGGAGGTTCGCTACCGCCGCTTCCATTGCGCCTGTGCCTGAGGAGGTAAATACCAATACATCATTCTGAGTCTGGAAGATATATTTTAAAAGATCGCATACTTCCTTGAATATCTCCATAAACTCGGGAGTCCTGTGATGGATTATTGGTTCGGCCATCGCAAGCAGCGCCTTCGGCGGAACAGGCGTGGGTCCCGGCGTCATAAGATAATTTTTTTTCATGCTTCCTCCTTAATTTCCCCCTCACCCTTCCCTCTCCCCTTTGGGGAGAGGACTAAGGTGAGGGGTTTATTTATGTTTGAATGGGTAAACGTTGATACACGGCCGGCCTCGGAGAGATCTTCTTCGGCCGCGGCGCAGGCGTCTTCCTGCGCTTCTTCTCGAGCGCGATATCCAAAACCTGGTCCATGTACTCAACGGGGATTATCTTTATGTCCTTCAATATATTCTTGGGTATCTCGATCATGTCCTTCTCGTTCTCTTTTGGTATTATGACGGTCTTGATGCCTACCATGTGCGCGGCGAGTATCTTCGACTTTAGCCCGCCTATCGGGAGGACCTTGCCGCGGAGAGTTATCTCGCCTGTCATCGCGACGTCTTTCTTGACCGGCCTCTTCGTCAAGCTGGAGACGAGAGCGGTCGCCATCGTGATACCGGCGGACGGGCCGTCCTTAGGAATAGCGCCTTCAGGGATATGGATATGTATATCCATCTTCTTATAGAAGGAGTCGTCTATGTCGAATTCTTTGGCTCGTGAGCGGATATAGCTCAGCGCGGCCTGCGCCGACTCCTGCATAACCTCGCCGAGTTTGCCGGTCAGGGTCAATTTGCCTTTTCCTGTCATAAGGGTGGATTCGATAGAGATGATATCGCCGCCCGCTTCGGTCCAGGCAAGGCCTGTAGAGACGCCCACCTCGCTCTTCTCTTCTTTCTTCGGCTCGGTAAATTGCACCGGCCCCAGATATTTTTCTATCTTCTTTCCCGTAAGACGTATCTTGAGATCTTTCTCTTTCTTTACGACATCCTTTGCTATGCGCCTGCAGACCCGCGCTATCTCGCGCTCGAGATTACGGACGCCGGCCTCGCGCGTATACCTGCGGACAATCCTCAATATCGCGTCCTGCGTGAATTTTATATTCTCTTCTTTGAGACCGTTCGCTTTTATCTGTTTCGGGACGAGGAATCCCTGCGCGATCTTCACCTTGTCATACTCGGTGTATCCGGAAATCTTTATTATCTCCATCCTGTCCTGGAGCGGGAAGGGTATATTGTCCTGGAAATTCGCCGTGGTAATGAACATGACATCCGAAAGGTCGAACTCGACCTCAAGATAATGGTCTGAGAATGTCGAGTTCTGCTCGGGGTCCAATACTTCAAGAAGCGCGGCGGCAGGATCGCCCCTGAAATCCGTCGACATCTTGTCGACCTCATCCAGCAAAAATACCGGGTTCTTCGATTTCGCTTTCCTTATAGATTGTATGATACGGCCCGGAAGCGAACCTATATAAGTCCTGCGGTGGCCGCGTATCTCGGCTTCATCGCGCATGCCTCCCAACGAAATGCGGACGAAATTGCGTCCGAGCGCCCGCGCGATCGATTTCGCCAGAGAGGTCTTACCCACGCCCGGCGGGCCTACAAAGCAGAGTATCTGTCCTTTCATCGATTTGACTAATTTAAGGACAGCGAGGTATTCGAGGATCCTCTCTTTCGGTTTTTCGAGGCCGTAGTGGTCGTCGGCCAATATTTTTTCGGCGTTCTTTATATCGAGGTTATCCTCGGTCTTGACCGACCACGGCAGCGCGACGAGCCAGTCGATATAATTGCGCGAGACCGTCGCCTCGGGCGAGCTCGGATACGTCCTCGAGAGTTTTTCGACCTCGCGAAGCGCGACTTCCTGCGCCTCTTTGGGCATCTTCGCCTGCTTTACCTTCTCCTTCAGGTCGTCGAGCTCGTTCTTGTAATCGTCCTTCTGCCCCAGCTCTTTCTCGATCGCCTTGAGCTGCTCCTGGAGGAAATATTCTTTTTGAGCCTTCTCTATCTGTTTCCTTACGTTGGACGAGATCTTCTTCTCTATCTGGAGGATGCCGATCTCGGAATTGAGGACTTCGGTAAGCTTCTTTATTCTTTCAACGGGATCTATTATCTCGAGTATCGCCTGCCTCTCCGCGACCCTCATCGTTAAATATGAGGCTACCGTGTCGGCCATCTGGTCCGGGTCTGCGATATTCGCGATCGTCGCGAACGCCTCGGTCGGGACGCGCTGGTTTAATTTGACATATTCCTCGAACTGGTTGACGAGGGAGCGCGCCATCGCTTCGACTTCGATCGTCTTATCGACCGCTGTGGAGACGCATTCGACATCAGCGTTAAGGAATTCCTTTATCGGCAGGAGTTTCTTGACCTTCGCGCGGTACATCCCTTCGACCAGCAGCTTGTATGATCCGTCGGGTAATTTGACCGACTGGATTATCTGTCCTACCGTGCCCAGCGGATAAATGTCATCGAGCGACGGCTCTTCGACCTTAACCGATTTCTGCGCGCAAAGCAGGATCGTCTTATCTTTGGATAAGGCTTCTTCGACCGCGGCGATAGACTTCTCGCGACCGACCACCAGGGGGACGACCATGAACGGGAATACGACCATGTCCCTTAAGGGCAAAAGCGGCAATGATTCTTTTGTTTGATGCTCTTTTTTCATCCGAAATTATTTCTTCTTTCCCATAATGACCTCGTCAACCAGCCCGTAGGCCTTCGCCTCTTCGGCGCTCAGGAAATAATCCCTGTCCGTGTCCTTCTTTATCTTCTCGAGCGACTGGCCCGTATGTTTCGCCAGTATCTCTTCTATCCTGTCGCGCATCCTCAATATCTCTTTCGCCTGGATGCTTATGTCTGCGGCCGCGCCCTGCGCACCGCCCCAAGGCTGGTGCATCATTATGCGCGCGTTGGGAAGCGCGTATCTCTTGCCCTTTGTTCCGGCGGCCAGAAGTATCGCGCCCATAGAGGTCGCCTGTCCGACGCAGTAGGTGCAGACATCGGGCTTTAAGAATTGCATCGTATCATAGATCGCGAGGCCGGCAGTCACTATCCCGCCCGGCGTGTTTATATAGACGTTTATATCCTTATCCGGGTCTTCCATCTGCAAAAATAGCAGCTGTGCGATCACGAGGTTGGCTACCACGTCATCGATCGACATCCCGATGAATATTATCCTGTCCTTAAGGAGCCTTGAATAGATGTCATACGCCCGCTCTCCGCGCCCGGACTGCTCGACCACCATCGGGACCAGCATCTGAGACCGTTCTCTATCTCCCATTTTAGACCTCCTCTATTTTCGCGTTCTCGATGACAAAGTCCAACGCCTTGTCCTGCGATATCTCCGCCTTCACGTCTTCCATCAGGTTGTTATCATCGAGATGTTTTTTCGCTTCTTCGGCAGTCTTTTTGGCGCGCGCGGCCAGAAGCTCGACGCGCTTGTTGATATCCTCTTCCGTCGCGGAAAGGCCCTCCTGCTCCGCGATCTTATCAAGTATAAAATAGATCTTTACTCTCTTTACGGCCTCGTCGCGGAACTTCTCCTTCATCGCGGGTTCTTCCTTCTCGATATCCTCTTTTTTATAGCCCATATGCTGGAGCCTGTTCTGCGCGTCTGTCAAAAGATGCTCAGCCTCGGAGTCGACCATCATAGAAGGCGCTTCGAAATTCGTGGATTTTATGATCTGGCTTAGAAGATCCTCTTCTATCTTGAACCTCGTCTCCTGTTCCTTCGCCTTCGTAAGCTCTTCCCTGATATTCCCGCGCAGCTCGAGGAGCGATTTGAACCCGCCTACGTCCTTGGCGAACTCGTCGTCGATGGCGGGCGCTATCTTCTCCTTCACCTGATTGACCGTTATTATGAAAACAGCTTCTTTGCCGGCCTGGTCTTTCCTGGGATAATTTAACGGCATTATGGTCTTAACGGTCCTCGTCTCCCCGGAAACGGCGCCTAATAGCTGGCTCATGAATTCAGGCTTCGTGGATTTCGGGGTAAGCGGGAACCATACGTTCTGGCTCTTCTCGCCTGGCTTCCCCTCTATCGATATCTCGACATCGCAGAGGCACCAGTCATTATCCTTAGCCGGGCGTCCCTCAACGTCCTTAAGCTGAGAGTGCCTCTCCTGCAGTTCCTCTATGACTTTATCGACATCCTCGGTCGAGACCTGGACTTTCTGCTTCGTCGCCTTAAGGCCCTTGTAATTCCTGAGTTTCACTTCAGGACGCACGTGCACCTCCGCTTTGAACAAGAGAGGCTTTCCCGGCTCGAACATCACCTCGGTTACAGACGGCAGGCCTATCATCTCTATCCCGGCGTCCTTTACCGCCTTCGTCACCGCCTCGCCGATGAGGCGCTTCTTGACCTCGTCACCGGCCTTATCCTTATAATGGGTCTCGACGAGATAGCGGGGCGCCTTGCCGATCCTGTATCCGGGCACCTCGGCGTATTTCTCTATCTCATTGTAGATCTCTTCGTATTTATCCTTTATCTCATCCGACGGGAGTTCTATTTCGAAACCCCTGCGGGAACCTGCCAGATCTTTACTCTTTACTTTCATGATAATCGCTTCAGGTCTTTATCAGACCGAAGTCACCGTCCTTTCTTTTATAAATTACATTTATCCTGTTCTCCTCGGCGCTCCTGAAGACAATGAATTCGCTATTCGATATCCTCAACTCCTCTACGGCCTCTTCGACAGACATCGGCTTCTCCGCGACACGCTGAGTCTCTACTATCTTCGGACCGTAGGTCTCCTTCTCGGGCCTGAAAACCCCCTTTATGGCGGATAACGACCTTACCGCGATCTCCTGTATCCTACCCGCGGACCCCTTTACCCTGTGCTCCTTTACTTTATCATGGAGCTTCCTTAATTGCTTCTCGAGCGAAGCTATCGCCTTGTCGATCGAGGCGTACATATCGGATGTCGTCTCGGTCGCGGTAACTTTTATCTGCTTTCCGATGACCGTTATCTCGGCGACGTGGCGGAATTTCTCTACCGAAAGTATGACGTGCGCCTCTAGTATCTTGTGGTAGAACTTGTCGAGCTTTACGATCTTGTCGTTTATGTGGGATTTGATGCCTTCGGTGACGTCAAAATGCCTGCCTGTTATTACTACGTTCATTGTTCCTCCTTATATGGGGACGTTCCATTTGGGGACACTCCATTTTTACGTGTTATTGCTGAATGGGGTGTCCCCAAATGGGACGTCCCCTACATTCTAAACTTCTCGCCCAGGTAGATCTGGCGCGCCTTCGAGTCGGAGATGAGTTCCTCGGCGGTGCCGGATATAAGGACCTTACCGTCGGACATTATATATGACCTATCGGTTATGGAGAGGGTCTCGCGGACATTGTGGTCGGTCAAAAGTATCCCCAGCCCCTTATCCTTGAGCGAACAGATTATCTCCTGGCACTCCGCGACCGCTATCGGGTCGATACCCGAGAACGGCTCATCCAACAAAATAAAAAGTGGATCTGTGACAAGAGCGCGCGTTATCTCCAGGCGCCTGCGCTCGCCGCCCGACAAAGTATAAGCGTAATTCTTCGACAGATGCGATATCCTCAATTCACCCAGGAGCATCTCGAGCCTCTTGCGGCGCTCCTTCTTTGATATCTTGAGCGTCTCGAGGATGGCCATGATATTCTCCTCGACGGTAAGTTTCCTGAATACCGAGGGCTCCTGCGCGAGATATCCTATGCCGCAGCGGGCGCGCCTGTGCATCGGCAGGCCGGTTATGTCATTATTGTCAAAAAATATCTGTCCCTCGTCCGGCTCGATGAGGCCGACTATCATATAAAAGGTCGTAGTCTTCCCGGCGCCGTTAGGCCCCAAGAGGCCTACGATCTCGCCGCGTTTTACCGATATTTCGACGTCATCAACTACGCGGCGGCGGCTATACGTCTTTTGAAGACCTTTCGTCTCGAGGAGATGCATAAAGACCCTTATTTTTGCGCGGCTTTTGCTTGTTCGGGATATATCATTACCTTGGGCGAGCCCGTGAGGATGATCTTCTGTTCAGGCGCGAGGTATGTCGCCTCATCGCTGTACGTCCAGCTGCCTGCGCGGACTATCCTCACGTTACCCTTGGCCGTTATCTTCGAGACCTGCCTTGTCTTGGCGTCGTAATAAGCCGTCGCCGTATCGCAGAACAATTGACCGCGGTCGTCTGTGACTTTAACGTTAGTGTTGAAGACGGCGTAGTTTTTGCCGTAATCTATCTCCATCGGCCCGTCGCAGGTTATAACCGTCGGCATCTTCGTCTCGGTCCCGTCGTCTGCGAGGTCCTTCACTTCGGATTTCATTTCGACCGGCTTATCGGTGACGACCTTCTGTTCGGCGTTCTTCCAGTCCAAGGCGTCGGTCGTCATCTTAGTGCCGTTGGTCCCGGTCACGGTGACGTTGGACTCGAAATGCGCGTCGTTGGTCGCCCTGTTGAACGAACCCTTATCCGCCGTAAGCGTCATATCGGTCTGGTCGCCGTAGGCCTTCGCCACCACATCGGTGAGATTGACCACCTCGGACATTATATCGGCGGATTTGCCCTGGACTTCCCATTTCTTCTTACCGGTCTTCTCAAAACCGGAGAGCGAGAATGCCATCATCTTCTGGTCGGTCGATATGCCGGCTTCTTCCTCGGAAGGTGAGGGTGCGGGCGCTTTGGCCTTTTTCCCTTCGCAGCCGGTGAATAAAAACACTACCAGCAACGCAATAGCTATCTTATTCATTCTTCGTCTTCCATCTGTTATGGAACCACACCCACTGTGATGGATACTTCCTTATGTACGACTCGATGACCTTCGACCATTTCTCGGTATTGACTCTTATGTCAGTCTCTTTATTGCCGGTTATCTCAAGTTCGAGCGGCTCCTCGACATATATGGTGTGGCCGCTCCCCTCGCGCACGATGAACATAGGTATTATAGGCACGGCCGTGGCAAGCGCAAGGATCACCGGCGCGGCCGGCGTATAGGCCGGCTGTCCGAAGAAATCCACGAATACCCCGTCGATCGAAGATATGTCCTGATCGGCGAGGATAGCGATCGATTGCCCTTCCCTTAACAGTTTGAGGATGGTTTTGGCCGACTCATCCCGCATCACGGCGTTGACGCCCATCTTCCGGCGCAGGCTGTTTACCCATTGGTCGAATTTCCTATATCTTAGCTTACGCGCTAGGACGTTTACCGGATATCTCTTGAGGCCGAACCATCCGGCAAGAAGTTCCCAGTTGCCGAAATGCGCCGAGAGGACGATAAAACCCCTCTTTTGCGAAAGAGCCTTGTCTACTATCCCGAGGCCTCTTATCCTGACGTGCCTGTCTATGTTGCGGGGAGTCAGTTTAGAAGCGCTTAATATCTCAAAAAGGCTCTCCCCTAAATTGCGGAAGGCCCCTCTGGCGATAGCCCTTATCTCCGCTTCGGTCTTCTCGCCCTTGAACGCGACCTTCAGGTTTTCTATCGCGTTTTTCCTGTGGGCAGGCACCAAAAAAAAGGCGCACTCCCCCATCCGCCTGCCTAAAAATTTGTTAATTTTTATCGGGAAGAGAAGCGAGATAAAACTGGCTGTTCTAAGAAGGTAATA
>Ga0156189_130_pt1 | contig 11821 bp, 10 predicted proteins | sample RifCSPlowO2_12_FD_107842 | JGI IMG/M metagenome (GOLD analysis project Ga0156189, IMG submission 107842) | Omnitrophica WOR_2 bacterium RIFCSPLOWO2_12_FULL_51_24 | reverse complement strand
TGCCGCGACGCCTAAAGAACATGTCGAGGCCTTAGAGGCCATTCGCGCGCGAAAGATAAACGTAACGGATATGATAACACATCGGTTCGGCCTGGGCCGCGCCGGAGAAGGCTTCCGGTTGGTCGCCGACGCCAGGGATTCCATAAAAGTCATCATTGAACCACAGAAGTAAATCATGTATAATTAGCTGTCCCCTTGTCCAGACGCTTGAAAATTCTTTTAGAATTTTCTGCGCGGGCTTCGGGGTTAATTCGGCCGTATAAGTTACGTCACTTACATTCCGTAACTTATGGCCTCATTAAGGAGGGTTGTAACATGGTTATATTATTCATTTTGTTTGTCATCTTGATCGTCATCGCGCTTTGGCTCATGGGCGTCTACAACGGCCTCGTCCAGCTGAAGATGCGGGTCAAGAACGGTTGGGCGCAGATAGATGTCCAGCTCAAGAGGAGGCATGACCTCATCCCGAATCTCGTCGAGACGGCGAAGGGTTACATGAAATTCGAACGCGAAACCCTCGAGAATGTCATAAAGGCGCGCACGCAGGCGACTCAGGCGACGACCGTAAAGGACAAAGAAGGCGCGGAGAATATCCTGACCGGCGCTCTTCGTTCCCTGTTCGCCGTTGCGGAGAAATACCCGGATCTGAAGGCGAACCAGAACATGCTGGCGCTGCAGGAAGAATTGACCTCTACCGAGAACAAGATCGCTTTTGCCAGGCAGTATTACAACGACGAGGTGACAAGGTATAATACGAGCGTCAAGTCCTTTCCGGCCAACACAGTCGCTCCGATGCTGGGTTTTGCCCCGGAAGAGTTCTTCGAACTCAAAGACCTCGCGGAAAAGGAACCGCCAAAAGTCAGCTTTACCTAGAGTTAAATGCCCTACTCATTCACAGAGATAGAGAAAGAGAAGAGCTGGGTAATAAAATTTGTCTTCGCATTTTTATTGGTCTTCTACTTCTTTGCCGCCCAATTATTATGGGTAGTAACGAAGTTATTTTTCAATGACTTCTACTTGCCTGCCAAAATCCCGCAGCTCTTCTCGTTTCGCGAATTGATCATCGTCTCTATCGTCGCTCTTGCGGTCGCGTCCCTCCATTGGTACTATTCGACCCGCAACATGATAGCGGATCTCACGGGTATGCTCGACGCAAGACCGCCCGACCTTAAAGACACCTACCATAAGAAGCTTCAGAATGTCGTAGATGAGGTCTCGGTCGCAACCGGCGGAAAGAATATCAGCTGTTATGTCGTGCCTTCAAGCGGGATGAACGCCTTCGCCATATCTGATTTTGAGGGGAACTCTGTCATAGGGGTTACCGAGGGGCTGCTCTCGAGGATCAGCAGAAGCCAGCTTGAGGCGGTCATCGGCCACGAGGCCGCGCACATCGCCTCAGGCGATAGTTTCTCTACGACAGTGATATGCTCCCTCTTCGGCATCTACGGCGCGCTCCTTGAAGGTATCAATAAGATCACCCTGAGGAGGTCCGGCGACGGGAGTGAGGAGAGAATAAGCGTAGGCGCGAGATTCGGAGCTTACCTGTTGGTCGTCTATATGGTGCTTCTCGTTATAAAAGGCGCAAATTATCTTCTCAATCTGTTCATCTCCAGACAGCGCGAATACAGGGCTGACGCGGTCGCGGTCCGCCTTACAAGGGACCCCCTCGCTTTGTCCGAGGCGCTCTATCTTATTTCGAGGGGATGGCGCGGGGTGGGGGTGATCCCGGGCTCGCTTTCGCCGATATTTATAATGACTCCGGATACCGACGGCCTCGAGGAGTCCGAAGGTGTTTTTTCCGACCTCTTTTCGACACACCCCCCTGTCAAGAACCGCCTGAAGATATTGCTGGGTATGGCGCACTCCGATCTGGGATCGTTAAAGAGCGGCATAAAAGAACGGGCGAGGACGCCGGTCGAAGAAGTTCCGGTCGCTGCCGGTATATCTTCAGCCGCTCCGGTTAAAGATTGGTTGTTCTACAAGGACAGCTCCTGGCAGGGGCCGTTCGCGATCGAGGATTTGATCTCGTCGGGGCTTAATCCCGCTTCCTGGGTATCCAACATAAACGAGGGGATAATCAGGCAAGCCGCTGAATCGTCGTCGTTGACCGACGCCTTAAAGGGAAGGATACCCGGGCCGACTAAACCGGAGAACGTATGCCCCAAATGCGACCAGCCTCTCTCGGAGGTATTGTATGAGGGCGCGCCGGTCATGAAGTGCCATTATTGCGGAGGTATCGCCTCCGGGCGCGATGTGGCGGCCAGGGTACTGGCGAGGGAGGATTATTCGTTTCACGTAGAGACAGCCGTAGTCGCGGAGGCGTTGATGAAGAGCCATTGGGCGGCCAACCCGCCTAACTTCTTCGCCGTGACTGACCGGCTTACCTGCCCAGTATGCAAAAATAAAATGGACCGCGGTTTCTTCACGTACGGCCTGCCCATCGTTATAGATAGATGCGTGAAATGCGGGAATATCTGGTTCGATAAAGGAGAACTCGAGATACTCCAATACCTTACAGAAAAGAACAGGGGGACGAGTTATTACAAACGAGATGTTTCTAAACCACTTGAAAAATGAGGCAAATATGGTACAATTATCATTGCCCGCCAAAAAGGAGAACTAGAAGATGGATTGGGGACTTAAAAACCGTTTAAGCCGGATAATCAAACCGGATGGACGCACAGTTATGCTTGCCGTTGACCACGGGTATTTCCTCGGACCCGTGCAGAGATTAGAAGATCCTTCCAGGACCATCAAGCCGTTACTTCCTTATATGGATGCCCTTATGCCCACGCGTGGCGTCCTGCGCAGCTGTGTGGACGCGGCAAACGATATCCCCATAGTCCTCAGGGCCTCGGGCGGGAACAGCATAATAGGCGAAGACCTCTCAAACGAGGAGATCACCGTCTCGATGAAGGACGCGGTCCGCCTCAACGTATCGGCGGTTGCATTTTCAATTTATATCGGCTCTATATACGAACATCAGACTATCGTAAATTTTTCAAAACTCGTCGATGAAGGCATGGAATATGGCATACCGGTGCTGGCTGTCACCGCTGTCGGAAAAGAACTGGAGAAGAGGGATGCCCGCTATCTCTCGCTCTGTTGCAGGATCGCCGCCGAATTGGGCGCGAGTTTCGTCAAGACATATTACTGTGAGGATTTTGAGAAGGTGGTAAAGAGCTGTCCTGTGCCGCTTGTCATCGCGGGTGGACCAAAGTTAAAGACCGAATTTGACGCCTTACAGATCGCGCACGACGCGGTAAAGCGCGGCGCCTGCGGCGTAGACATGGGGCGTAATATATGGCAATCCGAGAACCCGGTGGCGATGATAAAGACGGTCCGGGCGATCGTCCACGACAATATTTCTTTCGAAAAAGCGAAACAGATGTTAAAAGACCTTAAAGCGAAGGGCAGGAGATAATGTTCGTAAATCTCGGCGCAAAAAACGATAAGTGGGTCAAAGAGAATAAGGCCTCTTTCGCGCTGTTCGACGAGTTTGGCGTTGGTGTCGCCGTAATAAGCGCGGATATGGAGGTCATCGCGTTAAATGCGGTGATGAAGAAATGGTTCCCCAATATAGATGTAGATAAGAAACCGACCTGTTATAAGGCCTTCATCAACCCGCCGCGCGACGAGATATGTTCGTGGTGCTCTACTATCAAGGCGCTTAAAGACGGAAAAGTCCACGAATGTGTAAGTAAGACGTCTTCCGGAGGTGCGGTAAAAAGCTACCGCAAGGTCTCCGCGCCGATCAAGGACAAGGACGGCAAGATAGTAGCCTCCATAGAGGTCGTAGAGGAGATCACCGACAGCATCCGCGCCGCGGAACGGTTGAGTAAATTTAATAAATGTTTCCTTAATTTCGGACCGGATCCCGTAAAGAATATCAATCTTCTGACCTCTCTCTGCGGAGAGCTCCTGGGAGCAACCTGCGCACTTTATAACCGCATCGAAGGCGGCACCATCTGTTCCATAGGCCAATGGCAGACGCCGCAAGGTTATGTCCCTCCGGATAAGGCGGAGGGGCTTATCTGTTTTGATGTCGTGCAGCAGGCAAAAGACGAGATCATAGTAGTGCGCGGTCTGATGAACAGTAAATATGCCAAGACCGACCCCAATGTTATGCGCTACCGGTTGCAGACTTATGTGGGCAAAGCGGTCAAAACAAGGAGAGGCTTTATCGGTTCGCTCTGCGTAGTATATCAGAAGGATTTCGACCCGTCAGAAGACGATAAGAAGATATTAGGGATCATAGCTTCTGCCATAAGCATAGAAGAAGAGCGCCTGACAGCCGAAGACACGCTTAAAGAATCCGAAGAGAAATTCAGGAGGATTTTCGAGACCGCCAACGACGCTATTTTTGTTGCCGATACACAGACCGGCATTCTCATAGACGCGAACAAACAGGCTGAAAATTTACTGGGGTTACCGAAGCAAAAAATTATAGGCATGAACCAGACGGAGCTTCACCCGCCTGAAGAAGCCGAAAATTATAAAGAGCTATTTGAAAGTATGATCAAAGATGCCACGGTTTTAAATCGCTCGCAGAGCCCCTCTCGAGAAGGAGAAGTGATCAACGTCAAAGGCGAAAGGATCCCGGTGTATATCAGCGCTTCCGTCTTTGAGATAGGCGGGAAAAAAGCGATCCAGGGTATATTCAGGGATATCTCGGAGCTCAAGAGGGTAGAGCGCGACAAGAAAGAAGCCGAATCGCTCGCTCTCATAGATCCGCATACCCAGCTCTACAATTACCGTTATCTCCAGAGGAGGATACGTTCTGAGTTTGAACTGGCGAAACGGCGCGCCACGCCCCTCTCCCTGATGATGATCGATATAGATTACTTCAAATCCGTAAACGATACTTTCGGACATGAATACGGCGATGTGGTCTTGCAGGAATTCGCCATAGTCTTGCAGCATGCTTGCAGGGGGATAGACGTCGTCACGAGGTTTGAGGGTGAAGATTTCGCTATCATCCTGCCGGATACGGAAGAAAAAGGCGCTTTGGCCTTTGCCGAGAGGATACAGAGGATAATCAAGAAGCATAGATTCGGCGCGAATAAAGTAAAGCTTAGGGTAAGTATCGGCATCTGCTCGTACCCCGAATACAACATCGCTACCGTAGACGATCTCTTTTCCGATACAGAGAAGTGTATCCGTTTAGCAAAAGACCAGGGCGGAGACACAATAGCCGTTTATAGCCAGCTGCGCAGGAAGAAACTTCCGTCTTTGGCCGTAGATATCGATTCACAGAAACGGGTGACCACCATAAGTAAAAAGTTTATAGAACTCATACAGCGCAACAAGCAAAATACAATAGAAGCTGTTTATGCGCTGGCACATACGGTCGGAGCGAAGAACGCCTATACCGAAGAACACTCGGAAGAGATGGTCAAATTATCTACCGAACTCGGCAGAAAACTAAACCTTGCCGACCAGGAACTCGAGGACATCAAGCACGGCGCCATGCTCCATGATATAGGTAAACTGGGTATAAGCGAGAAGATACTGCTCAAGCGCGGTAAGCTTACGAAGAAGGAATTCGAGATAATAAAGAAGCATCCGCAGATCGGCGCGGACATAATAAGGCCTGTCCATTTCCTGAAGAACGTCGTGCCCATAATCCTTCACCATCACGAGAGATACGACGGATACGGATACGGCGCAAAATTGAGGGCTGAGGAGATCCCGATCGGCGCCAGGATAGTGGCGATCGTGGATGTCTACCAGGCCCTTGTCTCTAACAGGCCGTATCGGAAGGCCTACTCAAAGAGAGAGGCGATTAAGATCATAAAAGAAGAATCCGGGACGCATTTCGATCCGAAGATCGTAAAAGCCTTTATGGAGATAGTCTCGAAGCGCAAGGGAAAGATCGCGAAAAAGTAAACACCCCGCATAAAAAATCACCCCTCGTAATAGCATTATTGCGCCCACCTGTTATTCGTGCTATAATTATGCCCCTATGAAAGAGACAGGCCAAGGTAAAAGGCTGGAAGACAGGCTCCTGGGGGATGAGTGGGCAGACTGGCAGCCGGGCGCTAAAGGCGGCAGTTCGAGCGATGCCCCAAAGTCGCTGTTTATTTTCTTCTCGTTTTTAGTATTACTCCTTGCCTTGCTTGGAGTTTGGTTATTTTGGTACCTTGCGCTGCCGCGCTTTGAAAGTTTCGGGCAAGGGTTTGCGGGTGTCGCGAAGGCGATTTTCCTGATTTTCGCGTTTACCCTGGCAGCCTGGTATCTCCTGCAGGTATCCTCGGCGGCGTTCAAGGTCAAGCTTGCGCCGTCTTTTTTCGTAAAGCACCTTTCACTGCGTATCCTCCTTTCAAGCGCGGTGAGATTGGCCGGCATGGTCGGAATAACGAGGGACAAGATAGGAAATTCCTTCGTCAAATTCCACAACGACCTCATGTACGCCACAAGGACAGGCAAGAACGTTAAGAAGATATTGCTTATCCTGCCTCGCTGCCTCTCCGCGGAGGTCAGGAATAAGATAAAAGAACTTAGCGAGAAATATCAGTTCGTTGCCTATACGGCTTTCGGAGGGGACGAGGCGAGGAAGGCGATCAAGGATAATAAACCCGACGCCGTGATAGGCGTCGCATGCGAGAGAGACCTTATCTCCGGCATACAGGATACAGCCCCGAAGATGCCGGTCTTCGGTATTCCGAACAAGCGCCCCGAAGGGCCTTGCAAGAACACCTCGATAGACGTAAAAGAACTGGAAAAGATAGTAAGATACTGCCTTAATATATGAGCGAGAGACTCTTAAACGCGATAAACAGGGCTCAGGAGCATCTCTTGAGCAGACAGACTGCCGACGGATATTTCCAGTCGACTTTCCATATGGATCTTGGCCTGGAGGCGGATACTATCTTTCTTCTGCGGTTCCTCGGAATAAGAGATGAAGCGCTGGAAGAAAAGTTGGTGAATTTTATTTTAGTGAGGCGCCTGGATGAGGGCGGATGGTCCATTTATCCGGGCGGTCCGCCCGAACTCAATACCACGATAAAGAATTACATGGCGCTGAAGCTTAAGGGATTTGAAGAGAAGAACCAGCTGATGGTCCGGGACCGCCAGATAATATTGAGCCTCGGCGGCATCGAAAAATCCAATAGTTATAACAGGTTTTATCTGGCGATGTTCGGGCTTGGGAATTGGGATGCCGTTCCGTCCATACCTCCCGAGCTGGTCCTGCTCCCTAATTGGTCGCCGGTAAATATCTACGATTTCAGCGCGTGGACGAGGGCGATCGTCGTACCGCTGTCAATAGTCTGGGCGTTCAAGCCGGTAAGGCCGTTAGCCAGGAATTTCAACATCGATGAACTTTACAAGAGCGGCCGCAGGATGAAGGATTGCGGCATAAAATGGGATAAGCGCGTAATAAGCTGGAAGAATTTCTTTCTCTTCTTCGATCGTATGTGCAAGCTTTTGTATAAATTAAGACTCAGGCCATTGAGGGGCAAGGCGATAAAAAAGGCCGAGGGGTGGATGATAAACAGGTTCGATAAATCAGACGGCCTATGCGCCATCTATCCCGCTATGATAAATTCCGTAATGGCCTTAAGCTCCCTCGGCTACCAAATTGACCACACCCTTTTAAAGTCGAATCTCGAAGAGGTGAAGAGATTATTGATAGATCGCGGCGATAGAGAAGAGATGCAGCCCTGCATTTCTCCGGTATGGGATACGGCGCTTTGCGCGTATGCCCTGGGAATATCGGGTTTTCCTAAAGGCGATGAAGCAATGAGGAAGGCCGGCCGTTGGCTCCTCTCTAAACAGGTAAACGAAATAGGCGACTGGAAGGTAAAGACAGAAGCCGCCGAGCCGGGCGGATGGTATTTCCAGTTCAGGAACGAATTTTATCCCGATATAGATGATACCGCGCAGGTGTTGCTCGGATTGACGCAGATAGATATGGGCAAAGAGGAAGAGCCGAAGAAGAAGGCCGGATTCGAGCGCGGCCTTGACTGGATGCTAAAGATGCAGTCGCGCGATGGAGGGTTCAGCTCCTATGACAGGGATAACAACAAACATTTTCTGAATAAAGTCCCTTTTTCGGACCACAATGCGATGCTCGATCCGACGTGTGCTGATATAACCGGAAGGGTATGCGAGCTCCTCGGAAGGCTCGGTCTCGACGCCAAAAAACCTCCGTTAAAGAGCGCGATAAAATTTTTGAAGAGGGAGAGGATACCAGACGGCACGTGGTACGGCAGGTGGGGGGTAAATTATATTTACGGCACATTCCTGGCCGCGCGCGGCCTTTCTTTCTCAGCGGGAGAGGCGTCTAAAAGAGAGCTCGAGGCTGCGGCGAAATGGATATACAGCGTCCAGAACGACGACGGGGGATGGGGGGAGTCGGCGGCGGCTTACGAGGATCCGTTTAAAAAAGGCAAGGGCCTTTCGACCGCTTCGCAGACGGCATGGGCGCTTTTTGTCCTATTCGCGAACGGCGACTACGATAGCGCCGCCGTCGAGCGCGGGATAGAATATCTTATCGGGACCCAGCAGGTTGACGGCAACTGGAAAGAGCTTTTTTTCACCGGCACAGGTTTCCCGAGGGTCTGTTACCTGCGCTATGAGCTGTATTCCGCCTATTTCCCGCTGATAGCCCTGTCCGAGTACGCGGTCAACCGCGGAAAACTTAAGGTATAAACAGATATGAGATTCAAGCCGGGCCTTACGGCCAAGGTGACCAAGCATATAATCTCAAACAAGATCAAGAAGAACAAGCGGTTCTCGCTCGTCTTGATGCTCGAGCCGACCTTCATGTGCAACCTTTCATGCGAAGGGTGCGGGCGCATAAGGGAATATAAACGGGACCTGCATAAGATGCTGAGCGTAGCCGAATGCCTCAAGGCCGTAGAAGAGTGCGGCGCCCCGATAGTCTCGATCTGCGGCGGCGAACCGCTGGTATATCCGTACCTGGGCGAGCTGATAGAGAAATTGACCAGGAGGGGCAAATATATCTATCTTTGCACTAACGGGTTGTTGTTCAAGGACAAGATAGACAAACTCAAGCCGAACGGTAACCTGATGATAAATTTCCACGTCGACGGGCTCGAAAAGACGCACGACGCGATAACAGGGCTTAAGGGGGCATACGCGAGGGTCCTCGGGGCGATAAAGTCCGCGAAGAAGAAGAGATTTTTTGTCTGCACCAACACCACTATCTATAAACAAACGGATATAAACGAACTTAAACAATTGTTCAAGACGCTTCGCGGCGCCGGAGTAGACGGGTTCCTGATATCGCCGGCCTACGGATACGCGCATGTAGGCGAGTCGTTCTTTTTCCGCAAGAGTGAACTCGCGGATTTCTTCGAGAAACTTGAGCCGGAATTCAGAAAATATAATTTTCTCGGCTCCCCTTTATATCTGGAGTTCGTGCAGGGCAAACGCGAACTGGACTGTGCGCCATGGGCGACGCCGACGCGCAACCCAATCGGCTGGCGCTCTCCCTGTTACCAGCTTGCCGACAGACATTTCTCCAGTTATAAGGAACTGATCGAAAAGACAGATTGGAAGAGATACGGGCCGAAGAGCAAAAATCCGCGCTGCGCGGAATGCGCGGTCCATTGCGGGTTCGAGCCGGCCAGCGTCTTGGAGGGAAAATCGTTCAGGGATATAATGACGTTGATCGGCTGGCAGTTCGCTTGAACCCGAAGTTTGGGTGAAATAGAAAGGAATAAATATGGACTGGGGAACTCATATGGTTTTGGCGGCGAGGCTTTTGGATTCGAGCGGACTCGATGTGGGCGCGGCGATGTATTCGGTAATACCTGTCATCGACCAGAAACCGGCGCATTTCCACAGGGTCTACGCGCACATACTCGAGAACCAGCCGGATTTTCTCGATGTAACGATCGAGTTATTCGGGAGACCCGAGGTGGCAAAAAGGGATTTCGCGGGGCTGGGAAAGTTCGTGAGCGAAAAGGCGGCGCAATTGCAGAAGGAGTTTGACAGCACCCCGGCCGGCGACGCCAAGAAGAGGATGAAACTTGAAAAGAGGATATACGCGTTCACCCGCATAAGCGAGGAGGCGCCGGGATTCTTAAAATTACTCGACGACGCGAGGGACGTGGTGGGCGACGAGCGGGTGACAAAGATATCTACCGATAAGCTCTCCGCCGCGGTAAGCCTGCTTTCTCACACATATTTCGACACATACAATAATCCCGTCCAGATCTTCCTGCCGGGGTGTTCCCTGTGTTCGGCGCAGTGGGATTTCTGGTCGAAGATAGACTATATGAAATTCAGGGGCGATTTTTACAAGCCTGAGAACATCGTCCCGTTCCGGAAGGAGATAGCCAAGAGCAAGGTCTGGGACATAAAGCTCAAGCCCGAGGCGCTTATGAAGGCGCTGATAATAAGGTTGGGCGAGATGGGCCAGCCGGCCATTCCCTATGAAGTGGTAGATATGGGAGTGAGGGATTTTCTCAGGTATATGAATGTGAACGAATACCAGAGGGCTGACAACGAACTGAAATTCCTATGCGATCTCGAGAACGAGATAGCGAATATAATATACAAAAAATTCGCGCGCGTGGTCTGATCGGAGAAAATGTGGACGCGGCAACCCTAAAGAAGAAACTCAAAGGCCTGGGATTTGATTTTTTTACAGGCGTACCCTGTTCGCTCCTGGGCGGCATAATTGAGGCGCTGGGCGATGAGTATATCCCGGCCGTAAGGGAAGATACCGCATTGGGGATCGCGGCCGGCGCGTATCTGGGCGGGAAAAAACCCTGTGTTCTGATGCAGAATTCGGGCCTGGGCTATTCTTTAAATGTCCTTACCAGCCTCAACATGATCTACGATATACCTCTCCTCATGCTGGTCACTTTCCGCGGATTCGAGGGGAAGGACGCGCCCGAGCATCTTATAATGGGTAAACATTGCGTCGGGCTCGTTGAGGCATTCGGCATTCCCAATAAAGTCCCCTCAGGGGGGAAAGACGATCTGGACGCGGCGCTCATCGAGGCCGGAATGGAGATCGCAAAAGGCAAACCGTACTGCATCTTTATCAAAGAGGATACGCTCGAATGATAATGCGCGAGGCGATCACAAAACTCATCTCTCTCGTAAAGGACGAATATGTCGTCTGCGCCAACGGTTTCATATCCCGCGATACATTCAACGCCGAAGACAGGCCCAGGAATTTCTATATGTTAGGATCGATGGGACAGGCGTCATCGATCGGTTTGGGCTTTGCGATGGCGAGGCCCGATAAAAAAGTGGTTGTTTTCGATGGTGACGGGAATCTCCTCATGAACCTTGGTATCCTTACGATGATATCAAAGATCAAACCCAGAAATTTAGTCCATGTCGTGCTCGATAACGAATGTTACGATTCCACGGGAGGACAGCCGACGATATCGTCGCATATAGACCTCGCGCAGGTCGCCGAGGGGTGCGGGATAAAAAATATCATAAGAAAAGAATCGGGAGAAGATATCGCGCCGGCCTTCAAGGACTGCCTCCAAAAGGAAGGACCAAGTTTTATTTTATTAAAAGTGGAACGTGATCCCCAGGAGCGGGTCCCTAGAGTTAACATCGCTCCGCCGGAGATAGCAAAGAGGTTCAGGAACGGATGAAGAGATATATCCTGTTAAATCCCGGGCCGGTAAATGTAAAAGAGAGGGTAAGAAGGGCGCTTCTGGCCCCTGATATCTGCCACCGCGAGCCTGAATTCAGCAGGCTCATGACCGGTTGCGCGAAAAAACTGCTCCGGGCGTTCGGGATAACCGGCACACATAAGGCGGTATTTTTTACCGGTTCGGGGACGGCGGCCCTGGAGGCGGCAGTAGTCTCGTCTGTCCCG
>Ga0156189_145_pt1 | contig 11862 bp, 9 predicted proteins | sample RifCSPlowO2_12_FD_107842 | JGI IMG/M metagenome (GOLD analysis project Ga0156189, IMG submission 107842) | Omnitrophica WOR_2 bacterium RIFCSPLOWO2_12_FULL_51_24 | reverse complement strand
CAGTAGAAAATAAAATACAACAAATATCAATATAAGCGGTAAAAAACTTACTATCGGGTTTGCAGCTTGCTGTTCCATTCTTCTGCCCTCTCGTTTTTGTATTCCGTGAACCTTTTTTCTTTTATCGCTTCCCTTATCTCCCGCATCAACTTCTGATAAAAATATACGTTATGCAGAGATACCAATTTCAATCCGAGTATCTCATCGGTATTGAAGAGGTGCCTGATATAACTCCTGGTATGGTTCCTGCACGCGTAACAGCCGCACCCTTCCTCTATCGGGCTTAACTCCTTTGCGTTGGCCGCGGTCCTGACAGAAAAACGGCCGTTCGAAGTAAAAGCAGTCCCGTTCCTGCCGTTCCTCGTAGGGACCACACAGTCGAACATGTCGATCCCGGCCGATACCGCATCAAAGAGGTCTTGCGGCTCGCCGACCCCCATCAAATATTTCGGTTTATCCTCAGGAAGGAGCTCAACCGTAAACCGCGTCATTTCGTCGGTGATCTCCCTCGGCTCCCCTACGGCGAGGCCGCCAAGAGCGTAACCGTCAAAATCCATCTTAACGAGCGCCCTCGCGCAATCTTCTCGAAGGTCCCTATAGGATGCGCCCTGGACGATCCCGAAAACATTCTGTTCCCTGTTGGGCTTGAACTCGAAATCTCCTCCGGCTCTATCCTTTGAACGCCTTGCCCACTCGAGCGTCCTTACGGCGGCGCGTTTTGCCATCTCGTATTCGCAGGGATAATGTACGCACTCGTCGAGCACCATCATTATATCACTTCCGAGGCTTGTCTGAAACTCTAACATCTTCTCCGGCGTCAGGAAATGCTTCGAGCCATCGATGTGTGACCGGAACTCAACACCCTCGTCCGTAACCTTTCTTAAGACCGCGAGGCTGAATACCTGAAACCCGCCCGAGTCGGTCAATATGGGTTTCTCCCAATTCATGAATTTATGCAGTCCGCCGGCATTTTTTATTATATCCTCGCCCGGCCGCAGGTATAGATGATAAGCGTTGGATAAAAGTATCTGTACGCCGCAATCATCGAGCTCATTATTCGACAGTGTCTTTACCGTCGCCTGTGTGCCGACGGGCATAAATGCGGGCGTATCGAACTCGCCGTGCGATGTTTTAATCTTCCCTGCCCTGGCCGTCCCGTCTTTTGCGATTATATCTATCTTCATATTATGAGCATCGAGTCGCCGTAACTGTAAAACCTGTACTTTTCTTTTACGGCTTCCCCGTATACCTTGAACATGACTTCCCTGCTGCAAAAGGCCGCCACCAGCATAAGCAGCGTCGTCTTCGGCAGATGGAAATTTGTCACCAGCGCGTCCACGAATTTGAAATTATACGGCGGATGGATGAAAAGGTTCGTCCAGCCCTTGCCCTTCTCCACCCTGTTCTTAGAGCCCTTGACGAGGCGCGCCTGGTTCTCGAGGACCCTGCAGGTCGTTGTCCCGACCGCGAATATCTTCCCGCCCTTCCCCTTGATATAATTCAGCCTCTGCGCCGCTTCTTCTTTTAACTCGAAGACCTCGGGCTCTAACTTATGCCTCGCCACTTCATCTGCCGATACCGGTTTGAACGTCCCGTATCCGACATGTAACGTCAGGGATTCGACTGACGAGCCTTTCGCCTTTATTTTTTTCAATACGCCGTCACTGAAATGCAGCCCGGCGGTCGGAGCGGCTACCGCTCCCGGGGTCTTCGCGTAAACGGTCTGATATCTCTCCTCATCGCCCTTCTCCGGCGAGCGCTTTATGTAAGGGGGAAGGGGCACTATACCGATCTTCTCGAGTATATCTCCGAAATCGGTCCCGTTTATGCTGAACTCAATAAGCCTTATCCCCTCGCTCTCGCCGCGGATAACGCCGGTAAGCTCGCCGTCGACGAATATAAATTTCGTGCCGATTTTTATCTTTGTCGATGTATCTATCAGGCATTTGTAGAGCCTGTCGCTCATCTTCTCGATAAGCGTGATCTCGGCCTTGGCCCCGGTATCGGCCCTCTTCGCCGGAAGCCTCGCCTTTATGACCTTCGTGTCGTTTACTACGAGGCAATCCGAAGGCCCGATATAATCGACGATATCGCAGAAATTCCTGTGCTCTATCTTCTTGGATATCCCGTGCACCACCATAAGCCGGGAGCCGTCGCGCGCTTTCGCGGGATATTGCGCGATCAGTCCTTCGGGCAGCTTATAATCGAATTCGCTCAGTCTCATTTTACATCCTTATGATCAGTTAGACCCTTCCTTAATCGGATCAGGAAGGTCTATCCTTTAGGGTTATCTTCGAACCCGGATAATAGAATTCCAATATCTCAGCCGCCGTTTTTCCGGCGCGAGACATGTAATAGGCGCCCCACTGGCATAGGCCCACACCGTGCCCCCAGCCCAGGCCCTCGAAAGCTACATACCCTCCTACCAATGTGACCTTGAAATTCGTGCTCCTTACGATATCAGCCCCGATGATCCGCCTGAAATCCTTGGCAAGGATAGCCGCGTCTCCCTTGCTGCCCTTGACCTTTAATTCCAATATGCGGGCCGAGAAGGGATCCCTCTTCACGGCCTCGAACCCTATCATATCTCCCACCGGATAACCGGCGGCCGCCAGTTTCCCTTCCGACTCCCTTACCGGTATCCAGCGCTCCCAGTAAAAGTGCGGGGATTTCCCGCACCACCTGCACTTGACCCCCTTCAGAGGAGGAAGGTCTATATTCCAAAGGTAAGCGGCATCGAACGTGCTCCCCCCGCATGTGGCGTGAAAAAAAGCCGGGAATATCGCGCCTTTATAGGTCAGGATTTTACCTTTCGTCTCGTCCACGGCCCTGTTCGTCCGCCACTTCTCGGAGAATATCCCGCCATAGACCTGAGAACTCACGTCCGCCATGACGTCATAATCCCTGCGCCTCGATTCGGCTACCTGATTTAGCGCGTAAGTCCTTGCCGCTATCGCCTGAGCCTTAAGCGCCTCCATCGGCCACCACGTCGAGACCTCGTTGCGCATAACGCCGTAAAGATATTCTTCGAGGTCGAGCGCGTTTATTACCGTAAGTTTCTTCTCATCTTTTATCACTTTTATCCCGCCCCTGAATACGCGCTCGTTGATATATATCCTCGTCCCGCCAACCGGCTCTACGGAGATCACGTTGCCGCTCACTTCTTTTTCGCCTAATTTAAATCCGGCGCCGGTGGCGACCAGGTCGGTCTCGGGCAGATACTTCTCTTCCAAAAGCGTAGACCCGGAAAGATGATCTATTATCCTGAAATTTCCGGCAATGAAGATCTTTGCCGAATCGGCGCCCTTCACGACCGCCACCCGGACGCGGATGGGGTTATTGGCAGCGCCGGGCTCCTGAGCGCCGGAACGGTAAGGCGAAATAATAACGGATATCGCCGCGCAGATTGTCAAAAAATAGAGGCGGGTTCGCATGACTTGCTAAAACAACTCCTTCTGGGATTCTTTCCTGGAGGGAATCTTGAAATGCCCGTACGCCGGTTTGGCCGCCTCCCTGCCGCGGGGAGTTCGCTTTAAAAATCCTATCTTCAAAAGGAACGGCTCGACCACGTCGGAAATAGTATCAACCTCTTCGTTCAAAGTCGCCGCGAGGGATTCTATCCCAACCGGTCCGCCGTTATAAGTATCTATGATTGCTTTCATGACTTTCCTGTCGAGCGCGTCGAGGCCTATCGCGTCGATGCCGAGCATCGCCAATGCCCTGTCGACGACTTCCCTGTCGACTTTGCCTTCATTCTTGACCTCGGCATAATCCCTTACCCTGCGTAGTAGCCTGTTGGCGATACGGGGCGTGCCGCGCGCGCGGCGTGCGATCTCGGCGGCCGAATCCCTGTCGAGGTCTATCTTGAGTATCTTCGCGGAGCGTTTGATTATCTGGACAAGTTCCTCCGGCTCATAAAAATCGAGATTATAAAGCATCCCGAACCTGCCGCGCATAGGAGCGCTTAAAAGGCCGGAGCGCGTCGTCGCGCCGATCAGGGTAAAGGGCTTCAAATTAAACTTTATCGTCTTGGCGTACGGGCCTTTATCGATAACAAAATCTATCTGGTAATTCTCCATCGCCGGATACAGGAACTCCTCGACTATCTTCGACAGGCGGTGGATCTCATCTATAAAAAGGATATCGCCCTCGCCCAGATTAGTAAGTATCCCTATGAGGTCTCCGGCCTTCGCGATCGCAGGGCCGGATGTGGCGGTGATCTTGGTACGCATCTCTCCCGCTATTATATGCGCGAGTGTCGTCTTCCCGAGTCCTGGCGGGCCGGAAAATAGCACGTGTTCGAGCGGTTCCTTCCTCCTCTTCGCGGCAGAGACGGCGATAAGGAGATTATCGACCACGGATTTTTGCCCGACAAACTCCGCCACTTTCGCCGGACGCAGGGAAAGATTTAATATTAAATCTTCCTCCGCCTCCTGGCTGAAGACGAGTTTTTCCCGCAGCGAATTTTCTTTTTCCGTTTTCTCTTCGCTCATTTCGGATGTTTCTTCTGTTTATAGACTTCGTTTAAAAGGTCTTCCGCGGTCTTAATATCCGGCGAGCGCTCGAGCGCCTTCCGTATCATCTCCTTCGCCTCCTGTTTCTTGTACTGCAGTTGCAGGAGGACATCGGCCGCCTCTTCGACAAAATCCGGTTCCTTCGTCACCGCTATCTCTATCCCGTATTCCTGTATCAGTCCGAACTTTCCTACCTTGTTCTGCAGTTTCGCGACTATCTCTTTCGCCCTCTGTTCACCGATACCGGGAAGGGATTTGAGCGTGGCGAGGTCTCCGTCAGCTATAGCTTTTACTATCTGCGGGATCGAGGCGTTCAGGGCCCTGACCGCCGCCTTAGGGCCGATGCCGGAGACGGTTATGAACTTCTCGAAAAATTCCTTCTCTATCTCGTTAAGGAAACCTATCAGGACGGGTATGCTGCGGGCGGGGTCGGTATGATGGTAATGATAAGTTATTAATTTAATGGAGCCGTCCGGAGTGACATTGCTGTCGATCGACTTCATGACGCAACCGGGGATCAATACCTCGTAAGACATGCCGCCATCGACGTCGAGTATCAGCGAGGAGCCTTTGCGTTTCGCTATCTTTCCTCGGATATGGGATATCATCCTATTACTTTACTCCATGAGGATATCATCCTATTACCCTCCTCCATGAGGAGATCATTTTAGTCCTGCTATCCCGTGTTTCAGGGATATGTGAGCGTGAGCGACCGCGAGCGCCAGTGCGTCCGAGATATCAGGCGGGTTCGGGGCCGATCTCATATTGAAAAGATTCTGTATCATGCGCTGCATCTGATATTTGCTTGCGTGCCCGGCGCCGGTCACCGCCTTCTTGACGCGCGTCGCCGAGTATCCGACCAGCTCCGCTCCGGCCTGTTTCGCCAGGAGGCATATAGCGCCGCGGGCATGGCCCATAAGTATCGCGGTAGTCGGATGCCTGTAGTGGGAATATAATTGTTCGAGGACTAACACATCCGGCTTCGACTCTTTTACAAGGCCCTTTATGCCTTCGTATATCTTCTCTATCCTCGCCTCGACCTTTTCTTTCGATGAAGTCCTTACGACTCCCGCCTCGATGAGCTTTATCCCCTTCGGCCCGACTTCTATCAGGCCGTAACCGGTTATGCATAAACCTGGGTCGATACCCAGTATCCTCATTCCTTCTTCGTCTGCTCCAGGATCTCGTCCGGTATATCGAAATTAGCGTATACGTTCTGGACGTCTTCGTAATCTTCCAGCGCCTCGACGAGCGCAAGGACCTGTTTCGCGGGGCCGCCGGCTACCTTTACGGTCATCGTCGGGACCATCGTCACCTCGGCCAGCTGGCATTCAACCTTATTGTCGTCGAGCGCCTTCTTGACCTTCTCGAAATCGTGGGGATCCGTCGTTATCTCATAGATCTTATCTTCGGTCTTCATATCCTCTGCGCCGGCGTTGAGGACTATATCCATAAGCTTATCCTCTTCGATCTTCGTTTTTTCGATGACGATGAGCCCTTTCTTATGAAAAAAACGCGCGACTGAACCCGGGCCGGCCATATTGCCGCCCTTGCGCGAGAGGATATTCTTGATCTCGGCCGAGGCCCTGTTCTTGTTGTCGGTCAGGGCTTCGACCATTATCGCCACGCCGCCGGGCCCGTAGACCTCATAATTGATCGTCTCATATATGACGCCGGGAAGCTCGCCAGTGCCCTTCTTTATCGCCTTTTCTACATTATCCTTGGGCATGTTCACCTCTTTGGCCTTTGCCAAGGCAAAGCGAAGCCTCGGGTTCACATCCGGGTCGCCGCCCCCGTCCTTCGCGGCAACGGTGATCTCTTTGGTCGCTTTGGTGAACAGCCTGCCTTTTACCGCGTCAGCGGCGGCTTTTTTGTTCTTTTGTGTTTTCCATTTTGAATGTCCGGACATCTCAGGAAATGCCTCCGATTTAGGGTAAAATTATACCACTTTGGACGTTAAGATGTAAAGGACTTTTGGGCGGGATTACTTGTGGCCCTGATGGGCTTCTTCGAAGGCTTTCTTGGCGTTCGCGACTATGGTCTGGGTGATCTTGGCGGGGACTTCTTCGTAGTGGTTAAATTTCATCGAATATGAGCCGCGGCCGCCTGTCATGGAGCGGAGCTCGGTCGCGTATTTGAACATCTCGGCCAGGGGTATTGAGGCTTTGACATACTCCTGCTTCCCCCTTCCCTCAATGCCCATGATCCTCCCGCGGCGGGAGTTTATATCGCCGGTTATCTGCCCGAGGTAATCATTGGGGACGATTATCTCGACATCCATTATCGGTTCCAGCAAGACCGGGCCCGCCTGCTCCTGGCCGTTCTTGAAGGCCATCGAACCGGCTATCTGGAAGGCCATATCCGAGGAATCAACCTCGTGGAACGAGCCATCATAGACGGTCACCCTGATATCTACGACCGGATATCCCGCGAGGAAACCCTTGGTCATCGCTTCCCTTACTCCCTTTTCGACCGATGGGATATATTGTCTCGGTATCGCCCCGCCGACGACCTTATCCACGAACTCAAATTGTTTTCCGTGCGGCAGGGGCTCGAGTTCCAGCCAGCAGTCGCCGTATTGCCCGCGGCCGCCGGACTGCCTCTTGAATTTACCTTGTATCTTGACGGGCTTTTTTATCGTCTCTTTATAGGGCACCTTAGGCGTGCCTACCTCGACATCTACGCCGAAGCGCTTCTTCATCCTGTCTAACATGACATCTAAATGAAGGTCCCCCATGCCGGATATGACGAGCTCCTTAGTCTGTTCGTCGCGGCTTATCTTGAATGTCGGATCTTCGGAGGCGAGGCGGGTCAGGGTACCCATTATCTTCTCCTCATCCTGACGCGTCTTAGGTTTTACGGAGTCCGATATACACGGCTCCGGGAATACCGTAGCCGCGAATAATATCGGGCTCTTCTCGTCGCAGATGGTATCGCTATTATGAGAATCCTTGAGCTTAGCGACCGCGGCTATATCTCCGGCTGCGGCCTTTTGTACCGGTATCTGCTCTTTACCCTGCAGGAGATAAAGCTGCCCGATGCGCTCCTTCAGGTCTCTCGTCGAATTATAGAACCCTGTATTCGATTCTATCGTACCGGAGAAGACCCTGAAGAGCGTCAGGTGCCCGACGTAAGGATCGAATATGTCTTTGAATATAAAAGCCGAGAAAGGTTCGGTCTCGACCGGATCCCTTTTGACCGGCTCTTTCGTCTTCGGATGGATCCCCTCGGCAGCCGGCCTGTCAGCGGGCGACGGCAGGAGGTCTACGATAGCATCCAGAAGCTGCGTCACTCCGATGTTCTGCACGGCCGAGCCGCAAAATACCGGGATTATCTTTCCGGCGACGCATGCGGCCTTAAGCGCCTTCATTATCTCTTCGGCCGTCAATTCCTTCCCTTCCAGATATTTCTCGGTAAGGGCATCATCGGTCTCGACAACGGCATCCAGAAGGTCTTCCTTAAGTTTCCCGTCCTTTGAAAGCACGCTCTCGACCGACTTCTGCTCTCCGATGGGATAATTTAACGCGACGCAATGTTTTCCGAACCTATCGCGGATGGAATTCAGGGTATTTTCAAAACTGGCATTCTCTTTATCGAGCTTATTTATGAATATGGCGCGCGGGAGGCTCTTCTCCTCGAGGAATTGCCACGCGCGTTCGGTCCCGACCTCGATGCCGTGGACCGCCTCGATCAAAAGCACGGCCGCGTCTGCCGCGCGCAGGGGCGCTATCACATCGCCCACAAAATCGGCGTAACCCGGCGTATCGAGGATATGGATCCTTGTGTTCTTCCAGATAAGGTGAAGGAATTTCGAGGTGATCGAGATCTTGCGTTCTATCTCGTCGGCGTTGTAGTCGGAATGGGTGTTGCCTTCGGCTACCTTTCCGAGGCGGGTAGTCATCTTGGCGTCAAATAGGAGCGCTTCTACGAGCGACGTCTTCCCGGAGCCGGAATGTGAAACAAAGATTATGTTCCGGATATTCTGTGTGGTATACTTTTCCATTTATCTCCAGTATAGCACTTTTGTCTGTGGTAAATAGGTAATACTTACGTCTTCGAGGACCGGCGTCTCTAAGGTAGGAATTGCCATTACAGAACCCTGCTCAAGAAGAGCAAAATTGTCAAAATAGGTCGGGTTAGCCGGAGTTGCGCCGCTCTGCCAGGTTCCGAACCTTACGCGTGCGGTGGTCGCTCCAGCGGAAGCTGTTACCCAGCCGCTATCTATCTGGTTCCATTGGTCTCTATTATAGGGGGGCCAGTGCACATTCCACTGAGTATTGTAGGTTCCCATTCTGAAGCCGATAAATGAACCCCACGGTCCGCTCCCCCCGCTCGGGATATAGGCCCAACCCGTAAGCCTGTAATTCTTCCCCGGCGTAACAGCCACATCCTGAAGCATCCCGCCGTCCCACCAGCATTTCGCCATCTTGCCGCCTTCAGGAGGAGCTGGAGGCCCGGGCAAACTCCAGAAATTCAAGGGAGCCCATTCATGCACCCAGTCGGTTATAGGATCGGCGCATTCGAAACCCGGTGTAAGAAGAAGTTGCGTGTTAGGCTGTAAGACTGAGCCTCCGGCGCCGCCAAGCGCGGCCCTGAAGCTGACCGATGCGGCCTTCACGTTGATTACCTGCCCCGAACCCGGGCTTGTCCATCCACCGGCAAAACCCGAGCCGGTATTGACATCCATTGTTATGCTTTCATCGCTCGTGGGAATAGCCTGCGTCCAGGTAACCGTCCCCCATTCTACCTGGGTTCCGCCGGGGGCAGTGAGTGTGGGCGAGGTATAGGTCCCGCTGTTTTGATAGACCCCATTCCCGTATTCCGCCCTTATCTGACTGCTGTCAAGTCCCGTATTCCAAACCCTGACCGAACCTATAATGCCATTTAATTGATTGCGCACATAATGGGAAGTAGCGCCTGATCCCTGCCACCATTCATGCCCTACCATAAAATATTGATAGGCGGTATTATTAAGATATGGCAAATGATGAAAATAAAAATCTGCGAACTTCGCGTCCCCGTCAAAATATACCTTTAGATCTCGAATATAGGTCCCGGACCATGCGCCCGTGCTGGCGGGATTGCACATTCCTCCGTTATCCGGCTCCTTCCACGTAAAGACCACCTGATGCCATGCGCCCGGGTTCCATGAACCCATGAGTTCGGTACCCGCATAATTTCTGGCGAACTCTATGTAATATTCGCCTGAACCTTCCGGCGCTGAAGGATAATATGACCAACTGGCCCCGTTCCAAAAACCGTATCCCTGCGCGCCGATAGAAACATTCTTGGGAACTCCCCCAAAATTTTGAGAATAGTAAACAAACGTAGAAAACGGCCATGTCAGGGAGCCGACCACGCCGATCTCATCCCTGCTCATTAACCTGTATATCTTTCTGTTGAAATCATCATCGTTGTACATCTTAGTGTCGTTGCTTGGCCACATCGCTTTAAACCATATCTCCATCGTGCATAGGGCATAATCGATGTTGCTGCTGGGCAGGTAATCCGGACAGACATTATCGAAAGTATCTACGACCATCCCGTCAGGCGTCAATTCGCCGCGGTTTGAAAAATTGGCCGTACTTGCTATATTCGGCATGGTTCCCTGCGGCCCCGAACCCGGATTAGGCGGGTTCTGTAAAGGAACTGGACTGCCGCTACCGCCGGCATCGCCATTTAATGTGGTGGAATAATCCGCACGGAAGTAATTTCCGCTGTTCGGGGTGGTATGCGTCTTTCTTGCCAGCATGATCTCGCCGCTGTATTGGGCCGGACTAATACCGACGCCTGACGGCTCAGGATATGTCTGGACATTGGATTTAGCGCTTCCCACGGCCTCAAACTGCGACTGCGTCGCCTGTCTTAACGTATCAAAGACTTGGACTATAGCCGTGATATTTTTCTGGCCGGCCACGATCCCGGCTTTGTTCCTTACTGTGCCGGTCGCGCTTATCTCGTAATAACCGCCCGAATTAAAACAAAACTCAGTCGTGCTTACGGTCAGCCCTTTGTCGTCGTTATTGGAGACGCTGTTCTTGTCAATATCGATCACGTATTTCCCGGTGTATCCTAATCGCGTGCCCCAGCCCGCGTTTCTCGCCCATGAAAAACCGGTATTGGGGTTCGCGTTGGCCATCACTGCTTCCTGGTCTGAAGAGGTGGTGCCGACCGGATTAAAGAACGTCTTGACCGAGGAGTAAAATCCGTCCCATGAAGCGTAAGGCCTGTTAGTAATAATATCTTGCGCCAAATTCTGCGCCTTGGTCGCGGTGATAATGAGATTGCCGGTTATATTTGAGGGGGAACCGCTTCCCTCACAGTAAGGACAGTCGAGGTGATTTAATAACACATCGAATAAATAACCGTCTCCCCCGCACATCGGACATGAATGGCGCGCGGTTATCCCCATCAATACGGCGCGCAAGACCTCTGCGCTGGCGGTGTTTACGTTGACAGGCGAGCGATATTGCAACGCGTAGGGTGTAGTCAGATCCTGCGGGTTTCTCGTGTTCGTATCTACATATCCGAAGATCGTTATATAGTCCGCTATCGCGTTATACTTGGCCTGCTTTTGGGCGGCTGACCCCGTCAGCACGTTCTTGATAAGTTCTTTTGAAATATACGGCCGGCCCGCGGCGATATTATCGCAATCGCCAGAACTTAAGGTGCCGCCAATAACTGAATTTAAATTCTGAAGTATCTGCGAGAGATGCGCGTTATAGCCGCTGCTCTGGTTACCTGCCAGGCTTATACGCCTTGCGCAATCGATGATAGAGACGCTGTATCCGCTGTTATTAGGCAGTATGGTCGCGGTGTATCCGGTGGACGCCCAGGTACCGGAGGCGCTATTTACCGCGGTAGCGCATGCTCCTTCTGTCCCGTATTTAAGCTCAGCTATTGCCCTTGCCGCTCCGGCCTCGGCAAGATATCTGGCCTTTACGCCATAAAGGTAATTGGATGCCGCCTTCAGCTCGATCAGCGAAGTCAGGGCAAAGGTGCAGCCGATTGTCGCCAATATGGCGAGTATGCCTACCGATAAGATAAGCGCTATTCCTTTATTATTTCCGCGGTTAAATTGAATTTTTTGTTCCATCTTTCTTCTCCTGGGCCGGTCCGGAAGGAGGAGCGGCCGAAGTCGGAGACGCTGCAACCTCTTCTTTCATCCTTGTCACTGCGTTTCTGAATTCGTTTATCCCCTTTACATCTCCATAGAATGTCTCCGGTAGTTTACCCGCTTTCTTCGGGTCTTTAAGGTCTTTTGTGATCGCAAGATAAATATCTGAAAGGTATTTTATCGACATCGGCATGCTCTTTTGTGTCTCCGGATACAACGAGACCAAAATAA
>Ga0156189_171_pt1 | contig 12174 bp, 8 predicted proteins | sample RifCSPlowO2_12_FD_107842 | JGI IMG/M metagenome (GOLD analysis project Ga0156189, IMG submission 107842) | Omnitrophica WOR_2 bacterium RIFCSPLOWO2_12_FULL_51_24 | reverse complement strand
TCGCGGGGCGTGGCTCAGTTTGGTAGAGCACTTGTATGGGGTACAAGTGGTCAGCGGTTCAAGTCCGCTCGCCCCGACCATATAACTCTGCGTTCAGCCGCGGAGGATTTCGTCCCTAGAAATCCGACCGGCGCTTTGAACGCAGAGGCAGGATAATGTAGGAATTTTCGAGCGTATAGGCAAGGGATAGAAAAGCTAGATAACGTGTGAGGTACCATTATATGGAAAAGATCAACGTAGGCCTTATAGGATTCGGGACCGTAGGCGTCGGAGTAGCGCGGGCGCTTCTGCAGAGATCCGCCCAGATAGAAAGGCAGGTTGGCGCGCGCGTTGTCCTTAAGGCCATCTGCGATAACGACTTGAGGAGGAAAAGGCAGCGAATCAAGGTCAACCGCAAACTCCTGACCGGCGATGTCAACAGGGTTATCGGAAATCCCGACATCGATATAGTAGTCGAACTTATCGGCGGCATACATCCCGCCAAAGAGTTTGTCCTGAAGGCGATAAAGAGCGGACAGCATGTGGTCACCGCTAACAAAGCCCTTATAACCGAACACGGGGAGGAGATATTCGATGCGGCGAAAAAGGCCGGCGTGGATATATTCTACGAAGCGTCGGTCGGCGGCGGGATCCCGATAATAAAGGCGCTGCGCGAGGGCCTTGTCGCCAACGAGATCGACACCATTCTCGGCATTGTCAACGGTACCTCGAACTATATATTGTCCTCGATGGCGGAAGAGGGATTGAGTTTCTCCGACGCGCTCGCTGAGGCGAAGAAGAAGGGTTATGCCGAGCGCAATCCGGCCCTCGATATCGAAGGCTACGATTCCGCGCATAAGCTCGCGATCCTGACCCTGCTCGGGTTCGGGAAAGCGGTAAAAGTCGAAGATATCTACGTCGAGGGGATCCTGGATATCTCGCAGAACGATATCAGATATGCCGATGAATTCGGCTATGCGATAAAATTGCTGGCGATCGCCAAGAAGAGGGATAACCAGATCGAGGTAAGGGTGCATCCGACCCTCCTGTCGAAAGAACATCTCCTGGCTAATGTAAACGGAGTTTACAACGCCATTTATCTCCACGGCGATATGGTAGGCGGTACTCTATTCTATGGAAGGGGAGCAGGCCAGGCCCCGGCGGCGAGCTCTGTCGTGGGCGATATAATCGATCTGGCGCGCAACCTGAGATTCAATTCGGTCGGCAGGGTCCCGATCTATATGAAGAATAAAGCGATAAAAAAGATAAGGAAGATCGACGATATCGAGGCGAGTTACTATATCCGCATCTCATGCATCGACAAGCCCGGCGTCCTCGCGAGAGTCGCGGGCATACTCGGCCGCCATAAGATCTCCATAGCCAGTGTCGGCCAGAAGGAGAGGCGCAAGGCGCGCATCGTGCCGGTAGTCATGATGACCCATGAGGCGAAAGAAAAGAACATGAGGCAGGCGCTTGAAGAGATCGACAGGATCGCGGCGATAAGGCGCAAGACTGTTGCAATAAGGGTCGAGAGATAAAATGATGTGGCGCGGCCTGATCGACAGATACAGAAAATACCTTCCGGTATCAGCTAAGACCCCGGTAATAACCCTCAACGAGGGCAATACCCCGCTTATCTATTCCTGCCATTTAAGCAAGAAATTGGGCAAGGGATACGAGGTCTATCTGAAATTTGACGGGGCGAACCCTACCGGCTCGTTCAAGGATAGGGGCATGACCATGGCGGTCTCAAAAGCCGTCGAGGAGGGCTCGAAGGCGATAATGTGCGCCTCCACCGGGAATACTTCGGCCTCTGCCGCCGCATACGCCGCGCGCGCGGGGATCAAATGCATCGTCCTTATACCTGACGGGAAGATAGGCCTGGGCAAATTAGCCCAGGCCATAATCTACGGCGCTGAGGTGCTTGCCGTCAAAGGGAATTTCGATGAAGCATTGGAACTCGTAAAAGAGATAACCGGTAAATATCCGATAACCCTTGTCAATTCGCTGAATCCTTACCGCATCGAGGGACAGAAGACCGGCGCCTTTGAGATCTGTGAAGCGCTTGAGGCTAACCCGGATTATCATTTCATCCCGGTAGGGAACGCGGGAAATATTACCGCGTATTGGAAGGGTTATAGGGAATTCAAAGAATACGGAAAGATAAAGGCCCTTCCGAAGATGATGGGCTTTCAGGCGGAAGGCGCAGCGCCTATCGTCAGGGGGCATGTGATCGAGCATCCCGAGACCATCGCGACCGCGATAAGGATAGGCAATCCCGCCAGCTGGGAAAAAGCGGAGGCGGCGCGGGATGAATCGGGCGGGACCATAGATATGGTCTCGGATAAAGAGATCCTCGAGGCCTATAAGTTCCTCGCGATAAAAGAAGGCGTTTTCGCCGAACCGGCATCAGCCGCGTCTGTCGCGGGCCTCTCGAAGATGATACGCAAGGGTTTCTTCAAAAAGCGTCACGCGAAAAAGACAAAGATCGTCTGTGTCTTGACCGGCCACGGACTCAAGGACCCGGACAGGGCCGTCTCCACTTTAAGCAAACCTAAATCTGTAAAGGCCGAGATAAAATCGGTCCTTAAGGCAATAGGTATATGAAGTATATTGTTTTAGTAGGTGACGGTATGGCGGATTACCCGATCAAGGAACTCGGGAACAAGACCCCGCTCGAAGCGGCAAAGATCCCGAACATGAATTATATAGCCAAGAACGGAAGGGCCGGGCTGACCTATACCATTCCGAAAGGTTTTGCGCCGGCTTCTGATGTCGCAAACCTCTCGATCATCGGTTACGACCCCGCTAAATATTACTCGGGAAGAGGCCCGCTCGAGGCCGCGAATATGGGAATAAAGCTCGGCTCGGATGATATCGCGTTCAGGTGCAACCTCGTCACCGTCGACCGGGAGAAGATGGCCGATTATTCGGCGGGCCACATAACTTCCGAAGAAGCGGCGACTTTAATAAGATACCTCGATAAGAAGCTCGGCTCGGATAAGGTCAAATTTTATCCCGGCGTAAGCTACAGGCATCTGATAATAGTAAGGGACGGCTCTTTGAAGGAAGCGCTGCGCACTGCAGAATGCGTCCCCCCGCACGATATAACAGGGATGATGATAAAGGATTTTCTTCCAAAGGGCGCCGGCGCGGAATTTTTAATAAAACTTATGGAGGATTCAAGGGCCCTCCTCTCCAGCCATGAGGTAAATCATGTGAGGATAGACCTGAAAGAAAATCCGGCTGATATGATATGGCTGTGGGGACAGGGCGTCGAGACCAACATGCCTACATTCAAAGAGAAATTTGGTGTCGACGGCTCAGTCATCTCTGCGGTGGACCTGATAAAGGGAATAGGCAAGTCCATAGGATTGAACGTCATAAATGTCCCCGGCGCGACCGGCTATTACGACACCAATTATAAGGGCAAAGCGAAATACGCTATAGATTCGCTTAAGGACAGGGATTTTGTCTTCGTGCACGTAGAGGCGCCCGATGAGGCGGGCCATAACGGCGACTTGCGCGCAAAGATAGCCGCGATCGAAAATTTCGACAGGCTTGTCGTTGGAACTGTCCTTGAAAAATTCAAAAAACAAAAAGATTTCAGGATAATGGTCCTGCCGGACCATAGTACGCCGGTCTCGGTGCGGACTCACACCGCTGAGCCGGTGCCGTTCGCGGTATTCGGTAAAGGAGTCGAACCGAACAAGGCGGAGGCGTATAATGAAGTTGCGGCAAAGGCTACCGGCCTGGCGTTCGAGCACGGCCACGAGCTTATGGAATACTTCATTAAAAAATAATATGAGGAAGGCGGAATAAAAGTGGGATCATTGATCGTCCAAAAATACGGCGGTTCTTCTGTTGCGAATCCCGAAAGGATCAAGAATGCAGCCAAACGTGTAGTAAGGTACAAAAAAGAGGGCCATGATGTCGTGGTCGTCGTATCGGCGCTTGGCGACACTACCGACGAACTTATTGAACTGGCATACAAGGTCACCGATGACCCGTCTGAGCGCGAGATGGATATGCTCATCTCTACCGGAGAGCAGATATCCTGCGCGCTATTGGCGATGGCTGTCGAGAAACTCGGTACACCGGCAATATCTTTCACCGGAGCGCAGGTAGGGATCATAACAGATACCTCTCATACTAAGGCGCGTATTTTAAATATATCGGCGGCTGACAGGATAAAAGAAAAATTGAAGGAAGGTAAGGTGGTCATCATCGCAGGATTCCAGGGTATGAGCATAAAGAAGGAGATCACCACCCTCGGCCGCGGCGGAAGCGACTTGACCGCTGTTGCGCTCGCAAGCGCGCTCGGTGCCAAGATCTGCGAGATATATACCGACGTCGACGGAGTCTATACCGCCGACCCGAGGATAGTAAAGAACGCCAAAAAACTTTCAAGGATAAGTTATGACGAGATGCTCGAGCTCGCCTCGCTCGGCGCCAAGGTGATGCAGGCGAGGTCAGTCGAATACGGCAAACGTTATGATATACCCATACACGTCCGTACAAGTTTTTCCAATGCTGAAGGGACGATAATCTGCAAGGAGGCAAAATCCATGGAGAAGATCGATGTGAGCGGGTTGGCGTTACAAAAAGATGAGGCGAAAGTCACAATCTGCGATGTCCCTGACAAACCGGGTATCGCCGCCATTATATTTAAGGAATTAGGCGCGAATAATATCGTGATCGACATGATAGTCCAGAACGTCGGCCGCACCGGAACGACAGATGTATCTTTTACTGTCCCGACCGAAGACCTCGCCAAGACGATGAAGGTCGCCAAAAGGGTGGCAAGGGAGATAGGCGCCGGTGAGGTGATAAAGGACGAGAATATCGCGAAGATATCGATAGTAGGTATCGGTATGAGAAGCCATGCCGGCATCGCGGCGCGGATGTTCAAGGCGCTTGCCTCGAAAAAAATAAACATCGAGATGATATCGACATCCGAGATCAAGATATCCTGCGTCATAGGAAAGAAATTCGCGGAATCGGCGCTTAAAGTGCTCCATGACGAATTCGATCTTAAAAAAGCAAAATAAAAGGCGAATAAGATGAGAGACGTAACATTATACGACACGACGCTCCGCGACGGGGCCCAGACCGAAGGGATCTCATATTCGGTAAACGACAAATTGCGCATCGCCGAGAAACTAGACCATCTCGGTATCCATTATATCGAGGGCGGATGGCCGGGGTCTAACCCGAAGGATATGGCCTTCTTTAAGGCGGCGAAAAAGCTCAAGTTTAAAAGCTCCGTGGTCGTTGCTTTCGGCTCGACACGACGCGCGAATACCAGGGTAAACCGGGACGTCAATGTCCGCGGGCTTCTGGAAGCCGGCACGAAGATCATCACCGTCTTCGGGAAGACCTGGGACCTCCATGTCAAGGAGGTATTCCGCGTGCCGCTCGAAGAAAATCTAAAGATGATCTCCGATACGGTCTCATATCTTAAATCGAAGGATAAGTCCGTATTTTACGATGCCGAGCATTTCTTCGATGGTTATAAGAGTAATGCGGATTACGCGATCAAGACTGTATTCGCCGCGCGCGACGCCGGCGCTGATTGTATCATCCTGTGCGACACGAACGGAGGAACGATCACATCTGAATTTGTAGAGATCGTAAAGGAAGTGCTGGCGAAACTCGACTGCCCGGTAGGCGTGCATTGCCACAACGACTGTGACATGGCAGTGGCTAATTCCGTCGCGGCAGTGCAGGCGGGATGCGTCCAGGTCCAGGGAACATTTAACGGTTACGGCGAGCGCTGCGGAAACGCTGATCTCGTATCAGTGATCGGAAACCTGAAACTCAAACTCGGTATTGATTGCGTCAGCGGCGCGAGATTAAAAGAATTAACCGAGACTTCGAGATTCGTCGCGGAGATCAGCAATGTAAAGCAGCGGGAGAACCAGCCGTTCGTCGGCAATACCGCGTTCACCCACAAAGGAGGGGTCCACATCAACGCCATAATGAAGAACCCCTTGACATACGAGCACCTTGACCCGCATCTGATCGGAAATAAGAGGAGACTGCTCGTATCCGAACTTTCCGGAAAGAGCTCTATCCTGCTGAGGGCTGAGGCGCTCGAGCTGGACCTTGACCTGACAAAAGAGGCGGCGAAGACGAAGAAGATCCTTAAACTCTTACAGAAGATGGAACATGAGGGCTATCATTTTGAGGCCGCGGAAGGCTCACTCGAACTCCTGCTGAAACGCGCCTTCAAGAAATATAAGAAGTTCTTTGAACTCGAGGGATTTAAGGTCGTGACCGAGCATAAGGGCAACAAACTCGTTTCTGAGGCAACGATCAAAGTAAAGGTAAATAATGTCGAGGAGCATACGGCTGCAGAGGGTGACGGCCCGATCAATGCCCTTGATAACGCGCTGCGCAAGGCGCTCTTGGAATTCTACCCGACTCTCGCCGAGATGCACCTTTCGGACTTCAAGGTGCGTGTCCTCGAAGAAAAGGCCGGCACCGCGGCCAAAGTCAGAGTCCTCATCCAGTCGCAGGACGCCAAGGATTCATGGTGGACTATCGGCGTATCCGAGAACATCATCGAGGCTTCCTGGAACGCTTTGGTAGATTCCATCGAATATAAACTGCTCAAAGACCGTAAATCATAAGATGCGCGAGATCCCTTCAGCCTACAATTCAAAGACGACAGAAGATAAGTGGTATAACCTCTGGGAGTCTAAGAAGTTCTTCCGCGCTGAGCCCGACGCAAAACGCAAACCCTACACCATAGTCATTCCGCCCCCTAACATTACCGGTATCCTCCACATGGGCCATGCCTTAAATAATACGGTGCAGGATATCCTCATAAGATGGCGCAGGATGCAGGGCTGGAACGCCGAGTGGCTTCCCGGGACAGACCACGCCGGCATCGCGACGCAGAATGTCGTAGAGAAGATGCTCGCGAAAGAGGGGATCAAAAGGCAGGACCTCGGCCGTGAGAAATTCATAGAACGCGTCTGGAAATGGCGGGAGCAGTATGGCTCGACCATTATCTCGCAGTTAAAAAGGCTCGGCTGCTCATGCGACTGGGACCGGACGCGTTTCACCATGGACGAGGGGCTCTCAAATGCGGTCGTGGAGGTCTTTATCCGCCTTTACGAGAAAGGCTTGATCTACCGGGGCAATTATATCATCAACTGGTGCCCCAGGTGCCAGACCGCTTTAAGCGACGAGGAAGCCCAGCACAAAGACCTCAATAGCTTCCTGTATTACGTAAAATATCCCGTAAAAGGCGAGAATAGGCATGTAACCGTTGCGACGACGCGCCCCGAGACGATGCTCGGCGACGTCGCGGTAGCGGTAAACCCGAAAGACGCGAGGTACGATAATCTCATCGGCGAGACATTGATACTTCCTTTAATGAACAGGGAGATCAAAGTAATAGCGGATGAGATCGTTGATCCCGGGTTCGGCACAGGCGCGGTCAAGGTGACACCCGCGCATGATCCCAACGACTTCGAGATGGGCAGGCGCCACAACCTTGAACCGGTAGTCGTAATGAACCCGGACGGGACGATGGGCAAGAACGCAGGCGACTATTCCGGGATGGACAGGTTCGAGGCGCGCGAGGCGATACTCGAGGACCTGAAGGAGATGAAGCTCCTCGAGAAAGTCGAGCCGCACGCGCACTCTGTCGGACATTGCTACAGGTGCCATACCGTCATCGAGCCGTATTTGTCTTTGCAGTGGTTTGTCAAGATGAAACCCCTCGCAAAAGCGGGGATAGAAGCGGCAAATAGCGGAAAGATAAAATTCTATCCCGATCGCTGGACCAAGGTCTATCTCGACTGGATGGAGAATATCCGCGACTGGTGTATTTCTAGGCAGATATGGTGGGGACACAGGATACCGGTCTATTACTGCGGGAAATGCCAAAAAACCTCTGAAGGGAAGAAGGGTATAAGCGTATCACGCGTCAGGCCGCAAAAATGCCCTGACTGCGGCGGGAGGGATATCGTCCAGGACGAGGACGTCCTCGACACCTGGTTCTCATCGTGGCTCTGGCCGTTCTCGACGTTCGGCTGGCCGGAGAAGACAAAAGACCTGGCGTATTTCTATCCGACATCGACGTTAGTCACGGCACAGGAGATCATATTCTTCTGGGTCGCCCGCATGATCATCTCCGGCTATGAGTTTATGGGCGATGCGCCTTTCAAAGATATCTATATCCACGGCACTGTCCGCGACGAGGCCGGCGCGAAGATGTCTAAATCCCTCGGTAACATCATCGACCCGATCGAGATAATAGACGAGTTTGGCGCCGATGCGCTCAGGTTCAGTATGATCTCCATCACTGCCGCAGGCCAGGACGTATTTTTGTCAAAAGAGAAATTCCAATTGGGAAGGAATTTCGCAAACAAGATCTGGAATGCGGCGCGATTCGTCATAACTAACCTGTCGGAAGATGTCGATACGGACCTGTGCGTCTTATACAAAACCGCAGACCTGACGCTTGCGGACAGATGGATACTCAGTAATTTTTATTCGACATTGGAGGGACTGGATAAGGCGCTTGAATCATACAGATTCAGTGAAGCGGCAAATTTGCTGTACGACTTTATCTGGCATAAGTATTGTGACTGGTATCTGGAGATAGCCAAAAGCCGCATAAAGGAAAAAAATACGCAAATAATCCTATATAAGGTGCTGGAAAAGAGCCTGAGGCTGCTGCATCCGATCATGCCGTTTATTACGGAGGAGATATGGAACAGCCTGCCGCACAAAAGAGATTCTATAATGGTCCAGCCGTGGCCGCATCTACAGAAGGATCTGATAGATAAAAAAACTGAAGGCGATATGGATCTCGCTATAGGCATAATAACCGCCATAAGGAATATCCGCGCGGAGGTGAATATCCAGCCCCATAAATTCTGCAATGCGATAGTCACCGCGGGAAGCGGCAAGAGCCGCGGCGCGATGGAGAAGTCCCTCGATTACATAAAGAACCTCGCGAAGCTCGAATCGCTCGAGGTGGCCGAAAAGCTGAAACGACCGAAGGCGTCATCGATCTCTGTCTTCGGCGATTGCGAGATATGCGTGCCGCTTGATGGCCTTGTGGACATCGAGGCGGAAAAGAAGAAGGTGATGTCGAAGATAGGCGAACTCGAAAAATATGCGAATTCCATAGAAGTGAAATTGCGCAACAGGAATTTCACCGCGAAAGCGCCCAAAGAGGTCGTCGGCAAAGAGAAAGAGAAGCTCGATGAGGCGAAGGTCTCTTTGGATAAACTGAAAGGAAATTTAAAACGATTAGAGAGCTAGCCGATAAGGAGATACTCGAGATCATCCGCCGCGCCCTCGATGAGGATATCGGAGCCGGCGATATCACGACCGAGGCGCTTTTTCCCAAACCGAAGATCATCCAAGCGGTGATAATCGCGGGCGGAGAAGGCGTCCTTTCGGGAATTTCGGTCGCAATGGCGGCTTTTGTCATGCGCGATTCAAAGATCAAGTTTATGCCGCTTGTTGCTGACGGGGAATGGGTCGAGCCCGAAAAACAGATAGCCTATATCGAAGGCGACCCCAACGCGATACTTACCGCCGAAAGGACCGCATTAAATTTCCTCAGCCATCTTTCGGGTATCGCGACGCTCACGGAGCAGTTCGTCGAGGCGGTCAAACCACATAAAGTAAAGATAATGGACACCCGCAAGACCGCGCCCGGCTTGAGGATCCTCGAGAAATACGCGGTCGGAGTAGGGGGCGGCGCAAACCACCGCCTCGGCCTGCACGATCAGATATTGATAAAGGACAATCACCTCGCGGCGCTCGGCTACGACTGGGAAGCGGTCGCCCGGGCTATCGAAGCCTCACGCGGGAAAAAGATCAAGGTGGAGGTGGAGGTACAGGACATCGATCAATTCAAACATGTGATAGGCCTTAACCCCGACATAATAATGCTCGATAATATGAGTTTAAAAGAGATCAAGGCCGCGGTCGCTCTTCGTCGCGACGAAGGCCATTATGGGCTGCAGCTCGAGGCCTCGGGCGGCATAAACCTGAAGAACGTGAAGAGGACCGCCGCAACCGGCGTCGACATGATATCTGTCGGCGCGTTGACCCATTCCGCAAAGGCGATAGATTTCTCGCTTGAGATAGTCAGATAACCCCGGAGATATGCCAAAATTTAAACTCGCCTCATCCTTCAAGCCTGAAGGCGACCAGCCTCAGGCGATCAAGGCGCTTTCCGAAGGACTCCTAAACGGAAAACGTTACCAGACGCTTCTTGGCGTCACCGGCTCAGGCAAGACCTTCACGATGGCTAATGTCATCGAAAAGGCCGGCAAGCCCGTCCTCGTCATCTCCCACAACAAGACCCTCGCGGCGCAGCTTTACAGTGAGTTCAAGGAATTTTTCCCCGAGAACGCCGTAGAATATTTCGTAAGTTATTACGACTACTACCAGCCGGAAGCCTATATCCCGCAGACCGACACATATATCGAAAAGGACTCATCGATAAACGACCGGCTCGACCGGCTGCGCCTTCGAGCGACATCCTCACTCATGTCGCGCGATGACGTGATAATAGTTGCCAGCGTCTCGTGCATCTATAATCTCGGTTCACCGTCTGATTACGCCGAGATGCTCGTATCCCTCGAGGCAGGACAGAAGATAGACAGGGATGAGGTCCTGCGCAGACTATTAAGCATACAATATGAGCGCAACGATATTGAGTTCATCCGCGGCAAGATCCGGGTCCGCGGAGATACGGTCGAGATATTCCCGGCATATGCGGAGAGGGCTGTACGGGTCGAATTTTTCGGCGATGAGATCGAGAAGATAGTCGAGCTGGATCCCGTCTCACAAAAAGTTATTTCAACGCTTGACCGTACGGCGATATACCCGGCAAAACATTTCCTGGCCTCTCAGCCGCGGATAGAAGAAGCTATTAAAGTAATAAAAGAGGAACTTGCCGGACGCCTTGAATTCCTGCGATCCAAAGGAAAACTCCTTGAGGCCCAGCGCCTTGAGAGCCGCACGAAATACGACATGGAAATGCTCCAGGAGATCGGCTATTGCCACGGCGTAGAGAATTACGCGCGGCATTTAAGCGGCAGGCCGGCAGGTTCACGGCCGTGGTGCCTCATGGATTATTTCCAGAAAGATTTCCTGACGATAATAGACGAGTCACACGTGACCATCCCGCAGATAAGGGGGATGTATGAGGGCGACCGCTCGCGCAAAAAGACGCTCGTTGAATTCGGCTTCCGCCTGCCTTCGTGCCTAGACAACAGGCCGCTTCGCTTTGATGAGTTCGAGACGCTCATGAAAGAGGCGATATTCGCCTCGGCCACGCCGTCTGAATATGAGATCTTAAAATCCGGCGCCAAGGTCGTCGAGCAACTCATCCGGCCCACCGGCCTTATCGATCCGGAAATAACTATAAAACCCACCGATGGCCAAGTGGACGATATAATAGAGCAGGTCCGCGAGCGCGCCAAGAAGAAAGAACGGGTCCTCGTCACGACACTTACCAAGCGGATGGCTGAGGACCTATCGGCATATCTTGAGGAACTCGACCTGCGCGTCAAATACATCCACTCGGATATCGACGCGATAGAGAGAGTAAAGATATTGAAGGAACTGCGCCTCGGCGATTTCGACTGTCTTGTCGGCGTCAATCTGTTAAGGGAGGGGCTTGACCTGCCTGAGGTCTCGCTTGTGGCTATACTCGACGCCGATAAAGAGGGTTTTTTACGATCCGAAACATCACTTATACAGCTTTCCGGCCGCGCGGCGCGCCACATAAACGGCCGGGTCATCATGTATGCCGATAATATCACCGGTTCGCTCAAGCGCGCTGTCAGCGAAACAAACCGTAGACGAAGCCTGCAATTAGAGTATAATAAGAGGAATAATATAACACCAAAATCGATACAGAAGGCGATCCGCGAAGGCATCGAGATGATCGAGTCAGCCGAGGAAGTCGAGATGGAGGCGGTCGGAGTCGCGGCCGGCGGTTACGAGATAGAAAAGGTAATAGAGGACCTCGAATACGAGATGGACCTCGCGGCGCGAAATCTCCAGTTCGAAAAAGCCGCGGGCATCCGCGACCAGATCGCGGTACTAAGAAAAAAATAAATGGACGATAAGATCCTGAACATATTCCGCTCCTCGAACGGCGAGTTCATCTCCGGCGAGGAGATAAGCGAGAAACTGAAGATATCG
>Ga0156189_159_pt1 | contig 13587 bp, 11 predicted proteins | sample RifCSPlowO2_12_FD_107842 | JGI IMG/M metagenome (GOLD analysis project Ga0156189, IMG submission 107842) | Omnitrophica WOR_2 bacterium RIFCSPLOWO2_12_FULL_51_24 | reverse complement strand
AGCGCTTCCTGGGCATCTTTGCCGTTTAAACCTTTGCCGCTAAGGTCTATCGAGAAGAGATGGGTGTCCGTGCCGCCTGAGACTACCCTGTATCCTATCTTCTGGAAAACCCCGGCAAGAGCCCTCGCGTTATTCTGTATCTGCCTCTGATATTCCTTGAATTCGGGTTTTAAAGCTTCTTTAAACGAGACTGCTTTCGCCGCTATGACATGCATCAAGGGCCCCCCCTGAATGCCCGGGAATACCATCGCATCGATCTTTCTCGCAAACTCCTTTCTGCATAAGATCATACCGCCGCGCGGGCCGCGGAGCGTCTTATGTGTCGTCGTCGTGATGAACTCGGAATAAGGGACGGGATCCGGATGTATCCCTGCGGCGACAAGCCCGGCAAAATGCGCCATATCTACCATCAGATACGCCCCGACTTTATCACATATCCGGCGGAACCTCTTAAAATCTATCGCGCGGGAATAATTGGACGCTCCCGCAATTATCATTTTCGGCTTGCATTCATCAGCGATACGCCCTATCTCATCGTAGTCGAGCATCTCGGTCTTGCGGTCTACCATGTAGGGGACGATATTGAAATATTTTCCCGAGAAATTCGCCTTGTGGCCGTGGGTAAGGTGCCCGCCGCACGCGAGGTCAAGGGCCATCATCGTATCGCCCATATTCAGCGCGGAGAAATAGACAGCCATGTTCGCCGAAGAACCGCAATGCGGCTGGACGTTCGCGTGCTCGGCCTTAAACAATTCCTTCGCGCGTTCAATAGCGAGCCTCTCGGCCGTATCGATATGTTCACAGCCGCCGTACCATCGCGCCGCAGGATAGCCTTCCGCGTATTTATTAGTGAGCACCGAACCCTGCGCCTCAAGCACTGCCCGGCTCACAAAGTTCTCGCTTGCGATGAGCTCTATATTCTCCTCTTCGCGGCGCGTCTCATTTATAATCGCCTCGTAGATCTCCGGATCCGCTTTCCTGAGATTCTTCATTGGCTTGCCTCCAGATCGGATATCTGTTTTACTCTCCTCAGGTGCCTTCCGCCTAATCTCCTTGTCGAAAACCACACATCGAGCATCTTCTTGACTTTATATATATTCATCGATTTCGATCCGAATACGATAATATTCGCGTCATTATGTTCGCGCGATGAGCGCGCGCTTTCGACATCGGAGACCAGCGCGGCCCTCACGCCGCGGACCTTATTGGCGACTATCGACATGCCTATGCCGCTTTTGCATATCAATATGCCGCGCGAAAATTTTTTATTCCCCACTGCTCCCGCGACGAGAAATCCGTATTTCGGATAATCGCACGATTCGGCCGTATAGCATCCGAAATCCTTTACCTCATATCCTTTCGACTTGAGATATTTTATTACCTTGCCTTTGAGATCGAATCCGCCGTGGTCGGCGCCTATAGCTATCCGCATATCTTCTTTCCTACCCTTTCTATCGCGTCTTTTAAAATAATGAGCACCGACTCATAGACCTCTTTCGGTTTTCCGATAGGGTCGGTAACCCGCAGGATCTTGGGTTTTTCGCGATCGCCCTCGTAAGCATAATCCAAAAGAAGATGCGTCTTACTTTCGGCTCCGGGCAATAGCTCGACTACCTTATAGACATGCACCGGTTCCATACACAGGATGAGGTCATGCTCCTCTATTAAACGGCCGGAGATGACCTGCGCGCGATGGTTCGATATATCCACATACTCCCTCTTCATCACCTCGACCGCGTTTGAGCTGGCCATCAAACCCGGTATCGTCGCTATGCCGGCAGAGTCGACCGCGACATCGCCGCAGCCGTGATCCCTGAGCCATTTTTTCAAAAGCCCCTCGGCCATGACGCTGCGGCATGAGTTACCCGTGCATACCATCAATACCGACTTTTTCATATTCTTCCTATCTCCGCTTTCGAGATCGCGCCTTCGCGCAATACCCTGGGTCTTTGACCGGTCATATCTACGACCGTCGACTCGATGCCGATCTTCGTCTTGCCCCCGTCGATGACAATATCGATCTTGCCGTTGAGGGCGCGCAATACCTCTTTCGCGCTGGTCGGCGGCTTATTGCCTGAAATATTCGCGCTTGGCGCCACGACCGGGATGCCGGCCTTCTTTATTAACAGGAATGCCACCTTATTATCGGGCATCCTGAAGCCTATCTTCTTCCCGCGCCTGTCTTTCAATATAATTGTCAGGGGCCCCGGCCAATATCTGTCCATTAATCTCCCGGCCATCGGCGGGATCCCGCCGACCATTTTTTTGACTGCGGCCGTATCGGCGATGTGTATCGTGAGGGGCTTCTTCTTCGGGCGATTTTTTATCTCATATACTTTCTTTATCGCCCTTTTATCGAGCAGGTTCGCGCCGAGACCGTAGACCGTTTCGGTCGGAAAAGCCACCAGCCCCCCTTTTTTCAAGACCGAGGCCGCTTTCTTTATCTTGGCGGGCTCCGGCCTCAAACTATTGACACGGATAACGACCGTCATAGCTTAAGACCTTTCCTTAATCGGATCAGGAAAGTCTACCCTTTAGGGTTAATTTTTTATTCTTCGCCACTACGTCGGCTTCAAGCCTGCGTTTAAAAGCATTGAGCTCCCGCGCGATCCTGTTATCCGTCAGGCCGAGTATCTGCAATGCGAATATAGAGGCGTTCCTGGCGCCGGACTTGCCTATCGCCATCGTCGCGACCGGCACACCGTAAGGCATCTGCACCGTAGAGAAAAGCGAATCCATCCCGTTAAGGCTGCCGGTCTCCATCGGAATGCCTATCACGGGAAGCCTTGTCATAGAGGCGATGACGCCGGCCAGGTGCGCGGCGCCGCCGGCAGCGGCGATTATCACCTTAACGCCGTTCTTCTCCGCAGACTTCGCGAAATCATGCACCAGGCCCGGGCTCCTGTGAGCGGACATTATCTTAAGCTCGAAAGCTACCCCGAAATCTTTCAAAACCTTAAGCCCCTCTTCCATCGTCGGAAGATCCGAGTCAGAACCCAATATTACCGCAACCCTTGGACTTGCCATTTTGTTTTTATCTCCTCTTTAGCGCCCCGTAACCTATGTCCCTTCTGAAATGCATACCCTCAAACTCGATCAGATTTATCGCGTTGTAACATCTGTCAATAGCATCCTTGATATCGGAACCGAGCGCCGTCACGTTTAAAACGCGGCCACCCGAGGTAAGGACCTTTCCGTCGGCCACCTTAGTCCCCGCATGGAAGACATAGACGTCCTTTATTTTTTCTAAAGCGTCAAGCCCCTCGATCTCAAAACCGGTCTTATATTCGCCGGGATAACCGCCCGAGGAAAGGACGACCGATACGCAGGGCCTCTGGTCCCACTCCAGGGAAGTGATATCTATCTCATCGTCTATAGAGGCTTCGATCAATCCGATGAAATCGCTATTCAGGCGCGGTAGTATCGCCTGCGTCTCAGGGTCTCCGAACCTGCAGTTGAATTCCAGCACCTTCGGACCCGCCTCGTCGACCATGAGCCCGGCATATAGGGCGCCTGTATATCGCACGCCTTCTTTGCCTAACGCGTCTATCGTAGGCCTTATTATATCCTTCATTACCGTATTCATCATATCGGGTGAGACGATCGGGGCGGGCGAATATGCGCCCATTCCGCCGGTATTCGGGCCTTTGTCTCCGTCGAATATCCTCTTGTGGTCCTGGGCCGAGGCGAGCGGAACGACGTCTTTGCCGTCTGTCACTACAATGATCGATGCCTCTTCGCCCTCGAGGCATTCTTCTATAATGACTTTGTTCCCGGCTTCCCCGAATATCTTCCGTTCCATCATCGCCTCTACCGCGGCGAAGCCCTCGTCTTTCGAGGAGCACACTACTACGCCTTTTCCTGCGGCGAGCCCGTCTGCCTTCACGACAAATTTTCCCTTTAATCCTTTTATATATTTTTTCGCGCCGGCGCTGTCAGCAAAGACCTCAAATTTCGCGGTCGGGATGTTGTATTTTTTCGCGAGCTCTTTCATAAAGACTTTGCTCGACTCAAGCCGCGCGGCTACTTTGGACGGGCCGAATATCCTCAGGCCGTTCACGCTGAACCGGTCCACTATGCCGTCGGAGAGGGGCACCTCAGGCCCGACTACCGTAAGGCCTATCTTGTTTTTTGTCGCGAACTCTATGAGTCCGGTAATATTATCGGCTTTTATCCCGACGCATTCGGCGATCTGCGATATCCCGCCGTTCCCCGGCGCGCAGAAGACCTTATCTACCAACGTAGACTGCCTTATCTTCCAGACGAGCGCGTGTTCTCTCCCGCCGGATCCGACGACTAAAACCCGCATATTATCTTTACTTTGCCCTTAGCTTCGCTAAGGACCTTGCCTTTCCCTTTATCGATCGAACCGACGATCCACGAATCTATTTTCCATCTATCGAATATTTTTTTAGCCGTCCTGTAATCCCGAGGCTCTATTACAAGTATCATGCCGAGGCCCATATTGAAGGTACGGAACATCTCTATCTCGTCTATCTTTCCTTTCCGCTGGATCTTCCTGAATATCTCCGGGACCATCCAACTGCCCTTCTCGATAGTCAGCATCTTATCTTTGGGCACGATACGGGGCAATTTTTCGAAATACGCGCCGCCCGTAATATGAGCGATGCCTTTTATCTTTGCTTTCTTCTTTAATTCCAATATCGGTTTTACGTAGATCTTCGTCGGGCGAAGCAATTCCTTGGCAAGCGACCTTTGTTCCGACTGTGAGAAGACTCTCCTTACCAGCGAATATCCGTTTGAATGCAGGCCGTTTGAAGCGAGGCCGACGGCTATGTCGCCGGCTTTCATCTTCGAGCTGTCGATTATCTCTTTCCTCTCGACCGCCCCGACGCAAAATCCTGCGAGGTCATATTCTCCTTCTTTATAAAACGCGGGCATCTCGGCCGTCTCGCCGCCTATGAGCGCACAGCCCGCTTGCCTGCATCCTTCGGCGACGCCCCTCACTACATCTACCAGGATTTTTTTCTCTATCTTTCCCGTCGCAATGTAATCGAGGAAGAATAGCGGCTCGGCGCCGGTAGTCAGGATATCGTTTACGTTCATCGCTACCATATCTATTCCGACCGTATCGTGTCTATCCGCCAAAAAAGCGATTTTTAGTTTTGTGCCCACTCCGTCGGTCGATGAGACGAGGACCGGGTCTTTATATCCGGCTGCCCTCAAATCAAATAACCCTCCGAATCCGCCCAGTTTGCAATTCGCCCCTTTGCGCGCGGTCGACTTCGTATATCTCTTTATCGCCTCGACGAAGCGGCCCGCCTCATGGATATCCACGCCCGCCTTTTTGTAAGTAAGGCCCATCTCAATATCCTTTGTGTTCTGTCGCGAATTTATTCGCCTCTCCGCCGAAAGGCACCGGATAATCGCCGGTGTAACAGGCGGTGCAGTAGTCGTTCGGGCAGGATACGCAGCTCAACAGCCCTTCGACCGAAAGATAGCCGAGTGTGGTTACTCCGAGGAATTTCCTTACCTCTTCTATGGAATGCGTCGCCGCGATCAGCTCTTTCCTCGTCGGAAAATCTATCCCGTAAAAACACGGATGCCTTATAGGCGGGCACGATATTCTCATATGCACTTCCTTCGCTCCGGCGTCGTAAAGTTTCTTGATCCTCGCCTTGGAGGTAGTCCCGCGGACGATCGAATCATCGACTACGATTATCCTTTTGTCCCTCAGGAGTTCTTTGATCGGGTTCAGCTTTATCTTGACGCTGAAATCGCGTATATGCTGCAACGGCTGGATGAAAGTTCTCCCGATGTAGTGATTCCTTATTATGCCCATCTCGAGCGGTATCCCTGACTCATGTGAGAGACCCAAGGCAGCAGGAGTACCTGAGTCAGGGACGGGAATAATGAGGTCCGCATCGACAGGATGTTCCTGCGCAAGCTTATGCCCCAGCTTTTGCCTTACCAGATGGACCGATTCGCCGAAGATAAAAGAATCCGGCCTGGCGAAATATACGTGCTCGAATATGCAATGGGCCAGCTTCTTGCTCTCGCCCAGCGGCTTGGTTGAGCGCAATCCTTTCTTAGTGATATATAATACTTCGCCCGGTTCGAGCTCGCGGATAAATTCCGCCTCGATCAGATCCAACGCCGTCGTTTCGCTCGCCAATATATATGCGTCGCCGAGTTTGCCGAGGCAGAGCGGCCTCCATCCGTGCGGGTCGCGCACTCCGACGAGCATATCCTCTTTCATTATAATAAGGGAGAACGCCCCTTTTAACTGTTTCAGGCCGTAAACAAGGCCTTCCTCGAAATTCTTGTGCTCAGGCCGAGCCATAAGATGTATTATTATTTCGGAATCGAGCGTCGTCTGAAATATCGAACCGCGCGCTTCAAGTTCATCGCGCAGATGCGCTCCGTTGACAAGGTTGCCGTTATGCCCGACCGCGACCGTCCCTCGCGAATAATCCACGACGACAGGCTGCGCGTTCTTTAACGTCGTAGAGCCGGTCGTGGAATATCTGACATGTCCGATCGCCACGTCGCCTTTCAAAGCGTCCAGCCTCTCTTCATTAAAGACATCCGCGACCAGTCCCATGCCTTTATGGAGATGCGTCACCGCGCCGTCGAAAGACGCTATTCCGGCCGACTCTTCTCCGCGGTGCTGGAGCGCGTACAGGCCAAGATAGGTAAGACGCGCCGCATCCTTATGGCCGTATACACCGAATAACCCGCAGTATTCCCTGATCTTATCGTCCATTTTCACCTCTAAACACTTTTCACCCCGTTTCTGAATATCCTAACCCCGTCCCCCTCCCCCCGTGCCTCTCCGCGCGTCCAGCGCGGATGCTGGGAAGGGAATAGATGTCTCTCCGGATGCGGCATAAGCCCGAATATCCTTCCGGTGATATCGCATATCCCGGCGATATTATCTACCGACCCGTTCGGATTCCACGGGAATCCCGCGAGTTTGCCGTGCGGGTCGACATATCTGAAAACGACCTGCCCGTTCGCCCATAATTTTCCCAGGACCTCATCGTCCTTCGGCACAAATTTTCCTTCGCCGTGGGCGGCGGGCATATATATCATCTCTTCGACGCCTCTCGTCCAGAGGCACCTGTTCTGTGATCCCATGTCCAGCCCTTTGGCAGCCCTCAAATATACCCATCTGTCTTCATAGCGCGCCGTATCGTTTGTCGTAAGCGTCGCCCCAAGTTCCTCTCCGCTTGCTCCCTTACCGGGCAAAAGGCCTGATTTGACGAGCACCTGGAACCCGTTGCATATGCCGATGATAAATTTCCCCGCGCTTACGAATTTTTCGAGATCGCCGGCCAATTTATATTTCAATTCGTTAGCGAGTATCTTCCCTGAGCCCACGTCGTCGCCGTAGGTAAACCCGCCCGGAACAGCGAGAATGTGATAATCGCGCAGTTTCTTTTCCCCTTTCACGAGCTGGTTTATGTGCACGGGTTCCGGTCTTGCGCCCGCATGTTCGAATGCGAACGCCGTCTCTACGTCGCAATTCGTCCCGGCCGCACGTAATACTATTACTTTCGGCTTATTCCTTATGGCTACCATCGTAACGGCCTCTGCCAGGCCTCCTTCAATTCTTTATAATCTGTCCTAACGACGACATCTCCCTCCAGCCCGTAGACCGCGAAATATCCGTCATCAAGAACGCCGCCGATAAGCCCTATCGCCGCGCCTTTCATCGCCCTCTCAAATCTTTTTTGTTTACCCGGGTTTACCCCGGCGATGAAACGCGTATTAGACTCCGAGAAGAGCACGAAATCATCGCGTTTCTTTCCTCGCTTATCATATTTCGCCCTGAAAGGCACTTTTTCCAATTTTATCTCGGCGCCGAATCCTCCGGCGAATGCCATCTCGGCAGCCGCGACCCCTATGCCGCCCTCCGAACAGTCATGGCAGGCGTTTACAGCTCCGTCCCTTATCGCGCGGCTTAATTTTTCCATCAGCGCGCGGCTGCGTTTCGCATCCAGGGCCGGGACAGAACTCCCGACCGCGCCGCCCCGGGACTTATAATAATACGAACCGCCGAGCTCGTCATGCGTCATGCCGACGACATATATGAGGTCGCCCGCTTCCTTGAAATCCATAGTAATGCATTTTTTGACGTCATCGACCACGCCGATAGCCGAGATCAGGAGCGTCCCCGGAATAGAAACGCGCCTTTTGCCGACGATATATTCGTTGTGAAGGCTGTCTTTGCCGGATATAAAAGGCGTCTGAAAACCCTTGGCCGTATCGTAACAGCCCTGGGCGGCCCTCACGAGGCTGCCTAATTGCGCCGGCTGGTCTGTGTCGCCCCAGCAGAAATTATCGAGGAGCGCCACTTCTTTCAAGTCGCCGCCGACCGCTATTATCTGCCTCAACGCCTCGTCGATATTCGACGCCGCCATCCGGTACGGGTCGATCTCGCCATATCTCGGGTTTATCCCGTTCGATACTATTATGCCTTTATCGGAATCTAATACAGGCCTGGCGACCGCGGCATCGGACGGTCCGTCATTATCGGCGCCGACGAGCGGTTTTACGACCGAGGCGGCCTGGACCTCGTGGTCGTATTGCCTTATTATCCATTCCTTGCTGCATACATTCCAGTCGGATAATATCTTTAAAAGCGCCGGCGTCAGGTCCTTCGGGCATGGAAAACGCGGCTCCGGATGCCTTGGCTCGCTCCATCTCGCTTTCCTTACTATCCTCGGCAGGCCGTCGTGCAAAAATCTCATTTCGAGATCGCAGACTTTATTGCCTTTATAGAAAAGCTCCAGTTTCTTCGTCCTTGTAAATTCGCCGATGACCGTCGCCTCGACATCCTCTTTTTCGAAGACCTCGAGCAGCTTTTCTACCTTATCCTTCGGCACCGAGAGTATCATCCTCTCCTGCGCCTCGGATATCCATATTTCGGCATAGGTCAATCCCTCGTATTTGAGCGGTATCTTATCTAGGTCGACCCTGACGCCTGTCTTTTCGCCCATCTCGCCGACCGCGCTTGACAATCCGCCGCCGCCGCAATCCGTTATCGCGTCATATAGATTTAAGTCGCGCGCTTTTAAGATGCAGTCCGCCATCTTCTTCTCTTCAATAGGATTTCCTATCTGTACCGCCTGCGCCGATACCTCTTCGGACTCCGAGGTCAATTCCCCTGATGAGAAAGTCGCTCCGTGTATCCCGTCACGTCCGGTCTTTCCGCCTACGAGAACAACCAGGTCTCCGCTCTCGACCTCCTTGAAAGACTTCCCTTTCGGGAGAAGCCCGACATTCCCGCAATAGACAAGAGGGTTACCGAGATACCTGTTATCGAAAAGCACAGCCCCGTTTACCGTCGGTATCCCCATCTTGTTCCCGTAATCGCGCACACCGGCGACAACGCCTTTCATCACCCTCTTCGGATGAAGGACGCCCTTAGGAAGGCGGCTGAACGCGTAATCCGGCTCGCCGAAACAGAAGACATCGGTATTTAAAATGGGTTTCGCGCCGAGGCCCGTGCCGAGCGGATCGCGTATCACCCCGCCTAAACCCGTATTGGCCCCGCCGTACGGCTCGATGGCCGACGGGTGGTTATGCGTCTCCGCCTTAAAACATACGTTATATTCATCGTCAAACCTTATAACGCCGGAATTATCTTTAAATACCGATACGCACCACGGCTTTTTAAGCTCGGCGGTCGCCTTCATTATCGTCTCTTTAAGGAGATTATTTATCAGGCGCTTCTCCCCCTTGGACTCGTAATCGATCAGGCCGCGGAAAGTTTTATGGCCGCAGTGTTCGGACCAGGTCTGCGCGAGCGTCTCGAGCTCGACATCGGTCGGATTCCGCCCCAGGGCCATGAAATATTCCCTTATCCTGCGCATCTCGGTGATGTTCAGGAAGAGTTGGCCGTCCCTGCTTATCTTTTCGAGGTCCTTGTCTGAGGAACCCGAAAGATCTATTGTCATAAGTTTAAAATGATATTGCGGAGGGTTCTTTATCGTGTAGGAATCAGGTCCTGTCACGACATGCTGGATGACCTTATTGAACAGGAGCTTCTCGCTTACGGTTTTAAGCTGTCCACCGGAGATCTTCCCGCCGATGATATATTTCTTTGCGGTCTTGACCGATTCGACACTTTTGATGCCGAGGTCGGCGATGCCCTTTTTGACGCTCTCCTCTACCGGGTCCATCACGCCCGCGTTATAGGTGACCTCGACGACAGCTTTTTTCCCGGCGCAGGTCTTTTTGCTAAACGGGGACAGTCCACGTTTACGTGGGCTGTCCCCCATTGGCTCAACTTTGAAATCCTGAGTAACGGGATCGGCGAGCAATTCCCCGGATATCCTCTTTATTTCAGGTCGGGCGATATCGCCTTCGATTATATATACCTGCACGACCTCGGCCGACTCGACGCCTTTTATTCCCAGGTCCTCTATATCCTTCTTGACGCCGGAGTCGAGGATCCCCTTTTTATCGCATACTTCAACGCGCCAAAGCACCTAGAGCTCCTTATCTGTTAGTTTCTTTAACGCCTCCAAATACTTCTTGCTCGTCTTTTTGATGATATCTTCGGGCAGGTTCGGTGCAGGCGGGGCCTTGCACCAATTCAGGCTTTCCAGATAATCCCGCACGAACTGTTTGTCGAAACTTACCTGCGAGCCGCCCGGCTTGTATTTCTCCTTCGGCCAGAACCTCGATGAATCCGGCGTCAGGACCTCATCGATCAGTATCGTCTTGCCCTCTTCGGTCACGCCGAACTCGAATTTAGTGTCGGCTATTATTATCCCCTTCGAATCCGCGTATTCCGCGGCTTTACTGTAGATGGCGACCGCCTTACCCTTAACCAGGTCGTAGAGCCTGTCGCCGAGCTTCTTCCTCGCGCCGAACTCGGTGATATTAAAGTCGTGGCCGATCTCCTCTTTCGTCGACGGCGTAAATAACGGCTCGGGCAACTGGTCCGATTCCCTGAGGCCTTTCGGAAGCTTAATGCCGCATATTTCACCGCTCTCTTTGTACTCCTTCCATCCCGAACCGGAAAGGTAGCCCCTGACCACGCATTCTATCGTGAGCGGCCGCGTCCTTTTCACCAGCATCGAGCGGTCCTTTAATATCTCGACTGAATCGCCGAGCTTATCGCGCAGCGACTCCATATCAAATGTGACTATATGATTTTCGCTCAGATCCTTCAGGAACTCGAACCAGAACTTCGATATCTGTGTCAGGACTTTTCCTTTATAGGGAACACCCTCTGGCAGGATGACGTCGAAACACGATATCCTGTCGGTCGCGATGATGAGTAATTTGTTATCGAGCTCGTAGATATCGCGCACCTTCCCGCGCTTGAAGAATTTGAGCGGGATATTTTCCGTTGTCAGCAAGACCTCTTCTTTCATCTTTTCCATTATAGTCCCAGCCTTTTATAGATCTTGTCGACGTTCTTGGTATAGTATCCCAGGTCAAAATAACCCTCTATCTCTTCATGCGTCAAATATCTTGTGACATCGATATCGTCCATGAGTATCGCCTTAAATTCGATATTCTCCTTCCAGACGCGCATAGCGCATCTCTGGACCATGTCATACGCCTCGTTTCTTGTAAGTCCCTTGCCGATAAGCGCCAGAAGCACCCTCTGCGAGAATACCAGCCCCTTCATCCTGTTCAGGTTCTCTATCATCCTTTCGGGATAGACGGCCATGTGCATTGCGATATCGGTCGAGAGGTCCAGCATATAATCCAAAAGGATGCACGAGTCCGGTATTATCACGCGCTCGACCGATGAATGAGAGATATCCCTCTCATGCCATAATGATATATTCTCCATCGCCGCAAGGGCATTCCCGCGCAGGACCCTCGCCAAGCCCGCGATGCGCTCGCAGGTAACCGGGTTTCTTTTGTGCGGCATAGCCGACGATCCCTTCTGCCCCTCGGTAAACGGCTCCTCCGCCTCGAGGACCTCTGTCCGCTGGAGAGACCTTATCTCGGTCGCGAATTTCTCAAGGGTCCCGCCGATTATGGCTATCGTGGTCAAAAATTGCGCGTGCCTGTCGCGCTGGATTACCTGCGTGGATATCGGCGCCGGGTTGAGCTTCAGTCGTTTGCAGACGTACTCCTCGACGCCGGGGTCGACGTTCGCGAAAGTCCCTACCGCGCCGGATAACTTGCCTACGCTTATCGCCTCGCGTGCGGCTTTCATGCGCCCGATATTCCGCTGCGTCTCGGCGTAAATTAACGCGAATTTGAGGCCGAAGGTCATCGGCTCGGCATGCACGCCGTGAGTCCTGCCGACGCAAGGGGTATTTTTATATTTTTTGGCTTTTCTTTCCAGCGCGATAAGGAATCTCTTGAGGTCATCAATAAGGATGTCGGCCGCATCTCTCATCTGGAGCGATAGGCCGGTATCTAAAACGTCGCTCGATGTAAGCCCCATGTGGATATACTTGGCGTCAGGGCCGACATTCTCCGATATGCTTTTTATAAAGGCGATTACGTCGTGCTTCGTCTCTTTTTCGATCTCTTTAATACGGTCGACGTCGAAGCGGGCGCGCCTTTTGATCCCGGATAATGCGGATTTGGGTATAAGCCTCTTCCTTACGAACGCCTCGCACGCCATTATCTCGACGTCAAGCATACGCTGGAAACGGTTCCGGTCTTCCCAGATCTTGCCCATCCTGGGCAGGGTATACCTTTCGATCATCTTGCCTCCGATGACGCAACGTCACTTAGGGACGGTCTGAAGGGCATCAATTTTTATTCTTCTTTTTTGAGGAATTCTCGTTCAATGTAGGCTTGTACTACGATTATTTATACCACAATCGGCTTGTGGTGTCAATGGTCCATTATCTCTTTCGCGTAGACGCGGACATAATCTATCTCATGATACTGCGGAAATACCGTTGTCTCGTCCGGGTTTCTGGGCATCGTCCCGCCTACCGCGGTATTAAGTATTATATAGAAGGGCTCGTGCGGGACATTTCTTTTGACGGAAAAACGTTGGGGGCCGTCTATATACCAGCGTAATTCATCGGCATCCCATTCCAATGCGAAGACGTGGAAATCCTTTGTGTAGTCGGGACCTTTGAAGACCTTCGTGTCATAGCGGTTGTGCGGGTAGACGCCGTAGTGGTTTGTCATGTGTATCCGGTCAGGAAAGCTTCCGACAAGTTCCATTATATCTATCTCGGGAGGCCAGGCGCCTCTCTCCGGCATCATCCAGTGTGCCGGCCACATACCTTTGGTCCCGGGAAGTTTGGCGCGGACCTCGACGCGGCCGTATTGAAAAACAAACTTGCCTTTCGTCTCGACCAGGCCTGAGGTATACGGGCGCCCGTCTTTCTCTTTCTTTTCACTCTTTAAGACAAGTTTCCCGTCTCTTACGTAGACGTTCTGGGGAGAATAATATTGAAGCTCGTTGTTCTTGACGAGCGCGGCGTTCTCGACCCTCCATTTCGACATATCGAGTTGGTCGCCGCCGAACTCATCATGCCAGATGAGCTTCCAGCCCGGGATGTTAGGTATAGGCATAGGTTTTATCTTCTCCTTAATGGCTGTGCCCAACTCCACTATCTTTTTTGGTATAAAGACAACCGGCTTCCCGGGTTTTTTCTTGGCTGCTATCTTCTCGGCCTT
>Ga0156189_161_pt1 | contig 14430 bp, 14 predicted proteins | sample RifCSPlowO2_12_FD_107842 | JGI IMG/M metagenome (GOLD analysis project Ga0156189, IMG submission 107842) | Omnitrophica WOR_2 bacterium RIFCSPLOWO2_12_FULL_51_24 | reverse complement strand
GAGACGGTGTGGCTTAGTCAGAAGCAGATAGCTGTCTTGTTTGCGACAGATAGAAGTTCTATCGCAAAACATTTATCCAATATCTTTAAAACAAATGAGTTAAGAGAAGTTACAGTGTGTGCAAATTTTGCACATACTGCCAAAGATGGGAAAACCTACGATACTAAATTCTACAACCTTGATGCGATAATTTCGGTAGGTTACAGGGTCAATTCTAAACACGCCACTCAATTCCGCATCTGGGCCACTAATGTCCTCAAAGGCTACCTGGTCAAAGGATATGCCTTAAACGAAAGGAAATTACTCGAACAAGGTGTAAAGCTTAAAGAGCTCCAGGAAGCGATAGGATTTATCAATTCAAAAGCCGCACATCCCGAGCTGAAAGGGCAGGAGAGGGAGCTCTTAAACATTGTCAACGAATACTCTGATTCCCTGACCCTGCTGTACCAGTACGACAATGAACTGCTCGAAATACGCGGGGTCAAACAGCCCACCTTTGAACTTTCTTATGACGACGCAAGGGAATTTGTTCATCAGGTAAAGGAAAAACTGGTCGAAAGAGGCGAAGGAAGCTCCCTATTCGGGCAAGAAATATCTCACAAGTTTGAAAGTATAATGGGAGCCCTCTATCAAACCTTCGACAAAAAGGATCTTTATTCGACCGTCGAAGAGAAAGCGGCAAACCTCCTTTATCTGGTAATAAAAGACCATCCGTTCGGCGATGGGAATAAGCGCAGCGGCTCACTGCTGTTCATCTATTACCTTGAAAAAAACAATTGCCTTCGTAAAGCGAGCGGCGAGGCGAAGATCCCGGATACGACTATTGTGGCGCTGGCTTTATTGATCGCGACCAGCCATCCGCGGGAGAAGGATGTCATGATAAGGATTATTACGAATCTGCTACGATGAAAACTCGCGCCATTGGTGCGAGAAATGCAGCCAATGGTTGCAGAAATAGGAAATAGGGGGCGTAGCTAAAGGAGGGATTTTTTATGAAAGGGATCAAGGTAAAAAGCAATGTGTAATTTTTGCACATTGCAAAACTGCAACTATCCGGAAATTCCGGATAGTTCGAATAAGGAGGGTAGGTAATGTTAAGGGAAGACAAAGTCATTGAAAAGATAATCATGAAGGACGGAAAACTCGCTATTTCTGCAAAAGATCTGGCGGGGTTGTATAAGGTCGATGAAAGTACCGTTGTAGGAGTAATCGAGCAAAAAGAGAATGATTTCCCCGCTGATTTCGCGATAAAGGACCGAGACGGTTATTTTTTGACAGAAAGCGGGGTTGCTATTATGTTAAGTTTCTTGAACTCAGACTACATAGCGCAGGTCAATATAATGGCTCTGAGGATCTTCCGCAGAATAAGGGAATTATTCAGCGAATATGATAACGGGTTGTCGGCCAAAATGATCGAACTTGAAAGAAAAATAGATGGCAGTAAAGACATGACTAGCAAACATTAAGAATGGACATTGACAATACAACTAAATGGTTGTATAGTTAAGGAGGCGAGAGTGGGAAGATTTTATTGCTTTTATTATAGCTTGAGTTCAGGGAGAATGCCGGTTAAAGAATTTGTTGAGTCGCTTGAGTCAAAAACTCAGGGAAAATTCTCCTGTCTTAGGAGGTTGCTTGAAGAATTAGGGAAAGAATTAAAGCAACCGCATTCCAAGCATCTCGGTAGCAATATATTTGAATTAAGATTTCAAAGTGAAGTTGGCACAATCAGGGTGTTGTATTTCTTTTGGGAAGATAAGGTAGTTATGACCAACGCGTTTGTCAAAAAATCTGTTAAGGTGCCCCTGAAGGAGATTGAATTAGCTAAGCAAAGACGCGAGATATTTATTGGCAACCAACAGGAGGAAAGATGAAGAAGAATATTCATTTAGGTATGAGTGTTGATGAGCATTTAAAGGAACTGGCCCGGAAGGACCCGGAATTCAGGAAGCTTTATGAGATTACTGAGCAAAAGCTCGCAATCGTGAAGCCCATCATCCGCTACCGCATCGACCACAACCTAACGCAGGGACAACTGGCGAAGAAGATCGGTGTTACCCAACAACATATATCGAAGATCGAAAATGGCGAATTCAGCAGCATGGAAACGCTGGGAAAGGTCTTGCGTTATGTCGGTTTTACTATTAAACTTGAGGCTGTGCCGTTAAGAAAAGAAGCAGCGCATGACCATCATGATCATTATGCAGCTCAATAGGGGACACCTTATAGATTTGCGTGATTTTGTTTGTGCCGGTGTAGCGCGGAGGAGGTGATGAAAATTTAACAATGATGCCGGGCAAGCGGTTAAGATAAACCGGCAAATGACCCTAAAGGGTTACCCCGACAAGCGCGATTAAATCTCGCGGAGATTTAATCTGTCGGGCCCTTCGGGTAAAATTTGCCTTTGGTAAATTTTAGTAAGGGGAGAAGCAGATGGAGAAGTACGGTTTTCTGCGCAACGCGCAGATAGTGATTTTGGGGATATGTTTTGTAGTGGCGGCGATAGGTTCGGCAGTAGCGTTGACGGACGGGTTGGTGAAGTTCAAGAAGGCCTCGGCCGAGGTGATAAACGTTACCGGCTCGGCGGAGAAGAAGATAGTTTCGGATTACGCCGTGTGGACGGCGAGTTTTTCCGCGCGTGACCCGCAGTTGAAAGACGCGTTCGTTAAAGTCAAGGAAGACACCGCTAAGGTCAGGGCATACCTCGCCTCCAAAAGGGTAAAAGAGGACGAGTTGATAGTCTCCCAGGTCACCACGGTTATCACCTACAAGAAGAATGAAAAGGGCGCGGACACCAACGTCATCGAGACATATCTGGTGGACCAGGGGATCGAGGTGAGGTCCGCGGACACGAAGAAGGTCACCGCGGTCTCGCGCGAATCGACCGAGCTCATCGAGCAGGGCATCCAATTTGTCTCTGACGCGCCGCGGTATCTTTACACCAAATTGAGCGAACTGAAGCTCGATATGCTCGCCGCGGCCTCCGCCGATGCCAAGGAGAGGGCCGTGAGGATCGCTTCGGCATCCGGCAACAAGGTCGGGCGGATACGCTCCGCGAACATGGGCGTCTTCCAGATAACGCCGGTCAATTCCAACGATGTCTCCGCGTGGGGCGAGAACGATACCTCATCGCTCGAGAAGAAGGTCTTTGCGGTCGTGCATGCGGATTTTGCGATAACGGAGTAAAGACGTAAGTGATATAATAAAGGTATGAGAGTTTTCGCGATAATATTGGCGAGCGTGTTTATTTGCGGAGGATGCATGGCAAAGCCTGTAGAGCCCGCCGGAAAGATACCCATATACGACGCGCGGTCGGGAAAGGTCAACGAAGTCGACCGGGTCGTAAAGACCGATGCGGAATGGAAGAAGATACTCACGCTCGAGCAATACGAGATCACGCGCAAGAAGGGCACCGAGCGGCCGGGCAGCGGCGCCTGTGAAATACCTAAAGAAAAAGGCCTCTACCAGTGCGTCGATTGCGGCACAGACCTTTTCGGCGTCGGCACGAAGTTTGAATCCGGGACCGGCTGGCCGAGTTTTTATGAGCCGGTATCGTCTCTCAATGTCAAACTGGACGAGGACGTCAGCTACGGGATGCAGCGCATCGAGGTGATGTGCGCGCGCTGCGGGGCGCACCTCGGGCATGTATTCGACGACGGCCCGCCGCCGACAGGCAAGCGCTATTGCATAAATTCCGTCGCGCTGAAATTCGTGAAAACCGACTATAAGCCGCTCAAGACCGCGACTTTCGCGGCCGGGTGCTTCTGGGGAGTTGAGGAGAATTTCCGCACGTTCAAGGGCGTAGTGTTTACGCGCGTCGGTTATGACGCCCATGCCGAGTCTATCGAGATACAATACGACCCGTCCGCAGTCACTTACCGGGAACTCCTCGACGAATTCTGGAAGATACACGACCCTACGACGTTAAACCGCCAGGGGCCGGATATCGGGTCGAATTACCGGTCGGCTATCTTCTATCACGATAAGGAGCAGGAGGCCCTCGCGCAGGCATCAAAAGAAAAACTTGATAAGTCCGGCAGATACAAGAATAAGATAGTCACGCAGATCGCCCCGGCCGGGATCTTCTATCCGGCCGAGGCGTATCACCAGAAATATCTAATCCTAAAGGATAGACTTTCCTGTCAATTGAGGAAAGGTCTCATGAAACGCGGCTTGCCGCCGCAGTGCCCTTAACCGAGAAAAGAGGAGCAGTGAAGGTCGGCTATCCTAATTTACGCATCGGCTACATACTTGCGGCGTTTTCATCATTGGGATGGTTGGTGAAAATTATGCACCTAAAGGGGTTCGAAGTACTTGGCGTAATCGCCATCGCAGGATGCATTTATTGGTGCTGGTGCGTGTTTCGCACGCATAAAGTCATGAAAAAGATCACAGGCGGAGAGTTTGCCCGCGATCCGTCGCAGGCAGTGTTATATTTCTTAATCCCTGTCCTCAATATCTTCTGGGGTTTTATTTGGACAAGCCGTATAACGCGTTTTTTGAACAGGTTTCGGACCGATAGGAAGATAAATGGCTGGATCCCGGGCCTTGCTTTTGCCGTTTCTTTTATAGCGTTTTTCTGTTTTTTCCCCTTATTTATATTCGGCATTTTCTGGGCCCTGTCATATTTGGTTAAGAATATAAAAGAAACGGTGGAGCTTGATAAGGCCGGGGCGGGCGCCTTGGCCGCCAATATATCTAAATATGAGATTCAATCGAGGAAAAGAAAAAGCATTTTACGCCGCGTGGTCAGTATCTCGGTTGTGCTGCTGGTATTCTCTTTATTATCTATGCCGTGGACGATGTTGCTTCCCGTCTACCGCGAAGGAGCGAGGTTGGTCCCGTTAATAGAAGATTACAAGGTCAAGCATGGCGTTTATCCCGATACCCTGGAACAGTTAGGGGGCAAAATAAAATATGCCGAACCGGGCATCCGGGGCATGCGCTATACAACTTATGACGAGGGAAAAAACTTTAGCTTAGTGTGTTTTGCGAATCTGCCGGGTATCAAGTTGAGAGAGGCCTATAATTCTACGACTAAAGAGTGGAGACAGCTTAAATGAGGGAGGTGGCAAAAGATGAATAGATCCTTTCTTTATATCTGTATTGCTTGCTGTATCATGTTCTTTATGGGCACGGCCGCGGCCGTTTCGCCGGTGCAGACGGAACATTTCAGGGTCGTCGCGCAGGGGCCGAATATCCAGGAGTCCGACCTCAGGAAGATAGGCGGGGACGTAGAGAGCGTCTACAAGCAGGTCTCGGATGCCCTTGGCGTCGAGTATAAAAGCTCCGGAAAGATAGAGGTCCAGGTGTGGAGAACGCCGGAGAAGGGAATGGCTTTAAGGGCGGCCGCGGGCTCGGCGGTGCTCTACCTTACCCTCGGCGCGATCGATAATGGTCTGCTCAGGCATGAACTCACGCACATCCTCATCGCCAAGCCGCTGTCTACAGCGCCGCGTTGGTTCCATGAAGGCCTGGCGATGTATATGGAACACGGGGATATACGCAATGTGTACCGCCGGGATCTTCCGCCTTTCAAGGATTTCTCATTTGTCCGGCTCGATGCGAGATTCGGGGCGGACAAGACAGAAGGTGATTCTTACCTCTATGCATGGTCCATAATTTCATATATAATGGATACCTGCGGCAAAAGTAAGATCAAGGATATTTACGGGCAAAGCGGCAGTTTCAGCGATAAATTTTCAAAGGCCTTCGGCACCGACCTGCGTTCGGTAGAGAAGAGATCCGGCGAGATATTTGCGAAATATAAGTAAAAAGGTTATATATGGCCAATAAGAATGCCTTAGTCTATTACAATCGCGGGCTTACATATATCGGGAGAGGCGACTTCGACCAGGCTATTTCCGATTATACCAAGGCCATAGAGCTCGATCCCAACCTCGCGGAGGCCTACGTCAGCCGCGGAATAGTCCACGCCAGAAAAAGCAACTTCGATAAGGCCATATCCGATTATACCAAAGCCATAGAGATCAACCGCGAATATGCCTACGCCTACGTCAGCCGCGGGATCGCCTATATTGGGAAAGGTGAACTCGACCGGGCCATATTTGACTTCACCATGGCAGTGAAGATCAGCCCTAAAAATGCCAATGCCTACTGCAACCGCGGGATCGCCTATCTCAAGAAGAGCAGCCTCGAGCAGGCCGTCTATGACTTGACCAGAGCCGTAGAGATCGATCCCGACCTCACGGAGGCCTACAGCAACCGCGCCCTTGCCAATTTTTTAAAGGAGGAGTACGATAGGAGCTGGAAGGATGTCCATAGGGCAAAGGAACTGGGATCCGAAGTCAGCCAAAAATTCCTCGATGAACTGAGTAAAGCCTCGCCGGAGAAAAATGAAAAGCCATAAAAGAATGAAAAGACCGCTCGGCATTGTCATCTTAGCGCTGGCCATGTTTGGACCCACCGCCTATGCCATGAAAGCGATCACGGCATCCTCCGACATCAATAACAACAGGGCCGAGAAGGCGGTTGACGGCAAACCCATTACCCGCTGGGAATCGGAATGGAAGGATGACCAGTGGATACAGGCCGAGTTCGAAAGTCCGGTCGTATTATACGGCATGGAGATAAAATGGGAGACGGCCTCCGCATACCGCTATAAGGTACTGGGCTCGGCCGACGGCGCCGAGTGGAAGACCCTCGCCGGGATAGAGGACGGGACCGAAGGCGAAGATATAAAGATCAACTTCAAAAAAGATACGACGGCGTACAAATTCGTTAAGATAGACTGCCTCGACAGGGCGACGGCGTGGGGATTCTCGATATGGGAGATGGAATTCAAGACGGACAAACCGTATAAGGATATCCCCAAGAGGATGTCGATACCGAAGGGCAAGACCTTCTTCACCATCAAGCAGGTGAAAGACAAATACTGGTTCATCGATCCGGACGGAAAGCCGTTCATCTCAAAAGGGGTTAATGTGGTTTCGGGCAGGGACGGCGCGGTCCTGCCGGATTCCGAATATTATAACGTAACGGCAAAATATAAAGATACTGGGGATTGGGCGAAAAGCGTGATAAAGCGTCTTAAGAATTGGAACTTTAACACGATAGGATCCTGGTCCGACGCAAGCACGTTCTATTACAACATGCCTTTTACCGTGATATTGAATATCCCGTCGACCGCGGACCACAGGCTTGTGGATGTCTTCGACCCCGCGTTCAGAGAGACGGCGGAGCAGAGTGTCGCGAGCAGATGCAAGCGGTTCATGGACGCGAAATACCTTCTGGGATATTTTATCGATAACGAGCTGCCGTGGTACGGGGATTGGGGATGGGATACAGGCCATGCGCCCACGCTCCTCGATGAATACGCCAAACTTGAGGACGGCGCGCCCGGCAAACAGGCACTGGCCGATTTCCTGAAGCAGACCTACGGCAAAGAAATAGCCGAATTCATGCGCGTCCGCGGCACAGAGGCAAAAGAGGCGCGCAAGCAATTTGCGGGCATCGTCGCTGAGGAATATTTCTCCGTGATAACCGGATATATCAGGAAGTATGACCCGAACCACCTGATACTCGGCGTGCGTTTCGCGGGCAGCGCCCCGGAAGAAGTATTGGCGGCTTGCGGAAAATATTGCGATGTGGTCTCCGTCAATTACTATTGCAAGAACATGAAAGTCGACAAACGGTTATTCGATAATTATTATTTACTCGGGCAGAAGCCGGTAATGATAACCGAATTCTCCTACAGGGCGATGGAGAACAGGAGCGGCGATAAGAATTCGCGCGGCGCCGATGTGACCGTCAAGACGCAGGAGGAGAGGAAGACCGGCTTCGAGAAGTATGTGACGCAGATGATGGAATTGCCGTACCTCGTCGGTTATCACTGGTTCATGTATTTCGACCAGTCGCCGCAGGGGCGCAGCTTCGACGGCGAAAACAGCAATTACGGCATCGTCGACATCTACGATAAGGAATACGAGTTGCTGACGGCCGGGATGAAAAAGACAAACGCCAAAGCGGATACCATCCACAGGAAGTCCGGCGTGCCTTATCCCGACAAACTCGTCAAAATGGGCGGATATGCCGCCGTAAATAACAAGGATATCAAGCGCGAGAGCGTGCCTTTCTGTAATATCGGAGATATCAATACGGGAAAAATTATCGTGTGGGCGGATAGCTCATCCTCAGCGTCGATCAAGCCCTCCGGAGGGCAATCCGCGGAAGGCAGGCTATATCTGAAGTGCGTTATCGATACCGGCGGCGGGTGGGGCTGCGGCTTCGGGGTCCCTTGTGATGTCAAGAGCGCCAATAGCGACGGGTCCATCGATCTTCAGGGGTTCAAGGGGATAAGGATAACGATGTCCCTGACGGATACGATGCCGTTCTCTGTCTTTATAAACGAATCCGGCGCGAACGACGCGGGAAGAGATGAATATAACAGCGTCAACGGGGCTGACGGCGAGAGCTTCGCTTCGGATTCGGACGGGGGCACCGGAAAGATCGAGACGTATGACTATCCGTTCGAGAAGTTTACCTTCAGGAATGTCTACGGCAACCAGGGTGGCAATAAGACATTGGACCTTCAGGCCGTCAGGAATATCGACTTGTATTTCCCGGGCAACAACGGCACCGGCCAATGCGATATCTATGAGGTAACGCTGTATTAAAACCGATATGAGGGATCATAAGACTCTCATTTTAGATAAGAAGCAAGTCGCCGGGCTGGCCGATATGAAGGCCGCGATAAAGGCCGTTGAGGATGTATTCCGCGAATACGGCCTCGGCAGAACAAAGATGCCGCCGAAGATATATCTGCACCTGCCAGAGCATGGCGGGGATTTCAGGGCGATGCCGGCTTACGTCAGGCGGCCCGACGAGTGCGTCCTCAAATGGGTGAATGTCCATCCGGATAACAGGCGGTTCGGCCTGCCTTCGGTCATGGCCGTCATAATTTTAAGCGATCCGCGCAACGGCCTGCCTTTGTGCATCATGGCGGGCGGAAATCCTACGAACATACGGACCGGCGCCGCCGGCGGCGTAGCGGCAAAATATCTCGCGCGTAAGGATTCGCGCGTCGTCGGGATGGTCGGGTGCGGCGCGCAGGCCCGGACACAGCTTCTGGCCCTGCTGAATTTATTTAAATTAAAAGATGTGAAGGTCTGGGGGTTTGAGCCGCATGAAGTCAAAGATTTTATCCGTGATATGAAAAAAGCGAAGGTGAAATTTACCGCCGCGAAAGATATCGAGGAATGTGTCCGCGGCAGCGATATCGTCGTGACGACAACGCCGTCGCGCAAACCTCTTGTGAAATTTGCATGGCTCAAGGCCGGCGCCCATATAAACGCCATCGGCGCGGACGCTAAAGGAAAACAGGAGCTCGAGCACTGGATATTGAGGAATGCCAAGGTCGTTGTCGATTCATGGGAACAGGCCTCGCACAGCGGAGAGATAAACGTGCCGGTAAGCTATGGCCAGATAACCCGGAATAATATTTACGCCGATATCGGCCAGATCGTCTCGGGCAGGAGAAAGGGCCGGACAAACGCCAAAGAGATCACAGTCTTCGATTCGACGGGTCTCGCCATCCAGGATGCCGCCATCGCGGATCTGATTTTTAAGACCGCAGTAAGAAAGAGAGTGGGTATATGGGTCAGCTTAGCTTAGTCGACGAAAAATTCGTGCATTGGACGAGGGACCTCGCGCCGAAAGAGGCGAGGATAGCGATATTCGAGCATGTAAGGGATATCCCGTATGCGATAATCCCAAAGTTGCGCGACCCGGCTGCCGGTCCGCCCGGGCTCATCGAGGGGAACAATGGCTCGTGCCAGCCAAAACATTATCTTATTGCTCAGTTGTTTGCTAAATTGAATATTCCAACAAGATTAGTGACGTATGTTTTCAGGTGGGGAGATTCGGAAATAAAATATCCCGCCGATTTAAAGAATATAATAAGCCGATTGCCGGTAAGCTACCATCTCGCCTGCAAGGCGGATATTAACGGCAATTGGGCACTGGTCGACGCGACGTGGGACCTGCCGCTTAAAAAAGTCGGGTTCCCGGTCAACGAAAAATGGGACGGCGAAAGAGAGACGATCAATGCCGTAAACCCGATCAAAGAGATCATCCACGAATCCGCGGAAGAGCGTGTCCAATTTGAAAAAGAACGCCACGGCCGCTACACCGGCGCCGAAAAAACCGCTTACACGGAATTTATAGATAAATTAAATTCATGGCTTGAAACCGTAAGAAGGGCATAACATATGATTTATAAATTCATAGACGACAAGGGGACCTTTGTCGTTAGAGACCCCAGCAAGTATAGCCTGTATTTCCCGCTCACGGACAAAGACGGCAGATTGCTGAGCTCGATAAGCCCGAACCTCGGCGGTGACATAAAGAGCGACAACGAACATTTCCTGACGCCGCCTGCGACGATCGAGGATGTCCGCAACAACCTCCTCTGTCGCCGCGATTTTTTCATCAAAGCGGGGAATGTGATAATACGGCTCTCATATCCGCACGACGATGTGGTCGAGGCAGGTTTCCTGTATCACAAAGTCACAAAAAAGGCCCACGGCCTAGAGATAGAGGTGCTGAATTTCATCCCGTTCGATACGGCCGTCGAGGTAATGCGCGTCCGCGTCACCAATAAAAGAAATAAAGATATCGATATCACGCCCACGTCATTTATCCCGCTATACGGCCGCAGCGAAAAGAATATCCGCGACCACAGGCACGTAAGCTCGCTGTTAAACCGCTTGGATCTCGACAGGTACGGCATATTCCTTAAGCCGACGATGATATTCGATGAGAGGGGCCATACCGGGAACAGGACGAATTATTTCGTCCTCGGCTGCGAGGATAACGGCAAGGCGCCTGCCGGCCAATTCCCGACGCTCGGGATGTTTTGCGGCGAGGGCGACCTGATCTTCCCCGACGCGATAGAAAAAGACGTAAAGCCCGCCTCGAAAAAACTTCCCGGTTTCGACGGGAAAGAGGCGTCCGCCGCGTTCAGGTTCAACCGCAAGAGATTAAGAAAGGGCGGTAAAGTCGAGTATATCCTGATAATGGGCATCGATGACGACAGGAAAAATATAGGCAGGATATTTAAAAATTTTAATTCCCCGTCCAAGGTCGAGAAGGCCCTGAAGGCGACGAAGAGATACTGGCAGCGATATCTTTCCAGGCCCGGGTTCGATTTCAACGACGGCGATTTCAACAACTGGCTGCTGTGGGTCAAGATACAGCCGACCCTCAGGAAATTATTCGGGAACTCATTTTTACCGCACTTCGATTACGGAAAGGGCGGCCGGGGTTGGCGCGATATCTGGCAGGACGCGCTGACACTTCTCCTTACCGAGCCGGAAAAGGCGAGGGATCTGATCTTCAACAGTTTCCGCGGCATCAGGCTTGACGGCTCAAACGCGACGGTAATAACAAAAGACGGCCGGTTCATCGCCGACCGCAACAGGATAAGCCGCGTCTGGATGGACCACGGGATATGGCCATACCTTACGACCCGGTTTTATATAAAAAAGACAGGAGATGTCGGCTTTCTGCTGAGGGAGTGCGAATATTTCAATGACCAGAAGCCCGGGCCGGGCGATCCAAAAAATATCTATAAGGGCAGCGTCCTCGAGCATATCCTCGTCCAGAATGTAGTCCGGTTCTTCAATGTCGGCGAGCATAATATAATCCGGCTCGAGAATGCCGACTGGAACGACGGCCTCGATATGGCCCCGGAGAGGGGCGAGAGCGTCGCCTTCAGTTTCATGTACGCGCACAACCTGCGGGATATCTGCTCCATCCTCGAAAAGTTGAAGAAAAAGCGCAAGAGCGTCAAATTGCTGGAGGAATTCCTGTTTTTATTAGACAGTCTCAACGCGTCCGTAGATTATGATGACTATAAAGAAAAACAGGGACGGCTGGACGAATATTTAAGGGCCGTAAGGAATATCTCCGGCCGGGCCGTGGAAGTGGAGATCGACGGCGTTATCAAAGACCTGCGTAAAAAATCGGACCATCTCTCCGCATGGCTCAGGGAGAAGGAGTGGCTCCCCGGCGCCGGGTTCTTCAACGGTTACTATGACAATAAGGGACGCCGCGTAGAGGGAAAATCCGCCGGCAAAGTGAGGATGCTATTGCAGTCCCAGGTATTCGCCATAATGAGCGGCTGCGCTACGGACGTCCAGGTGAGAAGGACCTGGCAATCGATCAAAAAATATCTGAAGGACCCTAATCTAGGCGGATTCCGCCTCGGGACCGATTTCAAGACGGTGTATATGGACCTCGGCCGCGCGTTCGGGTTCGCTTACGGCGACAAGGAGAACGGCGCGTTCTTCAATCACATGAACGTGATGCTGGCGAACGCCCTGTATAAAAGGGGGTTTGTAAAGGAAGGGCGAGAGGTATTTGATTCCATCTATAAGATGTCTACGAGCGATGCGGCCCGGATATACCCCATGATACCGGAATATTTCAACAACGAGGGCCGCGGGCTTTACCTTTACCTGACCGGTTCGGCGAGCTGGTATATCTACACATTGATGGAAAATCGAAAGGCGCACATTTAAAAAATGAGACGGGAACTGGTCGTCTTCCTGGTCATACTTGCGGTCGTGCTCATTGTGGGACTTGGCGGCAGATCCTTGATACTTAATTTCGCCGTCAATCAGATCAAGGGAATGTTTCCCGGCTACGACGTCTCGATCGGCAGCGCTGACATCAGGAATACCGATATGCTCGCGATAGCCGACATCGTTGTGAAGAAAGACGATGCCATTCGCTACAGGATCAAGTCGGTAGAGATAAATTTTTCGCCGTTTTCGTTATTTACAAAGGTAATACCGAAGGTGGCCGTCAAAGATGCCCGTTTGAAGTTTAATTCTCCGGACAAAAATTTGAAGGACCTCATCGAATATCCCGTAGCGAAGCCTGGTAAGGGTTTTATCGCGAGATCCGTTGTCATCTCGAATTTAATGGTGTCGGTTGATACGGCCGATTGGCAGCTCAGCGCCGGAGTCAACGGGAATATAACTGCGGGCAAAGAGATGACCTATAAAGCGGAGATAGAGTTGGGCTATTTTGACCTTGCGTTTTTAGCAAAAGGATTAAATGTCGCCGAGAAAGTCGAACTAAGCGGACGGTTAAAGGGAAGCCTTTCGCTGGGTGGACAGAACCTGAAGGTCACGTACATAAAAGGTGATTTCGTTATCTATCCGGATCCGAGCAATGTCGAAGGAAAGTTGGTCATCAAGGACGGGGAATTCCTCAAAAAGCTTGCCGAGAACACGAAACAGCCGCTTTCGGTCATCGAGGAAGGATTTAAAAATTACAATTTTACAAGGGGGACTCTGCGGATATCGAGGGACGCCGAGTCGATACTTTTTCATATACTTTTGGATGGGGCAAAAGGCGAAAGGGACCTGACAGTAGCATTGCACGGATTTTAAAGGAGGTAAAATGAAAAATAAAATGGTAGTCTTGACGGTCTTACTGGCCGTGTTTTTGGGGGTGGGTTGCGCGAGCGTGCAGGTCAAAGCGCCGAAGGACCCCATAAAGGTCGACATAACCATGCGCCTCGATGTTTATCAGCACGTCGTAAAGGATATCGACGATATCGAAAGTATAGTCTCGGGAAAGACCGGGGCGAAGCCGAAAGACGGTATGAAATTGAATTTCCTTATGGCTAACGCGTGCGCGGATGAGGGATTGTCTCCGGATGTTGAGCAGGCCGCTATGCGCCGTAAGGACAGGCGTGCCGAACTCACCTCATGGGAAAGTAAAGGTGCGGTCGGCGAAAACAAATTTGGGCTGGTGGAGGTAAAAGGCGGCGAAGCCCCCGCAGATCTGGTTAATTCCGAAAACTCCGACCGGATGATAATCTACAACGCACTGTCGCAGAAGAACGGTGCGCCGCTTGAGGATGTCCAGAAGATCTACGCGAAGCGTCTGCAGGATGACGCGCCCGCAGGGACGCCTATCGAAGCAATGAATGTGTCCGGCTCATATGAGTGGAAGAATAAGTAGAGGTAGATGTTTAAGCTTATAATCTTTGATATAGACGGCACGATCGTCGACGCCTACACCGCGATCGAGAAGAGCCTGAATTACACCCTCAAAAAACTCGGCTATCCTAAGGCAAAGATGCCTGTCGTGCGCAGGGCCGTAGGCCACGGCGACAAGAATTTCATAGAATATTTCGTCGGGAAGAAGGACGTCAGGGAGGGCATAAAGCTCTATCGCGCGCATCACGAAAAAGCGCTCCTCAGATATTCTAAGGTGATACCCGGGGCAAGGCAGCTTTTGCGCGGCCTCAAAAAGAAGGGCTACCGACTCGCGGTAGCCAGCAACAGGCCGCCGAAGTTCAGCATGATACTGTTAAAGCATCTCGATCTCGTAAAATATTTCGATGCTATCGCGTGCGCGAAGGACAAAAGCGAAATAAAACCCAAACCCTTT
>Ga0156189_141_pt1 | contig 14637 bp, 14 predicted proteins | sample RifCSPlowO2_12_FD_107842 | JGI IMG/M metagenome (GOLD analysis project Ga0156189, IMG submission 107842) | Omnitrophica WOR_2 bacterium RIFCSPLOWO2_12_FULL_51_24 | reverse complement strand
CTTCAGTACTTCATCGCAGGACAACCTCGAAATAATCTTAACCCCCCATATCCAATAAGGGTTAACCCCGCATATACAATGAACCCAAATTTTGCAATAGCAAAATTTGGGATACCTCGCTACTCAGGCCAGATTCTCGTCGAATCTGGCCCAGCGCCCCCTCGCTAACGCTCGGGGCGGATTTTTCTATTGAAAAATCCGGGTTTACTTCGCGTAACCCAGCAGGTCCTTGATGAGCGCCGCGCCTGCCGGTGTCGGTCTTACCTTGCCCTCTTTAAGTATCTCTTTCGCCGTCACGTCGCTCTTATAGAGCGCCTTATCGCCTTCTTTATTCTGGGAGATTCCCGTCCCTTCCAATTTCAGGCCCGCGAAAACGCCTCTCGACCTGGAATATGAAAATATCCCGCCCTTCATCTGCAGGTCGGTCGACGCCTGAGCGTCGCGTCCGACCGGACCGGCGGCTACCGAAGCACCGCCGCCGAGCGTGAATTTACTGGCAAGAAACCCGTCCACTCCGCGGTCGGTCATTATTACGAGTATGAGATCCGTCGCCTGCCCGCCTATCTGCCAGCCGAAACTTCCGCCTCCGATATTAAAGACCGCCGGAGCGCTCCAATTCCCCCTATCGTCCTTGTAGAGGACCACGCCCTGGCCGTATTTCGCGCCGAATATGAAACCTCCGCCCACCGTCGAAGGGAATATCGCTATGGCCTTGCATTTCTTGAACAGGTCGCTGGGAATCGCGGTATCCGGCATCGAATTTACCTCTTTGAGGACCTTGCCGGCCTCGGTGATCATATCTTCCCATTTGTCGGCGTGCGCCTTCGCGCCTACGGCCGATATCGATGCCGTTAACGCACCGATCAAGAGTAAAGCAAACATCTTCCTCATGCTGCACCTCCTCAATGAATCCCGCGACTGCGGGATGAATTGACCCCGCAGCTGCAAGCATATTTCGGGAGAAATATGCGCAGCGTATAGCTGTAGGGGTCGGTTACCTGTTCTCCTCAAGGAACCTCGCCATATCTTCCGGGATCGGGGTCGTGAAGATAAGCGGCTTTTTCGTCACCGGATGTTCGAACCCGATCCTGCAGGAATGAAGCGCCGCCCGCCTGAACTTAAGTTTATAATCCTTGGCGAACGCGAACTTTCTTTCCCCGACCAGCGGATGGCCGACCGCCTTGAAATGTATCCTTATCTGGTTAGTCCTGCCTGTCTCCGGCTCGACTTCTATGGCCGAAAAATCCCTTCGTTCCTTAATCACCCTGAATTTCGTCACGGACTTTTTGCCCTCTACCGGACGGTCGATGACACCGGCCTTTCTGCCGAGCCTTCCGTGGACAAAAGCGAGGTACGATTTCTTGACCCTATGGTGCCTGAACTCCTCCATCATGGCCTGCTGGGTCTTCTTTCCCTTTGCATATATTATCAGTCCGGAAGTCTCCCTGTCAATGCGGTGGCACGGGTGCGCGTTCGCTTCTATTCCGCGGGCGTCGAGCTCGCGGTTTAAAAGGCCCGTGAGCGTATTCGCTTCGCCTTTGGGGGTGGGTATTACCAGCATCCCGGCCGGTTTATCAACGGCTATTATGTGATCGTCTTCGTAGAGTATCTTAAAACCGCTCATCGGCGTGATTATACATCTAACAGAGATAGATTGACAATGTAAAACTTCTATGATAATTTATTCAAAGGCATGGAAATAAATACAACCCGTACCATGAACGAGCTCGTATCCACCATCGCTTATGTGCTTGACGTCATGAGCGAAGGTACGAACCTTTATCACTCATGGCGCGTGAGCATATTCGCCTCCCAATTCGCGAAGGCGATCGCACCCGACGAAAGAAAGACCATCTTCTATGCTTCCCTTCTTCATGATATCGGCTATCTCGCGCTCCCGGAACATATAACGCATTATCTCTTCACGCTCGAAGATCCTTCGCAAAATCCGATCGTCCTATCGCACCCGATCATCGGCGCGGAATTGACCAGCCAGATACCGAATCTCTCGATGATAGCCAAGCTTATTTTAAACCATCATGAATGGTATAACGGCAAAGGCTATCCCCTCGGCAAGCAGCGCAACGAGATCCCGCTGGGTTCTCAGGTCATATTGCTCGCCGACCAGATAGACATGCTCCTGAGGAACGAATCCGTGCGCGGGATAAAGGCGGTCGAGAAGGAAATATCCGCGTGGTCGAATGAGCGCGCCTCGGCCGACTTGATCGATGCGGCCATTAAGGTCCTCAGGGACGAGGGATTGTTCGATGAGGTATCCGATAAAGAGAAGATACCCGTGGTATTTAACAGGGTAAGGGCAGAGACCGGGCAGGTGGATATACCGTCAAGCGCCGACGCGGTAGGTATCGCCTGCGAGGTATTCTCTCAGCTGATAGACACGAAACACCCCTCCATGATCGGACATTCGAAGAGGGTCTCGGTCTATGCAATGCTTATAGCGCTAGCGATGAATTTATCCCACGACGAAATAACCAGGGCTAAATGGGCGGCCTTGCTCCACGATGTCGGAAAACTCGGCATCGCAAGGAGCCTCATAAACAAACCCGGAAAACTCACACCGCAGGAATTTGACACGGTGAAGATACATGCTATTTATACGCGCGAACTGCTCGAGACTATAACCGATTTCAGGGAGATCTCGATAATAGCGAGCTCCGACCACGAGCGCTATGACGGCAAGGGTTACCCGATGGGGCTCAAGGGCGACAAGATACCTATCGCCACGAGGATAATATCTGTGGCTGATTCCTTCGACGCGATGACATCGAAGAGGACCTACCGCAAGGCGATGTCAAAAGAGGCGGCGTGCGAAGAGATCGAAAGATGCGCCGGCAGCCAGTTTGACCCGCGCATCGTCAAAGAAGCTATCCCCGTACTCCGCAATCTCCCCATTTCCTTGATGTAGCGCAGAAAAACCGCCATAAGCTATAAGATCCTCGGTTTTCCGATCAGCTCGCCTTTCTCTTTCAATATCTTATAGTAATCCCTGAGCCGTTCATAAGCCTTCTTCGGTTTGCGGTCGGCCGTTACGACGCCGAAATATTCCTCATTCGCAACGCCGTCCGGATGGCCGCCCTTAAGGATAAAACCGTCTATGTTGTATTCCATATAGTCCTTCGTCCCCTTTCCTTCATAGTCGACAAGGTCGCCCAAACTCATATGGTACGACCCTACCTTCCATAGTTCATCGTTGAATTCGTGGACGAGACCGCCGAGGCAGGGTTTTGCCGGATTAAGCGCCGAGAGATAACCGGTCAATTCTTTCCACAGTTTTATTTCGAAACTCGCCTGCATCTCTTCATCTGTCGAACCCTCGCAGTTCTTGGCCTGGAATTCGTCTATCTCCGTGCATTTTGTGGTGCGGAAAGAATCTGTCCCGAATTCGCTTATATAAACGGGCTTCGAGGTCAACCCCTGCCACTGTTTAAAGAGATCGTAGAAGCTCGCTCCGCGGTAGATATTCATACCCCATATGTCTATATCGGGGCAGACTTTCAGTATATTCGCGATGGTGTTTTCAGGGTCTTTGTCTTCGAACCTGTCCCCCAGGCATGTGCTCACGGGATGATTTGGATCGATCTTTTTTATCTTCCGCGCAGCTACATTGGTCGCCGCCGCGGCGTCGCTAATCTTATCGAAACCGTAATATTTATTGAAATCCATGTTCCACTCGTTGCCGAGCGACCACATGAGTATCGCCGGATGGTCCTTGCAGTAACCAACTACCTTTAGATACCTTTCGTTATCCAGTTCCTCTTTCGAAGAGACGACCGTCATTATCACCATTATCCCGTTATCCCGGAATTCGTCCAGTATCTTTTTATAGGCTGCGGGATCGTCGCCGAAGTCCGCATAAACCCGGACCGTATTGACATTCATATCCTTCATTAAAGGGATATCGGTCTTATAATATTCCAGAAACTGGGTGCGAAGCCAATAGTTGAAAATATCGTGCCCTAGCGGATCGCGGCCCGGCCAGTCGAAGAAGAAACCGTAGTCAACCTCTTCACTGGGATCTTTCGGATTAGGACCTTTTTCCGGCGCCCGCGTGGCTGGTGACCACGTGACCCCGCGTATAATATACGGCTTGCCATCGACGCACAGGCGGTTTCCGCTTATCCCTATACTGGCGGCGGAGGCGCGGCCGCATATCAAGGTGGCCGCTATGGATATTAAAACGATGTTCTTTGCCATTTGTTTAGGCGAATAGATCGACATTTATCTCCTTAAGCATCTTGGCCAGCTTCGCGAGTGGCAGGCCGATGACATTGTTGAAACACCCCTCTATCCTGTTAATGAATATACTGCCCAATCCCTGGATATCAAAACTTCCCGCTTTGTCCAGCGGCGAGACCTTCCTGAAATAATTCCTTATCTGCCTGTCGCTCAGGCGATACATATATATCTTGGTCTTCTCGTAATCCGTCAGGATCTTTTTATTGTCGATATCTATGACCGCCATTCCCGTATAGACCCATTGCGGCTTGCGGGAAATAAGCTTTAAGGTCCTAAAAGCGTCGCTGAGATTTTTGGGCTTGCCGATTATCTTCCTGCCGGACAGGACGACCGTATCCGCCGCGATCACAACGCCCGAATCGAACCTATTTGCTGCATCCTTCGCTTTTCTCAGGGCATTCCGCATAACCAAGTCGGCGCAGCCGGCCTTCAGCTTGAGCGAAGCCTCCTCTTTCACATCCGATCTCGCCGAAACGAAATGAAGGCCGATCTGTTTAAGGAGCCTCTGCCTCTGCTTCGATTGGGACGCGAGTATTATCTTACGCACCTGCCCCGCCCTTTCTGGAAAAATCGGGGTTCGCCGCGCTCTCCCCGGCCAGATAGCCCGTGGAAAATGCCTGCTGCAGATTATATCCGCCGCTCGGAGCCGTAGCGTCGATTATCTCTCCGGCGAAATATAATCCCGGCTTGATCCGCGACTCCATCGTGCGGGGATTTATGTCCTTAACGGGTATTCCGCCGCAGGTGACCATCGCCTCTTCAAGAGGCAAAGAGCCTGTTATCGTCAATCTGAAAGCCTTAAGGAGTTTTACTATCGCGTGCCTTTCATCATGTTTGAGCTGGTTTATCCTTTTTGCAGGATCGATGTTAAGGGTTGAAGCGAATACCGGGATCATTTTAAGAGGCAGGAGGTCCTTAAGAAGCGTCTTGATGTTTATGCTCCCGTGAGATCCTGTTTCGCGCAGCAACCTGTTATCGAGCTGCTCTCCGGTCAGGCCGGGCTTGAGGTCGATGGAAAGTATCACCTCTTTCTTCTCCTGAATAAGATCGACGACCTGAGCGCTCAGGTCGAGGACCAGCGGGCCTGAGACCCCGAAATGCGTAAAGAGAAGTTCGCCTACCTCCGATGTTATCTTTTTGCTGCCGTATTCAAAAGCGATGCTTATATTTTTCAACGTCAGCCCCTGCATCTCCCCTGCCCAGCGCTCTTTAGTCTTTAACGGAACGAGCCCCGGCCTCAACGGATTGAACGTGTGGCCGAGGAGTTTCGCGAAATGAAAACCATCACCCGTAGAACCCGTGACTTTATATGAGGCGCCGCCTGTGGCGAGTATCAGCCTCTTCGTCCAGATCTCGGTTGCGCCTTCGATCTTCAGGCTGAATATCCCGCCCTCCTCCCTGATCCCCATTACGCGCGAGCCGGTAAGGACTTTGACGTTGTTATCGGCTAGCGCCTTCTCGAGCGCTTTTACGACCGAAAGGGACCTGTCGTCCGACGGGAAAACCCTTCCCTGCCGTTCTACTTTAATCCCGAGGCTGTTCTTTTTGAAAAATTCCCTCAGGTCATCACTAGAGAATTTGTAAAAAGCAGATCTCAAAAACTGGCCGGATTTTCCGAATTTTCCGATAAACCCGTCGATATCCGCGCTGTTGGTCAGGTTGCATCTGCCCTTGCCGGTTATGAGGATCTTCCTTCCTATAGAGCTGTTCCTTTCTATCAAAATGACATTTTTTTTGAGCTTAGCGTCGCCTAACGACGCAGCCCGGATCGCGGCCATGATTCCGGCCGGACCGCCTCCCACGACGACGACATCATAAAAATCAACGGATGACCCTCGCGCCGTCATTGCATCTTCCTTCCGTCGTAAAAATTTTTGGTCGATTTACCTGAAAGCATACTTGAGGAGGATAAAACCTATTATACCTAACAGCACAAATGCTATTGATAAAATATTAAAATACTTCTCTATTGAGTCGGCTATCGTTTTCCCGAAAATCCTCAAAACCCCCGCTACGATAAAGAACCTTCCTGCGCGGCCTATGATCGAGGCCGCTATCAGCACAGGCAGAGATATCTTGAAAAGGCCTGCCGTTATTGTTATCGCCTTATAAGGTATCGGGGTGAAAGCGGCCGTGAAGACAGTCATAAATGCGTTCTCGGAATACTTACGTCCAATAAGTTCCACCACCGCGTGCAGATTATAGGTATCTACTATTAATTTCCCCACCGTCTCGTAAAGCCCCCAACCTATAAAATAGCCGAGAAGAGCGCCCAGAACAGAACCGGCCGTGCATATCAACGCGTAGCGCAGCCACTTAATCCTATCGGCCACTACCATGGCAATAAGAAGCACATCCGGAGGCACCGGAAAAAAAGAACTCTCTATAAACGCTATTCCGAATAGAGCGTAAGAAGCGTTTTTCGTCCTGGCCCGGAGGAGCGTCCAGTCATAAAGCTTTTTGAAGACATGCATGCGCTATATTTTAACCTGTCCGGGGGGATTTGTCCACTTATCTGAGCGGAGGCGGCGTAAGGTCGACTATTTCGGTTACGGTCATAGCTATCAGGTATTTCGGATTAGGAAACTGCGCCTCGGGATGCCTCCCGTGGCCCGGCTCACCTTTCAGGTTTTTGATCAGCCTATGGGTTATCCTCGTCGCTATCTTATCTTCCCATGCCTTTATGATATGGGATTTCAATTCCTGCTCGCTTATTATCTTCGCTTTACCTTTCAAATTGTAGCCTTTGAACTTGTGCTCGTCTACGGCGCTTATGCTGATTATGGGATTCCTCTCGAGATTACTGCGCGTCTTGCCGGTATAGAGGTCGAGAAGATATATCGTGCCGTCGTCGTCTATCTTGACGATCCCCTTGCAGGAAATATGCGGCACCCCTTTCTCGTCTAACGTCGAAACTATCACAAAATGCTGGCTATGGAAGAATTTCACTACGTCTTCCGGAAGCTTGGCCATATAATCGGATTCTCCCTATTTTTTCTCTTTTGCTTTTTCCTCTTCTATCTTCTTGATATATTTTTCCGGATTTTTCTTGAAATTACCTATGCACATCGGGCAGCAAAAATTGTAGATCTTACCCTCATGCTCATAAGTCGCCTTTGTCTCTTCACCGATCTTCTCGCCGGTTACCGGGCAGATCTTATTGCCGACATCGACCGCTTCGCTTTTATCGTGCGCGGCATGAGAGGCATCCTTATGTTCGGCTGCGCAGCACGCATCCATTGCCAATGGAGAACCAATTACGCCGAAAACAAAAAAACTCAATGCGCTTAAACAAACGACCCTTTTCATCTCTTCCTCCTCTTTGTTATTCGGGTATGGGCAACTTACCCACATCCACTGTTCCGTGTTTCATCTCATACCGCCACTTCCAGATCGAATATATGGGCGGATATACGAGCAATTCCAGAATGAAACTGGTAAATATGCCGCCGATCATCGGCGCCGCGATACGCTTCATCATATCTGCGCCTGTCCCCATGGAATACATAATAGGGATCAGGCCCATGAACATCGCCATTACAGTCATCATTTTAGGCCTGATGCGTTTTACCGCTCCGTGGATGATCGCCTCTTTCAGGTCCTCGTAAGTCTTCATTTTTCCCCGTCTGACCGCGTCATAATATGCGAGGTCCAAAAATAACAACATAAACACTCCGGTCTCGGCGTCCAATCCCATCAAAGCGATCATCCCGACCCATACCGCGATAGAAACGTTGTAGTTCAGCAACCACAGGAACCAGATGGCGCCTACCAACGAAAACGGCACTGCCAGCATGACGATCCCGGCCTTTACCGGAGATCTAGTATTCATATAAAGCAATATGAATATGATGAATATGGTAACGGGTATTACGAGCTTTAGCCTTTCTCTTACCCTCATCATATTTTCATACTGGCCGCTCCATACTATAGAATATCCCGTAGGCACTTGCAGTTCTTTTTGTACCGCTTTTTTTGCGTCACTTACATAGCGGCCAACATCCCGTCCCGCGATATCCACATACACATACCCGGCAAGCATACCGTTTTCATCCCTGATCATCGCGGGGCCCAATACAAGCTTAATATCGGCAAGCTGTTCAAGTGGGATCTGCGCGCCGGACATTGTGGGCACCAGTACCCTGCGCAGTTTCGGCAGATCATCCCGCAGTTCGCGGGCGTAGCGCACATTTACCGTGTATCTTTCCCTGCCCTCAACGGTGGTAGTGATCGGCTCGCCGCCGATCGCGGACATTATAACCATCTCCACTTCTTTAATACTTAGGCCGTAGCGCGCGATCTGCTCGCGCTTTATGTCAAAATCCACAAAATATCCGCCGGTAACCCGTTCGGCAAAAACAGAGCGCGTGCCCTTTACATCTTTTAGGATCGTTTCCAAACGCGTCCCGAGAGTTTCTATTTTTTTTAAGTCCGCGCCGTATATTTTTATTCCTACGGGAGTACGTATTCCCGTGGATAACATATCTATCCTGTTCTTAATAGGCATCGTCCAGGCATTGGTGACCCCGGGAATTTTCAATTTCCGGTCCAGTTCGCTGACTATATCCTCCCAGGTAACACGATCCCGCCAAATCGGCCTGAATGGCGCCTGTAAAAATCCGGGCATCCACGAATACCAGCGGTGCACTTTTCGCCATTCGCTTTCAGGCTTTAAGACAACGGTAGTTTCCATCATGGAAAAAGGCGCGGGGTCTGTCGAACTTTCCGCCCTTCCTGCCTTACCGAAAACACGCTCAACTTCAGGGACAGTTTTTATGATCGCGTCCTGCGTCTGCAATAATTTACTCGCTTCGGTGACGGAAATCCCGGGCAATGTCGTAGGCATATATAGGATCGTTCCCTCATTTAAAGGCGGCATAAACTCTGATCCCAACTGAAGATAAACCGGGATAGTGGACAACATCAATACTACCGCGCCGATTATCGTGGTTTTACGGTACTTAAGCACGAAATTGCACGCCGGTTCGTAAATCCTGAATAACAGCTTGCTTACCGGATGCCTCTCTTCGGGATAATATTTACCGACGGTGATACCATTAAAAATATTTGATAACCATCTTGGCCTGAAATGTTTGTAATCCATCCTGGTGAAGAGCATACGCATCGCGGGATCTAAAGTTATAGCTAGTACGGCGGCAATCGCCATAGCAAAGTTCTTGCTGAACGCCAAGGGCTTAAATAATCTTCCTTCCTGATCTACCAATGTAAACACGGGTAAGAACGCGACCGCGATGACTAATAGCGAAAAAAAGACTGATGGGCCGACTTCTTTTAAGGCATTCAATCTTACTACATGATAGTCGCCTTGCCGCCCGCCGGCCTCCCAGAGTTGCAGTTTTTTATAGGCGTTCTCGACCTCGACAATGGCGCCATCCACAAGCACGCCTATGGAGATCGCGATGCCGGATAAAGACATGATATTAGAGGTCAATTTCATCCCAAACAGAGGAATGAACGATAATATTACTGCGATAGGAATGGTTACAATGGGGATTATCGCCGACGGAAAATGCCATAAGAACAGAAGGATCACTAAACTGACGATGATCATTTCTTCTATTAACTGGTGATTTAAAGTCTCAATGGAACGCTTGATCAGCTCTGAACGGTCATAGGTAGTGACAATCTCTACCCCTTTGGGCAGCGATGGCTTGATCTCTTCGATCTTTTCTTTTACCCGGTTGATGACATTTAAGGCATTTTCGCCTTGACGCATAACTACAATGCCGCCTACGGTATCGCCTTGGCCGTCTAGATCCGCAACACCCCGGCGTATCTCCGGGCCTAAAACGACGTTACCGATATTTTTTATCAGGATCGGCGTGCCGGACATATCGTTGCCTAAAGTAATATTCTCAATATCTTTTATTGATTTTGCATAGCCCCTGCCCCTGACCATATATTCGGTCCCGGAAAATTCAACCAGTCTCCCCCCCACATCATTGTTGCCATCCCTGATCGCCTCTAACACCTTCATTAAAGGGATGTTATACGCTAACAACGCATTAGGGTTGATATTGACCTGATACTGCTTCTGAAATCCTCCGATCGAGGCGACCTCAGCCACGCCCGGAACGCCTTGCAGCCAATAACGCAGGTACCAGTCCTGGAAAGTGCGTAATTGCGCTAAGTTATTCTTGCCTGTTTTATCCACCAGCGCATATTGATAGACCCACCCTACGCCTGTCGCATCAGGACCCATTTCTGTGCGCACGCCTTCCGGAAGTTTTGGTATGATCTTGCTTAAATATTCCAAAGTGCGGCTGCGCGCCCAGTATATATCTGTGCCGTCCTGAAATATAATATAGACGTAAGAAAATCCGAAATCGGAGAAACCGCGTATCGCTTTTACTTTCGGGGCGCCGAGCATAGCGGAAACTATAGGATAGGTTACCTGGTCCTCGATAATATCAGGAGACCTGTCCCATCGGGAGTAAATAATTACTTGCGTATCGGATAGATCCGGGATGGCATCCAGGGGGATGTTCCTAATAGAGTAGACCGCGGCGACAATAGCCACGAAGGTAAGAATGATCACGATGTATTTATTTTTTGCCGAGAACTCTATGATTTTTTCTATCATATTTGTTATTTATTGCCTTTTAACTTGCTCTCGGAATCGACCAGAAAGTTTCCGCTGGTTACCACGATATCGCCCTCTTTTAATCCCTCCAGCGCTTCAAAATAACCCAGCGCCTTCTGTCCCAAGGTCACATCGCGCTGTTCAAAGGTATCGTCTTGCTTTACCACATACACGATCTTACGCATCCCCGTGTCTATAACCGCGGTCTCGGGAACCGCCAATTTTTCTCCCAAATCAATATTTATTCTTGCGTTGACAAACATCTGCGGCTTAAGCTTATGCTCCGGATTCTCGATTTCCGCTCTTACCCGTATGGCGCGTGTTTGGGCGTTCAATACCGGCGTTATCGCGGCGATATTACCTTTAAACACCTCTCCGGGAAACGCGACAACATCAATTTCAACCGGTATGCCTTCGCCGATCAAGCCGATCTCGTATTCATATATAGTCATATAGGCCCAGATCGAATCCGAATCGGACGGAAGATAGAGATTTTCCTGAGCGGTCCCGCGTTCGGACAAGTCCTCAATTTGCGCCTTGCTCATTCCCAGAAGCGATAATTTCTTTCCTGAGGCCTTAAGAAGCGAATCAGATTGTTCCGCGACAGGATTTAAAACGCTGTTTTTTGTCGCAGTCGCTATTTTCAGCGCCTGTAGATACTCTTCTTGTGCCACATATAAATCCGGATCATACGCGATCTCACCCACGGTAACGATTTGATGGGTCAATCGCCTTTTTTCGACTTTCTCTTTGGTTACGCCGATAAGTTGCTGCTTTTCCGGAGTGATATAAACACCTGCCGCTTCACCGCCCGCCTCTTCTTCATACACCGGTACATAATCCATACCCATAGAATCTTTCATCGGCACAGGAGAGGTCACCCCTGGATCCATGGGATTTCGATAATAGAGTATTTTATTTTTGCCTGCTTTAGGTTTGCGGTCCTGGGATTCTTTCTTCACCAGATCCATCCCGCAAATCGCGCAACTGCCCGGCTTGTCAGAGGTGAAATCAGGGTGCATGGGGCAAGAGTATATCTCTTTTGCAAGATGATGACCCCGGGTAAAAATCGTAGATCCTATTAAAAATAATGCTAATATGGCAAGCAGGATAACAACGATGATCTTTTTCTTTTTCATTTTAGCGTCTCCGTCAATTCCGAGCCTACGGTCCGTTCCAAATCCGCCAGACCCATATTATACTCCACCAGGAACCTGTAATAATCCATCCGGGTCTCTATGAGCATCCTTTCGCTATCCAGCAGCGTCATAAGTTCGCCTTTTCCGGAACTAAAGGCCGCTACCGAAGAATTGATGGAACCCTCTAAAAGAGGGATCATGCTTTTTCTATAAAGTTCGATCTTGCCTCTCGCGATCTCCGTCTTTACAGCGATATCTTTTGTCCCGGAGAAAGCCCTGTTCTTCATCGCCGTATAAGCGGCCTCAGCCCCTTCGAGATCCGCGATCGCCTCCTTGACCTGATAGCGCTGTTTCGTCCAGAACCAGATGGGAACGGTAAACGCCAGCATAAGGTCCCACGGCCCTATGCTTCCGGAGGTTATTCCCCTCATGACCAATTCGCCGAAAAGATCGGGGAAATAACTTTTTTGCGCGAGCGATTTGGCGTATTTGTTCTTCTCTATCGCGTAAGAAAATACAAGAAGTTCCGGCTGGTTTTGTAAGGTAAGTTTATACAGCCTGCCGATATCGTTATCGAAAGGCGCGCCTTCGTCTAACTCCGGCACTCCGAGCCCGCCCTCAGGGTCGCGGCTTAAAAGGGTGTTGATGCGCGTTTCTTTTGCTGATCGCTCCTGCCTTAGATTGGCAACCTTATTGCTTAGGCTGGCTATCTCGAGGTTTATCTTAAAGAGGTCTTCCTGCTGAAGTTTCCCGACGATATATCGGGCTTCCGCGATCTTCGATATCGATTCCAGAAACTTCAGGTTCTGTTCGTTAAGCTCTATCTCCTTATGATTCATGAAGAGGTCATAATAGGCGCCCTTTACCGCGTTTATGACCTCCAGCTCTTTATCTTTATATTGGGCAGCGATCATCTGCGCCTCTACGACGGCGATCTTTTCCTTTAGGGGCAATTTTCCGAAGAAAGGAAAAAACTGAGAAAAGGATAACATGCGGTCTTCGGGCATCGCCTTATCGAATCTCAACGGTCCGCCTTTCATCTTTTCGAATTTGAGGCCTATGGTGGGATCTTCAAGAGATTTCGCCTGCGGCACTTTCGCTAACGCGCTCTCCCAGCTCTTCTTGGCCGATAATATTTCCGGATTCTTCTCCTTCGCTTCCTTAATAAGAGAATCCAATGAAAGCGCCTCGCCGGGATATATCACGGCGCTGTTCAGTAAAAATATGGCCGTCAAAAATAAGATAAGACCTCTTTTAACCATGTTAGGTCGCCCTTCCGAATCTTGAAATAAGCTGAAGGGTCTCTTCTATCTTCTTTTGTTTTTCTATCTCCGACTTGCCTTTAAGGGCGCCAAAGACACAGCCATTGACATGTTTCTTAAATATCTCACTCTCAACCCTGGTTAAGGCTCCCATTATGGAGCGGATCTGGGTAAGGATGTCGACACAATATCTGCCTTCCCCTACCATTCTTTGGATACCCCTTATCTGCCCCTCGATCTTCTTCAGGAATTCGATCTGCTCCAGATGGGTAGTGGCTTGTTCTTTCATCATCTCTCTCCCTTGTTTTATCCTGAAAGGAAGTATACCATACCCCCCTACCCTATGTCAAGTAAAAAAATAAAGACGATGCTACTTAGACAACATGACGTAGATCTTCTGCGCCAGTTCCTTATCAACCGCGAACTGGCTATGCCCTATTTTAAATACATAAGACGGGAATTTCTGGATAAGAGTAATATGGACGCCGGGGATGGCGCCGATACTTAACAGTTTCTGCATCTGTTCTTTGTTCTTCGTCTGGAGGTAAGCTATGTTCCCCCTGGCATTGGGTTGCAGGTTGGATAAGGCGACTACTGATTTCATTGTTTTCTCCATTATAGGCTAACGCCGGATAGAATCAATATAAAATTAACGAGATATCCGATGCTGAAAGAAAAGAACAGGATAAAAACCGACATCGCGATACCCACGCTCATCCCGCGTTCCTTGATATTCATTAACAGCTGCGCAATGCAAGGCAGGAACAGGGTAAGGGTCACGCAGGCGATGACCAATTGATTCCCGTTTAATAATCCGGCGCTCTTCAGATCGTATAGACCGGCGGCGCCGTAATCCCTTCGAAAGAAGCCGAAGAGGAATGCGACAGAAGCTTCGGAAGGCAGGCCGATCCAACGGACCGGGTATTCCAATACCCTGACCAGCAAATTGAAGACGCCGGTTATCTGTCCGACCCAGATCAAGATACTGGCGAAAATAAACAGAGGCAGCACCTCAAGGAAATACCATTTAAGCCTGCTCCAGGTCTTGCGCAATATATTAGACATCTGCGGCAGCCTCAGTGGCGGTATCTCCATGTAAAAACTCGGCAGCTCCCCCGGCATTATCTTTGCCGCCAAATAACCGACAAAAAGAAATACGCCTATTATCACCGACAACCATACGAAGAGCCCTAAGGGTTTGTTTTCCAACAGGGCGAATATTACGCCCATCTGCGCCGAACACGGTATCGCCAACGCCAGAAGCAAGGTCGCGATTATACGTTCACGCTTGGTGGGAAGCGTCCTGGTGACCATGGTCGCCATCGTGCTGCATCCCAACCCGAGTACCAGGGGAATCACGGCTCTCCCCGAAAGG
>Ga0156189_158_pt1 | contig 14802 bp, 14 predicted proteins | sample RifCSPlowO2_12_FD_107842 | JGI IMG/M metagenome (GOLD analysis project Ga0156189, IMG submission 107842) | Omnitrophica WOR_2 bacterium RIFCSPLOWO2_12_FULL_51_24 | reverse complement strand
GCAATTCGACGAAGATCCTTAACGAGGCCGTAAAGAAGAGAAAGAAGCTGCTGCTCGAAGGCGCGCAAGGCACTCTTCTTGATGTCGATCACGGGACTTACCCTTATGTCACTTCTTCGAACGCGACCGCGGGCGGCGCGTGCACAGGCACAGGCCTCGGCCCGTCAAAGATAAACAAGGTAATAGGTGTCGTCAAGGCGTACACGACGCGCGTCGGCGAAGGGCCGTTTCCCACCGAGTTCGGCCCGGACCTTATGGACGTGATAAGGAAGAAAGGCAAGGAATACGGCGCGACGACCGGCCGTCCGAGAAGGTGCGGATGGTTCGACAGCCTCATCGTAAGGCATTCGGCCCTGGTCAACAGCCTCGATGCCATCGTGGTCACCAAACTTGATGTTCTCGACGAGCTGAAGACTATAAAGATAGCGGTGGCATACAAGTATAAAGGAAAGATCTATAAAGATTTTCCGGCGAACATCGAAATGCTCTGGGATGTCGAGCCGGTTTACGAAGGGCTTCCGGGCTGGGGAGAGGATACCTCGCGTGTGGCAAGCTTTTCTAAATTACCAACTAACGCTAAGAAGTATTTAAAGAGACTCGAGAGCCTAATAGGCGTAAAGATAGAACTTGTCTCGGTTGGTAGCAGGCGTGAGCAGGTTTTTAAGATGGGAGGAAAGAAGTAGAAGAAGATGACTAACGTAGAATTTACACCTTTTGCATTCATGAACGACCCGTTATTATTTACTAAGATGGAAAGGGTCGCGCTCTGGTCGGTTTTGGGCGTTGCTATACTGGGCCTTCTATATGCGGCATTTTTGATGGCGCAGGTGCTTCGTTATGATAAAGGCACTCCTAAGATGCAGGAGATATCGACCGCTATTCGTGTCGGCGCGAACGCGTATCTCAACCGCCAGTTCAAGGCGATAATATTTTTGGTGTTCATCCTTACGGCCGCGTTGTATTTTACCGCGGGCTCGACACACATACAGATAGGTAGGTCCTGCGCGTTCCTGATGGGCGCATTCTTCTCGGCGATGGTCGGTTTCGTCGGGATGAACCTGGCTGTCCAGGGCAATGTCCGTGTAGCCGCGGCCTCGAGGACGAGCTTCGGCCAGGCGCTAAAGATCGCGTACCGCACCGGCACGGTCACGGGAATGCTCACCGACGGCCTCGGGCTGTTGGGCGGCACGGTCATATTCATGATATACGGAGAACAGGCGTACGAGGTATTGCTCGGTTTCGGTTTCGGAGGGACGCTCATCGCTTTATTCATGAGGGTCGGCGGAGGTATCTTCACCAAAGCCGCTGACGTGGGAGCAGACCTCGTCGGAAAGATAGAGAAGAATATTCCCGAGGATGACCCGAGGAACGCGGCGACGATCGCGGATAACGTCGGCGATAACGTAGGCGACTGCGCGGGTATGGCAGCCGACATCTTCGAATCGTATGAGGTCACGATCGTCTCGGCTATGATCCTCGGTTGGGCGTCGTTCGGGCATAAGGGCGTCATATTCCCGCTGCTGGTCCGCGCGATCGGTGTTTTGAGTTCCATCTTCGGTACATATCTTGTCCGCACGAGCGACAAGGTAAGAAATGCCATGCATGCTATCAATGTAGGTTTTTGGTCATCGGCCGCGGTCTCGATAATCGGTTTTGTAGCCATAGGGTTCTATTACCTGAGGTTCCCAGAGAATGCGCAGCTTCCGAATTGGGCAAGCCTCGGCGTGGCGGGACTTGATATGAGGCCTGTATACACGACAATGGTCGGTATCGTCCTGGCTATCACCATAAACCGCGTGACAGAATATTTCACAAAACCCGAAGCCGCGCCTGTAAAATCGATCGCGAGAGCGACACAGACCGGCCACGCGACCACGATCATTACCGGTCTCGCCGTCGGTTACGAGTCGACTGTGTGGGCCATCTTAATAATCGCGGCCGCCATCGGCGCTTCGGTATTCATTTATGCCGGCACAAACCCGACATTCATCGCATACGGTGTGGCGATGTGCGGTATCGGCATGCTGACGCTGACCGGCAACAACATCTCGATGGACGTCTTCGGCCCGGTCGCGGATAACGCTAACGGTATCGGCGAGATGGCGCACCTCGATAAGGGCGCGCGCCAGACATTGGCAGACCTCGACGCCGTCGGCAACACGACGAAAGCGATCACAAAAGGCATCGCGATCGGTTCGGCCGTAGTCGCGGCGGTATCGCTCTTTAACGCTTATATCACTGACATCGCGAAAGCCACGCATTCTACATACGAACAGATAGCGGCTTCACTTTCGATATCAGATCCGAACGTCTTCATAGGCCTGCTGATAGGCGGCGCTGTCCCGTTCTTGTTCAGCTCGATGACGATAAGGGCCGTCGGAAGGGCGGCATTCCTTATCGTCCATGAAGTAAGGAATCAGTTCAAGGATAAAGAGATATGGGAAGGCACGAAGACTCCGGATTACGGACGTGTCGTATCGATATGCACGGCCGCGGCGCAGAGAGAGCTTATCGGCCCGGGACTTCTGGCTATACTTGCTCCCATACTCGTCGGCCTATTGCTGCACAAAGAAGCCCTCGGCGGATTCTTGGCCGGAATGATTTTATCCGGCCAATTGTTGGCGGTTTTTATGTCGAATGCCGGCGGCGCTTGGGATAATGCTAAAAAAACGATCGAGGACGGGCTTTACGGCGGTAAAGGTTCCGAAGCCCATAAGGCCTCGGTAACCGGCGACACGGTCGGCGATCCCTTAAAGGACACCGCGGGCCCGGCCTTGAACCCGCTTATCAAAGTCATGAACATGGTCGCGCTCCTTACGGTAGGCATCATGATAAAGAACGAGACTCTCAGCGCGCCCGTTATCATAATAGGCATCATCGGAATAGCGGTGATACTTTGGGTCGTATTGAGGTCGAGAAGGGAATCGAAAGAGATGTCAATAGCCGATGAGGTAAAATAAGAATGAAAAAAATAAACGCGTTAATGGTTGGCTTTTTGTTTTTGATTACCGTTGCCGGCGCCTTATTTGCCGAATCGGCAGGATCTATCCAGATAAAAGGTTCCGATACCATGGTCAATCTCAACCAGGGGCTTGCGGAGGTTTATATGTCCAAGAACCCCAAAGCGTTTATAGCTGTCACGGGAGGCGGTTCCGGAACGGGGATCGCCTCTCTATTGGGCGGTACCTGCGATATCGCCGCGTCCTCAAGGAAGATGAAAGATAAAGAGATCAAACAGGCCGAAGCTGCGGGTATCGAGCCCAAGGAATGTACCATCGCGCTCGACGGATTAGCCGTAGTCGTCAATCCCGCTAACCCGGTCTCTAACCTTACTATCGACCAGTTGGCGGATATATTTACGGGAAAGATAACCAACTGGAAAGACGTCGGAGGAGTTAACTCCGAGATAGTCATTCTTTCGCGCGAAGTCAATTCCGGCACCCACGTCTATTTCAAGGAGCATGTTCTGAGGAAAGGCAACGAGAAAGGGCCTGAAGAGTTCTCACCCGGGGCCCTTCTCATGTCGTCATCCCAGGCGATAGCCGACGAAGTATCCGGTAACGCTAACGCCGTGGGATATTACGGTATAGGCTATGTCAGTAAAAAGCAGAAGAGCATCGCGGTCGCTAAGGACAAAAACTCTCCATACGTGCTGCCGACCATTGACAACGTCCTTAACGGCACATATCCGATAACCAGGCCGCTTTTCTTCTATACATCTTCTAAGCCGAAGGAATCGGCAAAGAGCTTCATAAGCTTCGTCTTAAGCGATGAAGGCCAGAAGATAGTCATGGATACTGATTTTGTCCCCTTAAAGAAATTAAAATAGGTCATGACGCGGGATAAAAGGAACCAGAGGATACGCGAGTTTTTCATCGAGAAGACTATATCTGCAAGCGGGATAGCCTCGGTCGTCATAGTAGTCTTGATTTTTGTATTCCTTCTAAAAGACGGCCTTTCGTTATTCAAGATCGAAAGCATTCAGGATTTCCTTTCCGGTAAATTGTGGTATCCCATATCAGACCCTCCGAAATTCGGCATATTGCCCTTGATCCTGGGTTCTATAGTGGTAACTGCGGGTGCGACGGCGATATCGGTTCCTATAGGCGTGGCCTCGGCTATTTATATCGCTGAAGTGTCGTCTCCCAGGATAAAGGAATACCTCAAGGCGGGAGTGGAGCTTCTGGCGGCTATCCCCAGTGTCGTCCTCGGTTTTATCGGTGTCGTCACGCTCGTTCCTTTCGTGAAACAGTTTTTCAATCTTCCTACGGGCCTGACGGCTTTTTCCGGCTCAATAATGCTTGCGTTCATGGCGATGCCCACTATAGTGAGCATCGCGGAGGATGCGCTTACCGCGGTCCCGAGATCATACCGGGAAGGTGCTTTGGCTTTGGGCGCCACTAAATGGCAGACCATTTATAAGGTTACCGTCCCCTCCGCGGCATCGGGCATTGTGGCGGCCGTTATGCTGGGTGTAGGCCGCGTTATAGGGGAGACGATGGCGGTTATGATGATAACAGGAAACGCCGCTGTCATCCCGAAAAGCATATTCCAGCCCGTAAGGACACTTACCGCGACCATCGCCGCCGAGATGGGCGAGACCGTAAGGGGAAGCGACCACTTTTATGCGCTTTTCGCCATAGGCATCGTGCTTTTTTTGATAACTTTTTTCATCAATATGATAGCAGACCTGTATCTCCATAGGGAGAAGAGATGAATCCCCGTCTCACTCAGCGCATCGCTTTCGCGATATTGCTTATCTGCACTCTTATTGTTATCGTCCCGGTCCTTCTGATAGTCGCGATGATAATAAAGAACGGGGCGGGAGCTATCAGCTGGGAATTCCTTACGACGATGCCGAGGGCTGGCATGAAGGAAGGCGGCATATTCCCGGCCATCGTTGGCACGTTATACCTCGTATTCGGAGCGGTCTTATTCGCTCTGCCGCTCGGCGTCTTCGCCTCTGTATACCTTACCGAATACGCGAGGGATAACTACTTTACTCGCCTGGTAAAACTTGCTATCGTAAATCTTGCCGGGGTACCGTCCGTAATCTATGGCCTTTTCGGCCTCGGTCTTTTTGTGACATTTCTGCATTTCGGCACGTCGATAATTTCCGGTTCGCTGACCCTCGGGATAATGATACTGCCGGTAATAATAACCGCATCCAGGGAAGCCTTAGACAGCGTCCCACGATCGTTCCGCGAGGTGAGCCTTTCTCTGGGCGGAAGCAAATGGCAGACGATAAAAAGGGTAGTCATACCCAACGCGCTTCCGGGGATCCTGACCGGCACGGTTTTGGGCGTAAGCAGAGCAGCGGGGGAGACCGCCCCGATACTTTTTACCGTTGCGGCCTTTTATCTGCCGCGGCTTCCTAACAGCCCATTCGATCAGGTTATGGCTTTGCCTTATCATCTTTATGTTCTTTCGACCCAAGTGCCCAATGTTAAGAGTTCAATAACATACGGTACGGCCCTGGTCCTTATAACGATAGTATTACTCATGAACCTGTTTGCCATTATAATAAGAAGCAGGTTCAGGAGAAGGAAAAGATGGTAAGCCCAAAGATATCCGTAAAGGATCTCGATATACGTTTCGGCGGGATACACGCCCTAAAAGAGGTGTCTCTCGATATCATGAATAACGAGATACTGGGAGTCATTGGGCCGGCGAACAGCGGCAAGACCTCATTTCTGAGGGCTGTAAACCGTTTCAACGATCTGGTCCCTAACTACCAGATGAGCGGCAGGATAACCATAGACGGTCTTGACATATACGGACAAGTTGACAGGAACGGGTTGAGAAGGAAGGTGGGGATGGTATTCGCGCTTCCCGTCCCGCTTCCGCTTTCCATATTCGATAATATAGCCTACGGCCCGCAGCTCCACGGCATCAGCAGCAGAAAGAAGCTCTGCGAGATAGTCGAGAAGGCGTTAAAGGCTGCCTTTCTATGGGACGAGGTCAAGGACAGACTAAAAAAGCCTGCCCATAACCTTTCGGGAGGCCAGCAGCAGCGCCTTTGTATCGCCAGGACGCTGGCTGTCGAGCCCGAGGTCATACTATTCGATGAGCCGTGTTCCGGCCTCGACCCTATCTCCACAGCGAAGGTGGAGGAAGCGATGCTTCAGTTAAAGAGCAGGTACACTATCGTCCTTGTTACCAACAATACCAAGCAGGCGGCGAGGGTAAGCGACAGGACGGCATTCTTTCTTATGGGAGAGCTCGTCGAGATAGACAAAACGGACAAGATATTTACAGCCCCCGCAGACACCAGGACGTCAGACTATATAGAAGGAAGGTTTGGTTGATGTAATGGCGCAGATAGAAGTAAAGAAACTGAACCTCTCTTATGGCGATTTTCACGCCCTGATAGACATCGACCTTTCTATCGAGACAAGGATGATAACCGCCATGATAGGCCCGTCGGGCTGCGGTAAATCGACGCTCCTTCGGGTCTTCAACAGGATGAATGACCTCATTGAAGGCGTAAATATAACCGGCCAAGTCCTCATAGAGGGTAACGACATACTGAACCATAAGGCCGATCTCATTGTTCTGCGCAAGGAAGTAGGCATGGTATTCCAGCGTCCGAATCCCTTCCCACTCTCGATATACGACAATATCACATTCGGTCCCAGAGTGCATGGCACAAAAAATAAAAAAATTCTGGATGAGATAGTCCGAACCAGCCTCGAGGATGTCCTTCTCTGGGATGAGCTGAAAGATAAGCTGCATAGGTCGGCGCTCAGGCTCTCACTAGAGCAGCAACAGCGCCTCTGTATAGCACGGCTGACCGCAGTCAAGCCGAAGATACTGCTGATGGACGAGCCATGCTCGGCGCTCGACCCTGTGGCAACGCAGAATATAGAAGAGCTTTTCAACAAACTAAAGAACGAATACACAATAGTGATAGTCACGCATAACATGCAGCAGGCCGCGAGGATATCCCAGAGGGCCGGTTTCATGCTTCTGGGTGAATTGGTTGAGTTCGGGGATACCCGGAGGATATTCACTGCCCCGGCGGACAAGAGGACGGAAGATTATATCACAGGGAGGTTCGGCTGACATGGAAAGGCATTTCGACGAGGAATTGAAAGGGCTTAACGAGAAGCTCCTCAAGATGGCGTCGCTGGTAGAGGAGATGATAAGCGCTTCCATAAGATCGCTTATAGACAGGAACACCGGCATGGCCGAGGATGTAATTAAGTCCGATGATAAAGTGAACATGCTCGAGATAGAGATAGACGAGGAGTCGCTTAAGTTGCTCGCGCTCCATCAGCCGGCGGCTTCGGACCTTAGGTTTATCACTTCCGCCATGAAGATAAACAACGACCTCGAGAGGATGGGCGATCTTGCCGTCAATATCGCTGAACGGTCGGTAGACCTTATAAAACAACCGCAGCTAAAGCCGCTGATAGACATACCGCAGATGGCGAAGATAACCCAGCAAATGGTGCACGATTCCCTTACAGCGTTCATAAACAAGGACTCTGAGCTGGCGCGCCAGGTCTGTCGCAGGGATGACGAGGTGGATAAGCTCAACGAGCAGGTCTTTCGTGAACTTCTCACATACATGATGGAGGGCCCGAAAAATATAACGAGGGCCGTCGACCTGATTCTTGTGGCCAAACACCTCGAGAGGATAGCTGACCACGCCACAAATATAAGCGAGGACGTGGTTTATTACGTCCAGGGAACGATGATAAAGCACCATATAGAGGAGAAAAAGAAGCAATAGCATAAGGCAAAATCGTTTGACACCATCTGATTTTTTTGATAACATTAAAGTCTAAAGGAGCTTTCGTCTGTGCTGCGACCTTTCTTTTCAGCGGTTTTAGCCCTCATTTTGATTTCGTTTTTCAATTCGGCAAATCCGGAAGATAAGGCCACAGGTGTTTCACCTTCGCCGGCGGTCACCACAGAGGCGCCGGCGCCTATGCCGCCAGCGGCGGCGCAGCCCGAGAAACCCGTCGAGATACCTCCGGTGGAGGTAAAACCTGAAGAAGAGGGAGCGGAAGCGCTCCTCGATGATTCACTTCCCGTAGGAGCGGTGACCCAGGGGACGTGGGAATGGGATACCTCGCTTAAATACAGCGGAGAGAAATCGCATACTCAACCGGAGGCAAAGGGCCTAACGGAATATTCTTACAGGGCCGCGCCGGTCGATGCGCCGGAAGACTGTTTATTAGAGCAGTATGTATATCTCGATCCTAAGAAGGTTCCGGCCGGAATAATGTTGAGGTTCACCTTCGAGGCGGACGGCAAAGAAAGCGATATCGGCGTCTACCGCGAGGGGGAGGAAGAGGTCTTCGTCTTCAATGACGACGAGCCGGTGATATACGACGGCACACTGCCGGAGGCCGGTAAATGGGAGAAGTGGACGATCGATCCCAATGACCTTGGCTTGAAGGGCGCCAAAATAACGGGGATTTCATTTATAGTCTACGGCGGAAAAGCGAACTGGGACCTTACGCGTTTTGTCCCGTCAAAAAAACCTAATAACTAAAGGAGATAGGGTATGTCAAAAAGGACTGTGGTAGTTTTGATAATCGTGTTCTCGATATTTATCCTGTCCAGCGTCGTTCTGGCGATGGGCAGAAAAGTAAAACCCGCGGAACAGCAGCCCGCTTCGCTGGGGACCGCCCAACCGGAAGTCGAATTGATAAACCCCGGACAGCTCGAACCCAATCCTCCGATTACGGAAGAGATGAAGGAGAGGAAACCCCAGGAGGTGGCCGTACAATTGGCCCCGGATATGGCGACAAAAAACAAACAGATACAGACCGCCCTTAAAAATGCCGGGTATGATCCCGGGACGATCGACGGGAAATTGGGCGCCAGATCGAAGAAGGCGATAAAGGATTTTCAGGCCGCAAACGGCCTTAAGGCCGACGGCAAAGTCGGCGCGAAGACATGGGCAAAATTGAGCGCATATGTTTTACAGGCCAATACCGATAACACCGCGGCCGCCCCGGAGACTAATTTCGAAAAAGGCGCCGCGAAAAAAGGAGGCAGATGATGTTTAAGATCTCAAGATTAAGCGTTGTCGCATTATTATTGGTTGTAGCTTTTACCCTCTCCGGCTGCGCTGTCGGCTTCTACAGGCGCAGTCCTAACGACATAAAGAAGATAGAAGACCTGAGGGCCGAGGTCGAGCGCCTCAAATTATTAAGGGAGCATGAGAACAGGGAGCTCGAGGCCGTCAAGGCCGAGCTCGAGAAGAGATTGCGCGGTGAAAAAGGCGTGAGCATCGGCCTAAGTGAACGCGGTCTCGTCGTGACATTCCTCGCCGAGGTGCTTTTCGATTCCGGAAAGGCGAAGATAAGGTCAGAGGCGCATAATGTCCTGGACAAGGTCACGAAAGTAATAAACGAAAAAGCATCGGACAGGAATCTCGCGATAGAAGGATACACGGATAACGAGCCTATAAAGAAATCCGGCTGGAAATCGAACTGGGAACTCTCTACGGCAAGGGCTACATCGGTCCTGCATTATCTGGAAGAGAGAGGGATCGAGCCCAAGAAGTTGCAGGCCACGGGTTACGGCGAATATCGCCCCGTAGCCTCCAATGATACGGTTGAGGGAAGGCAGAAGAACAGAAGGGTAGAGATCATAATCCTGCCTAAGATGTCAAAGGCGGAATCCGAATTCCTTAAGGAGCATGAGAAGGAATCCGAATACATAAAATAAGGCGGCTTACCCCGCGAAGGGAGGCGGATATTTATGAAGAAGACCAAAGCCGGAAAAAAGATCATGAAGAAGGCGGTTAAGAAAAAAGTAAAGGTAACCGCCAAAAGAGCGATAAAAAGAGCGAAGCCTGTCGTTAAAAGGGCAAAAAAGATGCGCATCGCCAGGAAAGCGACGGCGGCTGCCGCTCCGAGACTGGAAGCGCCCCGCGACAAGGCCGAGGAGTCGAAATACTATCCGCGCCCTACGCCATATTTGCCGCCGCGTCAATGGGAGCACGAAGAGTTGCCGGCGCGTTACGGCGATACGCGCGTCGTCCTGATGGCGAGGGATCCCTATTGGATCTTCGCTTATTGGGAAGTGAGCGATGAGAGGCGCATGCAGGTCGAACGCGAGGCAAGCGCCTCATGGAACGACCTCAGGAAGGTCCTGCGCGTCTACGATGTCACCGGAAAAGATTTCAACGGTTCTAACGCGAACAGGCATTTCGATATAGACATCACTTCGGAAGCGGTCAACTGGTATATCCACGTCGGTGAGGCCAACAGGTATTGGTGCGTGGATTTAGGCGTCATGACATCCGGCGGAAAATTTATCCTGATCGCCCGTTCGAATGTCGTCGGTACGCCGCGCGACAGCGCCTCGGATGTTATCGACGAGGAATGGATGTCTATCGAGGAAGATTTCCTCAAACTATACGGCCTCTGGGGCGGATTCGCCGGAGCGTCGCCGGGCAAAGTCCAGGTAAAAAAGATCATGAAAGAGCGCCTTCAACATGCACTCGCCTCCGGTGGGATAAGTTCATTCGTGCGGCCGCCTAAATACCGCGGTTTCTGGATGGTCGTCAATACAGAGCTCATCGTCTACGGCGCTACCGAACCGGATGCGACCGTCACGGTCCAGGGCAGGCCTATAAAACTTAGCCGCGACGGGACATTCAGCCTGCGTTTCGCGCTTCCCGACGGAGACCAGGTGATACCGGTTAAAGGCGTCTCCGCGGACAAAGCAGAGGAGCGCACCATAACGCCAATAGTCAAGAAATACACAAAATAAATGGAAAAAGGCTATCTTTGTATCGTCCTGCACAGCCATCTTCCTTATGTCCGGCACCCGGAATACGAGGATTTTCTCGAGGAGGATTGGCTTTACGAGGCGATAACCGAGACCTATATCCCGCTCATCAACGTCTATAATGGGCTGATAAAAGACGGCGTGGACTTTCGCATAACAATGTCGATCACCCCGTCGCTCTGTTCGATGCTCGCCGATCCGCTCCTCCAGGACAGGTATTTAAAGCATCTCGAATCCCTCATTGAACTCTCCAATAAAGAGGTCGAACGCACGAGATGGGAACCCGCCTTCAACAGGCTTGCCCTCATGTATCAGGCGCAGTTCATCGAGACGCGCCGGGTCTTCGTTGACAGGTATCATAAGAACATCCTGACCGCCTTCAAGGAATTCCAGGATATGGGCAAACTCGAGATCATAACCTGCAACGCTACGCATGGATTCCTCCCTCTCATGGAGGTATGCCCGAAATCTATCCGCGCGCAGGTCCAGGTGGGAGCGAATAACTATGAGAGGTTTTTCGGAAGGCGCCCGCGCGGCATATGGCTCGCCGAATGCGGTTATTATCCCGGGGTCGACCAGTACGTAAATGAAGCGGAAATAAGGCATTTCTTCGTGGATACCCATGCGATACTCCACGCGAGCCCGCGTCCGAAATACGGCGTCTACGCTCCGATATTCTGCAAGTCGGGCGTGGCGGCTTTCGGCAGGGATTTCGAGTCATCGAAACAGGTCTGGAGCGCGATAGAGGGTTACCCGGGGGATTTCAATTACCGCGAGTTCTACCGCGACATCGGTTTCGATCTCGATTTCGAATACATAAAGCCGTACATCCATAAGGAAGGCATAAGGATAAATACCGGCATAAAATATTACAGGATAACCGGCAAGACCGACCGCAAGGAAGCCTACAATCCCGACTGGGCGCGCGACTCAGCGGGAGCGCACGCGGGCAATTTCATGTTCAACAGGGAGAAGCAGGCCGAGTATCTCTTCGATATCATGAAGAAAAAGCCGATAATCGTAGCGCCCTATGACGCGGAACTCTTCGGCCACTGGTGGTACGAGGGGCCGATGTTCCTGGATTTCCTTTTCCGGAAACTGCATTATGACCAGAAGACGATAAAACCAATAACTCCGTCCGAATACCTCGAACGTAATCCGCGCAATCAGGTCTCGACGCCGTCGATGTCGAGCTGGGGATATAAAGGATATTCCGAGCACTGGCTCGACGGATCGAACGACTGGATTTATAAGCATCTGCATAAAGCATCCGAAAGGATGTCCGAACTCGCCAACAGCTATCCGGATGCATCCGGCCTAAGGCGCCGCGCCCTCAACCAGGCATTACGCGAGCTCTTGTTGGTACAGTCGAGCGACTGGGCTTTCATAATGAAGACCGGCACAGTCGTCCAATACGCGGTAAAGAGGACGAAGGACCATATCTTAAGATTTATCAGGCTCTATGAGGATATCAAGGCGGACCGCATCGATGAGGGATGGCTCGCCGACATCGAGTGGAAGGATAATATCTTCCCGGAGATAGACTATAGGGTCCATACCTAAAGATGCTCGATAGAGAAATAATTCCTTTACATATCGCCGTGATAATGGACGGCAACGGCAGATGGGCCAAGAAACGCGGGCTTCCGCGCGTGATGGGCCACCGCGCCGGGATGAAATCCGTCAGGGAAGTGATCAAATCATGCCGCGAACTGGGCATAAGGTATTTGACGCTTTATGCGTTCTCTTCGGAGAACTGGAAACGCCCGAAAGAAGAAGTCGAGACCCTCATGCGTTTCTTAAACGAATATATAGATAAAGAGCTGCCGTCTTTCATCAAGAACGGCATAAAGTTGAATTTTATCGGCAGGATGGACGGACTTCCGGATTTCGTGCGCCCCAGATTAAAGAAGGCGACGGAAGAGACAAAGGATTGCGGCGGGATGACGCTCAACGTCGCCCTTAATTACAGCGGCAGGAGCGAGATCATAGACGCGGCGAAAAAATTCGCCTCGCAGGTAAAAGCGGGCAAGCGCGATATAGAAGACCTCGACGAAGGATCGTTCGGCGGGTTTCTTTATACGGCAGGCCAGCCCGATCCCGACCTCCTGATCCGCACCTCAGGCGAGATGCGCATATCGAACTTCCTTTTGTGGCAGATATCTTATGCCGAACTATATGTGACGCCGAAACTCTGGCCTGACTTCAGGAAGAGCGACCTGATAAGCGCTGTGGCCGAATACCAGAAACGCGAGAGGCGGTTCGGGGCATGACCGGCCAAAAAGACAACAATCATAACAATAATAATCTTGCGATGAGGCTCATAAGCTCAGCCCTCCTGATACTCTTCGTCTTCTTTACCGTTATGGTCTGGCCCAACTGGTTCTTCTGCACGGTCCTTACCGTCATGATAGCGCTGGCCCTTAACGAGTTCTACACGCTCGTCGAGAAGAAGGGCATAGCGATATTCAAGATAAGCGGTATTTCGATAGGCATCCTCGTGCCGACGTCGATATTCTTCGCGTTCGAACCCACGAAGGGGTGGGAGCTTTTATTCATTATCGCGGTCCTGCTCACGATATTCATCCTGCAGTTCACGCGCAGCGAGAGCAATCAGGCGATAGTCGGCGTCTCGACGACCACATTCGGCATCCTCTATATAAGCTGGACATTCAGCTTCCTGATGAAACTGAAACTCATACAGCAGGACTCGTTGCCGGCCGGGGGCCTTCTGGTCGCGTTCCTGCTTTTAGTGACAAAGGTCGGGGATATAGGCGCGTATTTCATCGGCACATATTTCGGGAAACACAGCCTCATCCCGCGGATAAGCCCTAAGAAATCCGTTGAGGGCGCGATCGGCGGTTTTATATTCAGTGTGGCCGCGGCATTGATAAGCAAATCATTTCTGCCGTCAGTATCGCTATATCATCTGCTTATTTTGGGCTGCCTTTTAGGGATACTGGCGCAGATAGGCGACCTTTCCGCGTCCCTCATAAAACGCGACAGCCAGGTGAAGGATTCCGCCAACCTGATACCGGGCCTGGGCGGAGTGCTCGATCTCGTCGACAGTATTTTATTTACCGCGCCGACATTATATTTTTACGCCCTTAAATTCCTCCGATGAAAAGGATAATAGTATTAGGCTCTACGGGTTCGATCGGCGCTAATGCGCTGGATGTCATCGCGAGACACCCGCGCGAATTCTCCGTCGCCGGCCTCGCGGCGCATTCCAACGCGGAACTCCTGGCGCGGCAGGCGAAGAGATTCCGCCCTAAAGTTGTCGCGGTATGCAACGAATCGAAGATCAACGGATTAAGGAAGGCCTTATCCGGGACCGGCATAAAGGTCCTGGGAGGTTATGAGGGGATAAATGAGCTCGCCGGATATAAGGACGCGGACATTACTCTCGTCTCTATTGTCGGCGCGGCCGGCCTCATCCCCACGCTCCGCGCGATAGATTCGGTCAAGACCGTCGCGCTCGCCAATAAAGAGCCGCTCGTAATGGCCGGCGGCATAATAACCGCGCGCGCGAAGAAACGCGGCACTAAGATAATACCGGTCGATTCGGAGCACAGCGCGATATTCCAGTGCCTTAACGGCCATAACAGGGAAGACCTGAAAAAGATATATCTTACGGGCTCAGGCGGGCCGTTAAAGAATATCGATCCGAAGAGATTCGATTCGCTTTCGCCCGAGGAAGTCGTCAATCATCCGCGGTGGAAGATGGGAAGGAAGATCTCGGTCGATTCCGCGACATTAATGAATAAAGGCCTCGAGATAATAGAGGCGAAATGGCTCTTCGGCGTCAGCGTCGATAAAGTCGACGTATTGATACACCCGGAGGCGATAATACATTCGATGGTCGAGTTCGTCGACGGCTCTATCATGGCGCAACTGTCGCAGACCGACATGCGGCTTCCGATAATGTATGCCTTTTCATATCCTAGGCGCATAAAGTCAGTCCTGCCGGGATTGGATTTTGTGAAACTCGGCAAGTTCACGTTCGCGCCTCCGGACATGAAGAAATTTCCGTGCCTTAAGATG
>Ga0156189_131_pt1 | contig 15739 bp, 12 predicted proteins | sample RifCSPlowO2_12_FD_107842 | JGI IMG/M metagenome (GOLD analysis project Ga0156189, IMG submission 107842) | Omnitrophica WOR_2 bacterium RIFCSPLOWO2_12_FULL_51_24 | reverse complement strand
TTCGTCCTGTTTCCGTACTGATCATATTCGATATATACATGGGTCAAGCCGCCGTTGTGCGGGGCAGGAGTGATCCTTTCTATCAGGTTGCCTTTTGCGTCGTAGTTATACTGCCATATCCTTCCCTTGGGATCGGTAATGGTTTGAATGTTATGGCAGTCCGGATTGAAAACGAATGCGGATGTGTGCCCCTCGGCATCGGTCAGGCTAAGGGTGCCTCCGAAGTTACGCTCGCTTGTCCATTTGGTTGTATTTCCATGCGAGTCTGTAAGGTTATTGCGGAAGAAATTGGTATCAAAATCATAGCCGGTAACCCCGCCGTCAGAGTCGGTTACTTTGGTGATCTTGGCGGTTTTGTATTCATAAGATGAAGTGCGGCCGCGCGTATCGGTTATATTGGTAATTCCAAACCCAAAATCGTAACTGTAGTTGGCGCTGTTTCCTGCGGGGTCTACCACATTGACGCATATCTCGGCGATATTGGTCATATCCCTTGTATATTTATATTCGGTCCTGTTCCCATTGGCGTCTATGTAGGCGGTTATGGTGTGGATCCTTAAGGGATCATTATATTCGTACGTCTCGGAATAGCCCTCCGGGCCGGTCACCTTTATCAGGTTGTTGGCGACACGCACGGGCCCTATGAGGACGGGAACGCCGGCGTCGTAGGTGAAGTTGTAGGTTATTGTGGAAGCGCCCGCCACGGCGGTTACTTTGGAAATCTTTCCGGGCGCGTTAGCGGCCTCATACGTAAATTCCAGATATCTTCCCGCGCTATCTGCTATCCGGGCCAATAGAGATCCGTTGTAATGGTACGTCAGGCGGTTGCCGTTTAAATCCTCGGTGTACATAAGATGAAAAACCCATTCCAATCCGTTAAAATACGGCTCAAAATGATAACGCTGCAGGTCGTACATAAACGTCCAGCGCGTCCAGTCAAAACTGTTATCGAGGTTTCGGGTGAGGGTTGAGCCGTCGCAATCAGGGCCTCTATAGCCCGCCCCTTCTGCTAAATAACTGAATTTTATGCCGTCAGGAGTGGTTACAACCATAGTCGTTAGATCATCAACCGTCTCTAATCTGACATTATAATAAGGCGCCCAGCCGAAACCCAAAGGACCGTCGTATTCGCTGGAAGAGGAGTAAGCCCTCGTAATTTGCAGGCTCATGCCGTGCTTTGCGCCTCTTCCCGGGATTACTATATCCGTATGGGGCATAATAATCTGGCCTCCGGTTACGGCTATAGGGTCGGTGACAGTATCACAGTGTGTATTTCCGACCGGGCCAATGTTGCTGCCCTGGGATGTCATCCCCAAGCCGCCGTCCTTTTGCGGATTATATCCGCTTGCGGAATCGAAGAGGTTGTTACCTATTAAGAAATCCTTGGGTATGATAGGGCCTAACCGGCCGTATTCGACATCCCAGGCGCCGTTTGGCAAAACTCCGGGATCGTTTTTGGTCGGGCCGCCTTCAGAAGTACGGCGGTTTCCGCCTTTTATCCTTTTTATTTCATCAAAGGCAAGCTCTTCAGTCTTCTGCGTACCTTTGACGGTAAGAGCTTCTCCATGCCATCTATTCTTCAGCTCATCGCAGGGGATTTTAACTGCCGAAGAAGAGTCAATTACGATTATGCCGCCTTCGCTAGTATCCTTAAGGAATACGAAATGGCTTCCGTCAACAAAGAGTATCGCCTTCCCTTTAAATTCTGAGAGCCGTGAAGACGTAAGTCTTAATGCGGTAAGGCTAAGTCCCTTCTTTTCCGCGGCCTGCTTTAGGCCTAACATCGTCGTCCCCTTCTCATCGGTACCGGCCAGCAAAGCCAGCTCTTGAGGGTCAGCCTTAATCCCGCTTTGGGAAAGCAAGATACTTAACGCTTCGGGGCCGCAGCGGTTTTGAACGGTCGAATTTGCGTTCAGGGTCTTAATAAATTCGATTACCCTTTTGGCCTCATCGGCATAGGGGTGAGATGGATATTCCCGCACCAGGCGATTGAGCGCATCCAAGGCGAGGTCATAATTCTTCTGATAGTACCGCACCTTTCCGACCCACATCAGGGCCTCGGCAGAGTAATATGAGCTGCCAGCTAAGACCTCTTCGTATTCTTTCAGCGCCTCGTCATATTTACCCTCATCGAAATATATATGGCCTATCTCCAGGTGCAGGGGATCGACGAACCTGCCCTGCGCTATTATATTCCGGGCGTAAGCTATGGCTATGTCTCCGCCAGAGATGGGTTTGCCTTCAGCCGACAAACCGTTATTTCTATTTTCGCGAAGCGCCTGAACGATTTTAACATCGTTGCCTTCAGCTTTAAAATAAGATATTGCCCTATCGAAGTCTCTCATCTGCCAATAGAGGTCGCCCAGGCCGTCATTATCGTTTGCCGCCGTAAAATAATCCGCCGCCTCTTTAAATTGTTTTCTCGTCAGCGCTATACGCCCAAGCGCCGAATTATCGTTTGCCTGCTTAAAATAGTCTTCTGCCATTTCGTAGTCGCTCATCTGGGCATATACAAAACCCAGCCCGGGCAGGTCGTTTGCCTTTTTAAATAAGTCGATAGCTTCGTCGTATTCTCCATTGTTAAGCTTAAAAAATCCCAGGCCGGATAGATCGTTTGCCTGCGTAAAATAGTCCTCGGCCCGATTTAGATCGCCCATACCCAGAGAGATATGCCCCAGCAGGGAGAGGTCGTTGGCGGATTGCGCATATTGAACCGCTTTTTCGTATTCCTTCTGCTTGCAGTATGTAAGCCCTATGCCTGATAAGTCATTCGCCTTTGTAAAGCTGTCAAGCGCTTCCTTGTAATTATGTAAACCCAGATACGCGTGGCCCAGCGCGGACAAATCATTGGCTTCTAAGGCGTATTTTATCGCCGCGCCGTATTGGTTCCTTCCCGAATACACGAGGCTTAACCCGGATAGATCGTTGGCTTTTCTAAAATACGACATAGCGGTACTGTAATCTTTCTTTCCGCAATACGCATGGCCCGCTCCCGAATTATCCTTAATTGATATAAAGTGGGCGAGTGCTTCGTCATATTTTTTTTCAGCCAAAAGGCAAAGTCCGATGCCACCCTTATCCCCTATTTTGCTAAACCAATCCCGCGCCTCGGCTATTTTATTCTCGCCGAGGGCCGCCAGTCCCATACCGGAATAATCATTCGCCTGCCTGAAATATCCTCTCGCCGCGTTAAAATCCCTTTTTCCGCACTGGGCGAGCCCGAGGCCCGAGTTATCTTTCTTCTGTTCAAATAATTTTATGGCGTCGTCATACTTGCGCTTTCCGCAATAGGCCAGCCCTATCCCGGAAAGGTCATTTGCTTTTTCAAAACTTTCCTTCGCGCTGTCAAAACGCTTCATGCCCAGATACGCTATCCCGGCCCCGGAGTGGTTATTCTTCTTTAAATAGATCCCGAGAGCGTTTTGATAATCGCCTGCTTCGATGGCGCGGAAGGCAATAACGTCATCGGAAAATTCAAACCCCACTAAAAGCATGGAACCCAATATCAGCGCCGCGACCGCCAAAAGAATTTTCCTTTTCATCGCGCTCTCTTTCTTTTTATTGAAGCGTCTTGGTGATGAATATTATTATTATCGCCAGTATAACCAAAGGAACGACCGCGAAAATTCTAACCAGCCTATTTTCAAAGCCTCGTTTTAAAATCAGCGTCCCTATCGCCGTTCCTGCGGCGAAAACCAAAAACCAGATATTTTTCGTGGTAACGCTGATAAGTAAAAACATAAATGCCGCCAGTACCTCGATAAAGACCGTCGCCCGCCTGTTCGAAACCTCATTTCCGGCGGCATCCTTCTCCTGGCCCGTCACGGGAAATCCTGCCCGTCCGCTTATGAGATAGGCGATCAGATCCAGCGAGGAGACAACTTGCATGGAATAAAAATTGAAGGTAAACATAACTATGTATCTCATCTTTTCTCCGGGCCTGCGTAAGATCCGGATCAAGACCGGCAGTATGGGGCTGGCCACCATAATAATAAGCATCAGGAAGAAATCCCATCTCCAGAAGAAGTTTCCGCTGACATTAACGGCGAATTTAATTAACGAATTATCGTAAGAGAGGGGCATGCGAAACATCGGGCCCTGGAATTGAAAATGTGAAAAATAATACGGCAGGATGAAACCCACCAACAGGAGAAGCGCCAAAAACGGAAGGCTCAACAACAGGCTTAGAGCCGATACGAAAACGTCAAATTTCTCCAGCCGGCTTATATTTTTATTTTTGAGAAAAGAGGGATAGTATTTGAAAAGGCATTCCGCCGTCCCCCTTATCCACTTTTCATTCCTTTTCCGGTACTGGCGGAAAGTCGACGGGAAATCCTCCAGAGAGGTCACTTCTTTCGCGTAGACGCCATAATAGCCCTTCTCTCTTATCAGCATGGAATACGCGAGGTCCTCCGTCGCCACTTCCGGGAAACCGCCGATCTCTCTTAAGACATCCAGACGCATTAACGCGCTGTGGCCATAGAACATAACAAACCCATACTTCTCCTTCGTGCTAAGGTAATTGTCGCAATGGAGCCCTATCTGAAAACCGAGGCCCTGAGCAAAGGCAGAGCCCTGGGCCGGGTTTAGCTCCTGCCGCGATTGGACAAAAGCCACCTCAGGCTTATTGAAATACGGCAGCAGGTTTCTAATATAATCTTTTGGCAGGATCGTGTCGGCATCGGAGACGCTGAAATACTCAAAACCGGAGATCCTGTTTAAGCAATTATTTAAATTGCCGGCCTTATAGCCCGTCCTGTCCCGGCGGCGCATTAGAGTTACTCTCGATGTGTATTTGCAGACAAAGGCATCGATCCTTTTTTTATATTCTTCGTCGCCGCTGTCATCCAAAATAAAGGTATGAAAATCAGGGTAGTCCTGATTAAGACAGGATAAGACCGCCTCATCCCTGAAATCGTTGCAGGTCGTATAAAGTAAAGCGACCTTGGGAGTACCCATTCCATCTAAGTTATTTGCATTGAAATCAACCGGCGCCGGCTTCCTGTAAGAAAAAAGGATTATTACAAGGTGATAAAATCCGTAAAACCAGAAGAGATTAAGCAATAGAGCGAAAAGGATGACGGCGGATTTCGCGAATATATTCTCGGGGCCTATAAGAAGGGCTAAAATGCGGGGGGTAAAATAAAAGCCGGCGCACAGCCAAAGGAAGACAATCAGACTAAACATCAGCGAATCTTTTTTAGGAAATGTAGTCATTTTCTCGAAACGTGTTTAAAAAGCAGTTTATCATTGCTATTTTCAAATAGCAAGTAAAATTAATTGTTTTTTTAGGGTAAATTTTACGGGGCCTTTATTCAGAATATGGTAAATGCCATTATCTAAGACCTGACGTTTGGTCATAGGCATAAAAATTCCCTCCTTTTTACGTCTAATATAGTAAAAGGAGGGAATTTCTTTTTTATTTTTTAACGACGCTTATTGGCGCCGCCCTGGCCTTTCCCTTTGCCTATACCCTTACCGTGATCCCTTACGCCTTTTTCGTATCCTTTATGCAAGCCTCTGTCGTGGATATCCTCTTTCTTATCCCTTATATCTTCACGACGGTCCCTAATATCCTCTCTGCGGTCTTTGACATCCTCTCGTCTGTCGCGGACATCCTCTTTTCTATCACGGACGTCTTCCTTGCGATCTCTGATGTCCTCTAATTTGTCTTTACGGCCGCCTTCATGGCGCCTGTCCCAGACATCCTCTTTTTTGTCGAGGACATCTTCGCGCCTATCTTTTATATCCTCACGACGGTCAAGCACGTCTTCCTTGCGGTCGCGGATATCCTCTTTACGGTCGCGGATATCCTCTCGACGGTCTTTAACATCCTCAAGGCGATCCTTATGCTTATTAAGCCATTCTCTATGTTCATTTCGGCTGATTGTCCCGTCATTGTCGGTATCCGCGGCTTCAAACCTCTCCGCATCGTCGCCTAGCTTCTTGGAATCCTCCTCGGCCCTTAGGTTATTTGCAAAAAACAGAACCGCCGCACAAATTCCCATCACCATAACCACACTTTCGAATCTCGTCTTCATCTTGTCCTCCTTTCTACTAATATAAACACGCCGGGTTTAAAAAAGTTTCGGTTATCTTTTTCCGCCTTTTAGGCCCGCTTTAGGAAGACGTGTTTTGGGAACGTCTCTTTTTATTTCGTGCTTCCTGCGAAGCCTCTGTTTATCTTCGTCGGACATCCCTTTCCATTTCCTGTGTTTTTCCAGAAACCTCTCGCGCTCTTGGGGAGTCATCTCGTGAAGTCTTTTATATTTTTGTCGAAGATTCTGTCTTTCCTCGGGCGATAAGTTCTGCCATTTTTTATAATTATTTAAAACTGCCTGACGTTTCTCGGGAGGCAGGTCCTTTATCTTCTGCCACTTTTGCTTTAACATCTCTTGTTTCTGCTGAGGCAGTCCTTTGAACCGTTTTAAATTTTCTTTAAGCGCCTGTCTTTCCTGCGGAGTCATTTCCTTTAACGTCTTATATTTCTCTTTGAGGCGCTCTTTCTCCTGCGGAGGCAAGTTCTTCCATTTCTCTGTGAGAGCCTTGTCAATTTCAGCCGCCGTCGCCTCTTGCCGGGTTGCTTGAGGTTCGTCTTGGGCCAAAGCGAAATTGGCCCCTATAGATAGAATTAACGCAATGGCAAACTCAATTGCCGCCAGGCAAGTTAAGCAATTAATCAATGCCTTTTTCATCGGTTTCTCCTTTAGATTCTAAGGTTTCAATATCTTTTATCTCCTCGTAATTCTCCAATAAATCCATATTTTTTATCATATCCAATTCCTGCAGTATTTCTAAGTTCCGTATAATTTCTATATCCTCCTCGGATAGTTTAGCCGTTTCGTTATTTTCTTCAGCAACGGCGCACTTCGTAAGAAACGTAAAAATTATTAGAACGTAAAATATCTTTTTCAAATTTCCTCTTTCTATGATTGTATCGAATCTATCGCTTCCAAATCTTCCAAGATGGGAAGATTTTGTATTATCTCTAAGTCCTCGGCTAAGTCCAACTCCCTAAGCATTATGATATCTTCATTTTTGGTCGTTAAAGCAAGCTGCTGAAGATCCTTAACCGTTGAAAGGTGCGCCAAATATACGCTGATGATGAAAATCGCCGTTAGTGTGGCAAATACGGGCACAAGGCGCGGCCTCAATCCGGGCAAGACAAAGACGGGTTTTCTTTCCGCCACTATCGTTTCCTCTCCTTGGGAGGCTCTTCGCCAGAACGCGGCTTTAAAATTAGGGGAGGGAGCAATCGGCTTCCATTCACCCAATAAATTCCAGGTTTCTTTTAAAAGGCCCAATTCTTTAGAACAAGCCGGACATTTATTCAGATGAACTTTAAGCTCCTGGGATCGTCTTTCTTCTAATTTACCGTCTAAGAATAGGGCTAAAAGTCCTTTAGCATTACGGCATCTCATCTTTAGTTTCCTCCAATATTATAAACACTTAACTTACCAAAAAGTTTTGGCTTAATGTCCCTTAACATAAAAAGAAAGCCTTTCCTTTAAAGCCTCTCGCGCGCGGCTTAAAAGCGATTTTACCGCCGAGACGGAACAACCGATTACTTCAGCGATCTCTTCGTATGAAAGCCCTTCGTACCTGCTTAAAATTACTGCCGTCTTTTGATTAGGCGGCAGAGGGTCAATCGCTTTTCTTACGGCATCTATCAGGTCTTGTCTTTCTAACTCCTGCAAGGCGGAAGGCTTATCGTCGGGAAACTGTCTTTGACGTTCGCCTTCTTCCGTTGATACCATCTCTTCAATGGAGGAGGTCTTTTGAGTCTTTTTTCTTCGGAGTTCGTTTAGAGCCAAGTTTTTTGCGATCCGATAAATCCAAGTGGAGAATTTCGCTTGAGGGGTATAATTGGAAGCGGAGCGGTAAATCCTCAAGAAAACCTCTTGGGCGAAATCTTCCGACTCCGTCTTATCGCCGAGAAATCTGTAAATGAAATTTATTATAGGGGCATGGTATTTATCTAAAAGCGCTTCGAAGGCAGACCTATCGCCTGCCTTAAACTTAAGCATCAATTTTACATCTTCATCGATCATCACTGCTTCGCCTTCATCTCCTCGATCTTGCAGTTTGAAAGTTCTTTAGGAAGGACAAACTTGACGCCCTTAGGCGGCTTGGCGGCGCCGTATATGAAATACCTGATTACGTTACCCTCTTTCTTTATCACGTAGCAGATCTTGCCGTAAAGCGTGGGCATATCCTTTACCTCGATACCCTGGTCAAACCACTCCGGAGCGAGGCCTTGCCCGAGGATGAGCTTGCCCGCGTCTTCGTAGACGAAGGCCGTCCGGACCGCGTCGATATATCCCGGGGCTGTTTGCACCGTGTAACCCCGCCCTTCCCTGCCGGCCGGATTTTCCGCGAAATAACGCAATACAGTAAGTCCCCGCTCGCGCTGGTCCATCCTAAAATAGGCGCCCGCCGAATACACCTCATAAGGCCCGGGGCTCCTGCCTCCGGCAGAGATCATACCCGCGGCGAAATCCGCAAAATATACATCGAAGGAGTTCCTGATGATCTCCTTCGGCATATATTCCAGCTCCTCCGCTTCGACTACTGCGATTGCGGCCGTGTCCGGGTCGAGATCCCCTTTTATAGAATCGTAGATGGATTTACGCAGGGCCTCGGCCTCTTTCTGCATCCAGCCGGCGCTCGCCTTATCGCCCATCAGTTTCGCCAGATATGCGCCGTCCTTTAAGCTCCGCAGCGCGAAGAAGTCGTACAAGTAACCGCGGCGTAGGCCGCGGAGAGATCCCAATATCTTTACTGCCTTAGGATACGCCGTTTTAAGGTACGCCCTGTCGCCGGAATAATCTATATAATTTCGGAGTACAAAGACATACTCGCCCTTGCCCCCGCCTTCGGCGAGGACCTTGCCTTCGGTCTGCGAGTCGAGCCATTCCTTGACAGGTTCGTTTATGCCCATCTTCAAAAGCGCCTCGCACGCCAAAGCCCCGTCCCGTATCTGCGGGCCGGGCATATTAGAGCGGATGTATTCGATATCCGCATTCATCGCGTCGATGAGTTTTCTCTCCGGGATATCGATCGTGACGGCGCGGGAAACGCCGTATGATGTCAGGTTAAAAGCCGCTATCAGCAGCGAAACGAAGGCGTATCTAAGGATATTCATCTCTCCTCCTTGGCTTTGCTTCCTATATTATATAATGATTTCCATTTAAATGGGATAGATTTTAAGATAAAATATGTCCGTGAAAAGACACGGATGTTTTATGCTCTTCGAGTCCGGCTTCTTTGACGGCTCGAACTCAAAAAGCTATATCCTCACTGACCCCGTGGATACCATAAAGGTAAACCGGTACCTGGACGTGGAAAGGGCTTTCAAGAAGATCGAGGAGTATTCTAGGAAGTATTATCTGGCCGGTTATTTCTCCTATGAACTCGGATACTATTTCGAAAAGTCCTCCTTCAAAACAAGGGGCAAGGTCCCGCGAAGGCGGGGCAAGGTCCCGTACCCGCTGATACATTTGTGCGTCTTCAAAAAGATAACGACCTTCGACCACAAGACGCTCGGAGGCGGCAAGGTCCCCGCCTTCAGCGGGAACGATTTCCGCGTCGATAACCTCAGGCTCAATTTCGCAAGATCCGCATACCTGCGTAAGATCTCCCATATAAAAAGGCATATCATGAACGGCGACACATACCAGGCGAATTTCACGGGCAAATATCTCTTTGATTTTTCCGGCGACGCTTTTTCTTTCTACCGCGATCTCAGGGAAAGGCAAAACGTCCCTTACGGGGCTTTCTGCAAGTTCGGGAAGGCAAGGTCCCCGCTGAAAGCGGGGGAATATGTCATCTCCCTCTCCCCGGAACTCTTCTTCAGGAGGGACGGCAGCGCCATATACTCCAAGCCGATGAAAGGCACTATAGAACGAGGAAAAAATATCCACGAGGATAAAGCCAAGGTCTCCGAACTCAAAAATAGCGCCAAGGAGGCCGCGGGAAACCTCATGATAGTCGACCTGATACGAAATGACTTGGGTAAGATCTCAAAGACGGGCAGCGTCGGAGTCTCATCGCTCTTCGAGGTCGAGAGATATGATACCCTCTTCCAGATGACCTCGACCATAAAGAGCACCTTAAAAAAGGATATAACCTATTTTGATATATTCAGAAGCCTTTTTCCCGGCGGTTCGGTCACAGGCGCCCCTAAAATAAGGACGATGCAGATACTAAAAGACCTCGAGGACGATGACAGAAATGTCTATTGCGGCGCGCTGGGCATAATATTTCCGGGCAATAAGGCGGTCTTCAACCTCCCGATACGGACGATCTCTATAACGTATGGCAAGGGCAAGGTCCTTAGCGAAGCTAAGGGGGAGATGGGCGTCGGAGGAGGCATAACCGTCGATTCAGACCCGGAAGAAGAATATCGTGAATGCCTGCTGAAAGCCAAATTCCTTACGGAGAGATACAAGCCCTTCTCTCTCATCGAGACGATGCGCTGGGAGAAAAGATTTAAGTTCCTTGAAGAGCACCTTAAAAGGATGAAGGATTCGGCTGAATATTTCGGCTTTATCTTTGACCGCGGCAAGATAACGGCTGGATTAAAAGGCGCCGGGAAGAAATTTAAAGGAACTTTTCCGTATAGGGTACGGCTATTACTGTCAAAAGACGGCAATATCAGCGTTGAGGGCTCGAAGATCGCGATAAGAATAAAGCCGAAGATGGAATTAGCCGCGATCTCCGGAACGAGGACTGATCCCGGTGATCTCTTCCTCTATCACAAGACCACAAACAGGGGTTTATATGACTCCGAATACAGGCGTTACCGCGCGAAAGGATATTTCGACGTCATCTTCCTGAACACCAAAGGTGAGGTCTGCGAAGGCGCGATCTCCAACGTAATAATAAAGAAGGGCGGGAGATTATACACCCCTCCCCTATCTTCCGGGCTTTTACCCGGAATTTTCAGGGCCCATCTGCTAAAAATTCGCCGCGCGAGAGAAAGAGTAATTTTTCTGAGTGACCTGCTGGCTGCGGATAAGGTCTTCCTCTGCAATTCCGTCCGCGGGCTCGTCGAAGTCAAATTGACTTCTTCCCGCGCTTAACCTATAATAGACGACTATGAAGGCAGAGATAATCTCGATAGGCACCGAGATCCTCCTCGGGCAGATACTAAATACCAACCAGCAGTGGCTCTCGCTGCGCCTCTGCGAGCTCGGTATCGACGTATACCATCAATCCACGGTGGGAGACAATCCTCAAAGATTAGCTCAGGCGATAAGGCAGGGGCTTAACCGCTCGGATATCGTGATAACCACCGGCGGGCTCGGGCCTACCGTAGACGACATAACGCTCGATGTGATATCACGCGTCCTGTCAAAAAAGCTCATTTATAGTAAAAAGATCGCCTGCAAAATAAACTCTCACTTTGGGAGACAATGCCTGAAGATGCCGCGAGAAAACCTCAGGCAGGCGCATATCCCAGAAGGGGCAAAGATCCTTGAGAATGATGTAGGCACCGCGCCCGGATTCATCGTCGAAGAGGATGGCGAAGCCAAGGGGAGGATCCTGGTCGCCTTGCCCGGGCCGCCCCGCGAGTTAAATCCCATGTTCGGGCGTTTCGTGGCGCCGTATCTGAAGAAAAAGACCGGATCGGATTGGGTCATAAAAGTCCGCACGCTCAGCATGACTGGATTGCCGGAATCCGCCGTCGACCGGAAGGTAAAGGACCTTTTGAAGAGCCCTCCTCCTGTCACGGTCGGGATCTACGCGAAACCCGCCCTGATAGAATTAAAGATAATGGTTAAGGCGAAGAACGGGAAGGCGGCGAAGGCTTTAATAGATAAGATCGACCGGAAGATAAGCGCGCGTTTGAAAAAATATATCTTCGGACGCGACGGCGAGACGCTTGAGCGCGCCGTTGGGGAAAAATTAGCTAAGGCGCGCAAAACGCTGGCAATAGCCGAATCCTGCACCGGCGGTCTCATATCAGACCGCATCACAAACATCCCGGGCAGCTCGAAATATTTCAAGATGGCCATCGTCGTCTATTCGAATGAAGCGAAAATATCGCAATTGGATATTCCGCCGGCTGCCATTTCCAAATACGGGGCCGTTAGCCGGCAGACCGCCATAGAAATGGCAAGAAATATCAGGGAGATCTCAGGGGCGGATATCGGGCTTTCAGTGACAGGCATCGCCGGCCCTACCGGCGCGACAAGGACAAAACCGGTCGGCCTTGTTTATATAGCTATTTCCGTTCCGAAAAAGATCATCTGGAAGGAATTTCATTTCAAGGGTGAGCGCGAAATGATTAAGTTCAGAAGTTCACAGGCGGCGCTAGACCTGCTCAGGAGATCCCTTTAGCCTTTCTTTCCTATATCTTTTACCATACAGATCTGGTCCTTCCCATGTTGCTTAGCCCAGTATAGCGCTTCATCTGCTTTCTTGAACAGCGACACCTGATCGGCGCCGTCTTCGGGAAAGAGGGCTATCCCTATGCTTACGGTAAAAGTCGTCTCCCTATTATCTACGACCACGCGTTGATGCCGAACCACATCCTGCAGCCTTTTCGCGACTACCTGAGCCGGCTCGCGGGGGATGCTCGTAAGCATGATGACAAACTCATCGCCTCCGTACCGGCCTATCGCATCAGTGGGACGCCCCTTGCTGCCGAAACTGCGGATATTCTGCTTCAATATATCGGAGAGGATCTTGAGGATCTTATCCCCTGTCTGGTGTCCGTAGCGGTCGTTATACTTCTTGAAACCGTCGATATCGACTATCAGTAATGAGAACCTTCCCTTGTCGTGGGAAGACTTCTCTACCTCCTGCTCCAACCTGTCCAGAAAATATCCATGGACATATAGGCCCGTCAGGCTATCGCGTATGGAAAGCTCCTTGACCTCTTCATATAGGCGCGTCTTCTCTATGCTGACCGCGGCCTGGTTTGCCAGGATGTTAAGGTTATCTATATCCTCATCGGTTATGGGCTGGCGGCTGAAGACATTATCGACGACCAGCATCCCGATCTTTGTCTTTTTGCCCGCCAGAGGCACATACAGGAGGAGCTTCTTCGTCCCCGATTCCGCCCTGGAGCCGTCAGGATTCTCTTCAAGCAGGCTGTCGACGACCCTGTTGACCCCTTTTTGGAGCGGGTATTGTTCGTTTGCGATCGGCCTGACCGCCTCGCTCCTTATGTCCGCGCTCAGTCGCCCCCTCAGGAGTTTATTCTCATTGTCGATAAGATAGAGTTTTGCCCTGTCGAACCCCAGTATTTGGACGACATTTTTCAATATGATGGCCAGTACCGGCTCGAGCTCCATCGCGGTCGCCATCGCCTCGCTGATCTTCGCGAGCGCCAGCAGCATCTCGATCTTGCGCCGGTTAGCCTGAAAGATCTTTATGTAGCGGATGCCGCGGTTAAACTGGTGGGCATAATCCGTCAGCAGCTCCTTCTCCTCGAGGGTTATCTTGGTCCTCGTCGTGAGTTTATCCGCTATCAATACGCCGATATTGCCTTCTTCGGAGCGCAGGGCGACGCAGACCTGGAATCCGTCTCCCCAGATCTCGTAATCCTTCTTTCCCAGGAATACCAGGCTTATCAGGTCATCGGCGTTATGGGTTATGGGTATCCTGCTCTCTCCGGCTACTACGCCCTTCTCCCTCACCCTCGCCTGCACACATTCGAGGGAATCGGTCGGCTCATCATAGAGATAGACGAAGACGGCATCGACATCGACATCTTCAAGCACATCCTTCAGGCTTACCTTCAATGTCTCCTCGAAGCCTATTTCGAACTGAAAGAAGGTCTTCATGGCATCCTGGAGATGCTTCGCGTGTTCTTTCGCCCGATCCGAATCTTTAATGATGTTATCGGCCATATTACCCTTCGTTTATAACGACAGGATGTAATTTACCTGTTCCGCATACTTATTTGTTTCCCTTGTGAGAAAATCCCCGCTATAGCTGTGGTTCTTTATGGCGTCTATGATATTGCCGAAAAATTCGACGAGGATAAACTCGATGCTTCCCCAGGCGTCGACCTGCTTGTAACTCCTCCCGTAATTCTTATAGGTCTCGATGAGCACCTTCTCGTTATCCGTCCCCTCATGGAAGAGCGCGTTCAACGCGTCGATCCCGGTAGGAAGTACGCTGGCCGCCTTGTATTGCCTGATCTGGAATTCCTTTGAGGTCAGGTATTTTATGAACTGCCAGGCCTCCTCCCTATGCTCGGAATAACTTGATATGGCGAGATTGTAGCCGCCTAAAAAACTGAACCTGCCTCCCGGGCCGGCCGGCAGAAAAGCGACCCCGAACTTATCAAGGACCTCGGGGCGGGGCAAGGTCCCGCCGGGGCGGGATGCCCTTTCGAAAAATCCCGGTATATTATAGGCCGCTACGGAACTGATTATTATCATGGAATATCTGTTTGCCGCGAAAAAATCATTCACAGGGTAACCGGGCACCTTCCTGCCGGCGATGGGGGCGTATCCTTTATGCATTAGGTCGAAATAAAATTTTATGCCCCTTAACGCTTCCCTTTCCTGGAAGCCCGCCATCATGCCGTCCGCGGTAAGGAAATCCCCGCCCGCCGACCAGACCCACGGCGCCACTTCATGGACCAGTCCCGAATCCTTAAGGTCCCCCACGCCCACGGCGTTTACCAGCCCCGCGTTGTCCCTGTATCCGGAAAGCGCCGCGCAGGCCTCCTCGAACGACTGCCATGTATCGAGATTCCGCGCGGTCAAGCCCGTCTTGCTGAATATGTCCTTCCTGTAAAAGATCAGGCGCACATCCGCGGCCCAGGGTAAAGAATAGACCTTGTCAAGTTCCCGTATCTCGCAGGTATCCCAAGCGGATGCATAGAACTTATCCTTGAGATGTTCCCCGTTCGCTTCCGCGGTGATATCGGAGAGCGCATTTATGGCGGCCATCGTCTTCGTCCATGTGTTTCCGATCTCGAAGACGTCCGGGAGCTGTTTTGTCTTCGCGGCCGTCATGATCTTTTTCCATGCCTGCGACCAGGGGATAAGTGAAAGTTCCACCTTTACGCCCGGGTATAGTTTTTCAAAATCCGCTATCTCCTTACCCATGTTCAGGCTCGTATCGTAGCCGGCGTTGGGCATCATCCAGAATTTAAGGGTAGTTACATTCTTCATAGATAGGATTATATCACCTGGTTGATTAATGTCAAAGCATAATGTATAATCTCATTCAAATGGACGGGACCATCAGGGCTTTTATAGCGATAGAACTAACCGGTCAGGCGCATGATGAGCTCGCTTGTCTCCAATCGGCGCTGCGTAAATCCGGCGCTGACGTCAAATGGGTCGAGCCCGAGAAGATACATCTGACTCTCAGGTTCCTGGGCGACATGGGACCTGAAAAAGCCGAAGAGTTAAAAAAGATCCTCGCCGAAACCGCCGCCGGATCCAATCCATTTGAGCTAACAATGAAAGATATCGGCGCGTTCCCCGGCCTAAGTTCACCGAGAGTCATATGGGCCGGCGTTGGCCTGGGAGCCGCTGAATCGACGCGGATAGCGGAAGCGATCGAAACGAAATTACAAACTATCGGCATACCGAAGGAAGAGAGAAAATTTCATCCGCATATGACACTTGGAAGGGTCAGGAGCCCGAAGAATTGCGAAAAACTGCGCGGGATAATCGAGACGATCAAATTTGAGGCGGGTTCAAAAATCAACGTGGACCACCTGACGCTTTTCAGGAGCCGGCTGACCCCGCAGGGTTCTATCTAT
>Ga0156189_173_pt1 | contig 16452 bp, 23 predicted proteins | sample RifCSPlowO2_12_FD_107842 | JGI IMG/M metagenome (GOLD analysis project Ga0156189, IMG submission 107842) | Omnitrophica WOR_2 bacterium RIFCSPLOWO2_12_FULL_51_24 | reverse complement strand
CACGGCCGCGAGCATCCCGTATCCCGCAAAAGTAAATATCCAGTATGCCCTCGTCTTATCGGCAAAATACCCCGAAACGAGGCGTATCGCGTAACCGATAAACTCGCCCAAGCCCGCGATGAAGCCGACGATCGCGGCGCTCACGCCGAGCGTCTTTAAGTACGGGCCGTTGACGCTTCGCGCTCCTTCATAGACTATATCGCCGAAGAGGCTGACCAGCCCGAATATGATTATAAGCTGAAAAGCGGCTTTCCTGCTGTTGTCGGCCATCTATCTTATCCCTTATGCAATAAGCTCGAATGCCTTTGTAACATCCATCCCGACGGCGATCCCGAGTTCCGCCGCTTTTTTATTTACCTTTATTATCTTCCTGTCCGGAAACCGCTCCAAATTACCTATAGGATTATCCGGGGAACTTTCAACAAGCGCTGCCGCCACATCATACCTGTCCAAAGCCTCCATATCAAAAACGGGGCAGGCAAGGAACCCTCTCTTTCCGGAAACCAGAAGGATATTAAATCCCGCCCACTTGACCTGCACGCCCTCGATCAATCCGTTCTTCGTCTCGTATGATCTTGTTATCGTCTCCATTTCAAGATCTCCTCTTCCTTATTTTCGTGACGGCGCTTGGCGTCCATCGCGACGATCAAGGTGCGGACGTTTTCGCTCTCCGATACCCACTTAAACCCGAGTATCAGCGCCGCGACTAAAAATTGCGCGAAATACTTCGGCACCGTAAATGACAACGTAAATGCCGCGATGGTCGCGGCAAGCCAAAGACCGGTCTGAATGCGCTTCTTTCTGGAATCCATTTTTGCAATGCCTTTCGCTTTTCGTATTATCTCTGTGTTTGATCCGGGTAAATCTTTTTCATTATACAGTCTCTCACCCAGGTATCCTGCCCTGACATTCTCAAGACAGAGAGGACAACCGGCTACATGCTCTTCAATAGAGCGCGATGCCGCTTCCTTAAGCTTGCCGCCCAGGAATGCCGCCAGCGCCGCCTCGTCCGGACATCCCACCGCTTTTGCCTCATGCAACTTCGTCATCTTCTCTCCCATGCTATAATAGACGGCTTCCTTCGAGTTTTTCTTTCAAGTATTTCTTTGCCCGCGCTATCGTCGTCGAGACTGTATTGACCGGCAATTTAAGCGCATCCGCAATCTCGCTATGTTTCATCCCGTGGAGAAGGTTCAGCTCGACGGCTATCCTCTCCTTCGGCTTAAGCGACCCTATGGCCGACTTCAAGACCTCGCGCGCGTCGCTTAATTGCGCTTCCTTGTCGGGCCCGGCCGCCTTTGACGGCAGAACTTCTTCAAGCGTCCTCGCCTCGCCGTCGCCGTTCTTATATATCTCCTCGTAGATGGATATCGAATTCGGCGGCGACTGGCGCTTCATTCTCCTGAAATAATCTATCGCCGCGTTTCCGGCTATCATCGCCAGCCAACCGGCAACCTTGTCGCTATCCTTGAGTTGCGCGAGTTTATTCCCGGCCCATAAAGCGATAAAGACATCCTGATGGATGTCATTTATATCTTCATCTTCGAAATCATATCCGAACCGCTTGAGCCGGTCCCTTATCGCCCAATAGATCACTTTTGAATAACGCTCGACGAAGATGTCCCATGAGCGCTTGTCTTTCTTTATGCAGCCTTGTATTAATTCTCCTGCGGATGGCTTGACCGGGTCTGAGGGATCCATTTACTGTTCGGGCATTATCTTTTCTTCGAAAGCCTTCGCCGTCACCGGCATCGTCTCCCTGAATATCCCAAGGAGGGCCTTCGCGTATTCGCGGATCTCGGGCTGCGCGGATTTATCCAGGCGCAGCTTAAGGAAATTCATTAACGACCGCGCGTTTACCGTCCAGTAATATAAAGTATATAGGGAAAGTGGCAGGACACCGCGGGCCTGTTCGCGTTTTACGCCGGAGCCGACAAGCGCCTCGTAGGCGTCGAACGCCGCGTTTATGGATTTCTTATATCTTTCGAGCGCCTCACCGGTAAGACCTTCGGGCGTATAAAAATCCCTTTTGGCCAGACAATACCTGAGGGACATTTCGTTGTATGTGCCGATGCGGTGGCGGATCCACTGGCGCGCTACGAATATCGGGCATTTGACGTCGAACCTGAAATACGCGTGCTCGAACGGCGTGCCGTGGTCTTTGGCTATGAGGTGGCGGATCAGTTTTGCGTCTGCGGCCGCGGACGCATCCTCACCCTGAGGCTCGCTCATATAGCAGCGCCGCGCGCCTTCGATGACAGCTTTATCGCCGCCCATATAATCGACGAGCGCAACATATCCGTTATCAAGGACTTTTATCTTCTGGGGCATGCTTTATTATTTCTTTTCGGCAGCTTCGGGGGAATTGTACTTTTTGGCCTTCTCTTTTTTCTCATAGCATTCCGGGCAATTGTAGACCGGCTTTGCCAATGCCCTGTCGTACCCGGGCGCCACTACCACCCTTCTTACCTCGGGCACGTCACGTCCGCATGTGTCGCATTTCATCCGCTCTCCTCCGATGTGTTGATTTTATCAATATTGGCGGGCTTTTTCAATGCTTATTTCGGCCGGTGGACGACAAAAGTAATGAACATGACGATCACCGCGATGCCAGCTATTACGGCTATGACGCTTGAGATGGAAAGGGCAAACGCGGCTTGCGGCGCGGCTAGGAGCGCGGCACCCCACTGGCTCGGGTCGGAATAGAATTCCTTTGTGCCGGTCCAGGCCATCTGGGCGTCCCTCTTCCCCTTATCGCTGTCGTCGACCGCGATGTCGAAATCGAACTTCTTTCCGGCCTCGGGTTTGAACCCGCCTAATACCTTAAAAGGTATCTTCGCCTCGATAATATAGCCCTTCTCCCGCGGTTTCGCCGCGACCTCGATGCCGTCCTTGTAGTCATCACGGCGCCAGACCCACTCGCTCGGCTTGATATTCTTGTTATTGCCCGGGCTTAATCCTATCTGGTAATCGCCCTTGCCGAAGTAGATCCTCCCGGGGTCTGCCGTCCCGTCCATGCCAAGCAAGACCTCCAACGCGTCACCATCCCAAATATCGGGGCCTTCCTTGCTGTTATCGAACGGGGCGTCGTCGGTCACCTTTGCCGCCACGTAGAGGTTCTCATAGTCCCAGAGGAGATATATATCGGCGCTGATATCATCTTTACCGCCGTATTCAAAATATTGCAGCCTCTCGGAGGACTTATCGTCCATCCTTACGGCGTATTTCGGGTATTCGTCAAGGTTTCCGTCTATCTTTACCGGCTTCGCCGCTTTAGGGACCGATATGACGGGTTTTTGAGGTGATTTTTCAGCGGCCTGAAGGATATGCGCGGAAAACAAAACTAAGGACAAAACAAGGACCGTCAAAATAGATATCTTCATCCACCCCTCCCCAAAAGTTATCACTTCTCTCTGTCTATCGGTTTATTTATCCATCCGTTGAAATCGAGGGTGCCGGTTATCTGGCGATGGATATTACCTATCCTTTCCCCCTCATAAGGGTGAGACCTGAAATAGGAATAAGGCCTTATATCAAACTTTTTGGCCTCTTTCATAGTCCCCATGAAAGTGATCAAGGCATCCGGGTCGTACCCGGCGGCCTTAGTGTATATCACTGCCCGCCTATCGGCCTCGAACTCATCCTCTCTGGAGTAGGATGCCATAAGGGATGTAAGCGCGAGATTCGTCGCCCGCGCAGCGTTTCCGCCCCCGGCTATAGCAACGGCTATCATCGCGATGTTGGATATGGAATTGGCCTGCGCCCGTTTAGCGGAGTGCCGCGCTGCGATATGACCGATTTCATGGGCAATTACCCCGGCCAGCTCGTCGTCGTTCTTGCACTTATCCACAAGCCCCCTGAAGACATATAACCAACCGCCCGGTAGAGAGACGGCGTTAATATCGTCGATATCCAGTACTTTAAAATGGTAGATGAGCTCCTTCCGGTCGCAGACCTTGGCCAGCCTTTTGCCTATAAGCTCGACGCGCTCCTGCATATGCTCGTCTCCCACAAGCTTATACTCTTTCTCTATCTGCTTGGAAATGGAATCACCCATGGCTACCTCTTGTTCGGTAGACATATAGACGGGCTCATCCTTGCCGGTGACAGTATTGTAATCTGCCCAGGCCTGGAAAGGACTCAGGAGGACGACTAAAAACGCGATTAGGATCGGCATATTGGAGGAAAACTTCATGCTAATAAATTAACATATTGCAAAAAGGAAGTAAAGCCCTTATAATGACGGATATGAGAAATATCATACCTCTGATGCTCATAGCGGCTTTTGCCCTTTCCGTATGCGGATGCACGGAAAAAGGACCAAAAAAAGAGGTTATCGCCACGATTGGCGATTATTCTCTATATAAGGAAGATTTTCTCTCGGAATTATCGCTTTACCCTCCCGAATATCGCAATAAAATCCCAAAGGAGCAACTCCTGAACGATATCATCGAGAAAAAAATCCTGCTTCTGGAAGCCCAGCGGCAAGGTCTCGACAGGAACCCGGAATTCATGAAGATGGTCGAGCGGTTCTGGGAGCAGAGCCTCCTGCGTTCGCTCTTAAATAAGAAGTCGGAAGAGATCCTGTCCTCGATGCCTCAGACGGAAAAAGACCGTAACCAGAAGGCGAGCGGGATGATCAAATCGTGGATCGTCGACCTCGAGAGAAAGACAAGGATCGATATCAACAGAGAAGCCCTTGAGAAGATAAGGATAAAATGATAAAGGCGCCTGATCAGAATAACCGGAGAAGGAATTACTTCATAAAGAAAAAATTCCAGGCCAGTTTTATACTTAAGTTCTGCCTGCTGCTGATACTGGCGTGCCTCATAATGAGTTCGCTCGCCCTCCTGTTGACAAAGAAGACCGCTACGACCAGCTTCGAGAATTTGCGTTTCACCGTAATGAGCACATCTGACTTCATACTTCCGGTATTGGCCTCGAGCAGCATAATAGCCATTGTGCTCGTCAGTATCGCGACCATAACGATACTTCTTTATATATCCCACCGCATCTTCGGGCCTCTATATCGCCTCGAAAAGGACATTACGGAGATCGGCAAAGGGAATCTGACCGTAGAAGTGCACTTAAGGCAAAACGACGAGTTCAAGGGCTTAAGTGAAATAGTAAACGGGATGGTTAAAAGCATAAAAAATCCTCTTTCCTCGTCGCAGGCTAAAATAAAGGAACTGGAACAGGAGATCGGCGGCATAAAATCTTTCTTGCGATCGAAAGGCACACCTGAAAGCGAGATAGAGAATAAGATAGGGGGCATCGAAAAAAAGATCGGGCAGATAAAAAACAGCCTCTCTTATTTCAGGGTATCCCCGATGCTTTTGTTCCTTCTCTTATTTTCCGCAGCGACTGCCTCGGCTGCCATCGTCTCGGAAAACCAATTTTCCGACGGCAATGATTGGCTAAGCGTAAACAGCCTCTATTGTACTATTTTTTTTAAAGACAGCGTAGACCTGGCGATGGTAAACAAAAAGATAGACACATATAAGATAGACTACGGCCTTACCGAAAAGCCTCCCCGCGCCGGGGATGAGACCGGAGATGAGATAGCTTATAAATTTGACCTCATCTTCTTCAAGGTGCAGGAGATACTTGATATGAGGCCGAAGGACCTCCGCCTGAACGTCAGGATCTATAAGGGGCAAGACGATCTTAACAGGGTATATGTGGGGATCTTCGATCAGGATAACAAGTTCATAGCTTATTATGTCTTTAAAATAAACACGCTTTTTGCCAGCGAGGAGAAGATCTCAGCCAACGTCCTCGCCCACGAGATAGCGCACTGCGTCATCGACCATTATTTCTCGGTCATACCGCCTACAAAGGTCGCCGAGATGATCGCGCAATACGCAGACGTCCACATCAGGGATTAGGCCCTTCCTTTAACGGTATCAGGTAGGCCTATCCTTTAGGATTAGCCTACTGATTTACTTTGATACCTTTCCGCGGCGGCTCGACGGCCGCGGCGCCCTTCGACCATAATTCCTTAAGGGCGTAATACGCCTTTTTGGGTATCCTCTTATTGACGCCGTTCTCCTTCTCTAGGCTCAATCCGACGATACCGTACCATTCCTCGTTCATATTCATATGGCCTTCTACCTCGATATCGTAATAGTAGGAACCGTTGGTCCAGCCTGCCGCCTCATCCTGCACATACCAGCTCGCGGGATTCGAAGGGTCATGTTTCCACCACTCGTCGTTCCACTCGAATATACAACCTCCCAACACGGTCCCCTTACCCGTCATGCCGCAGGTATTGCGCAGCATCTCCTTCCACTGCGATATAAGGAATTTGATCTGTATATCCTCGTCTTCCTTTTTAGTCAGGGCGTTGAACCTGTCGCAGCCGAATTCGGTCAAGATTATAGGCTTTCCCAGTCTCTTCTCAGCCTGTTCCCACGTATTCCCGAAACTAATGCCGCGGTATGAAATAAGGCCGAGTATGTCTATGTCAGGCGTCAGGGGTTTGGCAACATCGAGATAGAAGACTTCGCCGTTTCCCATAGCGATCGGGTGATTGGGGTCTATCTTCTTTATCTCCTTGGCGATATCGTTCACAAAAGCGTAATATATTTTTGCTTTCGCCGTTGCCCTTTCCTTATCATCCTCTATCGCGTCAAGCTCGGGCGAACCCCAGGGCGCTATCTGATCATCGAAACTATAATTGTTTTCGTTGCCCAGCACCCAAATCAATATTCCCGGCTCGTCCTTATAGGTCTTGATAATATTCAGCACCTGCTCCTTTAGCAGCTCCCTGTAACTCTCGTCCGCATAAGCGGGCGGAGGAACATCGTATATGCCCAAATTGTGACCGAGAATAGTGCGGACGCCGAATTTCTCATAAAGATCGCTTATTACCTGTTTTACCTGCCGCGGGTCATCGCCGGGTTGATAGAAACGAACCGTGTTTATGTTTGCGTCTTTCATCAGCTGCCCGTCGACAAGCCAGGGCTTGGCTGGATCTCCCCACCAGTTGTAGGCATAATCCTGCCCCGGAGGGACCGGCTGATAACATACCCCCATAACAATATACGGCTCTCCGCCGGCCAAAAGCCGGAAATGGCCGTTCGACAGCCTCTCCAAGACGATCTTCTTTAACTTAGCGACGGGTTTCTGCGAAATTTTATTCAAAACGAAACATCCACCGACAAAGAAAAATAACAACAAAAGTATCAGCGGAATGACATAGTGATGTCTTTTTCTGTGCCGCCTTTTGGTGTGATGAGCTGCATGGTGGCTTCCATGATGAGTCGCGTGATGGGCTGCATGGTGACCCGCATGATGACTCTCGTGATGTTCAGAATGGTGGCTTATATGAGGATCCATATTTTACTCGTAATAGATATCGTCGAAGAAGATCACGAAACCGTTCGGGTTATCGGCAACGCTCGCCGCCCAGCAGAATCCTCCCGAGATGTACGAGAGGTCCTTGCCGGTAAGGTCGATCGTGTATTCCTTCCATTCGCGGGTAGGGGTGATCGGCCCGATCGAGACCGCGTCCGAATCCGCGAACTCGCCTGTTATTCCGCCGACTTTGACTTCAGCCAATACTTCGCCGCCTCTTTCCCCGCGGACCCAGAATGTCAGTTTTTTCGCGCCTGTCAGGTCGAACCCGCCCTTTTTCGTCCCCCAGTTGTTCGCGGGATTCTGCCAGAAGATGCCTGCCCACCCAGCGCCCTGCTTCTGCTCCGCGGAATAGGTGATTTTAAGGCAGCTAACGCCTGAGTGGGGATTCTCTTTCCAGCCGGTATCGATCTTCATGTCACCCCAATCACCCATCCAACCCGAAGGGATATAATGGTTATCCTTCGCTGTCCGATCAGTGTAGACATTAAATCTTTTGAACTCAGCGTATGATACGCCGGCTACGCCGACAAAAAACACCACCGCAGCTGCTAAAACTATCAACTTTTTCATTCCTGCAATCCCCTTTCAAAATTACCGCCGAATCGCGCGCGGATCTATTTATTCGTAATAAACGTCGTCCAGATAGAACGTGAATCCGTTCGGATTCGACGCGGCATTAGCGACCCAGCAGAATCCTCCCGAGATGTACGAGAGGTCCTTGCCGGCCAGGTCGATCGTGTATTCCTTCCATTCCTGTGTCAGCGTTACGTCCGCTATGTTCGCGGTGTCGGAATCGGCGTATTCGCCTGTTATGCCCCCGATTTTGAATTCCGCAATCTTCTCTCCGCCCTTATCGCCTCTGGCCCAGAATACAAGCTTTTTGGCTCCCTTGAGATCAAAACCGCCCGGTTGGTTACCCCAGTTATTCGCGGGATTCTGCCAATATACGCCTGCCCAGCCGGCGCCCTGTCTCTGCTCAGCCGAGTAGCTTGTCTTTATGCAGGTAGCCCCGGAATGCGGCTTCTCTTTGCAGCCGGCATCGACCTTGATATCGCCGTAATCGCCCATCCATCCCGAGGGGAAATAATGGTTATCCTTTGCCATCTTGTCGGTGTAGACATTAAATTTCTTGAATTCAGCGTATGAAACGGAGACCGCGGCGGCAAGGATGCCGAGGGCGATCACTAACACAGCGAACTTCTTCATCTAACGAGACCTCCTTTTTGTTTTATTGTGCCTTTTCGTAATAGATGTCGTCGAGATATATCGTAAAACCGTCGGGGTTATCCTGCGCACTGGCCGCCCAGCAGAACCCTCCGGAAATATGGGAAAGATTCATCTTTCCAAGATCTATAGAATATTGATTCCACTCAGGCGGAAGTATGACACTTCCTATGCTGGCGGAGCCGCTATCAGCGAACTCACCGGTAATACCGCCTACCTTGAATTCGGCTATCTTCTCGCCGCCTTTCGCCCCCCTAGCCCAGAAGACAAGTCTTGTTGCGCCGGTGAGGTCAAAACCGCCCGGCTCTGCGCCCCAGTTATTGGGAGGATTCTGCCAGTACATCCCCGCCCATCCCGCGCCCTGTTTCTGATCGGCCGTGTAGGTTATCTTTATGCAGGTAGCCCCGGAATGCGGCTTTTCTTTGCAGCCGACATCAAGTTTAATATCCCCGTAATCGCCCATCCATCCGGAAGGGTAAAAACGATTGTCCTTCGCGCCCTTCTCTGTGTAGACATTAAATTTTTTTGGTTCGGCGCAATAAGCGTTTATCGAAACTGCGATAATCGCCATGATAGACACAGCTATTGCCAATCTCTTCATCGTTCTTCTCCTTTGGGGAAAAAAAATCCCCAAAACTCCGGCGCTCCTTTTATCAAGAAGCGCCGGCAGCTATGCTTCTAATAAATTCCTGCTTACAGCACTACGTATTATACTGGGTAAAAAGGCCCGCGTCTACTCGTAATAGATATCGTCGAAGTAGATCACGAAACCGTTCGGGTTATCGGCAGCGCTCGCCGCCCAGCAGAATCCGCCCGAGATGTACGAGAGGTCCTTGCCGGTAAGGTCGATCGTGTATTCCTTCCATTCGGGAGTAAGCGTTATAGGCCCGATGGAGACAGAATCCGAATCAGCGTATTCGCCCGTAATGCCGCCGACCTTAACCTCAGCCAAGGTGCCGATCTGGGTTTTCGAAATCATCTCTCCGCCCTTTTCGCCGCGCGCCCAGAATGTCATTTTCTTCGCGCCTGTCAGGTCAAACCCGCCTGGCTTCGTCCCCCAGTTATTCGCCGGGTTCTGCCAGAAGATCCCGCACCATCCCGCGCCCTGTTTCTGATCCGCGGTATAGGTTATCTTTATGCAATTGACTCCGGAATGCGGGTTATCTTTCCATCCGGTATCCAGCTTTATGTCACCCCAATCACCCATCCAACCCGAAGGGATGTAATGGTTGTCACGCGCGCTTCTTTCGGTATATACATTGAACCTCTTGAACTCGGCGTATGACCTGCCCGCGACGCAGGTGACAAGCGCCAAAACCACCAACAAAATCACTAACTTCTTCATCTCTTCTACCCCCTTTTTTCTATGTTTTACTGCCGTTTTACGCAAAACCAAAAAGGATCTCTTATATTATATCCCCCCCTCCTTATTTTGTCCAATTCTCTTTATACCAAAAGTAAGATTTCTTCGGTTGCCTTAAGAACGGACTGTCTACGCCGCTTCCCTGGCTCATCGCTCCCAGATATTCCTCATGCAGCCAGCCGTCGGGAAACGGTCCCCTGAAATTTCCCGGGATCCTCGCATTTGTCTTGTAATCCCAGCCCTCCCACTCCTGCTTAGCGGGATCAAGCTGCGGCGGAGGACCCGCCTTCCACCATTCATCCACCCATTCAAAAGAGACGCCGCCTAAAGCATTGCCGAAACCCGAACCGGCCATATTATACGCGATGTCTTCCCAGTTTCCTTTATGATATTGCGCCTGAAGTTCTTCACCCTTAGCCTCATTGTCTTTTAAATACGAGGGGCAGCCGTATTCGGTGATCATTGTGGGCCTATCGGTCATATCTTTTACGTCTTCCCAGTAGGTCCTGCCGAAACCGTTCGGGCCGCGATAGGAATTGGCGCCGAATATGTCAACATCCGTGCAATACTTGGCGAAATAATCAATATAAACGGTCTCGCCGTTACAGATGGCGACCGGATGATTCGGGTCTATCGATTTTATCATCTTTGCGACTTCGTTGACGAAAGCGTAATAGGCGTCCGGCTGGATCTTGGCGCGGCATCCCATCCCGGGCTCTACATTAGGAGTGCCGGCGTATCCGTAATTGTTCTCGTTGCCGAGCATCCACATGAGGATATAGGGTTCGTCCTTATATTCCGTGACAACCTCTCTGACGCTCTCCATCATCTTTTTCTTATGCTCTTCGTTGGTATAATCGGTCCCGCTATACCAATCGGCGCCCGAGCCCGCGGCATACATGCCGAGGAAATCTCCCATAAGATACATGAAACCGTATTTCTCGTAACCGTCCCTGAGGAGCGCCCTGTTGGTGGAGTGATGGTAGAGGCGTATCGTATTGACCCCGATATCCTTCATCAACTGGAAATCCCCGACCGAAGGCTCGTCGGGATCCTGCCTGTTGTTCTTATTCTTGTCGATGTACGCATCATAGGGCCCGTCGATCTTGCCGTTCTTGTTATAATCGGCGGTCATCCAATCGGTCTGGACGTTCAGCGTCCCGTTATCCGGGGAGAGGCCGACCTTGTTCGGGCAATAGGCCATCGCCTTCATCGGGAAGGGCTTATCGTCGACCAAAAGCTGCCAGTGGCCGTTCCCGTATTTGACCAGTTTTACGTGGGTCCCGCCAACGGTCTTGATGATCTTAAGTTTCGAGAGGTCTATTTTCGGGGGGATGACTTCTCCGGGTTTTACCTTGATAAGTTTGCCGGGATTTATGATAAATTTGTCGTTCGATATGTCGCTGTCGAAAGAATTCTCTATAATTATCTTAGCGCCGGCCAGTTTTATTCCCAGCTCGGGATGCGTCCTGATCAGGTATTCGAGGTCATTTAACGCCATCTTTGCGGTGTAGAGCGGTGTGTGCCAGAAGGTCCAGCCGACAGACTTGGGGAAGTTCACCAGTATGGCATAATACGCCTTTATCGCATGGAGCGTCTGTCCGGATTTTGCGAGCGCGACTGCGGTATAATATTGTTTTACGCCCGCCTCTTCGCTCGCTGTCGCCCATTTGTAGAACGCGAGCATCTGGTCCGGGTTATTGACAAATTCCCATTGCTTGCCGACGAGTTTTCCGCTGCCTTGCGCTTCCCTGTAGCCTGGGTCTTTGGTGACGCTGGTGCTGGGATAGATGCCTTCCCCGACCGCGGCAGTAAGTCCTTTCCTGTCCTTTATCTCATACTTATAATTCTCGGTGCCGATGCCCTTGAACTCGCCGTATTTTGCGTAATCGACTATCTCTTCGGTCCCGGGATCGAAAAGCGGCTTGACTTGTTTGACGTCGTCAGAAAAGGCGGGTTTTATAGGGGCTGTTAAAAACGCGGCAAAAAAGGCACAAAGAAGAACTGCTCTATAGCACATACGATATCTCCTACTCCATTTTGATCTGTCAGTTTAGGGGACTTTTTAAAATGGGAATATAAGGTATTGTTAATAAGTAGGTTGTTTCAATAATGCCATATAAACGACGCTTTGTCAAGAATAAATTATCACGTTTTGAATTCAACCGTAAAAACGGGCCCCGAAGTTTCGGGGCCCGCAAGATTATTTCTTCTAACTACGAGATTTTACTATTCGCCGGAATAGACGAATTCTGGCTTTACGATCGGTTCATAGCCCTCTGGGATCGGGAACGGGAATGTCAAAGCTTCATAGATCCCCGCGCCGGTGCGGACGAGGCCTAATCCTAATCCCTTTATCGTCCCTACTGTGAGGCCGGTAAATACATTATTTGCCTTGCTTTCATCGACAACCCCTTTCGGGACCTCGAGCCAGCCCGTGAAGGTATTCACGATGCCGCGGCCAAGCTTATTTAAAGCACTCTGGGCGTATGAAGGCGCGCTTATGGCCAGGAGACCGACCACTACCAACACTAAAATTGTCGTCGTTAACAATCTGCTCTTCATGTTTCCCCCTTTCTTTTGGATACAGTATACTTAACCCAAAAACCTTTGTCAAGAAAATTTCCTCCTTAATTCTATACCGCTTCCACTCTTTCGATTTCAGGTATGACTTCTTTGATCGCGCGCTGTACGCCCATCTGCAGCGTCATCTGCGACATCGGGCAGCATCCGCACGCGCCGGTCAGTTTCACTTTCACGACCTTACCGACGACGTCGATGAGTTCGATGTCGCCCCCATCAGCCTGCAGCATCGGGCGTACCTTGTTCAGCGCTTCCTGGACCTTCGATTTCAAGTCCTGATCTCCAGCCATTTCGTCTCCTCCTTTTTTATATTTTCGGGAACATCTCCCCGATCTGATGATAATAATCACCGATCGATCTCACCGCGCCCCAAAACATGATAAACAGTACCGCGCTTACCGCCAAAGTAATAAGCGTTACGTTTACCTTCTTCGTCTTGCTGTAATTCGGGTTGAACCACACCATGGGCAACGCGAACGGCCCGATGCACAGAAAAGCTATTACGAACGCGTAAGTTTTGAAATACCACCTCTGCTTCTGCTTATCTAGGAACTCGCCGCAGTGCTTGCACTTTATGGCATCTTCCTGGATCTCCTCGGCGCAATACGGGCATTTCTTCAACGGTCTATTTCTCCTTTTTGCTGTATTGGCAACCGCAATAGTCCTGCCTGTATAAGCCCGCTTCTTTAGACATCTGCGCGGATTTCTTGAAACCGTCGTTCTTCTTAAAGTCCGCGCTGTAGAATTTCAGCATATACATATCGGCGATCAGCTCGCCGAGCATATTTATCATATGCGAATCCTTGTGCGGGCTGATGCTGAGCGTCGTGGCGAAATAATCGAAGTCATTGGCCGCGCCGAACCGCGCGGTCTTCCCGAGCCTCATCCTGTAGCATATTTCGCAGCGGTCTCCGCCCTCGGGCTCGTCCTGGAGGCCGGATGTGGCCCGGAACCACGCGTCCGCCTCGTACTCGGATTTATGCACTATGACGCCTATCTTCGCGGCGTATCTCTCCGCCTCATCAAGCCGGGCCTTGTACTCTCCTTCCGGATGGATGTTGGGGTTGTAAAAGAACAACTCAACATCAAATTCATCCTGCAGAGCTGTTATCGGGTAGGTGCAGCAAGGCGCACAGCAGACATGCAAAAGTAATCTGGGTTTCTCTGACACAGGGATATTTTATAACTTCGCGGGCGGAAACTCAACCGTTTTATTTGTCAAGGTCTAACGTTTGAACTCAGCGGCTGGCACCTTAAAACAGGACGCTGGGACAGTCCGCTGGAGTGAAATGTTAGATGTTGATCTTCTTTTGAAATAATATTTTTGTAATTAACAATATCACCACCGACAACAAAAGAACCCACAAGCTAACAATACATACTTTACTCGGAATAAACTTTTCAAATTTTTTTTCAATAACGCCGCTTGAGTAGCTCCGCTCCGAGCTATCTTTTTGTTTTTCAAACAAGTTTACCATAACATAAGCAACGTAGTTTCTTTTAAGAAATCCTTCATAATAATAAACGCCGGTTATTGGGACGGTGATATATACGTCATAATCGTATATTGTCTCTCTTTTTATTTGCCCCTCTGATTTATCTTTATTTTCACCGGTTTTGTCCACAACAAGAATTTTTCCTCCTGCCTCCAGGAATTTGTGCTCTACCAAAGCAGCAACAACATTATCAAGGTATCCGTCGGTTATTTCTTGAACATCGTAAAATATTTTTTTATCTTGATACCGATCCCATTTTATTTGTTTAAAGGCTTCCTGAACTGCTCTATATAGTATTACCTCATAAATTCCATTCGGATTTTGCAGATCAATTTTACTCTCCATCAGATAAGGCGATTGTTCTTCAAAACAACCGCTTACACTTATCAACAAAATACTCAGCAATACTAATTTTGAATATAACTTAATTCCTTTCATGGAAGCCTCCTTTTTTTATTTTTCATCTAACGTTGCGCATCACCGGCCCCGACGCTTCGGGGTCTGGTGCATGCGATTGTTGGGCAATCGCTATTTCTTGAATAGATCGGAATGATTGCCATTCCGCTCGAAAACTATGGTGTCACCATGGATCTTATATATCAACAACCAATCCGATTCTATATGGCATTCTCGTCGACCCATATAATCCCCGGTGAGTTTGTGGTCTCGGTGAATCGGATCCAGCCGCTCACCAGCGATCAAACTACTGACAACCATCTTCAGTTTCTCCATGTTCTTTCGACGCCTCTGAGCGAGCTTAACGTCTTTGGAGAACTGCTTCGTGTAGGCAGGCGCATACATCAGATTCCCAATTTTTGGAACATGTCCTTCGCATCTTTACAGAGAATCACGTCACGCCCGGCATCTGTTGCCTCAAACGTCCTTCGTGTTGTCTCGTTCGGAATCCTAACGTCAAATGGTAGTCCTTTTCGGAGGACCACTTGCTTGTAGAAGATAGCGATAGCCTGGGTTGTTGAAACACCGAGACGCCGAAAAACGGCTTCGGCATGCTCCTTTAAATCAGTCTCGACCCTAGCCCGGATGACAGCATTTTTGCTCATTGTGTCTCCTCCTTTTATGCCGCTAATTGTAGCACAAATGGGGTACACTTGTCAATTATTTTTGTTGCCCAACGTTAAGAGCTCAGCGGCGGCGACATTAAAACAGGATGCCAGCGCCGTCCGCTGGAGTGAAATGTTGTGCGTTTATATTTCTATTTCATTTATTTTCTAATCGAACATTTAATACAATAACATCTTTTATTTTATTAAGCTTCAAATGATATTTTCTTTGAACAATTGGTCCATTATCTTTTTGAGCGTCATGGACATTAATAATTCCAGTTTTCCTCCCGAATAGACTAGTTTTCATTTCAGCAGAATTACATAATATTTCGATCACAATTGAAGAATTTAGTTTAGGATAATTAAACTCTTGAGCTCTAATCCATTCAAGTGTATCGGGAATATCTTTTGCCAATTCTTCTAGATTGGGTACATTATATTTTGAATTTATTTCTATTTCATTTATCTTTGTACGCGCCATCGTTACTAATAAGCAATTGCAATAACCTGGCTCATCTTTCCATTCCTTTTTATCGGCATTTGCATTCATAGTTATTCCAAATAGTATGACAATTAATACAATGTATATTTTATTCATATTTTCTCGCACAACGTCGCGCATCACCAGCCCCGACGCTTCGGGGTCCAGTGCATGCGGTTGTTGGCAGTTCTATCTTTCATTCTCTACTTGAAGAACTTCGAGGCATCAAAAGGGCAGTAGTCATGATCCACCGGCTCCTTCGGAGGTTCAACCGTCTGCATGTCGTAGGAGGGTGGATAGTAGACTGTAATTGCACTATTTCTTGACCCTTCTAGCTTCTCCGGTTTCTTGCCGTTGATGTAAACCTGCCACACATCCACAAGAAGGGTTCCAGGAAAATCGCCTTTCTTCCTATCCTCAAGCGATGGCGGCTGCTTGTCCATTCCGACGACCAGCCCGCTATCGTTGTAGACATAGTCCAGCCGCGCCCCTCTTTTCCGTATCCATGCGACGGCATCTGTTGTATTTGTGAAGTGGCGTTGTCCCTCTTCAGCCACGCATCGCTTGATACCATCATGCTCTTTCCACTGTTCTAGCTCGCCTTCTATGTATGCTCCTGGATTGTACATCCCAAGACTGCCATACCACCGCTCTTTACGAGGCCACATGACAAGTGATCGGGTCCCTCCCGCCCACGTGTAGCTCCGCTCAAAACCTTTGCCTGCGGTAACAGTCATATCGCCATGTGAATTTGTAAAGGTGATGCGCATGTCTTCAACCATGACAGCTTCGCATCGATTACTTGTCTCTGCATGAGAAGGGGCAGAAACCAGTGCTATAACAACGGCCGTAATCCATATTTTCATTTTTATCATCCTG
>Ga0156189_160_pt1 | contig 16870 bp, 16 predicted proteins | sample RifCSPlowO2_12_FD_107842 | JGI IMG/M metagenome (GOLD analysis project Ga0156189, IMG submission 107842) | Omnitrophica WOR_2 bacterium RIFCSPLOWO2_12_FULL_51_24 | reverse complement strand
GCGGCGGCCGGCTCGCTCAAACTCCTCGATCCGAGGATCGTCGCGAAGCGCGGGCTGGATTTATTCATACATGGGCTGGGATATTCCGAAGGAATTCCTTTCAGATCGCAATCCGGACTGTTCGACGGGCTCAGGGATCTGGGTTTTAGGGTGAACCCGAACTTTAAGAAGTGTCCGGCTATTGATGAGGTCCTAAAATTCTGCGATATCTGGCAGAAGAAACGCAGGGAACTCGAATATGATATCGATGGCATGGTCGTCAAAGTCGATTCCTTTGCCCAGCAGAAAAAACTCGGCGCGACCACGAAATCCCCGAGATGGATGATAGCTTACAAATATCCGGCGGAGCGCGTAGAGACGAAACTGCTGGATATAAAAGTCCAGGTCGGGAGGACCGGCGTATTGACCCCTGTCGCGGTCCTTAAACCCGTCTTTGTCGCTGGGACGACCGTTGCCCACGCCTCACTGCATAATCAGGACGAGATAGAGCGCAAAGACGTAAGGTTAGGCGATACTGTAATAATCGAAAAAGCGGGAGAGATAATACCGCAGATCGTTGAAGTCGTGAAATCGAAACGGACGGGAAAAGAGAAGAAATTCGGGATCCCGAAGGAATGTCCGGTCTGCGGAGCTCCGACGAAACGCGAGGAGGGCGAAGTGGCATTCCGCTGCGAGAATGTATTTTGTCCCGCGCAACTGAAGGAGAGCCTCATCCATTTCGCTTCGCGCGCCGCGATGGATATCGAGGGGCTCGGCGACGCGATGGTAGATCAGCTGGTCGATAAGAAATTGGTAAGGGATTACGGCGATATATATTATCTTAAATTCGCGCAATTGCGCGAGCTCGAGAGGATGGGAGATAAATCGGCGCAAAATTTGCTAGTTGCCATAGAAAAAAGTAAGGGGAACCGGTTGAACCGCCTTATATTTGCCCTGGGGATACGGCATGCCGGCGAACACATTGCCGACGTCCTGGCTAAAAGGTTCCAGTCGATAGATAAATTATCACAACAGAAAGCTGAAAACCTGATTCAGGTCAAGGAGATAGGCCCCGTTGTGGCGGAGTCGATCCATGAATTTTTCAGCAGCCGGATTTCAAGAAAGGTGTTGGATAGGCTCGCAAAAGCGGGAGTAAAGATGGAAGAGAAATCTCATCCGGCCTCTTCCGCTAAACTCGCGGGAAAGTCATTCGTCTTCACGGGCGAGCTCAAGAATTACTCGAGGACCGATGCCGAGCAATTGGTCAGGGATCTTGGGGGGACCGTTTCCTCGAACGTCGGCAATAAAACTGATTTTGTGGTGATCGGAGAAGCGCCAGGCTCGAAGTATGGAAAGGCAAAAAAACTCGGCGTGAAGATAATAGGTGAGAAGGAATTCGAGAAAATATTGAAGGAGAAGAGATGAAGAACGGTTTTAAGAAGATCGCATTACTCTTATCTATCGGCGTGATCGCCATGAATCTCTCCGGTTGCGAGACGCTAAAGAAAAAGTTTATCCGGAAACAGAGTCCCAAGAAGGTCTCGCCGGTATTAGTGCCGCAGGATTACAGGGGGATCTATCCGAACGATATCCTATACAGCAATCATTTCAATTACTGGCGGACATGGACAGAGGACCTGATCAATTGCCTGGATACGAAGGCGAGCAATAAACGCGAAAAGCTTGCCGCGGCGAGAGCCGTCGAGGACCTCGAGAGGATGCAGGATCTTCTTACCGGAGATAAGAAAGACGAGCTTACGAAATATATAAAGTTCTATGAAGATGTGCAAAGAAGGGTCGAATTGGGCCAGCCGAACGATAATGATGCCTCGCGCATGAGGAATGACCTCGAAAGCCGCCGCAGGGTGATCATTAGGAAATTCGAGCCTAAGGAAGTCAAGGCCTATATTTTAAAGGAAGAGGAACCCGTGAAACCGATCCGGACTACTGAACAGACTCTGCCCCCTACGGGCAAAGTCCTCGCAGAGGAGACCTTGCCCCGCTCCGGCGGGACTTTGCCTAAGAAATGAAATATATCCTTAGGACATTGCCGGTCGGGCCGGTCGCAGCCAATTGTTATATATTAGGCTGCGCGAATACCAAGGAAGCCGTAGTTATAGATCCCGGGGCCGAAGATAACCTGATAAAGCAGCAGATAAGCGCGCTGGGCCTTACGGCGATATGCGTAATAAATACACACGGCCACGGAGACCATATCGGCGCGAACTCGAAGATGGGGCTTCCCGTATTCATCCATGCGGCCGATGCCCAATGTTTGACGAATCCGTTGAAGAATATGTCGGGGATGCTGGGTATTCCGATCAGTTCCCCGCCCGCGAGCCGGCTTCTCGAAGACGGCGATAAGATAGACGTAGGCGACCTTACCTTGGAGGTCATATATACGCCGGGCCATACACCGGGTTCCATCTGCCTTAGGTGCGATGAGATAGTCTTTACCGGTGATACGCTTTTCGCCGAGGGAGTGGGAAGGACTGACCTGCCGGGCGGAGTGGAATATAAACTTATCAAGTCAATAAGAGAGAAACTTTTTATTTTACCTGACGAGACGAAGGTATACCCGGGTCATGGTCCCGCGACGACGATAGGCCACGAGAAAGGGCACAACCCCTTTATTTAACAATGGAAGAGTTCATCAAGGAATTCATGGATTATCTTTCGGTCGAGCGCGGCTTGAGCAAGAACACGCTCGAATCGTACGGCCGTGACTTGAACAAGTACGCCGGATATCTGAAAAAGAAGGGCATAAACAATCTCGAGAGGGTAAAACGTCCGGATATTCAAGATTTTATGATGGGGCTAAAGGACGGCAAACTGAACGCGAGCTCGATAGCGCGCAACCTCGTCGCGATAAAAGTGTTTCACCGCTACCTGACGAGCCAGCGATTGCTTAAGGAGGATGTGACCTCGGTGATCGAGACGCCCAAGCTTTGGAAGACACTGCCCGACGTCCTGGACCTGAAAGAGGTCGAGGCGATACTCGACAGCCCTAACACGCGTCTTAAGCAGGGGCTTCGGGATAAGGCCGCTCTCGAGCTTATGTACGCGACCGGAATGCGTGTCTCCGAACTTGTAAATTTAAAGCTGACCGACCTGCACATGGAGATGGGTTTCGTGAGATGTCTGGGAAAAGGACAGAAGGAACGTATAATACCTGTTGGGTCAAAAGCGAAGGAAGCCCTGCAGAAATATATCGAAAAAGCCAGGCCAAAATTCTTAAAACAGAAAGAATCAAAATCGCTTTTTCTGACCCGGCTCGGCAAACCGATGTCGCGCCAGACGTTCTGGATGATCATAAAGCATTACGTTAAAGACGCGCGCATAAAAAAGAGAGTGACGCCGCATACGCTTAGGCATTCATTCGCGACGCACCTCTTGCAGAACGGCGCGGACTTAAGGATAGTGCAGGAGTTGCTCGGCCACACGAACATCTCGACGACACAGATCTACACGCATATTAACAAGGAGCGGTTGAAGCAGATCCACCAGAAGTTCCACCCGCGCCCATAAATTTAAGCGGCGCGCCTGTAGCTCAATTGGATAGAGCGTCAGCCTCCGGAGCTGAAGGTTGTGCGTTCGATTCGCACCAGGCGCACCATAAGTTCCCCTAAAAAGGGAGTAGCGAACTATTCCGAGTTCTGCCGAGCAGGATTTCGTAGAAATACTGCCGGCGTTTAGAACGAGGAATATTAGTAGAAATTTTCGAGCGTATAGGCAAGGGATAGATTGAAAAATGATCCGCCAGAAATTAGCGGATCCAAAAAAGGAGAAAAACAAATGGGTAAGTGTTTGCTCTGTTGTGTATTAGCTATTAGCGCATTGGTAATCGTACCTTCCGTAGTCAAGGCAGAACCGGCTGATAGGGTCAACAGCGACGCATGCCTGAAAGAGGCGGGTTTTTATTCGGGCTGGGGCACGGCCGATGTCGGCGATGATGGCGCGCCGAAAGATTATGATAATGTCTATATCGCGGGAAGGTTCGGTTTCAACCTCAAGAAATGGCTCAAGTGGGATAACCTGAAAGGTGCGTTGCTTTTTATGACAGAACCTTTCGTCAATCCGGTCGTAGACCCCAGCGGTGATTATGAGGCCGGCTTAAGCCTCGGACTTAAATATATGTTCCCTGCGGGCGATAGATTTTACCCGTACATCGAAGGCGGCACAGGCGGGATATATATCTCAGAGAAGACAAGAAGGCAGGGTTCTCACGCTAATTTCGTGGATCATGCCGGCGCGGGCTTATACTATTTTATTAAAGATAATATCGCGCTTAACGCCGGGTACCGTTTCAGGCATATCTCCAACCTCGGCATAAAGAGGCCGAACGGCGGCATCGAGACGCATTCGGTTATAGCCGGAGTATCGCTCTTCTACTGATGGACCTTATAACGACGAAGATAAGGAGGGCTTTTCCGGAAAAAATGGCCGATCTCCTGAGGTTCTCCGGAAGGCTTGCCGTGGAGATGGGTTATACAGCTTTCGCGGTCGGGGGGTTTATAAGGGACCTGTTGCTTGGGGTCCAGAATTTAGATGTCGATATGGTCATCGAAGGCAATGCGATAGAATACGCGAAAAGGCTCTCGAAGGAACTATGCGGCGTCTATGTCTATCACAAGAGGTTCGGGACGGCGACCGTATTTATCCCGTCTCTTGGCAGGATAGATATAGCTATGACGAGGACCGAGATATACGAACGGCCGGCAGCGCTGCCCACAGTGAGATTAGGCCCTATAGAAAATGATCTTTACAGGCGCGATTTCACGATAAACGCCATGGCTTTCAGCCTCGACAGAAGGCATTTCGGCGAGCTGCTTGATCCCTTCAACGGCAGGAAAGACCTGAAGGAGGGCATAATAAGGGCGCTGCATGACTTAAGTTTCGTGGACGATCCAACCAGGATCTTCCGCGCCGTGAGGTTCGAACAGCGTTTCGATTTCAGGATCGAGCCGCATACTGAAAATCTGATAAAGAAAGCGGTCGGCCTGAAGATGGTCGACCGGACGCAGAAACAGAGGATAAGGGAGGAACTCATCTCTATCCTTTCCGAGGATAGGCCGCTAAAGGCGGTCAGGCGCCTTTCGGAACTGAACGAACTGAGATTCATCGATCCAGACTTAAAATTAAAAAATAGCACAGTCTCATTGTTTAATTCGGCGGATGAGGCGCTGGCCTGGTATGATAACACGCACATCAGCAGGAGGCACGCGCTGGAATGCTGGTTGATCTATCTGGCGGTATTGATCGATGACTTAAGCCCCGCGAAAATCAAAAAGATCTGCGGTGACTTCGTCTTCAAAAAGGCCGACGCGGCGAAACTCGTTTCTTATAAGAAGAATGAGAAGAGGATATCAGCTGTTTTATCTAAAAAAGGAAAATTGAAACCAAGCCAGGTCTACGAGCATCTAGAGGGGTTTCCATATGAGGTGATGATAATGTTTATGGCCAAGACGCGTTCGCAGACCGCCAGGCGCAGGATAATGTCTTATATTACCAAATACGCGCATGTAAAACTTGATCTCAGGGGCGACGACCTGAAGAAGGCGGGTATGGAGCCGGGCCCGCATTTCAAAGAGATTATCAGGAGGACGCTCCACGCTAAATTAGACGGCAGGGTAAAGACGAAGAATGAAGAACTTGGATTCGCGGTAAAAACACGGAGATACCATAATGGGAATAAGGCCGGAACGCATCGCAAGAGAGATGAGGGATATAATTTCGGGGATAATCAGCGAGGAGATAAAGGATCCCCGGATCGGCTTCGTCACGGTAACGAGGGTCGAGGTGACGCCTGATATAAGGAACGCAAAGGTCTATTTCAGTTCTTTAGGCGGAAAAGAGGAGAAGGAGAGCGCGGCCGAAGGGCTCAATTCGGCGTCAGGTTATATACGCAAGAGCCTGAGCGAGAAGATGAGGTTCAAGTTCACGCCGGAGCTGTTCTTCAGGCTGGACGAGTCGGCCGAATACAGTATTCACCTTAACCAGATATTCGACAAGATCCATAAGGAGAAAGAGAAGAAAGATGAGCCTGCTTAAAGTAATAAGCGCGATTCGGCGACACAGGAAATTCCTTATTTCAGGCCATGTGGACCCGGAGGCAGACGCGATCGGTTCTCAGCTCGCGTTGGCCAGTTTGGTAAAACGGTTGGGCAAAGAACCGATAATCATAGACCAGGACCCTCCGCCCATCTCATGTGATTTCATGCCCGGGATAAATTCGATAGTGTTGTGCAACGCCCTTAACAGGAAGGCATTGAAGGAAGTGGGTTGCGCGCTGGTAGTCGACTGCCCGACGCTTGAACGGACGGGAAAAGTCGCCGAGCTGATAACAGCGGATACGGAGATAATAAACATAGACCATCACGTAAGTAACGACTATTTCGGGCACGTCAACTGGGTAGACGAAAAAGGCGCGGCCACAGGCGAGATGGTATTCGATATATTCAAACGCCTCGGCTTGAAATTGACAAAGGATGAGGCGATAAACATCTATTCGGCGATCCTCATAGATACCGGGTCATTCAGATTTTCGAATACTACAGCGAAGACACATATAATCGCGTCAGAGCTTATAAAAAACGGGCTGGATACGAACTTCATTTTTGAGAGATTGTTTGAGATGAAGGCTTACGAGGTGACGCATCTTCTCGGTCGGTCTCTCTCGACTTTGAAGAGGACCGGCGACGGCAAGATAGTCTGGATGTGGATAACAAGGGATATGATGAGAAAGACAGGCGCCCAACTCAAAGATGCGGAGAACTTCATCGGTTTTGCGAGAGCGGTAAGAGGGGCTAAAGCGGCGCTCTTGTTCAAGGAGAGCGAGGAGAGGGGACTTATTAAAGTAAGCCTCCGGGGCAAGAACGGCGTCGATGTGAACAAGATAGCGGAGAAATTCGGCGGCGGCGGGCATGTAGCGGCGGCAGGCTTCAGCATCAAGGCGTCCCGCCGGGAAGCCGAGAGGAGAGCGCTGGCCGAAGTTTCGAAGCGCGTCTAAAGATGGACGGTATATTGTTAATCGATAAACCCGCCGGGATGACCTCGCACGATGTCGTGGATCTTATCCGGCGGCGGTTCGATATCAAGAAGGCCGGACACGCGGGGACGCTCGATCCTGCGGCGACAGGGCTCCTGGTCGTATTGATCGGCAAAGCGACAAAGCTATCCTTGAAACTCACAAACAGCGATAAGGAATACGAGGCGGTCATGACGTTGGGCAGGAAGACCGATTCGGGGGATGCTGAAGGAAAGATATTGAGCGAAAATGATTGCCGCGGCATAACCGAGGAGAAGGTAAGGGATGCCTTCAGGTCTTTTGAGGGAGAGAGGGAACAAATCCCGCCTATGTTTTCCGCGATCAGGCATAAGGGGACAAGGCTTTACAAGTTGGCCAGGAAGGGCAAGGAGGTTCCACGTCAACCGAGAAAGATACGCATCGAAAAATTGGAAATAAATAAGATAGCGCTGCCGGTCATCCATTTTATTGTGAGGTGCTCGAAGGGAACCTATATAAGGAAGCTATGCGACGACCTCGGCGATATGCTTGGCTGCGGCGCGCACCTCTCCGGCCTGCGCCGCGTCAGCTCCGGCGAATTCAGTTTGAAGGATTCGGTAGATACGGCAATAATAAAATCTATCTCTAAGCGTGAACTTGAAGGGCTGCTGATCAAGATATGAAGAATACGGTCTTGGCTATAGGTATATTCGACGGCGTCCATATAGGCCACCGCAGGATCATAAGCGCGGCGATACGCGAAGCTAAAAAAAGGAAAGAAGAAAGCGTTGTTATAACTTTCGATCCCCATCCCTCGAAGATCCTCAAGCCGCATATGAACGTCCCTTCGATAATGTCGACCTCCCATCGTTTGAAACTTATCTGCGGCCTCGGCGCGGACAGATGCTGTGTGGTCAAATTCGACAAAAAGTTCTCCAAATTTACGCCCAAGGATTTTGCAGGGAAGGTCCTCGCCGGTAAATTTAAGGCCTCGAAGGTTTTTATCGGCAGTAATTTTGTCTTCGGAAAGGGTAACTCCGGAAACGCGCTCTCGCTCAAAAAGCTTGGCCGGGAATACGGTTTTGAAGTCAAAGTGGTCCCCATGGTCAAAGTCGGGAGAAATATTGTCTCCTCGACCGCGATACGCAGGCATATAATAAGAGGCAGATTGGACGAGGCCGCCCGCATGCTGGGAAGGCCGGTCAGTGTCTACGGCACGGTGGTCAGTGGCAAGCGGCGCGGGCGCCTCCTCGGATATCCCACCGCGAATATCGATCCTCATCACGAGGCTATTCCGCCCGCAGGCGTATACGCTGTATGGGTCCGCCGCGGAAAGAAGAGATACGGTGGCGCGCTCTTCATAGGTAAGCGCTCGACGTTCGGCGAGAAAGAGACGGTCATAGAGGTCCATATCTTCGATTTTCAAGAGTTCATCTATCGCGAAGATATCGAGGTCGAATTCGTCAAGCGCCTGCGCGGGGCAAGAAAGTTCACCGACCGCGTGAAGCTTGTCGAGCAGATCAGGCGCGATGATATACAGGCAAAAAAAATCTTGAAAGCGGGTTAATAATCCTTTACATTAAAGCCCTGCTATGATATTATATCGTCATATTGGGAGGTGAATTGATGACGATTACCAGAGAAGCAAAAAAGGGCCTGATAGATACCTTCAAACAAAATGAAAAAGACACAGGCTCGGCTCCGGTCCAGATAGCTATCCTCACGGAGAGGATCAACCTTCTGACCGACCACTTCAAAATCCACAAGAAGGACCATCATTCCCGCCATGGTCTTCTCAAGCTTGTAAGCCAAAGGCGCAAGCTTCTGGAATACCTCAAAAGAGAAAATTCAGAGGATTATAAAGAAATCCTGGACAGGCTCAACCTGAGGAAATAGTCCCTTCATCTTTTCGGAGAGTGTTCCGGATCCAGGTGGAGGGCGTCGGTTTGTTGTGTACATTTAATTTAAAAGAAAGGGTATATGAGTAAAAGATTAGAAACGAAATTAGGGAGAGAGAATTTAATTTTTGAGACGGGCAGGATGGCCAAGCAGGCGAACGGCGCCGTGATGGTACAATACGGCGGGACCGTCGTTTTAGTTACGGCTGTCATATCAAAACAGCCCAGAGAGGGCGGCAGTATAGATTTCGTCCCCCTTACCGTCGAATATCAGGAGAAGACCTATGCCGCAGGGAAGATACCCGGCGGGTTTTTTAAGCGGGAAGGAAGGCCTTCCGAGAAAGAAGTCCTGACCGCACGGCTTATAGACAGGCCGATAAGGCCGCTTTTCCCCGCGGGAATCTCACATGAGATACAGGTAATGGCCCTGGTATTATCCCATGACGGAGAGAACGACCCGGATATCCTGGCCTTAAACGGCGCCTCATGCGCGCTTGCGGTATCCGATATCCCGTTTAATTATGTAATAGGCGCGGCAAGGGTAGGGATGGTAGAGGGCGAGTTCATCATCAACCCGACGTTCGCGGAGCTCGAAAAGAGCTCTTTGGATATCGTAGTGGTCGGGACGAAAGAGACGATAGTCATGATCGAGTCCGGCATGAACGAATTGACGGAAGATGTCGTCCTGAAAGCCATAGAGTTCGGCCATAAGAGCCTTATCGCTTCCATAGAACTCCAGGAAAAGATGAAGGCGGAATGCGGCAGGCCGAAAGAAACAAATTTGACGATAAATACGATAGACGATGGACTGTATAAAAAAGTAAAGGAGCTCTCTCTAAGTAGGATAAAAGAGGTCGAGCATAAGGCAACCAAGGAAGAGCGGGAGGAACTTATGGCCCTGATCGCCAAGGACCTTATTTTAGAGCTTGTCGCCGAAGGTTCTCCTTGGACAGAACCGGACGTAAAAGCCGCTTTAGTGAAAGTTGAGAAGGAAGAAGTCAGGCGGACGATACTGCAGGAGAAGAAGAGGGTCGACGGGCGCGGATTCAAGGATATACGCCAGATAACCTGCGAGGTCGGGGTCCTGCCGAGGACGCACGGTTCGGCATTGTTTACCAGGGGGCAGACTCAGAGCCTTTCGGTCGCTACGCTGGGCACATCGGCTGACGAGCAGACGATAGACGCGCTCGAAGGGGAGACTTCAAAATCTTTTATGTTGCATTACAGCTTCCCGCCTTTCTCGGTTGGAGAGGTAAAGCCCGTAAGGGGACCCGGCCGCCGCGAGATCGGGCACGGAGCATTAGCCGAAAGGGGCCTAAAGCCGATAATGCCTTCGAAAGAAGAGTTTCCATATACCGTGAGGGTCGTGTCAGAGGTGTTGGAATCTAACGGTTCTTCATCTATGGCGACTGTCTGCGCCGCAACGCTTTCTCTTATGGACGCGGGCGTGCCTATCAAGGCGCCTGTCGGCGGAATAGCTATTGGTTTGGTCAAAGAGGGCGGCAACCATGTCATACTTACGGATATCGCGGGCCTTGAGGACCATTTCGGCGATATGGATTTCAAGGTGACCGGGACGGAAAAAGGCGTCACCGCGGTCCAGATGGACTTGAAGATAGACGGCATAGGCCTTGATATAGTAAGGCAATCTCTCGAGCAGGCCAGGGAAGCGAGGATGATAGTCCTTGAGAAGATCAAAGCGGCTCTCGCCGAACCGAGAAAAGAACTTTCCCAGTACGCTCCGCGCATCGTCGCCTTCAAGATAAATCCCGATAAGATCAGGGATGTCATAGGGCCGGGAGGCAAGGTCATACGCAAGATAATCGAGGAGACCGGCGTCACGATAGATATCGAGGATGATGGGACCGTAAACGTCGCTTCAGCGGACGGAGAGGCCCTAAAGAAAGCGATAGATATCATAAATAAGCTGACCGAGGCCCCGGAAGTCGGCAAGATCTACACGGGCAAAGTTAAGAGGATAATGCCGTTCGGCGCGTTCGTTGAGATACTGCCCGGACAGGAAGGCCTTGTCCATGTGTCAGAAATGTCCGACCAGTACGTCAAGAATGTCGAGGATATTGTAAAGCTGGGCGATGAATTCCCCGTTAAGCTTGTCGAGATAGACGACCAGAACAGGCTGAACCTTAGCAGGAAGCAGGCTATGCCGGGTTATGTTCCTGGAGAAGAAAAACCCAGGGAACTCCGCGAGCCGAGAGAACCCAGAGAAGGCAGAGGCGAAAGGAGATATCATAAGAAGTGAAGCAGGAGAGGATAAACGAGATTTGGGGCGTTCTTCTCTTCGCCTTATCTGTCCTTGTCTTCGTCAGCCTTGTATCCTATGACCCGAACGACCTCCCGTTCTTAACGTCCGATCCGAACGTACCTACCCATAACTATGTTGGTATATTCGGCGCGTTAGTCGCTATGACGCTCTTCTGGGCGATAGGGCTCAGCGCTTATATAATACCGGTACTGAGTGCGACATGGGCGATCGGAAAGTTTTTGAACAAGGTCCCGCAGAAGTTTTATTTCAAGCTTCTAGGGACCTCTTTTCTTTTTATAGCTTCCAGCGCCTTATTGAGCCTCGCCTGCTCACCCCAGAATGACGCGGTCAAAGTACATTGGGGCGGCCTCCTCGGACTATTTTTCTCGAACTTCTTCATAAGATATCTGGGGTCTGTCGGCGCGTGGGTAATGGTAATAGTCTTGGGCGCTCTCTCTATCCTGCTTGCTACCGAGTTACTCATATTCCCGATCGTGCTCTCCCTTATAAATGCGATCGCGGAGCTCTTCTCTGCCCTTTTAAAGAAAAAACCCAAAATCCAATCGCCTTTAAGGAGAAGCTTCGAACAGATAAAGGCTGAGGTCGCAAAGACCAAGGTCCCCGCAGGGGGCAGGCTTCCAGTCGAAGTCAAGGAGAAGGCCGTTGCCGAAGAAGAGTCCCGGACCACGATAATAGATATCAAGAAGATAATAAAGAAAGAGGAGCCGAGGACAGTTCAGGTAAAAGTGGTAAAACGCGTCATAGGGGACTATAAACTTCCGGATCTTAATCTCCTTGATTCTCCGCCTCCGCTCGAAGAGCGAAAGATAAGTGATGACCTCGATGCGAGCGCTGGGATACTCGAAGAGACCTTGAGGGATTTCGGGATTGAGGTAAAAGTCACGGCGGTAGAGCGAGGCCCTGTAATAACCAGATATGAATTAGAGCCGGCGCCCGGCGTAAAAGTCACGAAGATCACAAGCCTGTCAGACGATATCGCTCTCACGATGAAGGCGCAAAGCGTAAGGATAGTCGCCCCGATCCCCGGAAAGGCGAGGGTAGGAGTCGAGGTGCCTAATTCTTCGAGCTCGCTGGTATATCTAAAAGAGATACTTCAATCACCCGAATTCCAGAACTCAAAGTCAAAACTTACCCTTGCCCTGGGAAAGGACATTGCCGGGACACCGGTCATTGCCGATCTGGGCGAGATGCCGCATCTACTGATCGCCGGTACGACAGGTGCGGGAAAGACCGTGTGCGTCAACTCAATAATAAGTTCCATGCTATTCAACGCCTCACCTGACGAAGTGAAATTCCTCATGATCGATCCGAAGATGGTCGAGCTCGCGATGTTTAACGGGCTTCCGCATCTTTTGTGCCCTGTCGTCACTGACCATAAGAAGGTCTCGGGCGCTTTAAACTGGGTCGTCAACGAGATGGATTCCCGGTACAGGCTGTTCGCGCGGCTGGGTGTGAGAAATATCGAGTTCTTCCTCGAAAAGTTGAGTAAGGGCGAATTCGGTGGCCAAGAGGAAGTCCCTGAGGTCCTGCCGTATATTGTAGTGATTATAGACGAACTGGCAGATCTCATGCTTGTCGCGGCGCAGGAGGTCGAGAACGCGATAACCAGATTATCGCAGCTTTCGCGTGCGGTCGGTATTCATATAATACTTGCCACGCAGAGGCCTTCGGTCGACGTCGTCACGGGCGTCATTAAGGCTAATTTTCCAGCGAGGATCTCTTTCAAAGTCGCCTCAAAGGTAGACTCAAGGACCGTACTCGATATGAACGGCGCGGATAAGCTTCTGGGCAAAGGCGATATGCTCTTTATGAGGCCGGGTGACTCAAAACCTACCCGTGCGCAGGCATGCCTGGTTAATGACAGAGAAACTGAAAGGGTGATAAATTTCATAAAGGAGCAGAGGACGGCCGAATACGACGACGAGATACTTAAGGAGCAGGAGAAGAAATCCCACGGCAGGACATATGAGAAGGACGAGATGTATGAGGAGGCGGTCAGTATGGTATTGGAGACGAAGCAGGCGTCGGTATCTATGCTCCAGCGCAGGCTGGGGCTGGGTTATACAAGGGCCGCGCGCCTAGTCGATACCATGGAAGCCGAGGGGATAGTCGGCCCGTATAACGGCTCAAAACCGCGGGATATACTCATAGATACCATGGAGGCTGTAAAAGCGAAATGGAATCAATCGGGTCGAGAATAAAATCTGCGCGCGAGGCAAAAGGTATCTCTATCGACCAGGCGCAAAAGGATACCCGCATAAGCGGCAGGATCTTAAGCGCCATTGAAGCCGATAGGGCGCAGGAGATGATCTCCGGTCCTGTCTATGTTAAGAGTTTTATCAAAAAATACGCAAATTATCTTGGCCTAGACGGTGGATCTTTAGCCGAGAGTTTTACCGGTAAAAAGCCGGGATCCAAAGAGCAGATCTCGGTGCTGACCAAGGACGAGAAACCTGACAAGGTCCCTCTTAAAAAGATAATCTATGTCGCAGTAGCGATAGTTGTTATTTTCCTCGGTATAAAGCTGATCGTATTCGCGGGATCAAAGACGATAGCATTCTTCAAATCCCGGCCTAAAGTAGAGAAAAAGATTGTTACGGCGAAAGCCGCGGTCAAGGTCCCGCCGCAGATCCCGAAAGGCGAGAATCTTATACTCTCGTTGAAGACGCGCGCCGATGTATATCTGAAAGTAACGTCTGACGGCAACGTTAGATACGACGGTATCCTCAAAAAAGGCTCCAGCGAGAAATGGGAGGCGAAGGAATCCTTCGAGATCTCGACCAGTAAAGCGGAAGCGCTTGTAATCGACCTGAACGGGACCTTTCTCGGTTCTTTGGGCAAGGGCGCAGTAAAAGGTCTGAGATTGCCTAAGTAGCGCCATCCCGGATGCCGATCATGCCAATCAAGATATCGCTTATCTCATTAGGTTGCGCAAGAAACCTCGTAGACTCCGAGATAATCCTGGGGACGCTTAAGGACGCCGGCGCGGGATTTAAGATAGTAGATTCGCCCTCATCAGCGGATATAGCCATAGTAAATACCTGCTCTTTCATAGAGGACGCCAAAAAGGAATCGATAGGGGTCATACTTGATCTCATCGGTCTCAAGAAGTCAGGGAAGATAAAGGGGATACTTGTGGCGGGCTGTCTTCCGCAGAGATACGGCAAGGTACTCCAAAAAGAGCTGGGTGAGATAGACGGCTTCATCGGGGTCGAGGGGTTTGCCAGGCTGCCGAAACTGATAAACGACATAGCGGACGGGAAGAGGATCTACAGCGTCTCCCGTAATCCCGCATATTTGTATGACTGGAAGACTCCCCGGCAGATATTGACGCCAAGGCATTTTGCCTATGTCAAGATCTCTGAGGGATGCTCGCATAAATGCTCGTTCTGCGTGATCCCGAAGATACGCGGCCGCCACAGGAGCCGAAAGATCGAATCGATCGTAGAGGAGGCGCGGTATCTTATAAGTAAAGGCGTAAAAGAGATAAACCTGGTAGGCCAGGATACCACGCTATACGGCGCCGACATATACGGCCGGGCCGCATTGCCAAAACTGTTAAAGAGATTAACGGCGCTAGAGGGAACACGCTGGTTACGGCTCATGTACGCGCATCCCGCCCATCTTAACGACGAGTTGATCTCTGTCATATCCGCCGAGGAACGGATCTGTAAATACATCGACCTTCCGATCCAGCATATCAGCGACAGGATATTGAAGGCGATGAGAAGGGGGACCTCAAGGAGGTCTATTGATGGTTTGCTCACAGAATTACGCAGGCGCATCCCGGGGATCGCGATCCGTACGGCTGTAATCGTGGGTTTTCCGGGCGAGACCGAAGGCGAATTCGAGGAACTCCTGGATTTCGTGAAAGAGACGAGATTCGGGCGCCTTGGGGCTTTCGTATATTCCGAAGAGGAAGGGACGCCGGCCGCGAAGGCAAAAAAACAGATTCCGGAAAAAGAAAAGTTAGCCCGGTGGAATGAGATAATGAAAGTCCAGCAGCGGATATCCAGCGAAAATAACGGAAGGTTTATAGGCAGCGAGTTTGAGATACTCGTCGATGAAAAAGAGGGATCCGAGAAAGGCGTATATCTAGGCCGGACATACATGGATGCGCCGGAGATCGACGGGTTAGTATACATAAAAGGTCCGGGGATCAGAGCAGGAGATTTTGTGACCGCCAGGATAACCGATACGTTAGAGTACGATCTGGTAGGGATAAAGGCATGAAAGGAGGATTGAAGTGAGCGCCCAAGATAGCATAAGCAGGGAAAAGAGGATACGCGGGATGGCCGAGGTCATTTATGCCGAGAATAAAAAGAAGGGGCTTCCATCCGATCCGGCGAGGGACTGGAAACAGGCAGAAGAGACCTATGACGACAAAATAACCTATTTCTTCTTCTGGAAACCCGGTCAATTCCTGCGAAAATACTATTACAAATTAATAGCGGTTGTTGTTCTTCTGATTGTATTTCTTGCGCTCGCGAACCTGAAGGTTGGACAGGACCTTAAGGATATGAGGGACCGGCCCTATCTCATGGTCGACCTCATAAACCCGATGCAGATCAGCGACACCGACAGCAGCGACACTTATTACGGTAATTACTTGATATTTAAAAACAGCGGAAAGACGCCGGCGTCTAATGTTAAGATCTCCTATTATATGACTACCGAAGTGGACGGCAAGAGGACGCTGGGGCAAAGGTGGTTTGACCAGAAGGCCGAGGGGATAAGCACGCTTGGTTTCGTCGCTCCCGGCGGATTCATAAAGGAGCCGAGCTTCAGGTCGCTTTCGCCCGCGGCTTCCTATTATTATTTCGAGGCGATCGCCTCATACCATGGGCTGAATCCCGCTAATCACTACTGGACGCATATAAAAAGGATATTCAAGATCGACAGGGAAACAGGAACATTGATCCCTGTCTTCAGTTACGCCGAATGGGACAATGGCAAGAATTTCGTAGTTCCGGCGCTTTCGACCGATAAAAATATCTGGAACCTGCTCGCAAAAGCGGAGAAGAGATGAACCTTTCGAATAAGCTCACCATATCGCGGATATTACTGACCTTTGTATTCCTGTATTTCCTCTCCGCTTCCTGGGCCGGCGCCAGATATTATGCGTTTTTTACTTTTCTTATAGCGAGTCTTACCGATTATTTCGACGGATACTTCGCGAAGAAAGAGGGAAAGGTGACCGATTTCGGAAAGCTTATGGATCCAATCGCCGACAAGATACTCGTATTGGCGGCCTTTGTGGCATTTGCCCAGCAGGGCCTCATCTATACATGGATGGTAGTGATAATAATTGCCAGGGAGGTCACGGTCACGGGGCTCAGGCTCTTCGCCCTCGGCAAGGGGAAGGTAATCGAGGCAGAGGAGGCGGGAAAACATAAGACCGTTTCCCAGATGATCGCGATATTCATGATACTCATCTTTCTTATGTTCAAGGAAGCGGGCAAATCCCTCTCGTTCTGGAACCGCGATACCGAATGCTGGGTCCGCGGGCTGATACTCATAGTCATGTATGTGACGGTCATCCTTACCTTAACATCCGGGACTTCCTTCTTTATCAAAAACAGGAAGCTCTTTACTTGAAAACCGTCGTAAGGCTCGTCAGCACTTTTTTCTACGCCGGTTACGTCCCGAAGATATCAGGCACCATCGGCTCTCTCGCGGGTCTGTTATTTTTCCTGTCGGTAA
>Ga0156189_155_pt1 | contig 17255 bp, 15 predicted proteins | sample RifCSPlowO2_12_FD_107842 | JGI IMG/M metagenome (GOLD analysis project Ga0156189, IMG submission 107842) | Omnitrophica WOR_2 bacterium RIFCSPLOWO2_12_FULL_51_24 | reverse complement strand
AAGGAATATCACGGCATTATACAGAAGATCGACAAAGGGCAGATGACCGTCACGATAAAAAAGACGGCCGAAAGGAAGAGCGAGGGCTGTAGACTGATATTAATACAGGCGCTCCCCAGATCGGACAAGATGGATCTTATCGTAGAGAAGGCAACCGAACTGGGGGTCGAGAGGATAATACCCGTTACGACAGAACGTACTGTCGCGCGTCCGGATACAAAGAAAGAAAACCTGAAGGTCGAACGCTGGAGGAAAATAGCTTTGATCGCCGCCAAGCAATGCGGCAGGACCACCATACCGGAGGTCATGCCAATAACCGGGTTCGAAGATTCCTTAAAGGCCTTAAATGATTCGGAGATCAAGATAATACCCTGCCTTTACGATGATACAAAGGCCCTTAAGGAAGTACTGAGAGGCCAAAGAGGCAAGGTCCTGAGCGAAGCGAAGGGCAAGGTCCTGAGCGAAGCGAAGGGAAAGTCGGCCGTTATTTTTATAGGCCCGGAAGGGGATTTCACTAAAAAAGAAGTAGAAGCGGCAAAGGCGATAGGAGCTATACCCGTTTCTTTCGGTCGTGAGATCCTAAGGTCTGAGACTGCCGCTATCTGCGCTCTCTCAATCTTAAACTATGAATTGAGGTGGTAGATGGCGATGAAGAACAACGTGTCCATAGGCGAAATGCTCGTAAACGAAAAGGTCATTACGCCCGAGCAGTTAGAGGCCTGCCTTAAAGAGGAGAAGAGGTCCGGAAAATTTATCTGCCAGATAGTAGTCGACCTCGGGTTTGCTGCCGAGGAGAAGGTCCTTCCGATCCTATCCAAACATATAGGCATACCCTACATAAAGGTCAAAGACAAGGAGATAGATAAGTCCGTAATAGAGAAGGTCCCCGCGAGGTTCGCCATACATTACAAGTTGATGCCGCTGCAGATAGAAGGCGACACCCTCGCGATAGCCGTGACAGACCCGCTCGATGTCCACACGCTCGATGACATAAAACTCCTTTTAGGCTACGAGATCCGGCCGTTCCTGGGAGGGGAGAAGGACATCCTCGAGGCGATAAAGAGATATTACGGGATCGGCGCCGAAACCATCGAGAGCATCATGGCGGAGACCGCCGGCTCTGACGGAATGCCCGCGGGCGCCGGCTCGGCAAAAGAGGCCGAAGAGCTTGTCGAGGACGCCTCGATAATCAAATTTGTCAACCAGATAATACAACAGGCTTATTACGATCGGGCGACCGACATTCACATAGAACCTTTCGAGGATGAGCTAAAGGTCCGTTACAGGATAGACGGCATATTATACGACGCCGCTATCCCGCCGACCATAAAATATTTTCAATCCGCGATAGTATCCAGGATAAAGATAATGTCCAACCTCAATATTGCCGAACACCGCCTGCCGCAGGACGGCAGGATGAATGTAAAAGTCGGAGAGGAGGAGCTGGATCTCAGGATCTCGATACTGCCGACCCCATACGGCGAGAGCCTCGGCATCAGGCTCCTGTTCACGAAGATGCTTTATAGTCTTGAGGAACTCGGCCTGTCCGAGTTCGACCTCAAAATACTTAACGAGATGATAAAAAAACCGCACGGCATAATACTGCTTACGGGTCCGACCGGGTCAGGCAAGACGACCACCCTCTATGCCTGCCTCTCTAAAATAAACAACAGGGAACTGAAGATACTGACCATCGAGGACCCGATCGAATACCACCTGAAGGGGATCACGCAGATCCAGGTCTATCCTAAGATCGGCCTGAGTTTTGCCAACGGCCTGCGTTCAATGCTCAGGCACGATCCCGATGTCATGATGGTAGGAGAGATAAGGGATGTCGAGACCGCGGAGATAGCGATAAGGGTAGCGCTTACGGGACACCTGGTCTTTTCCACGCTGCACACTAACGACGCTCCCGGCGCCATGACCCGGCTCCTGGATATGGGGATAGAACCTTATCTTGTCGCATCCTCCGTAGAATGCGTTATCGCCCAGAGGCTCGTCCGCCTTATTTGCCCGAAATGTAAACGGCCGGTCAAGGACAAGAAACTGATCCTGAAGGAGCTGGGCATAACTGATGCGCCGGAAGGCGCCGAATTATACGAAGGCAAGGGATGCGAATCGTGCAAATTTACCGGCTATCGCGGCAGGACGGCTATATATGAGTTTCTCGTCCTGGACGAAGAGATCCGCGAGATGGTCCTTAATCACAGTTCTGCCGATCAGATAAGAAAGAAGGCTGTAAGCCTGGGCATGCGGGCGTTACGCGGCGATGGCATAGAGAAGGTCTTCAGGGGTCTGACCACAGTCAGCGAGATAATAAGGGTCACGCCTAAGGAAGATATTCCGAACATATAAGCCGCAACGGAGCTTCAATGGCAAAATTTTTTTATAGGGCAAAGAAGGGCGTCGGTAATGTCACGGAAGGATATATAGAAGCCGATAGCGAATATATAGCCGCCTCCAAGCTATCCCAAATGGGCTTGTTCCCTCTTAAGATAGAAAGAGAGGAAGGCCGCGGCGGCCAAAGGGAATTATCCGCACTTCCTTTTTTAAATCGCACAAGCACTAGGGATATGGCTGTCTTTACGCAGCAGTTTTCCGACCTTCTGGGTTCCGGCCTCACCCTCATAAACGCCCTCAATATTCTCAGCGACCAGACCGAGAATAAGGCGCTTAAATTTGCGCTGCAGGATGTCATAGCTCAGGTGAAGGACGGCGCCTCTCTTTCCGCCGCCTTCGCGAAACACCCGCGCATCTTCTCGGATTTCTTTGTAAGCATGATAAGCGCCGGTGAAGTGGGAGGAGCCCTTGAAGAGATCCTGAAAAGGCTCTCGGACCATTACGAGAAAGAGGAGGATATTAAGACAAAGATACAGACAGCGATGGCTTACCCTACCCTTGTCCTCGCGGTCGGCACCGTCACCGTTTTCGTCCTTTTGTCGTTTGTCATCCCGAAATTGACGGTAATTTTTGACGAGTTCGGCCAGGCCCTTCCGATTCCGACAAGGATACTCGTCGACGCCAGTGATTTCTTTGCGCGATTCTGGTGGCTGATGTTGTTATCCGCCGCGATCTTATTCTTTTTGATCCTCAGGGTAAGTTCGACGAGACAGGGAAAGGCCCGGCTCGACAGGTTTTTGTTGGGTATCCCGCTGCTTGGGGAATTTCTTAAAAAGGTCGAGATCGGAAGGCTCGCCAAATCCCTCGCTACCCTTCTGGACAACGGCGTCCCCATACTCCACTCTATTGAGGTGATATCGGCGACAGCGACTAACGAGGTCCTCAGGCAGGAGTTCGAGAGGATAGGCAAGGCGATAAAGGACGGCCTGTCGTTTTCCCAGGCCCTGAAGGACAGCCCTCATTTCCCGGTCTTCGTGCAAAACATGATATCGGTCGGCGAAGAGGGCGGTTCGCTTGAGGTATCATTGCACCGTATTGCGGGTTCGTATGAGCATTACTCCGACAGGCTGGTAAAGATAATGACGTCCCTCATAGAACCTTTTATGATACTCGGCATGGGAGCGATAGTGGCTTTTATTGTGGTGGCGATGCTGCTTCCCATATTCCAGTTGAACCTTATGGTAAAGTAATTTTTAAAAGGAGGAACAATGAACGGCAGAAGAGGATTTACCTTCGTCGAGATATTGCTTGTGGTGGTGATTATCGGGATTTTGGCATCAATGGTGTTACCCAGGTTTGCCGGGAGGTCAGAAGATGCCAGAAAACAGGTCGCTCTTTCTGACATAAATGCGAGCATCGCCACGGCCCTTGATATGTATGAGTTAGACAATGGCCAATATCCCGATAAACTAAACGATCTGTTGGAGAAACCGGGTAACCTTAACTCCTGGAACGGGCCGTATCTCAAGAAGAAGCCGGTGGACCCCTGGCAACGCGATTACATTTATAAGCCTACATCCGACAAGAAAGATTATGAATTGATGAGCTACGGCAGGGATGGGGTGGCAGGAGGCGGAGACGATATCTCCAATAAGCAGGCCGCGTCCGGCCAGCAGTAGACTATTATCCATGGTGCTCCGGCGCGCCGGGAATCGAGGCTTTACGAGGGGTTTTACCTTCGTGGAATTGATCTTCATCGTCGCACTCATAGTGATCGTAGCGGCGGTCTCGATCCCCCAGTTCAAAAGGTCATTCGATTCACTCGTGCTGCAAAATTTCATATCTGACTTCACCGCTTTCGCAGGCTACGCCCAGGCAAAAGCGGTCAGCGGCGGTTCCGAGGTAAGGATAAATATCGATTTGCCGCAGAAGCGCCTCCTGACCGAAGACCATATCGTCTCGCAGGACGATTCCGGCCAACCCCTGGAGGCATGGGCGGCCGGCAAGGAAAGGCGCATACCCGATTCCGTCTCGGTCGACCTGAAGGGGGGCGCGGACAAGGTCACCTTTTATCCCGACGGGAGTTCCGATAAGGCGGAATTCGGGATCAGCGGCAAATATGACAAAAAATACACGGTGTCTGTAGAACCGGGGACCGGTTATGTCAATGTCAAACAGACGGAGTAGAAAAGGATATCTCTTGCTTGAAGTCGTGGTGAGCATCGCCGTTGTGGCTATCGGCCTCGCGGTCATACTCCGCTCGTTCACATCGTCATTACGTGCCTCAAAAATAGCTCAGGAATATTTCGATGCGTCCCTGGCGCTCCAGGAGACGCTATGCGGGTTTGAGGAAAAAGAGAAGCTGGAAGGGGGGGTCGCCGCAGGCGAGACGGCCGGAGAGGTAACCGGCACACCCTACAGCTTAGAGACGAAGATAACGAGGATCGGCGATCTGGACCCGTTGAACGAGGTCAGCGCCGTAATATACTGGAAGAACCGGGACCGTAACGAGAAGATAGAGATAGGGACTTATCTGAAGAATAAATAAAACTGAAATGTCAAAACCGCGGACTGGATTCACATTTATAGAATTGCTGGTGTCGATGCTGATATTTTCCATCGTCGCCCTTTCGATATATCTCTCTTTCAATGTGGGCATAAGCGCATGGCGCAAGGGCGAGGAGGGTTATAAGATACGGCAGGGCGCGCGGTATCTGTTTAGCTCCATCTCGCGCGAGATGAGAAACGCAGTCGCTTCGAAGGAGATAATGTTTTCGGGCGGCGCCGATGGCGTCTCTTTCTGCAAAGCCGCCAACGGACTGTTTAAGGTCTCATACGAATTTAACGGTTCCGAAAACGCGGTATACAAGGTAGTGCAGACATATAAGGAGAATGCCTCTGGCGAACCGGGCGTGAGGTCCCGTTTAGTTTCGGGGCTATCGGGTTTCCAGCTGCAATACTCATACAAAAACGGCGAAAAAATAGAATGGAGAGATGCATGGCAGGAGCAGGAGAATATCGTCCCTTTTGCCGTCAAGGTATCTCTGACATATAATCCGGGCGGGGAGACGCAGCCGGCTGTCATTTCGCAGACGGTAGTGATCCCGACCGGGGTGCTGAAAGAGGAGCAATAGGTCTTGAAACGGGGCGCTATTCTTATAATAACCTTGTGGATTCTGGCTATTTTGGCTATACTCTCAATTGGTATAGGCGGCAGGATGGGTCTTGAGCTCAAGCTGACCGGTTTTTACAGGGACAACACAGCTGCTCTATATCTGGCGAAAGCCGGCATAAAGCGCTCAATAGCCGTCCTGCAAAGCGAGGAACATGCGGTGGATTCCCTTAACGAAAAATGGTCGTGCAATACCGAAGAGACGGATCCCTTGTTCAAGGATATAAAGGTCGGGGATGCGGGAACCTTTACGGTAAATTATCCGTTTTATGATAAACGGGTATTTTACGGAGTCCAGGACGAGGAGAGACGGATAAATATAAATAACGCGCCGAAGGAGGTCATAAGCGGCCTTATCTCATACCTGGATCCGGCGAACGCGAATGCCGGCGAGATCGCGGCTAATATAGAGGATTGGCGCGACGCCGACAATACCCGTCCTCCTCCGGATGGTTCTCCGGAACCTGATTACTCTGAAGAAGGATACGAGAGGAAGGATGCCCTGTTCGATTCGGCCGATGAGGTCCTGTTGGTCAGGGGCGTAGACCAGGGGTTGTTTGAAAAGATAAAAGGATATATCACGGTATATCCGATCGCCGCTTCGGCCAAGATAAATGTAAATACGGCTTCCTTGCCGGCGCTGGTGGCGCTGGGTTTTTCGGAAGACGACGCCAACGCTATCATAGCCCGCAGGGCAGGCGAGGATGGCGTGGAAGGGACCGCGGATGATGCGCCTTTCGACAGCAATTCCTTCGCGGTTTATCTTACGAAATTGGCCGCGCCCAGCGCGGCTGTCGTCTCTTACGGCTCTCAATATTTCAGGGTAATATCGACAGGCTACTCTTCAAACGGCAGGGCGCGTAAGACAGTTACCTGTGTAGCCTCATCCGTAGGAGAGATTTTGTTCTGGAACGAGGAATAGGTATATGGGTATCTTCCCGGACAAGATAAAGACCGCTATAGAGATATGCGAAACCGAGATCAAGGTCGTCCAGATATCAGTCAGCGGCTCAGAACCCGCGATAGTCGCTTGCGTAAGCGAAGAGACACCGTCAAATGATGTCAGATCGGCCTCCGATATATTACATAAGATACTCAAGGCCTACAGCATAAAGCCTAAAGACGCCATCCTCGCTATACCGAGGCAATCCGTGACGACCAAGACGATCAGCCTGCCTTCTCAGGATCCGGCCGAGATAGAAGAGATGGCCGGGTTTCAGGCCATAAAGCAGATACCATATCCTAAGGAAGAGATAGTCTACGGCGTCGATACGATAGAGACGACTGCCGAAGGATATTCGAAAATAATGCTGGTGATCTGCCATAGGGAGATGGTCGAGAGGCCGATAGCCGTCCTTAAGGCATGCGGGATCAATCCTTCCGGGGTGACGCTCAGTTCTTTTGGAATGTTGAATTGGTACAGACTGGACGAGGGGCTAAGAAAGGTTTCAGGAGCCGCACCTGTCGTCCTGATAGAATGTGACAGGGTAACCACCGATATAGTGATAACAGATAAAGACAGAGTGATATATACAAGGGGACTTACGTTCGGATCGAGCGAGGGGCAAGGGTACTTCGAAAAACTCAACGAGGAGATCCTGAGGACCCTGTCTACTTTTGAAAAAGAATCCTTTGTGCTGAAACCTACGCTTGCCGTTTTCACTGGTGATATCTCCGGCCTGGCGGCTCACAGTGATTTCCTTGAGAGATCGATGGGATTAAAAGCCGAATTCATAGACCCATTCAGGCCTTTTCCTTCAGGGGCGCCCGAACGGTTCAAATCTTTTGCCGCGAAGAACTCATTCTCCTCGTTGATAGGCTGCGCGGCCGGGCCCGACAGGATCGATCTGCTGCCCAGGAAGATGAAGGTTGCCCATTCCGCGAGGGCAAAAAAGAACGAACTTCTCATCTCCATTTCGTTGTCGATGGCTGTACTCATCCTTGTCTCTCTTGTAATCTTCAATAAGATGAGACAGAAAGAAGAATCGCTGAGGGTCATTGACGGACGGCTCAGGGACGTCGCTCCTGCCGCGCAGGATATCGGGAGAATGAAGGCCGTTGCGGACATCGTCAGATCGCAATCCGCCCAAAGGACTGAGCCGCTTTTAATCCTCAATGAATTTTACAGGATCGCTCCCACCTCGATAAACCTTGCGCTCTACAAATATGAAGAGGGAAAAGTCGAAATAAAGGGGACGGCTTCGGCTTTGTCGGAAGTCTTCAAATTCGTCAAGATACTCGATTCCTCGTCTTATTTTCAGGGTGTGGAAGTAAGGTATGCCGCAAAAAGAAAAGTCCAGGAGGCTGAATTCGTGGATTTTGAGATCGTCTGCCCCCTCTCAACCAAGGTAAAGAAATGACATTCCTTAACCTTTCCAGGCGGGAGAACAAACTTTTTTATCTCACTTTGACTGTGGCCGTGGTCTGGATTGGCCAGGCTTTCGTCGTCAAGCCCATTTCGGCTAAATGGAAACGGCTTAACGAACAGATCGCTGCGGACAGCCTTAAACTGGAAAAAAGCGAACGGCTTATTGGAAAAAAGAATTCAATAAAAAGTGACTATGAAAAGGCGGCCTCGGCAGTAAAGATGGCCGGTTCGGGAGAGGAGGAGATGGCCGGATTTCTTACCGAGATCGAATTTCTCGCGAATTCCACCGGCGTCCACTTTAATGAGATCAAGCCTCTCCCGATAAAAAAGCTTGACCTATACAAAAAGTTCTACGTGGACCTTGAGCTGGAAGGGGAGATGGTCCAGATATCGGCTTTTATGCGCCAGGTGCAGGACTCTCCACATCTGCTGGCTATCGACAAATTGACCTTAGGTTCAAAACAAGCAGGGAAAAGTATTCTTAAGTGCCGCATGATCATATCTAAAATCGCCATCCTTTAGACCTAAAAAAAATACTTGACAAGAAAGCAACAATTTCATATACTACTCCCTGAGTAGGGAGTTAAATATGACTACACATAACTTATATTTAGTGAAAGACTTAGCGAGGATGACTGGACTTTCTATAGATACGGTAAAATTTTACCTTAAAATCAAGCTTATTTTAGAGGTTGGCAGGAGCCCGGAGACGAATTTTCGCTACTTTGATGACACGACGATCGACCGGCTCAATAAGATAATTGAACTGAGGCGCAGTAAGCGCTCGATACGGGAGATCCAGGAGTTGCTCGATTTGAAAGGAGTCTCAAATTGAGCTATTATAAGATCCTGGCGTTAGAGAAAGAGCCGTTTTCCACAAGCCCTGACCCGGCTTTCTTTTTCCGTTCACAATCGCATGAATCGGCTTTAAAGCGTCTCGAGATCACGATAAGGTTGAGGCGCGGCTTAAGCGTCATATTAGGCGATGTGGGGACGGGAAAGACGACACTTTCGCGCACCCTCCTGCAGTCTTTTCAGGGCGAGGATAGTTTTATCTTTCACCTGATCCTAGACCCGAACTATAAGACCGAGTTCCAGTTCTTATCAAGCCTCGCGAAGATGTTCGGGATCACGCCCGAATTACGCTCCACCCTCGAATATAAAGATGCCATAGAGAAATACCTTTTTCATAAGGGCGTCGATGAGAACAAGACGATAATCCTGCTTATAGACGAAGGCCAGAAGCTCAACGCCAACCAGCTTGAACTACTCAGGATATTGCTGAACTATGAGACCAACGAATTTAAACTCCTGCAGCTTATAATACTAGCCCAGGTCGAACTTCTGCCGCGGATCAGGAGGATAAGGAATTTCATGGACAGGATAGCCCTCAAGTATCTGATAAATCCGCTGGACGAGTCCGAGACTAAGCAGATGATAGAATTCCGTTTAAAACAGGCCGGCTATATTGCTGCCGTTCCGCTTTTTACAGATGACGCGGTAAAGTTGATATACGAGCATACGCAGGGTTATCCGAGGAAGATAGCGTTGCTGTGTCACGATTGTGTCGAGAGGATCATAATGGACGAGAAACAGGTCGTGGACCGCGAGATCACCCAGACCGTGATCGATGGAGAGGTGAAATAATGCCGGAGGAATATTCCAGCCCGGAGGAGAAGCTCCTAAGGCTTATCCGAGGTGAAAAGAAACCGAAGGAGAAAGAAAAGGCCGTTCCTCACAGTGAAGATACTAGGGCAGGGTCCCGCGAAGGCGGGGCAGCCACGGTTGTGCAAAAACGCAACATCGCGGCGCAGGCGGCGCAGCCAAAAGGCGGGCGCGATTATATCAAATTCGTAAACATTACCCTGATAGCGGTCCTTGTGGTGATCGCAGGCGTCCTTTTGGCCGACGCGATAAATTTCAAATTACGTCGCCCGGCTTATGTTAGCGAAGCCGTCCCCAACGTCCCGCCGCACAAGGTCCCGCCGCAGCGGGAGCGGGAGAAGGCCGCCGAACATCCGGCGCCTCAACCTCAATCTCAGCCTTCTTCCGATACTTTCAGCAACTCTGATGCGCTGGTATCAAGGGACCTGTTCAGACCGCCGGCCCTCGCCCCTGCAACTGGTATTCCGCAGGTTTCTTACGAAAAGCTCAAAGACCTTTCGTTAAAAGGCATCATAGCCGGAGATAAACCTCAGGCCATCATCGAGGATGAAAAGAACAAGAAGTCATATTTTCTTTATAAGGGGGAATCGGTAAACGACATAAAAGTAGAGGATATCCAGTCTGACAGGGTAATATTGAGGGTTAACGGTGAAGTACTTGAACTTACCTTATAGGGGGAGGAGAGTACTATGAATACATGGAGAAGAAATTTCGGAAGATATCTGACAGGATTTCTGGTCTGTTCTCTTTTCGTCTTCTTTGCGGGCGGGGTCTTCGGTCAGTCTCCCGTTCCGCCGCAGAAGATCACGCTCGACTTAAAGGGGATAGATATAATCGACGCCCTGAAGATCATATCTCAGAGGGCCGGCATGAACATCGTCGCATCAAAGAGCGTAGTAAGCAGGGTGACGATATTCCTCAAGGATGTCGATGTCTGGGACGCGTTCGAGATAATGCTGCTCTCGAACGACATGGCCTATGATCTCCGCAACGATATCGTAAATGTAATGACCGGCCGGGAGTATGAGGCCTTATACGGCGAACGTTTTAAGGATAAGAAAGAACTGGCAACCATAAAGTTGAATTATGCGAAGGCCGTTGAAGTGGCCAAAGCCATTATGCAGGTCAAGACAGCCATAGGGAGAGTTATCGTGGATGAGGGCTCGAACACGCTGATACTGATGGAAAGCGCGGATAGGCTGGCTGAGATGAAGGATATGATAGCCCTCCTCGATTCGCCGATGATCACCAAGGTATTCTCGCTTGACTACGCCAAAAGCGAAAAACTTAACCCCAAAATACAGGATATGGTCACAAAGGGAATAGGCTCGGTCCGGTTTGACGAGAGGACGAATACCGTTGTCGTCAACGATCTGCCGGAAAAGGTCGCACAGATCGAAAAAGTCATAAATGCTTTTGATGAAAAGACGAGGCAGGTCCTCATTGACGCAAAGATCATTCAGGTCGAACTTGGTGATAAATTCACTATGGGAGTCGACTGGCAGACTGTCTTCCGGAGGTTCACATTAGACCAGACACTGACAGCCAGTTTAACTACGGGCGGTAAAGTAACGATAAGTACGATCATGGGAAAAGACAAACTCGGTAATCTGAGAACATTCGATTCGCTCATTGACGCGCTGAGAGAAGTCGGAACGACTAAGATCATCTCCAGTCCCCGCATAACCGCGCTCGACGGGCAGGAAGCCAAGATTATGATAGGTACAAAAGAGGCCTACATTACAGCAACTACTACAACGCCGGCTTCCGGAGCCGTTACAACCGCTGAATCCGTCAATTTCGTGGATGTCGGCATACAACTCTATGTGACCCCTTTCGTAAATAAAGAAGGGTATGTCACCATGAAGATCAGGCCTGTAGTCAGTTCGGTAGGAAGCAGGATAAGGACGACAGCCTCTCCAGACGGGGTGCCGATAGTGAAGACTTCCGAGGCCGAGACGAGCATAGTGGTAAAAGATGGCGTAACGATCGTATTGGGGGGGCTCATGGAGGAGAAGAAGATAAAAACTGTAAAAAAAATTCCCATTCTCGGCGAAATACCGATATTGGGCATTCCCTTTAGGAATGTCTCTGACGATGTTAAAAAGACAGAGTTGGTGATATTTCTTACGCCTACGATCATAAGCGGTGATTCATCGCAGCCCATCCCCGGAATGAAAGGGGAATCCTATTCAGAATACTACGGAGACGTAAGGGATGGCATCCTGACGAGGAATTTGTATTACCAGAATTTAAGAGTCAAGATCATGAACACCGCGCTAAAAAACATTCCAAAGGAAGGTCTTAAAGGCAACGTCACCGTGTCGTTTTCCGTATCTCCGGACGGTTCCCTTACAGGAGAACCCGCGCTTATCGGTAAGGTCGAGCCGGGCCTTGCAGATCTGGCCGTAAAGAGCGTCAAGGATTCGTCTCCGTTCCCGCCGCTTCCAAAGAGTATTTTTCACGATACGGAGAATTTCAAAGTTATGCTCTTATTCGAACAAAACTATTGACAAAATTAGCGGCATATGTTATTTTTTAACTAACGATTTAGTTAATATTTAACAAAATTGTCTTGGCACTCCCCGGCCGTGACACCATTTTGGGTGTCTTGCTTTCGAAAAGGAGGGTGCCAATTTGCATTTTAAGAACCTGGAGCTTTTCGGCTTCAAGTCGTTCGCCAATAAGACCGAGTTGAATTTTGAGCCGGGCGTAACGGCTATTGTCGGCCCGAACGGCTGCGGTAAATCCAACGTTTCGGATGCCATTAAATGGGTCCTCGGAGAGACTTCTGCCAGGGAGATCCGCGGCACCAAAATGGAAGATGTCATCTTCAGCGGCACCGACGGGAAAGAAGCTCTTGGTTTCGCGGAAGTATCCCTCACCATAATAAACCAGCCAAAGATCCTCCCCACGGAATATGATGAAGTCACTATCACCAGAAGGGTGTTCCGTTCCGGGGAGAGCGAATACTTCATAAATAAGACTCCCGTAAGATTAAAGGACATAAACGAACTTTTGATGGGGACCGGCATCGGCACGTCCACCTATTCCCTAATGGAACAGGGCAGGATAGCGGAATTATTGGACTCTCGCCCCGAAGAGAGGCGCTATGTATTTGAGGAGGCCGCGGGCATCACAAAATACAAGGCGAAAAAGAGGGAAGCGTTAAGGAAACTTGAGCAGACCGAAGCCAACCTTTTAAGGGTGAGCGACGTCATAACCGAGGTAAAGCGCCAGATAAACTCGATCGAGCGCCAAGCGAACAAGGCGAGGAAATATAAAGAGGATTTCGAGAAACTCAAGGAGATGGAGGTATGGACAGCCGCAAACGAGTTCAGGAAGATCAGGCAAGAGGAAGGCGGCATCTCGTCTGACAGGAATTCTCTTGCGGCCAAGGGATCCGAGCTCAATTCGATAATCTCGGAGCTCGATTCGAAACTCAGTTCACTCCGCAATGATCTGGCCAAAGTCGACCAGCGCCTTTCGGATGCTAAGGCCAATGTCGTAAATATGGAGGGACAGGTCGAGAGGAACAGGGATAGGATATCTTACAACTCCGAGAGGTCGGGCGAACTTAACGCCAGGATCTCGTCGTTGGAGAAAGACATAGACTCGAACCGCGAAAGGCTTTCTAATTTAGAGAATGAAGTCGACCGCCTGAATTCCGAAGTCGGCCTTTTCAAGAGCAACGAAGAGGGCAAGAAGAGAGAGATAGAAGAGAAGACAAAATACCTGGATGCCATTGCCGAGGCGGTAAAGACCTGCCAGCAGAATATCGAAAAGGCGAAGTTGTATGTGGTGGATATAGCGCAAGGGCAGACAAGGGTACACAACGAATTAACTAAGTTAGTCGCGCACACCCAGCACCTCGGCGCGCGCCAGAGGAGGATAGAAGTAGAAAAGAGGAAGGTAGGAGAGGAGAGGGCTGCCTTCGGTCAGAAACTAGGCGATCTCGTAATATTCGTGGAAAAGATATCTAAGGATATCGAAAACCTAAACTGGAAGAAGGCGCAGGCGGAAGGGAATTTAAGCACTCTCGGCGAGGAGATCGTAAATCTCGAGGCTGAATTCCAGGGCCTTGGATCCGAACTTACCACATCCCAATCGCGTCTGACATTCCTGGAGGACCTCAAAGCCAAGTATGAAGGTTTCTCGCTCGGCGTAAAGACGGTCCTAAAGGAAGCAGAAAAGGGCTCGCAGGTTTCACAGGGCGTAATAGGCGTGGTGGCCGACCTCATAGAACCTTTCCAGGGTTATGATGGCGCAGTCGAAGCCGCTTTAGGAGACCTGGTCCAGGCCGTTGTCGTCAAGGACAGAGAAACCGCCAAAAGGCTTATAAAATTCCTGGATGAAGGTTCGCTGGGGCGCGCTACCTTTATACCGCTTGAGGGCATCTCACGTTCAGAAACTAAGACCGATATACTTAATTATATAAAGACGGACGAAAGCATAAGATCCGTCCTCGGATATTTATTAAGGGATACTTACATTGCCGGAGACCTCGAATCAGCCTTCAGTTCAATAGCCGGACGCGAAGACCACGTCAGGTTTATAACCAAGAACGGCGAAGTCGTGGAGAAAGGCCTTTCGGCCGGAGGAAAGGTCCCCAAGATAGAAGGGTTCGGGCTGATAGGAAGGGACGCTAAGATAAAGGAATTGAAGATAACCATAGAAAACCTGAAGGCGAAGTCGGAAGCGCTCGAAGATGGCCTTCAGGAAAAGAAGCAGTTGAGGGATTCGCTGCAGACCGAAACGAAGACAATGGCCGAGGATATACACAAGATACAGATAGACAACGCCAACAAGATAAGCGAAAAGGCCAGCCTCGAAGAAGCGATCAATAAGATTAACGAAGAGGAATCCCTTTTGAACCTGGAGCTCGGGGAGGCCAACTCCGAGATAGAGACCTACGTAACTAAAGAAGAGGAGCTTAAGAAGGAGCTCGCATCGCTTGACGACGAAGACGCGAAGGTCCAGGAGACGATAAAATCCAGCCAGGATACGATAACCATGAAGCTTAAGGAGAGGGAGGATACCCTCGTCCTGATAACCCAGCTCAAGACCGAGCTGGATATGCTCAAGGATAAAGAGGTCTCGGTCGTAAATGCCTTGAGCATGATGGCGAGGTCGCTCGAGGACGAAAGGGGCGGGCTGGTATCCAAGGAGAAGGAGATAGATGATTCCAAGGCTAGGATCTCGGAATTGGTGGTAGAGTCGGAACAGCTCGCGAAGAGGAACGAGGAACTCGTCTGCGCCAGGGTCTCGGCCGAATCGGATTCCCAAAAGATATTCGGCGAGAGGAAGGCGATAAGTGATTCCATAACGCAGGTGGAGAATGAGGTAAGGGATTCGCAGAAGGCATTTAATGAGTTAAGCGGACGCCTGCATACCCTTGAGGTCAAGACTACAGAGTTCAACTATAAAAAGAACAGCCTGCGCGACAGATTAGTACAGGTCTATAAGTTCGAGGCCGATCTCGAAGGAGTTGTCATACCCGAAGAGATAAATTGGGACGAGACGAATGAAAAGACGGAAGCGCTACGCTCCAAGCTTGAAGGCATGGGGGCGGTAAACCTCGTTGCCATAGAGGAACACCAGGAACTGCAGGAGAGGCATACTTTCCTGACTACCCAGCAGCAGGACCTGCTCCTGGCGAAAGACGACCTGCACAAGGCGATAAACAAGCTTAACAGGACGACGCGCGAGATGTTCCTCGAGACATTCCAGAAGATACAGGTTGAATTCAGGGATATGTTCAGGCTGCTCTTCGGCGGAGGAGACGCGGAGTTGCTGCTTATCGACCAGGAGGATATCCTCGAGAGCGGTATCGAGATAATCGCGAGGCCTCCGGGGAAGAAGCCTCAATCCATATCGCTTTTGTCAGGCGGCGAACGGTCGATGACCGCCATAGCGCTTCTCTTCTCAATATTCAAGATCAAGCCGAGCCCGTTCTGCGTGATGGACGAGATGGATGCGGCGCTGGATGAGGCGAATATAGACAGGTTCTGCGGGGTGCTGAAGGATTTTGTGAAGACTTCGCAGTTTATAATAATAACTCACAACAAGAAGACGATTTCGGTGGCCGACGTAATGTATGGTATCACTATGGAGGAGTCGGGTGTATCGAAGATCGTTTCAGTTAAGTTTTCAGAGGAGCTGGAGGCGAAGACAGCTTAATCTAGAAGGGTCATTTGGATCTATAGACGCAGACTTTGTTTTTCCCGGTCCTTTTCGCTTCGTACAGCGCCATGTCAGCCAGGTAGATCAGCCTTTCTTTATCGAGCGCGTCTTCCGGGTAGGTAGAGAGGCCGGCGCTGATGGTGAGATTTTTAGTAGGCTGAACTTCCTGCCCTTTGAAGGGATAACCCTCGATCGCCTTCCTTAGATTTTCAGCTGTTTCCTGGGCGGTATTTTTGCCTAGATTCGGAAGTATCACCGTGAACTCCTCTCCGCCATAACGCGCGACAGAACCCTTCCCGTCGCAGGTGGTCTTTAAGATCCTGGCTACTTCCCGCAATATCTGGTCTCCCATCTGATGTCCCATCGAGTCGTTGTAATTCTTGAAGTTATCTATATCGAACATGACCAGGGAGAGGGAAGACCTGCTCTCATAGGCCTTTTTCAATTCTTCGGTCAAAAGAAATTGGAAATATCCGTGATTCCAGAGCCGCGTCAGGGTATCCGTATTAGATTCGTAAACCGTCTGTTCGTATAACCGTGAGTTCTCTATCGCGAGGCCTGCATGGTTCGCGAACATCGTCAGGGTCCTTATGTCATCCTTGAGTATCGTTTTCTTTGTGAAGAGATTGTCAGCCAGGATCACCCCTACTACTTTGTCTTTCGCTTTAAGGGGTACGGTAACGAAATGCTCGGTCCTTAAACACCGCAGGACAGGATCATTCTCCGTCTTCCGGCGCGTCTCGTCAGTGGTTATCTCAAAACTCATTCCTTCGAGAGCGGTCATAGCTAGGACCCCGGCATCCTCACGCAAAGGCACTTTTATGCTTCTCACCGCCTTATCAAGTTCAGACCCGCCTTTTTTGTAAAAGGTATAAGCCGATATGAGGTCTTCAAGCGACATCTGCTGGGAGGTGATCCTGTCCCAGATAAGCCCGGCCTCTTCGACAGAATGAGGGCCTATGCCCATCTTTCCCTCAAGCGCGTCCTCTTGCTCGTTTACAAGGAAAAGCATGGCCCTGTTGAAGCCCAGGCCCGCATGCGAGGTCACTCCGGTCAGTATAATAAAGAGGATCTCCTCGAGATTGAGGGTGGAGCGCATCGCGTTTCCGATCTCATAGAAGATAGACAGTTCGGCGCGTATCCTATCCAGGATTTCCTGTACGTTCTTCTTTTCCATAGCGGCTAATGATACCTCATAAAGCAAATCTTGTCAAGGCAGCCCGAGTCAATAAAATCCTCCTTAAAAAAAGCAATAAATTTTTTTTGAATAAATAGAAATGTAGTGTATACTTTTTGCATGAATAGAAAATTATGTATTTTTACAAGTATTTTATTTTTTCTAACATATTCTCTTTGTTTTGGTAAGCCGCCCATTTTAATCACGCTAACCGCACCCCAAGATGGCACATTCGTAAATAAGACCGTCCCAATAGAAGCCCAAATCGGTCAATTACCACGCGTAAAGTCTGTTAAATTCTATATAGATAATAAGTTAGTAGGAGAGAGCGATACCGCACCGTACCAATA